>Ga0193963_1000043_pt1 | contig 55781 bp, 54 predicted proteins | sample FB_6_MG_FD_140359 | JGI IMG/M metagenome (GOLD analysis project Ga0193963, IMG submission 140359) | Microbial mat bacterial communities from the Broadkill River, Lewes, Delaware, United States - FB_6_MG | ecosystem: Environmental > Aquatic > Freshwater > River > Microbial mats | place: USA...
ACATCATTTGTATCATTAGTTAATTCTGCAAAAGATGCATTAAAATAATAAATTTGCAAAAACTAAAAAAGGGATTGAATTAATTTCAATCCCTTTTTTTATGTCTTAAAATAAATGATTCTTAATCTAAAGGATCATTTACTTTGATATTAATAGCACTTTTTAAGTGTCCCGATTTAAACTCATTTGCAGCTGTAACATCAACAATTTGGATAAAAGAAGAAACTTTATTCTCTATAATAAATCAATATACTCATCAAATTTTGTATACTGAACTTTTGGACTTACTTGTTTTAGTGTACTTTGTTCTGTATTAGCTAATAAGCCACTTGTTAATAGTCCTAAAACAGTAATTCATCTTACTACCTTTACTATTATTATATAACTATTAAAATTATAAATAAAATTTATTTGAATTTTTTAGTGAAAAGTTTTATTATAGCTCTAGGTATCCACAATAATAAATAAACTATTAAAGTAAAGATTATAGGATGAAAAGCTCCAAAGCCATATGCACCAGAACTTGGTAATGCTTTGATTTGGGCAAGAGGATAATTAAGAAATTCTTGTTAATGCATAACAATAGTAAGTATAAGAAAGATACTTACTATTATAAAAAATTCTTTTTTCATAGAATAATCAGATAAAGACTATGCTTTACCTGATAACATTCCATATTGTGTCATTGGTTTAAGCATGTAAACTTTTAATAACCACCAAATATATCTCTCTTGTGTTGGATCTAGAGGGAAAGAAGGAGTTGGTTTTTTAGTCCAATCAAATTCAGCTAACATAACTTTTCCAATATCTGTAATTAATGGACAAACAGTATATCCTGCATATTTAGAAGTTAATTCTTTCCCTTCCATTGCAGCAACTAAATTATCAACTAATACTTTATATTGTTTTCTTACACTTCCACCAGTTTTACCCATAGGAACAGCTGCAATATCACCTAATGAGAAGATGTTTTTATATTTAACGTGTTGTAATGTTTCTTTATTTACAGGAACCCAACCTTTTCCAGAACCAACTGCAGATTTACCAATTTCATCTGGTGCTTTCATTGGAGGAGTTAAATGCATAAAGTCAAAAGGAACTTCAACTTCTTGATGTTTAGTAATCATAGAATATTCTTCTAAATCTTCATCATATGGACCTTTTTCATCCCATCTTTTATCAAAATATGCAGTTTTATTTTGAATATCAACACCTGTTAAATTATGTTTATAATTCCACTTAAAACCTCTTGCTTCAAACTGTTTTAAAATAGCATCATGATACTCTTTAACACCAAACATATTGTTGCCATTTGGATAGAAAGTTAATTCAGCATTATCTCTAACCCCTGCTTCTACTAATCTTGCATTTGTTAAGTTCATGATTTTCTTTGGAGCACCACCACATTTAATCGCAGTATTTGGATGTGTAAAAATACCTTTTACTTTTTCACCATTTTTAGCTCTATCAACAAACTTTTGCATTTGCGTCCATGTTTGAGCAGCCGTATCAATATTATACATAGATACGACTCCTGAATCACCAAAAGTTTTTAATATTTTTGATGCATCTCCAGCAGTATAAGCATCTCCAACTTCTTCTAATCCTTTAATTTTTCCAAAATCTAAAGCAAGTCCAGCAGCAATTATTAAGAAATCATAAGAAATTGTTTCACCAGAACCTAATACTACTTTATTCGCATCAGGATTAAATTCAACAGCTTTATCTTTTATTAATTTTACACCAGCTGGTAAAAAGTCTTTTGTATTATAAACAATATCTGACTTTTCATAAATACCACCTGCAACTAATGTTGCTCCTGCTTGATATGAAACTGAATTACCAAGAGGTTCAATAACTGTAATATCAGGTGTTGCTAAAGTATTAGCTAGTCTTGCAGCTGTTGACATACCAGCAAGACCTCCACCAATGATTAAAATTTTACCTTTTGCTTCACTAGCTTCTGCAACAGTAGCAGCTTGGGCTTCAGTAGTTCCACCCATTAAATATGCAGCCGAACCTAAACCTGCTAATTTAAAAGCTTCTCTTCTTGAAATTCCAATTTTTTTAATTTCTGAATCAACTAATTCTAATGCTTCATCTAATTCATTTTTTGCCATATGAGTTCCTTTTAGATTATCTATTATCTTTTAACAGTAGCATATCAAAAAAGAGTTAACAGTTAAATAAGTTTTAGGATAAAATTGATAATATTAATTATTTGATTTACTTATAATTTTTAAAGCCTTTTTATACTCATTTTTATTATTTAAATTAATAAACTCATCATCATTTGGGAAGTCTATATATTTAGTATTATTATTTTTAAGCATGTAATTTACTTTATGGATGTCATCTTCTAACATTTTATTTATAAATTTTACTAAACTTGTAGAAAAAACACCACATAAGTTATGAGTTCTTAAAGTTCTTGCTACACATATTTCATTATCATCTGAATCATTAATAAGTTTATTAATTGAGTCAATTGAAACTAAAGGTGTATCAACTGTAATTATAAATACTTTTTGAGTTTTTATTGTTTGTAGAATTGTTTGTAAGGCAACAATTGGTGAGAATTCTTCACCCTTATCAAGTATTAAATATTTTTCTTTATTTGTAAGAAAATCAAATTTATCTACTTTTGATGAAATATACACTTCTTCAAAATTGTTTTTTAATTTGTCATATTGATATTGAGTTAAGGAAGAGGATGTTGAAAAAGGTAGAAGAGATTTATCTTCTCCCATTCGTGAACTTCTACCCCCGCATAAAATTACACAAGGAATTTTTGATGGAATAGAAGTTAGCATATTAAAGACTTCTTGGGTCTGTAATATATCCAGAGATTGCAGATGCAGCTGCAACTGCTGAGTTAGCAAGATAGATTTTTGAGCTTCTTGAACCCATTCTACCTACAAAGTTTCTGTTTGTTGTAGATACACAAACTTCATCATCACCTAAGATTCCCATATATCCACCTAAACATGCTCCACATGTAGGATTTGATACAACACCACCAGCATCTACTAAGATATCAATGTATCCAGCTTTAGTTGCATCTCTTAAGATTTTTTGAGTACCTGGAGTTAAAATAAGTCTTGCATGACGTGCAACTTTTTTACCTTTTAAGATTTCAGCTGCAACTTTAAAGTCAGATAATCTACCATTTGTACATGACCCAATAAAGATTTGATCAACTTTAATTTCATCTTTAACAGCTTGAGAAACACTATGACCATTATCTGGTAAGAATGGATAAGCAATCACTGGCTCTAATTTAGCTACGTCAATTTCAATAACTCTTGTATAAACAGCATCTTCATCAGAATAATGAATTTTTGGTTCAGCTCTTAATCCACCATTTAGTTCACTAGTTTGTGCTAAAAATTCTTCTGTAATTTCATCATAAGCAAAGATACCATTTTTTGCCCCAGCTTCAATTGCCATATTACAAATAGAGAATCTATCATCCATAGATAAATGTTTTACAGTATCACCTGTAAATTCTAAGGCTTGATATAATGCACCATCAACACCTAAAATTCTAATAACTTCAAGAATAATGTCTTTACCAGATAAAAACTCCGATGGCTTACCACTCATTACAACTTTAATTGACTCAGGAACTTTAAACCAGTTACCACCTGTAATCATACCAAATGAAATATCTGTACTTCCCATACCCGTTGAGAATGCTCCAAGACCACCATGTGTACATGTATGAGAATCGGCACCAATAATTACATCACCTGGTAATACTAAACCTTTTTCAGGTAATAATGCATGTTCAATACCCATATCTTTTTCATCAAAGAAATGCTTTAAATCGTGTTTCATTGCAAAATCTCTAGAGATTTTTGCTTGATTTGCAGATGCAATATCTTTTGCTGGAATAAAGTGATCAAGTACAATTGCAAAGCCATCTGGATTTGCTAATTTTTCAAAACCACCATCTTCAAAGGCTTTAATAGAAATTGGAGTAGTAATATCATTTCCAATTACCATATCAATTGGACTTCTTACAATCTCACCTGCAGATACTTCTCTTCCCACATGTTCACTAAAAATTTTTTCTGTTATTGTTTGACCCATATTTATCTCTTTCTGTAAATTTTCTTATATTTTTTGCCATTATAGCTAACTTTAATTTAAGCTCCCAAATTTAGGATTTATTCTTTTTTTCTTTTCGCTCACACTGCCACTGCTTTATTTGCATAAAAATGATTATTGCAACTGCACAATTTATAATAATATCTGCTAAATTAAAAATTGCAAACTCAAAACCATAATGCCAATAAAGGTAATCAACTACTCCACCATAAGTAAACCTATCTAGAATATTAGATAATCCTCCAGCAAAAAGTAAGGCTATTGGCAAATAATATTCATCGAATACTTCTTTATTTTTGAGTAAATAAATAAATCCTGCTGTTACCATTAATAATTGTATATATTTTAAATATTCTGCAAGAAATGCAAACATTGAAAAAGCAACACCATAATTATAAGCTAAATGTAATGACATATATGGACCATCTACATTCCAATCGAAATGTGCGAATCCATATTTTAATACTTGATCAATTATAAATAAAACAATAAATATTGTTATTGTAAAACTTAACTTTTTTTTCATAAAGCTTTTTTAAAAAATGCCTTTAATGATTCCATTCCATCATGAACATCTTTTTTATTCTTACCTTCTAAAAGAAGTCTTATTTTATTTTCAGTTCCTGAATATCTTATTAAATCTCTCATTCCCTTTTCTCTTAAAGGTTTTACTAAATCTTCTAAACCAGGGATCTCTTCTAATGGTCGCTTTTCACTAACTTTCATATTATGTAAAATTTGAGGATATAACTCAAATGGATTTAATACTTCACTAGCTTTTTTCCCAGATTTTAAAATCAATGCTAAAACCTGTAATGCAGATGCTAATCCATCTCCTGTTTTTGCAACATCAGAGAAAATCACATGTCCACTTTGTTCACCACCAAAATTAATACCTTTTTCTTTCATCACTTCAAGAACATATTTATCACCAACATTTGATCTATGTAATTGGATATTGTCTTTACTTAAAAAGTCTTCTAAAGCTTGGTTTGACATTACTGTAGCAACACAAGCATTACCTTTAAGTACTTTTGCATCATTTAAATATACACAAAGAGCTCCAATCAATTTGTCCCCGTCAACAACTTCACCTTTTTCGTCAACTACTACTAACCTATCAGCATCACCATCAAGTGCAAGTCCGATATCAGCTCTATATTCACGAACTAATTTTGCTACACCTTCTGGATGCATTGCTCCACAGTTTTCATTGATATTAAAACCATCTGGCTTATTATTTATAATAATAACATCAGCACCTAGTTCTTCTAAAATTGTAGGACCTACTTTATATGCAGCTCCATTTGCACAATCAAGAACAATTCTTAAACCATGCAAAGATAAATCTTTAGGAAAAGAACTTTTAATTGAAACAATATATCTTCCAATAACATCATCAATTCTTTTTGATGCACCAATTTTTCTACCTGTTACTTGTTCTGAAATCATAGCTTCATTATCATTGAAAATTTTTTCAATTTTTCTTTCGCATTCAACTCCTAGTTTATCACCATGATTATCAAAAAACTTAATTCCATTATCTTCATATGGATTATGTGAAGCAGAAATCATAATACCTGCATCACATCTCATACTTTCTGTTAAGTATGCAATTGCAGGTGTTGGCATTGGCCCTATTTGAATTACATCATAACCTACAGCTGTAAGACCACTTACTAATGCATTCTCTATCATATATCCACTTCTTCTAGTATCTTTCCCAACAAGAATTCTCTTTGTTGTTGAATGTTTTCTAAAATAAATACCTGCGGCTTTGGCTAATTTTAATACAGTCATTGCATCTAAAAAAGTACCAGCCTCTCCTCTAACTCCATCTGTTCCGAATAGTTTCATTAAATCTTCCTAAAATTAAACTTGGTTTAAGTTGCTTTGGGTAACATTCTACCCTTAAAAATTTTACAAAGAGGTTAAATAAAATGGCAAATCATAAATCTGCAGAAAAAAGAGCTAGACAAACAATCGTTAAGACTGAAAGAAATAGATTCTATAAAACAAGAATTAAGAACGTAACTAAGACAGCAATCGCTGCAATTGAAGCTGCTGATAAAGAAGCTGCTACAACTGCTGTTAAAGCGGCAAACAAATACTTACACCATTGTGTATCAAAAGGTATCCTTAAAAAAGGAACTGCAGCAAGAAAAGTATCTAGATTACAACTTGCAGTAAACGCTATATAATAGTATTTAATATATATGCTACAAGATAAACTACAGCCTTTTATTAATAGATCTGAAGAGATTAATGAATTATTAAGTTCTTCAGAAATAACTAGTGATATAAAGAAAATGACTGATCTTTCAAAAGAGCAGTCAAGTATCGCTCCTATTGTTAATAAAGCTAAAGAGTACATCCAATTAATTGAAGATATAGAAGAGAATAAAATGCTTCTTGATGACGATGAGTTAGGTGAACTTGCAAAAGAAGAGCTGAAAGACTTGGAGCCAAGAAAACCAGAATTAGAAGAAGAAATTAAATTTCTAATGATCCCTAAAGATCCAAATGATGATAAAAATATCTATTTAGAGCTTAGAGCTGGTGCTGGTGGTGATGAAGCTGCTATCTTTGTTGGTGACCTTTTTAGAGGTTACTTAAGATATGCAGAAAATAATGGTTGGAAAGTTGAAATTATGAACACTAATGATAGTGAGTCAGGTGGATACAAAGAAGTTGTAATTCTAATTAAAGGTGACCATGTATACTCAAAATTAAAATTTGAGGGTGGTACACATAGAGTTCAAAGAGTTCCAGCAACAGAATCACAAGGAAGAGTTCATACATCAGCTATTACAGTAGCCGTAATGCCTGAAGTTGATGATGTAGAAATAGACATTGATCCAAATGATCTTAAGATTGATGTTATGAGAGCAAGTGGAAATGGTGGACAATCTGTAAATACTACAGATTCAGCTGTAAGAATCACTCATATCCCATCTGGACTTGTTGTAACAAATCAAGATCAAAAATCTCAACATAAGAATAAAGATAAAGCTATGAAAGTTTTAAAAGCTAGACTTTATGATTTAGAGATGCAAGAGAAAATGCAAAAAGAAGGTGCTGACAGAAAAGAACAAGTTGGTACTGGAGATAGAAGTGGAAGGATTAGAACATATAATTATCCACAAAATAGAATAAGTGATCACAGAATCAATTTAACTCTGTATCGTTTAGACTATATTATGAATGACGGTTTATTTGATGAAGTAATTGATCCTCTTATTGCTGATCATCAATCTAAACTAATTGAGGCTAATGGATTATAAAATCCATTAGTTTTCTTTTTTTGGCTACTTAAACAATGCTACAATTAAATCAAACATATACTCACTATAAAAATAAAGAATCATACATTACAATAAATTTTTGCAAAATCCAAGAAAATGATATCTGGGTAAAAGCAGTTATTTATAAACCTGCTGATTGTGATGAACTATTTGTAAGAGAATATAAAGAGTTTGAAGAAAAGTTCATCTTAAAACCATAATTTCCAATGTAACCAAATTGTAACCAAGTCATATTAAAATTTCACCATATAAAATTTATGGAGAAAATAATGACAATTAAAAAAACATCAATCGCATTACTAGCAAGTGCTACTTTAACTCTAAGTTTAAGTGCAAGAGATCAAATTAAAATCGTAGGTTCATCTACTGTATATCCTTTTTCATCTTCAGTTGCTGAAGAGTTTGGTGCAACAACTAAGTTTCCAACTCCTGTAGTAGAGTCAACAGGTTCAGGTGGTGGAATGAAACTATTTTGTGCTGGAAATGATTTAAATACTCCAGATATTACAAATGCTTCAAGAAGAATGAAAGCAAAAGAATTCAAAATGTGTCAAGAAAATGGTGTAACTGATATTACTGAATCTGTAATAGGTTATGATGGTATTGCATTTGCTCAATCTATATCAAATGCTGCTTTTGATATTTCAAAAACTCACTTAGCTTTAGCTGTTGCTAAAGAAGTACCATCTAAAGATGGAAAATCATTAATTGCAAATCCTTATAAAAAATGGTCAGATATTGACTCATCACTTCCAAATAGAGAAATTATTGTTTACGGACCACCTAAATCATCAGGTACAAGAGATGCATTTGAAGAATTAGTGATGCAAAAAACATTCAAAAAAATGCCTTTATATACAGACCTTTATAAAGCTGATAAAAAGGCCAATAAAAAATATAAAAAATATTCTATTGTAAGAACTGATGGAGCTTATGTTGAATCAGGAGAAAATGATAACTTAATTGTTCAAAAACTTGATAAAAACAAAGCAGCGTTTGGTGTATTTGGATTCTCATTTTTAGTTGAAAATGACGATAAAGTTCAAGGTGCAACAATTGATGGTGTTAAACCAACTCCTGAAAATATTTCATCTTCAAAATATCCAGTTTCAAGATCATTGTTCTTCTATATTAAAAACTCACACCAAAAAGAAGTTCCAGCAATGAAAAGTTATGTTGATTTATTTATGAGTGAAAAAATGATTGGAGAAGATGGAATTTTAGGTGAAATTGGACTTATTGCTTTACCTAATACAAGTAGAGAAGCAATTAGAGCAAGTGTTCTTAAAAGAGAAAAATTAACTTTAGAACAATTATCTAAAAAACACTAAGTAAAGGTAATAGTATTGAGCACTTTTGAAACAAGAAATAAGAAAAGAGAATTAACAGAAAAACTAATTAAAACAGCTTTAATTATTGCTTCTGTTATTTCAGTACTTACTACCTTTGGTATTCTTTTTTCAATTCTTTTTGAAGCAATAGAATTTTTTCAAATGAGAAGTTTCTGGTATTTTATTACAGGAATGGAATGGTCACCTGGTGTTGAAGGAAGTAAATTTGGTGCAATTCCTATTTTTGCGGGTACTTTTGTAATTACTATTATTGCATTATTACTAGCAATTCCTGTTGGATTAGGAAGTGCAATATATATGAGTGAATATGCAAGTTCAACTACTAGAGATTATCTAAAACCAATACTTGAAGTATTAGCTGGAATTCCTACTGTTGTTTATGGTTTTTTTGCAGCTATTACTGTTGCACCTTTTATAGTAAAAGCAGCAGATACTATAGGATTAGAAGCTACTTTTAATTCAGCATTAGCATCTGGTGTTGTAATGGGTATTATGATTATTCCTGTTATTTCATCATTATCTGATGATGTTATTCGTGCAGTACCAGACTCTCAGAGAAAAGCTGCTTTAGGATTAGGTTTAACTCAAGGTGAAACAATAAGAGATATTGTTATTCCCTCTGCACTTCCTGGAATAATTTCAGCATCACTTCTTGGTTTATCAAAAGCATTGGGAGAAACAATGATTGTTGTAATGGCAGCAGGGCTTCGACCAAACTTATCATGGAATCCATTAGAAGATATGACTACAGTAACTGTAACTATTGTAAATTCTTTAGTTGGTGATTTTGAGTTTAATTCACCTGAAACACTTTCTGCATTTGCTTTAGGATTAGTACTTTTTGTAGTTACTTTAATACTAAATATTATCTCATTAAGATTAATTAGAAAATTCAAAGAAAAATATAAAGTGAATACATTATGATTAAAAGAAAAAACAAAAATATACAAAATCCTTTTTACGATGCCTCATTAGATAAAAGACATGCAAGTGCAAAAAGATTTAAAAGATTTACATTAACATCACTAATATTTTCAGTGGCATTCTTAGCTTTCTTTTTATTTGATATTATCTCAAAAGGAACACCTGCTTTTAAAGTTACATACTTACATGTTGATGTTACTTATAATCAAAAATCAATTGAAGATTCAAGATTTGCAGTTGAAAGAAAATATAGAAAAGTGATTTCAAGATCATGGCTAAGAGATTTACCAAAACAAGTTGAAGAAAATCCAGAACTTATGAATACTACGCAAACTATGTGGGTTTTAGCAGATGACCAAGTTGATCAATATTTTAAAGGTCACCACTATAAATTAAAAAGAAAAGATAAAGCCCTAATTGATGATATGAAAGCTCAAGGACGGATAAATACTGAATTTAACTCAATATTTTTTCTACATGGAGATTCGAAAATCCCTGAAAATGCAGGGTTCTTTTCTGCAATGATTGGTTCAATATTAACACTTATAATTACAATGATTGTTGCTTTTCCCTTAGGTGTAATGACAGCAATTTATTTAGAAGAGTTCTCTGAAGATAATAAATTTACAAGATTTATAGAAGTAAATATAAACAATCTTGCTGCTATTCCTTCTATTTTATTTGGTTTGTTAGGACTTGCGATTTTTATTAATCTTTTTGGCATGCCACGAAGTTCACCACTTGTTGGTGGATTAACATTAGCACTTATGACTTTACCTATTATTATTGTAAGTTCACGTGCAGCTTTAAGAGCAGTTCCAGATAGTATTAGACAAGCTGGGTATGGACTTGGACTAACAAAAATACAAGTAACACGTGATCATGTTTTACCCTTAGCCTTTCCTGGTATTCTAACAGGTTCAATTATTGGCTTAGCACAAGCTATGGGTGAAACTGCTCCACTTATTATTATAGGAATGATTGCATTTATTCCAGATGCACCTACTAGTATTATGGATGCAGCAACAGTAATGCCAGCGCAACTATTTACTTGGTCTGGAATGCCTGAAAGAATGTATATAGAAAAAACAGCTGCTGGAATTATGGTATTACTTAGTATTTTAATATCATTAAATGCAATAGCAATATATTTACGAAAAAAATTCGAAGTTAAATGGTAGAGGGAAAGATTAAAATGTCAAAAAATAATAAAATAAAAGTAAAAGTTGAAGAACTTAATCTTTGGTATGGACAAAATCATGCCTTACATGGAATAAGTACAGATATATATGAAAATAAAATCACAGCTTTAATTGGACCTTCTGGATGTGGTAAGTCAACATTTTTAAGATGTTTAAATAGAATGAATGACTTAATATCAAGTGTTAAAATAGATGGTTCAGTTGTTATTGATAAAAAGAATATTTATGATAAAGATATAGATGAAGTAAGCGTTCGTAAAAAAATTGGTATGGTATTTCAACAACCAAATCCTTTTCCAAAATCTATTTACGAAAATGTTGCCTATGCTCCTATTAAACATGGGATTGTAGCAAAAGGAAAAGAGTGTGATGAATTAGTTGAACATTCCTTACGAAAATCTGGACTTTGGGATGAAGTTAAAGATAAATTAAATGATCCAGGAACTTCACTTTCAGGTGGGCAACAACAAAGACTTTGTATTGCAAGAACAATTGCTGTTAAACCTGAAGTTATTTTAATGGATGAACCAACATCAGCACTTGACCCAATTTCAACAGAAAAGATTGAAGCACTTATGTTAGAGTTAAAAAAAGACTACACAATAATCACAGTAACTCACAATATGCAACAAGCCGCACGTGTAGCAGATTACACAGCATTTTTCCATTTAGGAAAATTGATAGAATATGATGAAACAGAAACAATTTTTGTAAATCCATCAAATAAAAAAACAGAAGATTATATTACAGGGAGATTTGGATAATGCTAAAAACTTACGAAGAAAAAAGAAACAATATAAAAGAAGAAATTGAATTTATTGGAAATAGCGTAATTGATGCTTTAGAATCTTCATTAAAAATGTTAAAAAACGATGATATATCAACACTAAAAGAAATAGATTTATCTGTAAAAAAACTATCAAATAAATCAAATGAAATTGATAATTTAATTGTTACAACATTAGCACTTTATTCACCAGAAGCAAAAGATTTAAGACAAATGATTTCATATTTAAAAATTACAAATGAATTAATAAGAGCTGCTTCAAATGTAAAAGGTTTTATAAAAATATTTAGAAAAGCTTTTTGTGAAGATTTAAATACAAATACTATTTTAGAGTTTACAATTCCCCTTCATAAATCTGCACTACTGTCACTTCGAAGTGCAATGGCTATGATTGACCAAGAAAATGATAATAATATAGAAGAAAAATATCATAAAGTAATAGTTGAAGAAAGCAAAGCAAATGATTTATATGCAATGGTTGAAAAAAATATTTTAAAATTAATTTCTAAGAATCTTGAGTTATCAAAAGAGTATTTTGACATATTAAGTAGTTTAAGACGACTTGAAAGAACGGCTGATAGGGCATCATCAATAGCAAGCCTTGCACTTTTTGCACATATTGGTGGCGATATAATGCAATCTTGATTTATGATATAATCACTTTATGAAAAATGCAATAAGAAAAATTAAAAACTATTTCAGTACAAATTTTGAAGTATTAGCAGCTACTATTATCTTTATAGGTATATTAGTTTCTGGTCTTCAATTCTATAAAGCAATTATCTTAATGCTAGAGTTTATAGTAATTATGGAAGTTGTTAAAATGGTTTCTGACTTTATCAAAAAAGAGAAATTAAGACTTAGATTTGTAATAGATATTTTTATTATTTTTTTAATTAGAGACGTAATAATATTATCAACAAATATACATAGAGACTATTTTGATATTGCTTTCTTACTATTTACAATTTTTGTTTTCTTTATTTTTAGAATTTTTGCAATTAAATTCTCACCAGGTGTTATTAAAATATCTAAGGATACAGTTATTGAATATGAGGATGATAGACCAAATAAAGAAATAAAAGAAGTTAAAGAGATTAAGGAAATCACTCCTGAGGAAAATATTAAAAGCAATGAAAAATAAACTTATTCTAATTGTTGAAGATGAAGAAGATATTTTAGAACTACTTGAGTACACCTTGCAAAAAGAAGGTTTTGAAACTATTGGCTTTTTAAATATTGATAAAAACCTAAAAAAAGTTTTGCAAGAAGAGGAGATAAGTCTTATCTTAATGGACAGAAACCTTCCTGGATATGAAGGGACTAACTTCATTAATGAAATTAAAAATGAAGGTTATAATAAGCCTGTTATTTATGTAACTGCAAAAGATAAAGATGAAGATATTCTTGATGGCTTTGAAGCTCATGCGGATGATTATATAACTAAACCTTTTAAAGTAAAAGAGTTAATAGCACGAATAAAAGCCTTGATTAAAAGAACTTCTAAAGATATTGATGTTTTAAAAATTAAAGATATCTCTTATAAAGCTAGTAATAAAAAGTTTTATATAGAAGATAAAGAAATTGAATTAACTCATTTAGAGCATGATTTATTTTTAGAGTTCATAAAAAACAAAGATATTTTATTATCAAGAGAATATTTATTAAATACTGTTTGGGAAGATTCTCTTGATAAAAAAGATAAAACAGTAAATGTTGCAATAAAAAGATTAAAAGCAAAGATAGATCCCAAAGCAGAAAAAAATTATATAAAATCTGTTCGTGGAGAAGGTTATATCTTTTGTTAAAAATTCATCAACTTTTTTTAAGAACATTCATTTTTATTTTTGTAGGAATTCTTTTAACTTTGACAATAGTTACTTATTTTTGGTCAAAAAATATTTATATGAGCCAAATAGAAAAAAATCTTGTACAAAATATTGATACTTTTTCTATTGTTTTAAAAGATTTAAATAATATAAATAAAATCATAAAAGATTTAAAATCACAAATTAATCTAAGAATTACCCTAATTGATAATAAAGGTGTAGTAATAGCTGAAAGTGATGAAGACAAAAACTTAATGGAAAATCACTCAAAAAGAGAAGAGATACAAAAAGCAAAGGAATCAGGTATTGGAAAAGTTGTACGGTTTTCCAATACTATAAATAAAGAACTTTTATATGTAGTTAAAAAAGTAACTATAAATCAAAATACCTATTTTATAAGAATGGCAGATTATACTGATAAAATCACTGACAATTTTATAAAACTAACAGCTCAAATTTTTTCATTTATTACATTTTTTTTAATAATAGGATTTTTAGCAACATATTTTATAAGTCTTAGAATAAAGAATGAAACTGACTCTATTTTAAACTTTTTAACACAACTATCAGAAAAAAAACCTACTTATACTTTAAAGTCAAACTATACCCAAGAGTTTTTTAAAATAACTAATTTATTAAATAAAGTAGCATTAAAATTATCAAAAAAAGAAAAACAAAAAGCAAAACAAACAGCTAAATTAAAATTAGCAAATAGACAAAAAGATGAAATTATCTCTGCTTTATCTCATGAGTTTAAAAATCCAATTGCAATTATTTCAGGATACAGTGAAACTATAATGAATGATGATGAAATGCCAGAAGTTATGAAACAAAAATTCTTAAATAAAATTCATTCTAATGCAAATAAAATGTCTTATCTTATAGACAAGCTAAGATTAACACTAAAATTAGAAGAAGGTAAACAAGAATTAACACTAAGTTCAAAATCTATAAAAAAAATACTTGAAGATATAATTCCTGATTTAGAAGAAAAATATAAAAATAGAGAAATTTTAATACAAGGTTCTGATATAAATATAAAAGTAGATGAAACACTAATAAGTATGGCTATGTCAAACTTAATTGAGAATGCTTTAAAATACTCAGAAGATGAAGTAATAATATCTCTTACAGAAAATTTTATAATTATAAAAGACAAAGGTATAGGGCTTGAAGATAAAGAATTAGAAAAGATAAAAAACAAATTCTACAGAGTCTCTAGTAATGGCTGGAATAACTCTTTAGGCTTAGGTTTATTTATTGTTCAATCTATACTTACATTACACAAGTTTTCACTTGAAATCAAATCTGAATTTAATAAAGGTTCAGAATTTAGAATAAAATATTAAAAAACACTTAAATTAAGTTTTATTTAAGTATTACTACACTATTATGCCACCTCATTAATAAAAGCGGAGAAAATAAATGAAATTTACTCAAATGGCAAAAGCTAACGAAATCGAAAGAGATTGGATAGTAATCGATGCAACTGATAAAGTATTCGGAAGAATAATCACTGAAGTAGCAACTATTCTTAGAGGTAAAAACAAACCTTACTATACACCTCATGTTGATTGTGGAGATTACGTTGTAATCATTAATGCTTCTAAAGCAAAGTTTTCTGGAAACAAATTAGAAACTAAAAACTATTACACACACTCAGGATATTTTGGTAGTACAAAAACTCACAAAATGTCTGATATGTTTGAAAATAATCCAGAAAAATTATACAAATTATCAACAAGAGGTATGCTTCCAAAGACTACTCTTGGAAAAAATATGTTAAAAAAATTAAAAGTTTATGCAGATGCTAATCACCCACATACTGCACAAATTAAAGGACAAAACTAATGGCAAAAGTTTACGCAACTGGAAGAAGAAAAACATCTATAGCTAAAGTATGGCTAGAAGTTGGTAATGGTCAACTAACAATTAATGGTCAATCTTTAGACGTATGGTTAGGTGGACATGAAGCAATTAAAAAAAGAGTAATGCAACCATTAGAAGTAGCTAAACAAGAAACTTCTGTTAATATCGTTGTTAAAACTTTAGGTGGAGGTTACTCTGCACAAGCTGATGCTGTTAGACATGGTATTTCTAGAGCATTAGTTGCTTATGATGAGCAATTTAGAGCTGTATTAAAACCTTATGGTTTATTAACTAGAGATGCTAGATCAGTTGAAAGAAAAAAATACGGAAGAAGAAAAGCAAGAAAAAGCGGTCAATTCTCAAAAAGATAGATTCAATTTTTCAAAGATTTTATATCTTTGTATTTTCAAAAAGGGAACAACAAATGTTGTTCCCTTTTTTTATGCACTTTTATACAAAAAAACTATACAATACCAAATGAGATTTATAACAATATTCCTAATTATCTTTACTTATATTCAAGCAAGTACGTTAAACTTATCTATTAGTTCAAGTCCTAGTAGAGTAAATCCAATTTTAGCAAATGATACAGCAAGTTCAGAAATAGCTAATTGGCTTTTTAATGGCTTATTTAAATATGATAAAAATGGAAATCCAATAGAAGACTTAGCTCTGTCTCATAAATTTGAAACGGATACAAAACTAATCATAACTTTGCGGAAAAATGTTAAATGGCATGATGGAAAAGAGTTTACTGCAAAAGATGTAGTATTTACATACAATACTATTTTAGACCCAAAAGTTTTTAATTCAATAAAATCTAATTATAAAGAAGTCAAAAGTGTAACAGCACTTGATGATTATACGATTGAAGTTATATATAAAAAAGCATATTTCAAAGCCTTAGAAATTTGGATGGTTGGAGTTCTTCCCCAACATTTATTAAAAGATGAAAAAAACTTGATGACAAGTTCTTTTAACAAAAATCCAATAGGCACAGGACCTTATGTTTTAAAGAGTTTTAAAGTTGGTCAAAATATAAGATTAAAAGCAAATGATAACTATTTTGAAGGAAGACCTAAAATTGATGAGTTATTATATAAATTTATTCCAGATACAAATACCTCTTTTTTATTTTTAAAACAAAAAAAACTTGACTTATCAGGATTAACACCTCTTCAAATTGATAGACAAATTGATGAAGATTTCAAAAAATCTTTTAAGATTATTGAGAAGCCAAGTTTTTCATATACTTATGTTGGATTAAATTTAAAGAATGAAAAATTTAAAGATATACGAATAAGAAAAGCTTTATCCTTAGCTATAAATAGGCAAGAATTAGTTGATATCTTATTTTTTGGACATGGGAAAGTATGTAATGGACCATTTTTACCAGGAAGTTTTGCATATGATGAGCAAACAAAACCAGTTGAGCACAATATAAAAAAAGCAAAAGAACTTTTAAAAGAGTTAGGTTATGATGAAAATAATCCATTTAGCTTTGAAATAGTTACAAATACTGGAAATGATACAAGAATAAACGCAGCTCAAATACTACAATACCAGCTATCAAAAGCTGGAGTTAAGATGAAAATCCGAGTAATGGAATGGCAAGCATATTTAAATACAATAGTTCATCCAAGGAATTATGAAGCAATACTTTTAGGTTGGTCTTTATCTTTAATGCCTGATGCTTATCCTTTATGGCATTCAAGTTCTGATAAAACGGGAAGATTTAATTTAGTTGGATATTCAAATAAAGAAGTAGATGAATTAATTGAAAAAGGCTCAACAACAATAAATAGAGATGAATTAAGTAAAATATATAAAAGTATCTTCAAGAAAATTACTGCAGATATTCCATATTTATTTTTATATATCCCAAATTCTATTACAGTTGTAAATAATAAGATAAAAAATATTAAACCTGCATTTACAGGTATTACACATAATCAAAAAGATTGGATAAAACCTTAAAACACAAAACACAAAACTCTAAAAACTTAAAACTTAAGAAGGAAAATTTTGAAAGAAAATATTATATTATTTGATTTAGATGGAACATTAATAGACTCAACAGATGCAATTGTATCTACTTTTATGCACACTTTTAAAGAGATGAATTACAACTTTGAAGGAAATGAAGAAGATATAAAATCATTAATTGGTTATCCCTTAGATATTATGTATCAAGACTTAGGAATTGAGAAAAATGTAGTTTGGGATTTTGTAGCTTCATATAAAAACAGATATAGAAAAATATCAACACAGAAAACTACCCTACTTGAAAATGCACTTGAAGCGGTACAACTAGCATCTAAAATTGGGCGAGTTTCTGTAGTTACTACAAAAACAAGGTTATATACTATACCTTTACTAGATTATTTTGAGATGGGAAAACATTTTGAAATTATAACAGGGAGAGAAAATGTTGAAAATCCAAAGCCTCATCCTGAACCAATTTTAGTTACATTAGAGCAAATGAATTATGATGAAAACCTTCATAAAGTATGGATGATTGGAGATACTAAGTTAGATTTAATTGCAGCAAATGCTGCTAAGATTCATTCAGTTGGTGTTCTTTGTGGTTATGGAAAAGAAGAAGAGCTAAAAAAATTCACTCCAAATATTTCAACAAATGCACTAAGCGCAGTAAAATATATAAAATCATTATCTTAAATATTTATTAAATATTAATATTAGTTAGATTTAAATATTTAATTTTAATATTAATATTTTTCTAATTTCTATTTTTATTTAAACATAAAATAATCTCTATAAAAGCTAGCTAATAGCTATTTTACTAATTTTATAATTTTAAAACTTTTTAAAAAACTCCATTTCATATCATATATTTATCAAATTTCATCTATATTAGTGTATATAAAAGTAACATTAATAAGGTTTTATCTAAAAATATAGTTATCTATAAGTTAAAAGTATGTATAATACTTTAGACTAATTAAAAAATTTAAGTCAAAATTAATTTTAAGGAGCCTCTATGTTAGAAATTAGATGGCATAGCCGTGCAGGTCAAGGTGCAGTAACTGGTGCTAAAGGACTTGCTTCTGTTGTTGCTGAAACTGGAAAACAAGTACAAGCATTCGCTTTTTATGGTTCAGCTAAAAGAGGTGCGTCTATGACTGCCTACAATAGAATTGATGACGAAGTAATTTTAAATCATGAAAAATATATGGAACCTGATTTTGTATTTATACTTGATCCAGGATTAACATACACTGATGATATAACAGCTAATGGTTCAGATAAAACTAAATACATTATTACAACACACCTTAGCAAAGAAGAAGTAATTGCCAAAGTACCAAAACTTCAAGGAATTGAAGATAGAGTATTCGTATTAGATTGTTTCCAAATTTCAAGAGATACTATTGGAAAAGCAATTCCTAATACACCAATGCTTGGTGCATTTATGAAAGTAAGTGGAATGTTCGAATTAGAATATTTCAAGGAAGCAATGAAAGGTGTATTAAAAAAATTACCTCAAAATCTTATTGATGCAAATATGATTGCAATCCAACGAGCTTATGATGAAGTTCATTAAAGGATAAAAAATATGTCAAATAAACCAATTAATGAAATGGGATGGGATGAGCTAGTACCTGGTGCTGCTTTATACACATTCCAAGGGGATATAGATTATAACATTGCAGAAATGCAACCTGAAGATAGATTATATTCAGAAACAAGTTCAAAAGCAATGTCAGTAGGAGACTGGAGAGTTATAAAACCAGTTTGGAACTCTGAAACATGTATTGATTGTCAAAATTGCTGGATTTTCTGTCCAGATACTTCAATTATAGCAAGAAATAAAGAGATGAAAGGTGTTGATTATGAACACTGTAAAGGATGTGGATTATGTGTAAGTGTATGTCCTACAAATCCAAAATCTTTATTAATGTTTAATGAATATGAAACAGTTGAAGATGCACTAGGTAAATGGCCTGAGAAAAAAAAGAAGGGTGAATAACAATGAATAGCAAAGAAATGAATTTAAAAGGTGTTGAAGTTTGGGATGGAAATATGGCAAACTCACAAGCTTTAAGACAAGCTGATGTTGATGTTGTTGCTGCTTATCCTATTACACCATCTACTGCAACTGTAGAAAACTATGCAATGTTCCATGCAAATGGATATATTGATGGTGAAGTTATGATGACAGAATCTGAACATGCTGCAATGTCTGCATGTATTGGTGCTGGAGCTGCTGGTGGTAGAGTTGCAACTGCAACTTCTTCACAAGGTTTAGCACTTATGATTGAAACATTATATCAAGCTTCTGGAATGAGAATTCCTGTAGTTTTATGTCTTGTAAATAGAGCATTAGCTGCACCTTTAAATGTAAATGGTGACCACTCAGATTTATATTTAACAAGAGATTCGGGATGGATTTCAATTGATGCATTCTCACCACAAGAAGCTTATGATATGACTTTAATGTCATTTAAAATTTCAGAACATCCAGCAGTTAGATTACCTGTAATTTCTAATCAAGATGGATTTATGACTTCTCATACGGCTCAAAATGTTACTCCATTAAAAGATGAAGTAGCTACTAAATTTGTTGGTGATTATTTGCAAGTAAATGCTCTATTAAATTTTGATAAGCCTGTAACTCATGGTGTACAGACGGAACAAGATTGGCACTTTGAACATAAAGCAAAACAACATGATGCATTAATGGGTTCAAAAAAAGTAATTGAAGAAACTTTTGCTGAATTTAAAGAACTAACAGGAAGAGAATATAAAGTAGTTGAATCTTACGGTATGGAAGATGCAGATGTTGCAATTGTATGTCTAGGTTCTACTTTTGAAACTGCAAAACTTGCAATTGATCAAATCAAAAAAGAAGAAGGTATAAAAGTAGGTGTAGTTGCACCTAGATTATTTAGACCTTTCCCTCTTGAAGAACTAGCTGCATCTTTACAAAATGTAAAAGCAGTAGCTTGTATGGATAGATCTGCTCCAGGTGGAACTGTTGGTGCTTTATATAATGAAGTATCTGGTGCTTTAATCAATTTTGAAAACAGACCATTAGTAACTAACTTAATCTATGGATTAGGTGGTAGAGATATGACTGTTGCTGGATTAAAAAATATCTTTAGAACATTAGATAAAGATGCAAAAGATGGAAAAATTAATGGCAAAATTCAAACACTAATTGGTGTTAGAGGACCTGCACTTAGTTTCTATGATGTGGAAGGAAAATAACAATGAGTACTCAAAAAGTAATTAAAAACTTAAAGTCATTCTCAACAGCTGCTGAGAGATTTGAAGGTTCACACCTTTTATGTCCTGGTTGTGCTCACTCTATTATTGTAAGAGAAGTTTTAAACGCAACAAATGATAACTTAGTAGTTTCAGCATCAACAGGATGTTTAGAAGTTTGTACAGCTATTTATCCTCATACTTCTTGGGATTGTTCATGGATTCATATTGGATTTGAAAACTCATCAACTGCAATGGCAGGTGTTGAAACTATGAATAAAGCATTAAGAAATAAAGGTAAAATTTCTGAAGATACACCAACTCCTAAGTTTGTAACTTTCGGTGGAGATGGTTCAACTTATGATATTGGATTCCAATGGATTTCTGGTTGTTTTGAACGTGGTCATGATATGATGTATGTTTGTTTAGATAATGAAGTTTATGCAAATACGGGAGGTCAAAGATCTTCTTCTACACCTATTGGTTCTTCTACAACAACAGCACCGGCGGGTTCAACATCTTATGGTGAAAAAAGACAAAAGAAAGATATCGTATCAATTATGGCAGCACATGGTTCTCCTTATGTTGCTCAAGTTGCTCCTAATAAATGGAAAGATATGGTTAAAAAAATCCAAAGAGGTTTTGATACTGAAGGTCCTGTATTTATCAATGCGATGTCAGCTTGTACAACTGAATGGAAGTTTGCTCCAAATCAGACTATTGAAGTTTCTGATTTAGCAGTTGATTCACTTGTATTCCCATTATATGAAATTATTGATGGAAGAGAACTAAATATCACTTATAGACCAAAGAATATTATTCCTGTAAGAGATTATCTTGCAGCTCAACCTAGATTTAAACACTTATTTACACCTCAATATGAATATATTATTGATGAGTGGCAAAAAAGAATTGAAGCTAGATGGGAATTCTTACAAAAAAGAGAAGAGATTAGACTTTAATCTCTCAAGTGTTCTAAATATTTTTTAATATTTAGAACACTAATTTTAAACTGCTATTAATACTAACCCTTTTATAACTTATTTATCAATCTTCTTAATTTTATTTTTGTTATGATATAAGAAAAGATTATCTAATCATTTAAGCAAAGGATTACTTATGCTAAAAAATAGTTCAATAAAAGTAAAGTTATTATCTACAATTATAGGAGCAATGGTTCTAGTAACAATTATAATGCTTGTTCAATCTATAATAAGTTTGAAAAGTACATCTAATGCAATAATTGAAAAATCAAGTACATCAGCATATAAAGCAAAAGAAGAAGAATTAAAAAACTATGTATCTTTAGCTTATAAAACTATTGAATCTTATCATGCAAGAACTTCAAAAGATAAAATAAAGGGTGAAGTTGAAGATTATTTACTAGAACAAACAAATTTTATTTTTACTATTATAAATAGTGAATATGAAAAATATAAAGATACACTAAGTAAAGAAGAACTAAAAGATAGGATAAAATCAATTTTATCTGCATCAAGATTTGGAGCTTCTGGATACTTTTTTGCATATAATACGCAAGGTGTATCTACAGTTCATCCTATTAAACCTGAACTAGAAGGAAAAGACTTATCAAATTTAAAAGATAAGAATGGCTTTTTTCTAATTAAAGAATTAGTAAAAGCTGGTACTTCAAAAAACAAGGCAGGGTTTATAGAGTATGTATGGCCAAAACCAGGTATGGAAGAACATCAGTTAAAAGTTTCTTATGTAAAAATGTTTAAACCATTCAATTGGATAATAGGAACAGGTTCTTATATTAATGATGTAGAAAATAAAATAAAAAAAGAAGCACTAGAAGCAATAAATAAAATGCACTATGGAAAAAATGGATATTATTGGATAAATGATTCAAATCATGTTGTTTTAATGCATGGTACAAATAACACACTTGCAGGGAAAAACCTTATTGATTTAAAAGATAAAAAAGGCAAATACCTATACAGAGAAATTGTTAAAAGTGCCAATGAACATAAAGAAGGAGCTCTTGTAAAATATTACTGGGGAATTACTGGTAAAACAGGAGAATTTGAAAAGTTTTCTTATGTAAGAAAATTTGAACCTTGGGACTTTATTATAGGAACAGGTGCTTATGTTACAGAAATAGAAGAAAAGATTTCTCAAATGAATAAAGAGACTGAAGATACAATATATTCTACTATTGTTACTTCAACTATTCAAATTATTATTATAATTGCAATAATTTCATTTTTAATTATTCTAACTATGAAAAATATTATCTTTAATCCTCTTACAAAATTCCAAGATGGCTTACTAAACTTTTTTAAATATGTAAATAGAGAAAAAGATGATATTCAAGTATTAAGTATTGATGCAAATGATGAAATTGGACATATGTCTGAATTGATAAATGAAAACATTAATAAAACGAAAACCATTCTTGATCAAGATAATAAATTAATCAATGATGTAAAAGAAATAGTAAATCATGTTGGAAATGGGTACTTAGATAAAAGAATATTGTCATCAACAAATAATGAATCTTTAGAAGAATTAAAAGCATTATTAAATAATATGCTTGACAATGTACAAATCTTAGTAGGAACAAATATAAATGCTTTAAGTTCTGTTCTCGAAGAATATGCAAAAAGAAACTTTACTGAGAAAATAGATCTTGAAAATAGTGGTAAAATAGGTAATGACATCATTAATATGAATAAAATGATTACAAAAATGCTACAAGACAATTTAGATGATGGGAATAGTTTAAAAAGCCGATCTGAAGAATTAACTTCAAATGTTAATATATTAAATCAAAATGCAACAAGTCAAGCAGCTTCTTTAGAAGAAACAGCAGCATCAATTGAAGAGATTACTGGAAATATTAGGCAAACAAGTGAAAAAGCACAAGAAATGTTATCAATTTCTGTTAAAACTCAGACTTCTGCGAATATTGGTAAAGATTTAGCTACAAAAACAGCTGATTCGATGGAAGATATAAATGAAACTGTAATTAATATTAATGATGCTATTTCAGTAATTGACCAAATTGCATTCCAAACAAATATTCTTTCATTAAATGCAGCAGTTGAAGCTGCAACTGCAGGCGAAGCTGGAAAAGGATTTGCTGTTGTCGCTGCTGAAGTGAGGAATCTTGCAAGTAGATCAGCAGAAGCAGCTAAAGAAATTAAAGATTTAGTAGAATCTGCTACTATAAAAGCAAATGAAGGTAAAAAAATTAGTTCTTCAATGATAGAAGGATTTAAAGAATTAGAAATAAATATTGAGCAAACAAGTCATTTAATTGACGACGTTTCAAATGCTGCTCAAGAACAAAATACAGGAATGGCACAAATAAGTGATGCGGTTAATCAATTAGATAAATTCACTCAACAAAATGCTTCTATTGCAGATAAAACAAATGTTATTGCACTTGAAACAAATAAAATTGCTATTGAAACAGTAAATAGTGTAAATGAAAATAACTTTGATGGTAAGAAATAAATAAATTTCTTGCTGTCAAACATCAAATTATAAATGAGCTTTATGAAGACAATTTCATCTTATTTTAAAATCATACTTGCACTTATATGCGGAACTATAGGTTCAATAATATTTATCTATTTAAACCTTCCCTTGCCTTGGCTTTTAGGTTCAATCTTTATTACCTCTATTTTAATACAATTTGAAAACAACTATATAAAAAAACCAAATCACATATTTTCAACTCCTGCTCGAATTATAATAGGACTTGTAATTGGAAGTGCTTTTACTCCTGAAGTTTTAGAGTACTTAAGTGTTTATTTCTTTTCTATACTATTAATTATTCCATATACAGTTATTACCATAATTTGTGGTATGTATTACTATTATAAGTTTTTAGATTTTGATAAGAAAACTGCTTTTTTATCTTCAATGCCAGGTGGTGTTATTGAGATGGTTATAATAGGTGAGCAGATAAAAGCAGATATTTCTAGAATTACACTAGTTCAATCTTCAAGACTATTTTTTATAGTTATAACGCTTCCTTTTGTGATTCAATATATCTTTCATATAGATATAAGTGGTAACCAATTAATAACTGTACCCTTAATAGATACAAACATAAAAGAACTTTTAATCCTATGCTTTATAGGAGCAGTAGGAGCATATTTAGCAAAGAAATTAAATATCTCAGCTGCATACTTAATTGGACCTATGATTTTAAGTATTTTAATTCACTCAAATGGCTTAATACATACAAAAATACCGGATGAACTTATAAAATTTGTCCAAGTTATCTTTGGGACTATTATTGGCTTTACTTTTAAAGGAATTGATTATAAAACAATTATTCAAACTTTAATAGCAACTTTTGGGCACTTTATCATTCTTGCCTTGATTTCAATATCTTTTATTACTCTTGCATATTATTTATTTGATTTTCCAATTGTTTCAATACTTCTAGCTTTCTCCCCAGGAGGACAAGCTGAGATAAATCTAATCGCTATTTTAGTTGCTGCTAATATTCCATATATTACAATTCATCATATAATGAGGCTTTTTATAGTTATGAATCTAGCGCCAATCTTTGCTAAAAAAATTAAAAACTAAGGAAAACAAATGACTATCAACAAAAAACTAAACACACTTTTAATTGTTCTAATGATTACACTATTTACAGGATGTGTAAGAGATGTAGGATTAAATGGTTTAACTATGAATGTAAGTGATGAGCAGTTAAACAAGCCATCAAGTAAGTTTCCAATACAAGAAGATTTTTTATTAGCAAATGTTGAAATCAATCAGCCAAATATTTTTATTAAAGATGGAGAAAATAGAATAAGTGCAAAACTGGATATAAATTTATCTACTATATTTATGAATAAAAGTACTGGAAAGTTTGAAATATCTGGAGTACCCTACTTTAAAAAAGAAAATTCATCGATTTATTTAAATGACATTACAATTGAAGATATAGATTTTACAGATGCAAAAATAGATAAAAATATTTTAAATTCATTAACTTCAAATATCAAACCAATTCTAGATAGTATTTTCAAGAAAATCCCAATATATACAATAGAAAAAGATTCTTTTAAAGGCTCTTTTGTAAGAGATGTAAAGGTAGAAGATTCTGAACTTTTAGTTACATTTGGACTTTAATTATAATTTTATATACAGTTGTTTAAATTATAAACACCTAGGAAATAGTTTAGCTTTGATTTTTTGTTATACTCAAAATAAAATCAAGGCTTATTATGGGAATGTTTGATGTTCAAGTTATTAAAGAGTTAAAACTAGAAAAAGATAAAAATGACTTATATGAGTTTTTTTATAAACAATTATCTAAAGATGAAAAATATGACTACACTATAAAAAATGATGAACTAAACATTAAGAAAAATCCAATAGATACATTTTTAAAATATAATCTAAATGCTAAGTTTGATTCTAACACATTAATAATAGACGCTGAACTTGATAATTCATATACACTATTTATCACGCTTCTTATAATCTTGTCTATATTGTTTACCTATGGCTTAGGAATCCTTCCTATTATTGGCTTTGTTTATTATCAAAAGACTAAAGCAACAAAATATCTAAAAACACTGCTTACAAATTATGGATATTTGAATTAGTTTTTAGATTAAGTCCAGTTCTTTGCTTATGTCTTTTATGAGTTTTGAGAGTGGGCCTTTATTTATATCTTTGTCTTCTATATATCCACCTGTTACATGTCTTAAAACATCTTCTCTATTTTTAAATAAAGTTCCTTCATACTGTTGAAATAAATCATCAATATAAGAATCAGGATAAATTTCTCTTTTTTGGATTAGTTCTAAAACTATATCTTTATGTTCTTGATATAAAGTTTCTAATGCAAAATCTTCTTTAATCTTTTTTGCTTTTTCCCCTTTTGTTTCAAGTTTAATCTCAAAACTTTTTTCATCATAATAAAACTTACTATCTAGGATTTTTAATTTAAATTTTGCATAATCATTAAAACTATCTTTATAAGGATGAAGGTGAGTATTAATAGAAAACTTTGCTCTACCTTTTAATCTTGAATTACATAATATACAAGATGGTATTAAATTATAAAAAGACAAAGCTAATATTGGATAAGTATCTTTATCATAAAAATGGTCAAAATCGGGTCTTGTTGATTTACTGTTTTTTTCTTTTATTGTAAAGGTATAATTTCGATTACAATATGGACAAATATTTACTTTTAACTTTTGGGCTAAGTCATAAGCGTTGTATCCAGTTGTACCTTTTGCAGAAAATTTTGAATAGCCAATACTTCCACCATTATTTTTTCCGCCAACAAATGCTTTTTTTAGTCTATTATTATCTATATTATTCTGTCTTACTTTCAAAATAACATCTTCAAACTCATCAGGTTTAGCTTTTAAAATATATTCAATATTTTTCTTAATATAAATCCTTTCTCTATTTTGCAAAGCATCATAATTTATATAATTTTGTACTTTTTCAATATGGTTATTTAAAGTTTTTTCCAAATCTTCAATATTAATTTTAATCATTTTTTAAACTCTTAAGTTCTTGTGATAATTTTAAAATTTGTTTTTCAATATCATCAATTTTATCTACTTTTTTAAGACGTTTGCTATCAAGCATTTTTTGAAGTTGCCTTTTAATTATTGGCTCCCCAATAATTGAAATAATATTTTCACAATATTCAAGCTCTTTTTCACTTAATTTAGTTTGATTTAGGTATTTAATAGCTGTATTAATCTTCTCTTTTGCAAACTCACCCATAAGACCATCTTTCATAAAAAAACCATGAGAAAGTAAAGTATGAATATTTGCTCCAAAAGGATTTAAATCTACTTTATCACTAGCATTTATACAATTTCCTGTTTTTTCTTCTTTTTCTAAAAAGATTACATTTTCTTTTGGTAAATCTGATAATAGAAATGGTGAATGAGTAGCCAATATAAAATGAAAGTTTATTTTTAATTTTTTTAGTAATGTATACAGTTCCTTAACATAACTTTTTTGCCAATTTGGATGAAGCATATTATCTGGTTCATCTAAAAAATAGAGTTGATTATTAGTGTGCTCATGAGAATAAAAATAAATATTTAACAATTGTCCAAATATTTGTTTTTCTCCACTGCTAAGGTTATTATAGTTCCGGTCCTCTTCATCTGTAAAATCTATATCTAAACACTCCAAACAGTTTCCATTTTGGATTATGTTTTTTGTATCTTCATCTAATTGACTTAAATCAGTATCAATTCCATTACTAATTTTATCAAAACTTTTTTCTTCAAGAAACAGTTTTTTTTCTTTTAAAATCTCAACTAAAATTTTTTGATCTTGAATATTGTAAGTAAAATCTTCGTCTTTTTCTTCATATGCGTAAGTAATATATGTATAAGCTAGATATTGATAATATTTATTTGAAAAAGCATCTACTATTGTTTTTTTTACAGCTTCTAAGAAGCTATTGTCTGATAGATACCTCCATCCTCCAATTTCTTTAAGAATGGATTCATTCATCATAACTTCAATGTCTTTTAGTTCTATTTTAATCTTTTTAGGGATATACATAAAGGAGGTGATTTCAAAACTATCTGATGTATTTATAATCTTATTGTTTAGAAGAGAGTTTATTGTAGATTTTTCACTAGAAGAAACCGAAAAAACTTTATGACGATCAATCATCATATCTTTACTATAAGAATCTTGTGATAAATACAATCGTAAATCTTTATTGATTTTTTTATATATACAATTCAGATTATTATTTTTAATATGAATTGAAGAATCGCAAAAATTGTCTCCATTATTCTTTCTATATAGTAAAATATGATTTTTCCTATTATTTAGTTTTGAGTTTATAAATATATCTCTAAGAACTTCGCCTATACTACTCTTCCCGCTTCCATTTTTTCCAACAATAGCAGTTACATTTATATTATCAGGAAAGATACTCACATAATCCTTTTTTTCTTTTATGATTAATTCACAATTATCTTTTATTTTTCCTTTATCATCATATTCATCTTTAAACTCACACTCAAACCTAGGAGAAAAATTAAACCCCTGCTTTTTTACATTTTTATACTCTTCAACCCATAAATAAACTAATTCCATATTTGCTCTTTATCATCTTTTTTATTATTTATATAATAGTTAAAAAGTTATTTACTTCTGCTTTTGATTTATTTTGATTTTATCTTCAATAATCCACATCATCTATACAAAAAAACTACTAATAACCAATTTACTATTCTTTAGCTATAATCGCAACTTAAGAAAAGCTATATATGAATAAATTATATTACAAAAATTAAAAGGAATTATTATGCCATTATTAGACAGTTTTAGAGTAGATCATACTATTATGCCAGCACCTGCAGTTAGAGTTGCAAAAACTATGAAATCACCATCTGGAGATATTATCACAGTTTTTGATTTAAGATTTTGTGTACCAAATGAAAAAATGTTAAGTGAAAAAGGTATTCATACTTTAGAGCACTTATTTGCAGGATTTATTAGAAATCATTTAAATAGTGATACTGTAGAAATCATTGATGTTTCTCCAATGGGTTGTAGAACTGGTTTTTACATGAGTTTATTAGGAAATCCTGATGAGAAAACAGTAGGAGCTGCATGGAGAGCTGCTATGCAAGATGTTATTAATGTTGAAAAACAAGATGATATTCCTGAATTAAACATCTTCCAATGTGGAACATGTGAAATGCATTCACTTTCTGAAGCAAAAGAAATTGCTCAAGATATTTTAGATAGTGATATTGGTGTTATGTCAAATGAAGATTTATTTCTTTCTGATGAAAAGTTAGCTTCTTTAGGAAACTAAGACTTTATGGAAGAGAAACTATCTTTATTTAAAGAGTTATTTGCTGATTATCCAAATATTGCCATTTTACATGTGGATAATAATTTAAATCTTGTGAATAAAACACTTGAAGAAGTTAGAGCAAAAAATGAAGGGAATATTAAATATATTCCTTTTGTAGATGAATCAAGTGCGAAACTCCGAGCAACTGCTAGAGAATACGAATATATCGTATTAGGAAACATCCTAACATCGTGCCCTAATCAAGAACAGATATTAAAACTAATGTATAAAGCAATAGAAAATTCTGGGAATATAATCATCTTAGAAAAAATCGAAAATGACAATAAATATGAGCTTTTAGAACTTTTAGAAAATATTGGTTTTCAAGCACCAAATTGTATTGAACTTTTTGATGATACTTATATTTTCACTGCAAAAAAAATGCACCATTGGGATAACGGCCTATAAGGTCGTCTTTTTAAATATTGCAAGATAATATCAACAGTGTTGTTTCAACCAAAGATGGTTCAAACACGCTTTTCTCATCAAAATATAATCAGCACTATCACAATCCTGATGATGGAGCTATAAATGAATCCCTATCAAAACATATACTTCCTACATTTGAATTTCATAAGAATAAAAAAGAGCTAAAGATTCTAGATATTTGCTTTGGAATAGGATATAACACTTTTACTACACTAAGTTATATTATAAAACATAACTTAGATATAAAAGTATCTATTTTTTCACCTGAATTAGATGGGAACTTAGTAAAGTCCTTAGAAAACTTTGAGTTTCCAAAAGAGTTTGAAGAAATAAAACACATAATAAAACAAGTAGCAAAAACTCTTAAATATGAAGATGAAAAAGTAAAAATAGAAGTAAATATAGGTGATGCAAGAGAGTACATAAAAACTTTAGAAAAAAACTCATTTGATATAGTTTACCAAGATGCTTTTTCTTCTGAAGTTAATACAGAGCTTTGGACAAAAGAGTATTTTGATGATATATATAAGCTATGTAAAAATGATTGCGTGATGAGTTCATACTCAGTAGCAACTCCTATTAGATTATCAATGAATGAAGCTGGTTTTTTTATCTATGAATATAGACCTGTAAAAAGAAAAATTACACTAGCTACAAAAACCAAAAAAGACATATTAGGTAAATATATTGATATGGATTTAAAAAGAGAAAGAAACAAGGACGCAAAAGCGATTTATGACTAAAGCAATTACAAAAAATTATATAAAATATTACCAAGGAAATGCACCTATTATTTTAAGTGCACCTCATGGTGGAGATGAAAAACCAAAAGAGATAAAAACAAGAACAAAAGGCGTATTTGATAAAGATGATTACACTTATGAACTTACAGAACTAATTATAGAAGAATTTTATAAACAAACAAACTTTACTCCTTATGCAATAATTGCAGATATCTCAAGAGTAAAAGTAGATATAAATAGAGCAAAAGAAGAAGCTTATGAAGATGAAAAAGCAAGTATTCCTTATAATCAGTTTCATAGCTTTATTAAAGGTGCAAAAGAAGAAATAGAAGCGACGTTTGCAAAAGGTTTGTATATTGATATTCATGGACAATCTCATCCAAAAGGATATTTAGAATTTGGATACTTACTTGATAATTCTATTTTAAAACAATATGATGGTGACTTAAAAGAGAATATAAAAGATTCAAGCATCTCTGCTTTATCAAAGTTTACAAAAGAGTGTTTTATAGACCAACTAAGAGGTCCTCACTCTATGGGAAGTTTGATGTCTAATCAAGGTTATGATTCTATTCCATCTATTAAACTGCCATATGCAAGTGATGATAACTATTATGAAGGTGCTTATGATACGATTAGATATGGTTCGTTAAATGGTGGAAACATAAGTGGTATTCAAATAGAATTTCCATATAAAGATGTAAGAGATACTAAAGAAAATAGAGAAAAATGTGCGAAAGCTTTTGTTGATTGTTTACTTGTATTTATTAAAATACATTTAGATTTGGATTTAAAAAAATAGAAGTACTTCTAAAAATAATCTTCCAGAAACTAATCTGTAAGATTATTTAAGATGTATTTTTCTAAATCTCTTTTTGAAATTTCTTCTTTTAATGATCTTTCAAAAATCTCTTCGATTTTTTCTGAATATTCTTCATAAGAGAAAAAAGGAAAGTGTAACTTCCAAGATCTTTTAATAAGTTCTATAGTTATATAGTCTCTCATTTTTGCTCTAAAAAAATTAAATCCTATAAATATAATCGCCGTAATAACAACTGCTCCTATTATTGAAATATGAGAATCTAAATGAGCTAGAGGCTTATGTGTAAGGCCTGAAATAGGGATTAAGATACCTAAAACAATTCCCATATACACTAAATAAGCACGAGTAAGCCTTATTCTAAATCCTAGTTTTGCAGGATCAACATGCATACCTTCTTTGTATTGCCTATTTGCTATAAGTAAATCTCTTAACAATATTGGTTGCTTAGATACTATATAAATATAATCTAAGACTTTGTTTTTAAATGTTTTTTCTTTTGGCATTTATATTCCTATAAATTAATTGTTCTCATTTTATCTAATTAAAGATAATAATGTGTTAATTAAAAGTATATAAACTTACTTCTTTGCAACTTTAATAGTAAATAATGCGCCATTTTTTACATTGTTCACATTTATAAAGCCATTCATATTTCTTTCAATAATATTTTTAGCCATATATAAACCAATTCCTGTACCTTGTGTTTTATGTCTAGTTGTGAAATATGGTTCAAAGATTTTATCTATTATCTCTTTTTTTACACCACCTGCATTATCTATTATTTTGACAATTGCAAAGTTTTCACCCTCTTTTATTTCTATATTGATATGTGGGCTTTCAATTTTTCTTTCTATTAATATATCTTTTGCATTACTAAGAACATTTAATATTACTTGGGAGTATTCATTTTTATAACCAAAAACTTTTGTATCTTCAAGAACATTAAACTCTACTATAACCCCGTGATATTTTAGTGATGATTCTAAAATATTATAAGCATCTTTACAAGCTTTTTCTACAGAGAAATACTCTTTTTCACCTTGAGGTTTAAAGAAGTTCTGAAAATCAGATATTGTTTGAGACATATATGAAGTTAATTTATTTGCTTCTTTTATTTTGGTATTTATATACTCTTTTGTAAATTTATTAAAATCATAAGTTATTTTCATATTCATATGTATTGCAGAAATTTGAGCTAATGGCTGTCTCCATTGATGTGCAATATTTCCTATCATTTCCCCCATTGAAGCTAATTTACTTTGTTGTATTAAAAGTTGCTCTTGTTCAAGTCTTTGATTAATTTCATTTTGAATTTTTTCTTCAAGATTATCAATCATATTATTCATCATTATTTTTAATTCATTTAAAGCTTCATTATTACTATCTTTAGTAACTCTTGTTCCTAGATTTCCACTTTTTATATTTTCTAATACCTTTGTAGCATCTTTTATCACTATTTCATTATTTTGTATGTTTTTTTGTATATTTGCTACATTTGCATTGATTGATGTTGCCATTTGTTGAAATTCATCTTTTGAATTAATTTCAATTTTTTTAACACTAATTTTTTTGTGATTTAAGTATGAAAAAAAGTCATTCAACCCTTGTTGTACTATTTTTATTGAATTAATAATATCTTTTGCTACAAACCAACCAATAATTGTTGCTAAAATAAATAGTAATAATATATAAGTTAAAATTGATATTTTTAACTCTTTTGCTTGCTCTACTGCACCGGAATAAGCTACAGTTGCATTATTCAAATACTTACTTTGTGTTTTTAGAAGAGTATTAATTAATAAATTAAACTGCTCTCTACTTGAAGTAGTAACATTTATATAAGCACCTTCTTGAAAATTGTCTTTTAAATATTGCTCTGTTTGATAAACAAAACCTTTGTAGTTTTGCCACATTTGAAAAGTTTTTACTTGTTTAGTTTCGAATTTTTTAAACTCTTTTTCTAAACTATTTATAATTAAACTCAAATCTTTTTCTATATTATCTCTAATAGAATTATTTGGTGCCATTACTAAAGATTGAGTTAATTCTCTTAATTTATATAAAGGTGTAATCATCTTATCTTGTAAAGATAATACATCCTGCGATTTACTATGAACTACTTTTAAAGTCTCTTTATTATGTTCACTTATTTCTATTGCTTTAAAAGATAAAAGGCCAATAGAAGCACATAAAATAAAGAATAATACTCCTAATTTAGATTTGATATTTAATTTATTGAGTAATTTCATATTTTATTCTTTTAGGTTTAATTGCTTTTTTAAATTCATCTTTATACTCTGTATTTTTAGGTCTTAAAGACCAATGATTCTTACTTATTTCTATTTCCCATAAAGGAATAATTCCACCCTTATATGGTTTATAAATCACTTCTTTATTTACAGCGGTTACTTTATTTATTGAAGGTACTCTTAGAGTATAAGCCTTTTCTTTTGCTCTAAAAAGTATATCTTTTACAACTTGTTCATACTTTTTTGTATCTGTTTTAGTAATAAAATATTTTTTAATATACTCTTGCATTAAATCATCTTTTTTTATAGTTGACCAAGCGCCAGAAGTTTCATATATAAAAAACACAGACCAAGGATTTTGATAGTACCAATCATCATCACCCCATACTAATAAATCCCACTTTTTATCATTTTTATTTTTATTAGTTTTTAAAAGTTGCTCATATATATCTTTCTCAGTATTTGTAACTTTGTAATTAAATACCACTCCATATTTCTTTAATTGATATTCAATACCTTTTAATAAAAACATAAATCTGTCTTGAGTATAAATATTTAATTTTAGTCCACTTAACAAAGTATTTAATTCTTTTTTAGAAAAATGTTTTTCTTCAAATTTATATTTATTTACAACTTTTTTTACAATATCATAATTTATAGATGTGGTAAAAGGTGATATTGTACCTTCATTTTTATAAACAAAATTCAGTAAATTTTCTTGATTTAATGCTTGGTTTAGTGCTTGTCTTATTGTTACATTTTGAAGTTTTTCATTTCCATTTATGAGATTAAAAAATATTACAAAGTTATTTGTAGTTTCAGAGATAATTAATTTTGAATAGTTTGATAATAATACTTCTATTTTTTTATCAAAAGGTATTGGCATCAAATCAAGTTTACCTTCAAACTTTGTAATATCTTCTATTGCTTTATTTATATCAAGTTGTGTATAAACTGTAATTCTTTTGATTTTGGGAAATTTTTTATTCCAATAATATGGATTAGCTACAAGTTCTAATTTTTCTGTTTGTTTATCTCCTAAAGCAAAACCACTTTCTAAAATATAAGGACCCATTCCAAAAGCACCAGCTGCTTTTGTTGCAGTTCCAGTTTCTGAACCAATAGGATTATATTTTTCTATATACTCTTTAGTATAAAAATATATTCGTGCTAAATCAGTTAGAAACATCTCATATTTTTCTTTTAAAACTATTTTAAATCTTTTTTCATCAAGTTTTATAATATCAAAATCAACTTTATCAATATTTGTATACAAAAGTGGATTTTTCTTAAAAAATTCTAGATTAAATAATACATCATTAATTGTAAAATCTTTTCCATTTTGAAATCTTAGATTTTCTCTTAATTCAAAAATATATGTGTACTCATCGACTCTTTTATGAGATTTTGCTAAATCATACACCCACCCTTTTTTATTATCATAAGACCTTATTAATCCAGAATTTGTTGACTTTGCAATATATGAATAAGGAATTGAAGGTAAAAATATATTTATATGAGATTTTGGATTTAAAGGTTTTGATTTATTAGTATAAACAGTATCATCTCTAAATTCAAATTTAGAAACAAGGTGTTCATTTCCTAAGAAGTTTGTATATATAAAAATTAATAAAATTATAATCTTATACAAGTCTGTATCCAACACCTGAAAGATTAAAGATTATATCAGTAGGAAGTTTTTTTCTTAAATTTCGAACCAGTGATCGAAGAGCACTATCTGTCATGATATCATCACCCCAGACTTTATCTTGGAACTCTTCATAATTAACAATTCTTGATTGATCTGATATTAAAACTTCTAAAAATGTCATCTCTTTTTTATTTAAAACAATACTTTCATCTTTATATTTTAACTCTTTTAAATCATAATCATATCTGTAAGATTCATCAACTTTTAATGTAACTGTTCTATTTGAATCTAAGATACTAATACATTTATCTAATGCTTCAAATAACTCATCTAATTCAAGAGGTTTTACAATATATTTTTCCATATGTAATTCAACTACTTGAAGTAGATATTCTTTATCCGTATGCGCAGTTATCATTACAACTGGCGTTTTTTTATCTGTTTGTCTAACTTTTTTTATAAATTCGATCCCATTTACATTTGGCATACGAATATCAGTTAATATAATATCAGGAGTTTTTTCTAGATATAAATTATATCCTTCTTCTCCGTCATTAGCTTCATAAACTTCTTTAACATAGTATCTTAAAGAATCTGCAATATTTTCTCTAATTCCTACCTCATCTTCAGCATAAAGAAGAGTTAAATTTTGTAGTTTTTCAAGTACATCCTTTGTCATAAACTCTCCTTTTTTCTAATTATACTTAATTTTTACTTTTTTGCTTTTGGGTAAAATCCGTTATTTGATGTAGCTTTTACAAATCTTGCTAAATATGCTGCTTCTTGGGCATCAAGTTGAGCGAAACCATTCATTGTTTGTAAAATTGCATCCCATTCTAACATAGAGTGTTCTTCTGGTGCATGAGCTGCATGACACTGTGTACAGTTTTCATAAAAGAACTCTTCATGTTCTTCCCAAATCTCAAGTGGATTACTAGCTAAATAACCTTTTTCAATAATTGCTTGAACTTTCTTTATTTCACCATCTTTTCCAAAACTGCTTTTTTCTACTGATGCTAATAAAAGTGATTTGTCTTTATTGATATATAGTTTATCACCAAAAACCATTCCTGAAATTTCAACTAATGAATTTTTAGCATCAACATCTTTTAATACTTTTACAGGTGTACCAATATAAAGCTTAGCTTTATTATTGTCAATTTTTGCATCTGTTGTTTGGAAGATATACATCTCACTAGCACTTGCAAGGGAAAAACTTCCCACTGCAAGTAATGTTATTAATATTTTTTTAAAAATAGCTTTCATAATTATGCTCCTTGAATTTTTGGTGGGTTATATGCTATATTTGGCGTAACAACTTCCACTTTTTTGATTGAAACTAATGTCGAGTTTGCAGTTGTTGCATTTGCCATTTGTGATGTTGGTCTTGAGGAAGTTAATACATTAACTTGTCCAGAATTACATCTAGAGTTCTCTTTTGAACTATCTTCAGGAGAGTACCAAGCACCTTCTTCAATTGCAGCAACACCATCTCTTATTGTATTTGTAACTACAACACCAGCTAAAATACTTCCTCGATTATTGTAAACTTCAACAATCTCACCATCTTTTACACCAAATTTTTTAGCATCATTTGGAGAAATTCTAATTGGCTCTCTTCCTTGTACTTTATGCACATTTTGTACCCATGTATTATCCAATTGTGTATGAATTCTATATGTTGGATGTGGTGATACTAAGTGTAGGGGATATTTTTTCGCTAACTCTTTATTTCCTAACCATTCTTCTGGTTCCATCCACATTGCATGACCTTTAAAGTCTGTATATCCATAGCTTTCAAATTTCTCTGAGAAGATTTGAATTTTTCCAGTTTCAGTTTTAAGTGCATTTGCTACAGGGTCTTTTCTAAATGCTTCATGTCTAACATATTTTCTAGCTTCCGCTGGAATTTCATAATGAACACTTCCTTTTTCCCAGAAATCTTCAAAAGATATATTCATTACTTTTTTAGCGTATGATCTTTTATATAATCTTTCAATCCATTGCATAGGAGTTCTATCTCTTGTAAACCTTTTTTCAGTTCCTAATCTTTTTGCTAGTTCTGTAAAAATTTCGTAATCATCTTTTGATTCATATCTAGCATCAACTATTTTTCTCATTGCATAAATTCTATCATTTGAATATGACATACCAGAAGCTATATCATCTCTCTCCATAGTTGTAGTTGCAGGAAATACTATATCAGCCATTTTAGCTGTTGGAGTCCACCAAGGTTCTATAACAACAACAGTATCTAACTTTCTCATAGCTTTTATCAATTCATTAACATTTGGTTGGTGTCCAATTGGTGAACCACCTGCACTTAACATAAATTCAACTTTTGGGTACTTAATAGTTTTACCTTTATAAGTAACAGTTTCACCTGGTTTATTAATTAAATCACTCATTCTTGAAGCTGGAATAGTAAGAGTTACCGCACCACCTTTTCCTTGACTTAATCCACCAACAGTTCTTTTTCCAGAAGCAGCATCACCACCTCCTTCATAATGCATTGAGAAACCAAATCCACCACCAGGTAATCCAATTTGTCCAAGCATAGAAGCTAAAGTAATAATAGACCAATCAACTTGCTCTCCATGTGCTGCTCTTTGCATTGCCCAGTTTCCAGCTATCATTGTTCTTTTTGATACCATTGTATCAGCTAATTGTTCAATAGTTTTAGCAGGTACTTCAGTTAATTTCTCAGCCCATTTAGAAGTTTTATCAATTCCGTCAGTTTTTCCTAAAAGATATGGTAAGAATTTATCAAAGCCATGAGTATATTTTTCAATAAATGCTTTATCATATTTACTAGTTTTATATAAGTGATTCATCATAGCCATCATCATAGCAACATCAGAACCTGGTCTAATTTTAATCCAATCAGCTTTAAATTCTGAAGCTGAAGTTGTATAAATTGGGTCAATAGAAATAAATTTAATTCCTGCTTTTTTATATTCTTCATATGCATCATAACATCTATGATTTGGTACAGAATATCCAGCTCTATTAGTTTTATATAAATCAGCTCCCCATAAAACCATAACTTCAGTATTTTTTATAATTTGTTCATGTGTAGTTTGAATAGAATAAACTTCCATATCCCCAACAATACCTGGATTTACAGGACCAGCTGCACCATTTGAATACTCACCAGCAGTTCCAACAGCTCCACCAATTTGATTGAAGAATCTTCCAGCTAAAACATTTGGTTTAAATGCACCAGGAATAGACCAACCACCATAAGATGCATTATAAATTGCTTCATTTCCACCACTTTTTTGTGCTTTTTTAATTGCATTTGCAGCTAAATCAAGTGCAGTTTCCCATGAAACTCTAACAAATTCTTCTTTACCTCTTAAATCACCTCTATCTTTTCCTTCTAAGTAAGATTTTCTTACTACTGGATATTTAACTCTTGAATTTGAACTATTCCTATCTGCTAAACTTTTTACAAGAACTGTAGGATTTGCATCTGAATCTAATTGAGATGTTATATCTACAATTTTACCATCTCTTACGTGAGCGTAAAAAGCACCAAAGTGAGATGCACTTGGTATTTTTGCAGTTTTTGATTCTAATATATTTGCAGCAACCGCGCTTGTGCTACTTAGGGCAACTACTGCTGTTGTTCCCATTGCACCTTTTTTAAGAAAGTTTCTTCTTTCAATTTTCATTTTCTTTTCCTTAATTTGGATTAATTATGAAAGAAGTGTAACAATAAAAAAGAGCAAAATAATCGATTAATCTACTTTTTCACTCTTGATTTATAAATCCTTTGGTATGCTTTCATAATAATTTTATATATAAATATTTTTAGGATAGTTAATGTTAATACTTACATATTTTCTTATTGCCGTTGGTGTCTCTTTTTTATGTTCTATTTTAGAAGCTGTACTTTTATCAATTAGTGCTTCACATATAGAGCTTATAAAACAAGAAAACAACAAACTTGGTAAGGAAATGCAAAAACAAAAAAAAGATATAGATTTTTCAATTGCTGCAATTTTGACACTAAATACTTTTGCACATACACTAGGTGCTGCTGGAGTTGGTAATGAAGCAGCAAAGATGTTTGGGGAAGATTATATGTTTCATATTTCTGCAGTTCTTACTCTATTAATTTTAGTTTTTTCAGAGATTATTCCTAAAACATTAGGGGCTTATTACTGGAGAAGTTTATCTGGATTTTCAACTAGAACTATAAAATTATTAATCTTTATAACATATCCATTATTAATAGTTTTAAATAAAATCACTAACTATATTACTCCGAAAGAAAAAGAAGTTATTACAAAAGAAGAAATAATAGCAACTGCAAATATTGCAGAAGAAAGTGGTATTTTAAAAGAAAAAGAAAGTGGAGTTATTGAAAACCTTTTACAATTAAATGATATAAAAGTAAGAGATATATTTACGCCAAGAAGTGTACTTTTTTCTGTACAAAGAGATAATATAATCAATAGTTTTAAAACACATGAAATTTTAGATTTAGAGAAATTCAAAGAGTATTCAAGAGTTCCTGTTTATGGAAAAGATATTGATGATATTATAGGTGTTGTTATTTCAAAAGAGTATTTTTATGAGTATATTCAAAATAATATAGAAAATAAAGAAGAGATTATAAAACCTATTTTTAGTGTAAGTGAAAATATACCTATTTCTAAACTAATAGATCTTTTCTTAATTAAAAAAGCTCATATGTTTGTAGTTGTTGATAACTATGAACAAACAAAAGGTGTTGTTACACTTGAAGATGCAGTTGAAACACTTTTAGGTGTAGAAATAGTTGATGAACTAGATACAAATATTGATATGAGAGAAGTTGCTAGAACTAAAATGAGAGAAATTAGACGAGTAAAAAGTAATCACTTGTAAAAACAAACAACTATAATTCCATTTTTAGTATAATCTTTAAAAAATAAACTTGGAAGTATTATGAACCCTAAAATCTTAGAAGAAGTAAATAAATTAATAAAAGAAGACTCTTTAACTAAAACAAATATTAAAGGTATTAACCTTTATAAAACTACAACTTATCTTCCTAGAACTCCTCTTACTTATGATTTTTGTTTAGTCTTTGTATTACAAGGCAAAAAAATTGGTTACCTTTCAAATAATAGATTTGAATATGACTCAAAAAACTATTTAGTAGTTCCAACGGCAATGCCTTTTGAATGTGAAACTTATGCATCAAGAGAAGAACCTTATATTTGTATTTTAATTGATATAAAAAAAGAACTTATGCAAGAGATTATCTCATCAATTTCAAAAGAAGAATCTAAAAAGTGTAAAGATGTTCAAATAGGTGTTTTCCAAGATAATGTAACGAAAAGTTTAGAAGATTCAATTTATAGACTTTTAAAAATACTACAATCAAAAGAAGAATCTGATATTTTAGGTGAATCTATATTAAGAGAGATTTTTTATAGAATTGCTATAGGTGATAATTCACATTTCTTACATAAGATGTTTTTAGAAAATAAAGCAGAAGCTAAAATGATAAGATCATTAAGAACCATTCATCATGAGTATAATGAGCATCTTGATATTCCAAGATTAGCAAAAGAAGAAGGCATGAGTGTATCATCTTTTCATACACATTTTAAAAAAGTGACTTCTTTATCACCTTTACAATATATAAAAAAGATTAGATTACATAAAGCAATGGATTTATTAACAAGAAAAAATTTACAGGTAAATGAAACTGCCTATGCTACTGGATATGAAAGTAGTTCACAGTTTTCTAAAGATTTTAAGAGTTATTATGGATATCCACCAAAAGAAGCAAAAGCTTCTTTTGAGATTTTATAAAAAAACTATTTCATAGCCATTTTTAAAATTTTTTCTGAGACTTCAAGAGTAATATTTTGATTTTCACCAATTGCTGTCATTCCATGAGTTTCTAATGATGGAATGATAGTTTCAATAACTTTATCATCTACATTTTCATAATCATTTAAATTTGTTGTAACTCCAACACTTTCATACATTTTTTCAATTGCAACAATAACAGCTTCATTATCATTTTTAATACCAAAAACATTTTCACCCATTTGAGCTAGTTTTTCACTTTTTTCTTCAATCATAACTCTTAATAATTGAGGCTGAACAACTGCTAAACTTTGGGCATGGTCAACTCCATAAAATGCTGTTAACTCATGACCTATCATATGTGTTGCCCAATCTTGCACTACACCTGAACCTATAAATCCATTTAAAGCTTGATTTGCAAGAAGCATTAAGTTTTCTTCCCAAATTGGATCTTTTCTATTATTCCAAGTTTGAGCAAGAGAGAATAAGCCTCTTAAAATAGTTTCAGAATAACCATCATGTAAAAGTGAAGTATTTGGACAAGTTAAATATTGTTCACATGTATGAACAAAAGCATCAACTAAACCATTTGCTAATTGTCTATCTGATAGTGTACTCATAACACTTGGGTCTAAAACTGCAAATACTGGATAAACAAATGGTGAAGCAAAAAATCTTTTTTCATTTGTTTCTTTTTTTGATACAACTGCATTACCATTTGATTCACTTCCTGTTGCAGGTAATGTTAAAATTGCACCTAAAGGTAGTGCTTTTTCTACAGCTACACTTCCATCTAAAAAATCCCATCCATCTTTTTCATATAAAGAAGCTGCTGCTATATATTTAGCTCCATCAATAACAGAACCTCCACCAACTGCTAAAATATAATCAATATTTTCTGCTTTACTTAAAGCAACTGCTTTATTTAATGTTTCATAAGATGGATTTGCTTCAATCCCTGAAAACTCAATCCAATTAAAACCATCAAGTGCTGATGATACTTCATCATATACTCCATTCTTTTTAATTGAACCACCACCATAAACTACTAATATTTTATTATCTTTATTAATGTGCTTTACTATTGAAGCAATTTGACCTTTTCCAAAGTGAATTGATGTTGGGTTTGAATAATCATATACTAAACTCATAAATTTTCCTTCATATTTTTTAATTTATATAGTATAGAATAAATGTTTCTAGATGTGAATATCTAATTCTATAAATTATATGTCAATTTCTACATCTTTGCTAAAAACTTTTTTTCAAATTCATCAGAAGGAATAGGCTTTGAAAAGTAATAACCTTGCCCATAGTCACAATCCATCATAAGAAGTAAGTCTCTTTGTTCTTTTGTTTCTATTCCTTCTGCTATAACTTTTATATCTAACTTATGTGCCATTACAACAATAGCCTCACAAAGTGCGATTTCTGAAGAGTTGGGTTTAAGATTTTCAATAAAAGATTTATCTATCTTTAAATAATCAATATCCATTTTTTTTAGATAAGAAAGAGAAGAATAACCTGTTCCAAAATCATCTAATGATATTTCAATACCTTCATCTCGAAATCTTAATAATTTACCTGTAATAATTTGTTCATTTTCCATTAATAAACTTTCTGTTATCTCAATTACGACACTATCTTTTCTTGACCCACTTATCTTAAAGTAATCAATCCATTCATCAAGATTTGCCATATTCTTAAATTGCATTGGTGACATATTAATACTAACTTTAAAATCAATTTTATATTTTTCAATCCATTTTTTTACTTGATAAATAGATTTTTTATAAACCCAATCTCCAATATTTACTATAAGACCAGATTGCTCAGCTAAAGGAATAAAACTCATAGGTGAGATTTGTTCTTTATTATGATGATTCCATCTAATTAAGGCTTCTGCTTTAAATATATCAGATGTAGCTAAATCAACGATTGGTTGATAATATATTTCAAATTCTTCTAATTCTAAAGCTATATGTAAATCTGTTAAAAGATTTTTTCTTTTTTGTGCTATTTCTTGCATTGAAGAAGTAAAATAATGAAAACGACTACGCCCCATTTTTTTTGCTTCATACATTGCTTGGTCTGCATTTGTCAAAAGTTCAGACTCACTTCTTGCATCGTTTGGATATAAAGTAATCCCTATACTAGCAGATAAATAAATTGTATCTTCACCTAAAATAAAAGGTTCTTTTAACAAAGTAATTATTTTTTCTGCAATGCTATCTACCCCTATAGTTTCTTTAACGTCTGTAAGAATAACTGTAAATTCATCTCCACCAAACCTTGCAACAATATCAGATTCTCTAAGAGACTTTTTAATTCGTAAAGAAGCTTCAATCAATAAACTATCTCCAACATCATGTCCTAAACTATCATTTACATCTTTGAAATGATCCAAGTCTATAAAGAATACAGCAAATGGTTTATTTAATCTAGAACTTCGTTCTATTTCTTGTTCTAAACGTAATTTAAACATACGTCGGTTTTCTAAATGTGTTAAAGAATCAAAATTAGCCTGTTTTTTGATTATCTCTTCAGACTCTTTCTTCTGTGTTATATCGGAGAAAAGTGCCACATAATGATCTACTATTCCATTTTCATTAACAACACTATCAATTTTTAACTCTTGATTATATATTTCTCCATTTTTTCGTTTGTTTAAAAGCTCACCATTCCAGTATCCTCTACTTTTTAATACTTGCCACATTTTTTTATAAAAACTTCTATCATGTTTTCCCGAAGCAAATATTTTTGGATTTTTACCCAAAACATCAGTTTCTGAATATCCAGTGACTTTTATAAACGCAGGATTGACACTAATTATATTGTTATTTGAATCTGATACAAACATACATTGAGAACTGTTTTTATAAATTAATGAAGCTAATTCTCTTTCCGTAATATCTGTATGTGTTCCAATTATACGTAATGGTTCACCATTAGGAGCACGATTAACAACTTTTCCACGACTTAAAATCCATGACCATGAACCATCTTTTTTTAGTATACGATGCTTATTACTATAAAATTCTGTTACTCCATCAAGATGATCTTTAAAATCTACTTTTACTTGTTCTCTATCTGCAGGATGAATAATAGAATCCTTTTTATCTTCTTCTAAACTATTATTAATAATGTCTACAATACAAACATCTTTTTTTGATGAAACTAATGTATCACTTTGAATATCCCAATCCCATATATTTTCATTACCCGTATCAAGTATAAATTTCCATCTTTCTTCACTTATATGTAAAGCTTTTTCTGCTTTTATTCGTAAAGCTTTCTCTCTCATTAAATCTAAGGTACGTGTAGAAATATTGCTATACATATCTAAAATAGTTTCTATATGAGATTGCATCGCTCCACTCATATCATGTTTTGCTTGTTTCTTTGCATCATCTAATGATATGCCAGATTTAATTTGTAATACAGTTTTAGCCATGCGTTTATCAGTATCTAAAATATGATATGCTAGCCATTTTGATAAAAATATCACAATATCATATATAACAGCATCAAAAGATTTATTTACTTTATTGTTTTTTAATTCAATTACTTCTTCAATAAATGAACCGTGTGTCTTTTCGTGTTCTTTAAACCATTCATCCTCAACAAAATATTTACTCCAAATACCTTCTTCACATTTAAAGTGATAATCAGCATAATTAGCAAGCTCATCAAAAATTTTATCTAGTTCGTTTACGCTAGATAGATTTGCTAAATGTGCAGCTAATTGGTTTAAAATATCAACAAGTTTTTTATGTTGTTCATCTATAAGACTAATCCCTGTTTCAAAATTCTTATCCCAAGGAAAAATCTCAAAGAATTCTACTTTATAATTATTCAACTAAATTATCCTTATAGTACTTATATAACTTTTAATATGTATTTTATATCTATTAATTTCTTATTATCTTATAAATTTCGAGTAAATACTTATATATAATAGTATTAGTATGGAAATATACCAAATCAAACCCATTATAAATTTAGAAAGTTTAAAAAAAGACATCACTGTTAAAAGTATAGTTAGTCTTATAAACCCTCCCTCCATTCTTATTTATAAATATTAATTACACCCGCAAGTAATATTTGTACCTTTTGTTGCATTTACTCCGCTAGTTTCATAACCATCTCTTTTCCACCAATCAAGACCACCTAATAACTCTTTTATATTAAAGCCTAATTTTGACATATTAAAAGCCCCTTTAGTTGAAGCATTGCATCCTATACCATCACAATAACTTACATACAATTTATTTTTATCAAGATTTTTGGTTGTTTCTTCATTCATTGTTTTATGTGGAATATTTATTGCATTTGGAATATGTTCATATTTATAAGCATCAACAGAACGTGCATCAATTACTACAATATCATCGCCATTTTGCAATGCATCAAAAACATCCCATGAATCAGTTTCGTAAGCTAATTTTGCTTCATAAAATTCTACTTGTTTCATTTTGCATTTCCTTAAAAATTTAGTCTATATATTATAATACAAATCTTTTACAAAATAATAAATAGCAAAATACAAACTTTATATATTATAATTTTATTATAATATATACTTATATTATAAAATAAGTAATTCTTATTAAGTTTAAGCATGGTTTAATTTTTACTATATTACAATACTTTTATCAAAGGAAAATAATTATCCTTTGGAAAAGGATTTAATATGGCTTGTGATACAAGTGTAAAAGCTAGAAAACAAAAATCAATAATTACAGATAATGATACAAATAATATTACAGATATAAAAAAGGATAAGAAAATGAGTTCAAGTATGGTTCAAAAATTAATGCCAGAGTTTAAAATGGATGCATATGATGCAAAAACAGGTCACTACACAACAGTTTCAGATAAAGATTATATGGGTAAATGGGCAGTAGTTTGTTTCTACCCTGCAGATTTTACTTTTGTTTGTCCAACAGAAATTGCAGCTATGAATGCACATTATGATGAGTTCCAAGAATTAGGTGTTGAAATCTTAGCAGTATCTACTGATACTAAATTCTCTCACAAAAGATTTGTAGAAACTGAGCCTATTTTAGCTGGTTTAAAACTTACTATTGGTGCTGATTCTACTACTACTGTTAGTGAAGATTTTGGTGTTTTAATCGAAGAAGAAGGTATGGCTTTAAGAGGAAGATTCTTATTTAATCCAGAGGGAATTTGTGTTGCTCAAGAAGTTCAAGCTCCTATGGTTGGAAGAAACGTTGATGAATTCTTAAGACAAGTTAGAGCTTGGCAACATGCAACTCAAACTGGTGAAGTTTGTCCTGCAGGTTGGAGACCTGGTAAGAAAACACTTCCTGTTAATACTGATTCTGAGCAAATGACTGGTAGAGTTGGTGATTATATTACGATTGAAGAAATTCTTTCTTAATCTTTTAATAATTAGAAATAAAAGGATGTAAAGTTTATCTTTATATCCTTTTTTATGCCAACTCTTTTTTACTCAATGTGTATATTGAGTTTATCACTAAAGTTACTAAAATAATACTTCCACCCAAAAAGGTATTTGAGTTTGGAATTTCTTTTAAAAAAATCCAAACCCAAACAGGTGCCATTAATGTTTCAATTATCATTAAAAGAGTTACTTCACTTGCATTTATATACTTAGTTCCATTTCCCATTAATACTCTTGCTATTGGTGTTATTAATAAACCCATAAATGCAATAATTAGTAAATTATTTATATCAATTATTATTCCATCAGATAATATATAAGAGATTAGTGATATTAAAATTCCTGTAATTGCAGTTAGGGCAACTCTTGAAATATTTGTATATTTTGATAATAAAACAAAAGATAAAGAAAAACTAATCGTGCATAACAATGCATAAATATTTCCTCTTAAATTACCTAAATCTAAACTATCACTAAAAATTACAAAAAGACCCATCATCATAAAAAATGATGCTAGTAAAATATTCTTTCCTATTTTTTCTTTATATATTAAAAAAGCAAAAAAAGATGCAAATAAAGCAGCTGTACCAAAAATAAGTACAACATTAGCAACTGTTGTACTTTTAATAGCAGTTATAAAAAGAATATTTGAACTTCCCATTAAGAAAGCAGAAAACAGTAATATTGAAAATGAATTTTTAGCAATACTTTTTATTTTATCTCTTTGTTTTATAAGCATTGTAAAAGCCATTGAACAAAACATGAATATTCCAAGATAAAAAGAAAAAGTAAGAGAATTTATTGTTGTAAGTTTTATAAAAAGTGACTCAAGGCTCATAATTAAAACACCAATAGATGTAATAATTAGACCTTTTGCATTATTACTCAAAATTTAAAAGCTTTAAATATTATAATAGTTTGCATCTTTATGAGGAACAACTATTGCACAAGTTGTTTGCTCAGGATGCATTTGGAATGTTTCAGATAATTCTATTCCAAACTCTTCAGGATTTAGTAAGTCAAAGATATCTCTATTCATTGAAAGCTCTGGACAAGCTGCATATCCAGGAGAGTATCTACAACCTGTGTATTGTTTCATTTGAACATCATTTAAAGTATGTCCTTCTTTTGCAACAATATCTAAATCAAGTCTAACTTGCTTATGTAAAACCTCAGCTAAGGCTTCAGCTAACTCAACTCCAAGGCCATGAACTTGGTAATATTCTGTAAATTTACCTTCATCATAAAGTCCTCTTTCATAATCAGATATTTTAAGTCCAGCACTTGCAAGTGTAAATGCAACTACATCTAATCTATCATTTGCAAAGAAATCAGGAATACATCTAAATGGTTTTCTTTTTTGTCTAGGGAATTCTAACACTTTTATAGCTTCTTCTAATGGAGGTACATTTTGTGATTCTTTTTCAGAGTTAAATAAATGTTCTTTTGAAAAGATATAAAGCTTGTTATCATAAGAAATACAAGGATAATAAGCATAAATAGCAATTGGGTCAAAGATATTTTTATCTAGTAAATCATCTTTTAGTTTTCTGTATAAAGGTTCAACAGTTTCTTCTTCATACTTTAAGAACTGATCTCTATTTTGCTTACCTCTTTTATAACCCCATCTTTGTCTAAATAAAACTCTATGGTTTATCCATTTAAAGATTAATTCTTTATCTAAAGCATTTCCACTTTTTCCTATTCTATCCCATAAAGGAGGAAATACAAAAGGTGCTTTAACAGGAAGTTTAATATCTTCGTAAGCTGGAATTTCAACAGCTTCTTTCTCTACTTTTTCACTAGTATCTGCAACTTCAATTAAATCAGCTGCAAGTGCTGTATTTTCTAAATCACCCTCTTCTATTCTTTGCATAGAAATTACACCATCAAAGGCATCTCTACAATAGAAAATTGGTCCATCATAAATAGGTCTACAAAAGTCATTTACAAAGCCTTTTGTAAGCGCTGCTCCACCAATAAGTACTGGAATATCTATACCCATTTTTTGTAACTCTTCTAAGTTTTCTTTCATAACAGCAGTTGATTTTACAAGTAAACCACTCATTCCAATAGCTTGTGCTTTATGCTCTTTTGCGGCAATTAAGAAGCTATTCAAATCAGCTTTAATACCAATATTTATAACTTTAAATCCATTGTTAGAAAGAATAATATCAACTAAGTTCTTACCAACATCATGTACATCACCTTTTACAGTTCCAACAACAATAACAGTTTCACTAGCTTTCTCTTCTTTTGGTAAATATGGATTTAAAGCATCAACAGTTGCTTTCATAGTTTCAGCACTTTGAAGTACAAATGGTAACTGCATTTGTCCAGAACCAAATAGTTCACCAATGATTTTCATACCATCAATTAGCCATTCATTTACAATAACTTCAGGTAATATATCATGTCTTAACTCTTCAACTAAAGGAAGAAGTCTATCTTTATCTCCATCAAGTAAAAGTTTTTTAACTTTCTCAATAGGTTCAAGATTTTGATACTCTTCATCACTTTGTTCTTCAATATCTCCTACATTTGAAAAGTGTTCAATAAAGGCAAATAATGGATCACCAGCTTCTTGATTATTAAAGATTAAATCATCACAAGCTTTTTTATCAGCTTCAGAGATTTTATTTAGTGGCAGAATATGCTTAACATTTACAATAGCAGATGTCAATCCAGCTTTTACACAATAGTCTAAATAAATAGAGTTTAAATAAGCTCTAGCTTTTATATCTAGTCCAAATGAAATATTTGAAAGACCAAGAGTAGTTCCTACTTCAGGATGAAGTATTTGGAACTCTCTAATAGCTTCAAGTGTTTCAATCCCTGCTGTTCTATATTCATCATCACCAGAACCAATAGTAAATGTAAGCATATCAAATACTAAATCATGAGGGTCAAAGCCATGTCTATTTACACATAAGTCATAGATACGTTCTGCTATTCTAATCTTATCAGCTGTTGTTTTAGCCATTCCTACTTCATCAATTGTAAGACAAACTAGTGCTGCTCCAAATTTTTTAGCCAACTTACAAACAGCATCAAACTTTTCTTCTCCATCTTCTAAGTTAACAGAGTTAATAATAGGTCTTCCACCTATTTGTTTAAGTGCAGCTTCTAAAGCTTTTATTTGAGTAGAATCAGGCATAAGTGGAAGTGAAACTTTTTGAGAATAAAGTTCAACAACTTTATCCATATCTCCTGTTTCATCTCGTCCAGCAAAACCAACAGATACATCAATAATATGAGCACCTGCTCTTACTTGTTGTTGTCCAACAGTTAGTGTTCCTTCATAATCATTTGCTTTTAATAGTTCTCTAAAAGCTTTTGAACCAGTTGCATTTGATCTCTCACCAATAAGTAATGGTGCGGGTTCTTGTTTTAATGGTACTGTACTAAACAATGAAGCTAAAGAGGCTTTTAAAAATCCGCATGGTTTTAAAGGTTTAATTCCTTCTACTTCTTTAGCTAATACTTCTATATGTTCAGGTGTAGTTCCACAACAACCACCTAAGAATGCAACACCGTTAATTGGTAAAAACTCTTTTTGTAATTTTGTAAACTCTTCAGGTCCCATTGGGTAGTAAGAAACTCCACCTTTATTTTGTGGAAGTCCCGCATTTGCATGAACTGAAATTGGGAATTTTGAAACTTCACTTAAAGATTTTACATGTTTATGAACTTGCTTAGGACCAGTTCCACAATTAAATCCAAGTGATAAAATATTAAAAGGTGCCATAATAGCTGCAATTGTTTGAGCATCAGTTCCAATTAACATTGTTCCAGTTAACTCAATAGTAACTGATACCATAATAGGAATATGCGGTGCAGTATCATTTAGAGCATGAAGTGCTGCTTTTATTTGTAAGGGATCTTGACAAGTTTCAAGTAAGAAAATATCTGTTCCACCATCAGCAAGCCCTTGAGCCATGATTTTATAACCTTCATACATTTCATCATATTTTATATGACCAAGTGAAGGAAGTTTAGTACCAGGTCCTACTGAACCTAATACGAATCTAGGTTTATCAGGAGTTGAGTACTTATCACAAGACTCTTTTACAAGTTCTGCTCCAAGGCGCGAAAGTTCATAAGAAGTTTTTCCAATATCATACTCATCTAATACCCAAGGCATAGAACCAAAAGTATTTGTAGTAATCAAATCAGCTCCAGCACTTGCATATGCATCATGAATATTTCTTAAAATATGAGGTGCACTTAGGTTTAAAAGTTCATTACAACCTTCTAAGTCCTCACCTTCATAAATCCATTCTTCTGCTTTGATATCTGATATTTGAAGCTGCGTTCCCATAGCTCCATCAATTATTAGTACTTTTTCTTTTATAATATTTTGTATTTTTTCTAACATTTTATTCTCTATTTTTTATATTTTTATTTATATTAATTATTAGGAGTGTATTCAAATTTTCGTTAAATTTCTGTTAAGCGAAATTTGTGTCAATACCCTAGTAATAGAGTATTGATTAGATTTTTTAATATATGCTATTTTTGTATTACTACTCTAATAACACAAGCTTCGCCTTGATGACCTTTTCCTTCATCAAGTATTGTAACTTGTTCATATATTTCTTTATCACATAAGGCAAAAGATTTTTTAAAATCATCAACAGTATAAAGTAAATCTTCATCTCTTGGACCACCACTTGAATAGTTTATTTGTTTTGTAGAAAAGAACTCTCCTATAAAATAACCGTCAGCATTTAGTGCTTCTTCAATTTTTTTAAATAATGCTATTCTATCTTCTTTATGCATATGTAAATAAGAAGCTACAATTACATCATATTTATGACTTGTATCCCATTCATTTAAATCTAAACACAAAGTATTAATATTCAAGTTTTCTTCTGTTGCTCTTTGTTGAAGTTTTCCTAATCCAATATCTGAAGCATCTAAAGCTGTAACTTCATAGCCTTTTTTTGCAAAAAATATTGCATTTCTTCCTTCCCCTTCACCTAAGCATAATACTTGTGATTTATCTCTTAAAAGTTTTATTTTAGAAGCTATAAACGTATTTGGTTTTGTGCCATATAAAAAACCTTTTCTAGAAAATTTACTATTCCAAAACTCTTGTTGACTCATAATTTAATCCTTTATCGAACTACAATCTGTAGTAATTCTATCTATTAGTGTTATATACCAATTATTATCAATTTTTGTAATATAAAAAGATAATTCAGGTGTTAATATTACTTTATAACTAGTTTTTTCTATTCTTTCAGCTTTTTCAAAATCTTTTTCTTTGTATTTATCTTTTTGATAAATATTTGTTTCTTTCATCATTTTAAATAAAAAAGAATCAGTCATATTTGATAAAAACAAACCATCATCACTCCAACCATAAAATGCATCATCATTTGGACTACAATTAAAAGATACATTCTTTTGAATTATTTTAAGTTTTACGGAATCATTTTTTACTCTTGAAATGATATGTGAAAATTCTTCTGTTTCATCTTCTAATATATTATAAATCTCTTTTTGCTCTAAAAAGACTTTTATACCATCTATTTTAAAAAGATTGTAAAACCCAAATTCAGGATGTACATACTCTTTATTCAATTTTATTAAATCATTAGAAGCCATAGTTTTTAAAATGCCACGAATTCTATTTTGTAATAATTCTGATACTTCAGGTCTCGTATATATTATCTTCTCATCTTCATAACTATAAATAATATTACCATTATTATCAATTGTTTTTATTTGTTTTATTCCACATCCTGCTAAAAATGATATTAAAAAAAATGATGTAATTAATTTCATAATATTTTTATAATTCATATTAAACTTTATACCTTTAAGAATTTTTCGACAATATACCATAATTAGGAACTATTTTTTATAAAAAAAGAGCTAAAAATTCTATTATCGGCATTTTTTAATTATATCTTAGATAAAATATTAACTAAAAATTTAATCATTAGGAATTTACACAATGACTGAAGCAAAATATATCTGGATGGATGGCGAATATGTAGATTGGCATGACGCAAAAGTTCACGTTTTATCTCATACTTTACATTATGGAAATGGTGCTATTGAAGGTACTAAAGCATATAAAACTCACGATGGAAGATGTGCAATATTTAAATTAAAAGAACATACTAAAAGACTTATTAACTCTTCGAAAATGACATTAATCAATGTTCCATTTACTGAAGAAGAGTTAAATAAAGCACAAGTTGAATTATTACAAAAAAATGAATTATTTGAAGGTGCTTACATTAGACCTTTAGTATATTTAGGTTACGGTGTTATGGGTCTTTATCATAAAGAAGCACCTGTTCAAGTTTCTGTTTCTGCATGGGAATGGGGAGCTTACTTAGGTGAAGAAGGAATGAAAAAAGGTGTAAGAGTTAAAATTGCATCTATGACTAGAAATTCAAATACTTCTGGAATGGGTAAAGCAAAAGCAGTTGCAAATTACTTAAACTCACAAATGGCAAAATTTGAAGCAGTTGAGTGTGGTTATGATGAAGCACTTTTAAGAGATGATCAGGGTTATATTGCTGAAGCATCAGGAGCTTGTTTCTTTATAGTTAGAGATGGAATAATTATTACTCCACCAAATGATAACTCTTTAGAATCAATTACTCAAGCAACTGTTATTGACTTAGCACAAGACTTGGGTTATGAAGTTGTTAGAAGAAGATTAACAAGAGAAGAAGTTTATATTGCAGATGAAGCATTTTTTACAGGAACTGCAGTTGAAGTAACTCCAATTAGAGATATTGATTCAAGAGTTATAGGTTCAGGTGAAAGAGGTCCTATTACAGAAGCTTTACAAACAGCATACTTTGATGTAGTTGCTGGAAAAAATGAAAAATATTTAAGCGATTTAACATACATTAACTAATCAATTGTAGAATCATTTAATTGACAATACTATATAAAAAATTTAAGGACAATTATGCCAATAGATAACGATTATTTTAAAAAGAAACAACAACAAAATGGTGGAGGAAATTCATCGAATAATAATGGAGGTGGAGGAAACTATCAACCACCTTTTGAACCACCTGAATTTTTCAAAAATTTAGGTAAAAAAGCAGGGTTTATATATGTAATTATTGCAATTGTAGTTGCATTATTCTTATTTAAACCATTTGTAATTGTAGAATCAGGGGAAGTAGGTATTAAAAGTACTACTGGTAAATATGAAGAAACTCCATTAAGACCAGGTATTCACTTATATATTCCAGGTTTCCAAAAAGTTGTATTAATAGATACTAAAGTTAGACTTATGAATTATGCTTCTGTAGAAACTACAGGAAATTTTGACCAAAGTATTAGACTGAACCCTGCAATTAATATTCTTGATGCAAGAGGTTTACCTGTTTCAATTGAATTAACAGTTCAATATAGATTAACAGCAGAAGGTGCTCCTACAACAATTGCTAACTGGGGATTCTCATGGGAAGATAAAATTATTAACCCTGTTGTAAGAGATATAGTAAGAAATGTAGTTGGTGTATATACAGCAGAAGAATTACCTACAAAAAGAAATGAAATTGCTGTTAAAATTGAAGATGGTGTTAGAGCAAATATTGATGGTTTACCTGGTAAACCAGTTGCCTTATTATCAGTTCAATTAAGAGAAATTGTTTTACCTACTAAGATTAAAGAACAAATTGAAAGAGTTCAAATTGCAAACCAAGAATCAGAAAGAGTAAAATATGAAGTTTTAAGAACTAAACAAGAAGCAGAAAAAAGAGCTGCAAAAGCTATTGGTGATGCAGAAGCAAACAGAATTGAAGCGCAAGGACGAGCAGATGCGGTTACTATTGAAGCAAAAGCACAAGCAGCAGCAAATATGGCAATTGCAAAATCTTTAACTCCAAACCTTTTACATATGCAACAAATTGAAGTTCAAGGTAAATTTAATGAAGCACTTAAAACAAATAAAGATGCAAAAATTTTCTTAACACCTGGTGGTTCAACTCCAAATATTTGGGTTGACTCAAAAAGTAAATCAAGAGATACGGCTGTAAGCCAATAGTCTTAAAGAGTAGATTTTTTCTACTCTTTTACTTATTATGAAAAAAATCACAATATTAATATTAGCAAAACTTTTTTTATTCACACTACTTTTAAATGCAAATCAATTATCAGAACCTATTATAATATTAGATCCTGAAATAATTAAAGACAAATATCAACCTACTGATAAATATCAAGAACCAACAGCACTTCCAAATAAAATAAAGAAAAAAGAAGATACAGAATTAAATTTAGATGCAAATGTAAATAAAGAAAAAAGAGAAATAGATAGTCTAAAAATAGACGTAGGTAAAAAATTCTAAGGATTAAATAAATGAGTCAACTAAATACTATTGATTGGGAAAAAATGGATGGTCTAATTCCTGTGGTAACACAAGAATCCTCTACAAATGAAGTTTTAATGTTAGCATATATGGATAAAGAAGCATTAACATTAACACTTGAATCAAATATTGCTCATTATTTTAGTAGAAGTAAACAGCGAATTTGGAAAAAGGGTGAAAGCTCTGGTCACACTCAAGAAGTTGTTGATATTATGCTTGATTGCGATAATGACACCATTTTATTAAAAGTTAATCAAACAGGTGTTGCTTGTCATACTGGAAGAAAATCATGTTTCTTTACAAGTATTAAAACAAATGAAGAGATAGCAGAAGTACAAATTGATACTACAAGTGCTTATGGAGTAATTGATACTTTATATCACACAATTCAAGAAAAGAAAAATGATGATCCTAAAAAATCATACACAGCAAAACTTCTTCAAGGTGAAGAAAACTCAATGCTTAAAAAAATTGTAGAAGAATCAGGTGAATTTACTTTTGCAATAAAAGATAATGATACTAAAGAAATTATCTATGAAGCTGCTGATATTACTTATCATGTTTTAGTTGCACTTGCTTCTAAAAATGTAAGTCCAGATAGAGTAAAACAAGAGTTAGCTAGAAGATTTGGAATGTCAGGGATTGAAGAGAAAAATTCTAGAACTGAAAAGTAATATTTTCTTATTAATTTTAAGGTATTAAAAAAGGGAAGATAAAATATCTTCCCTTTTTTTATTTAAAATTTATAGTATTTTTTATAATTTAATTTTTTGTTCTAATTAACAAGAAGTTTGAACTCTTGTATCAAGACCTTCTTCTG
>Ga0193963_1000049_pt1 | contig 53297 bp, 52 predicted proteins | sample FB_6_MG_FD_140359 | JGI IMG/M metagenome (GOLD analysis project Ga0193963, IMG submission 140359) | Microbial mat bacterial communities from the Broadkill River, Lewes, Delaware, United States - FB_6_MG | ecosystem: Environmental > Aquatic > Freshwater > River > Microbial mats | place: USA...
TAAATAAGTGGTACGCCCTACACGATTCGAACGTGTGACCGATGCCTTAGAAGGGCATTGCTCTATCCAGCTGAGCTAAGGACGCATACATTTAAATAAATGGTGCGCCCGATAGGATTCGAACCTATAACCGTCGGATCCGAAGTCCGAAACTCTATCCAGTTGAGCCACGAACGCCACAAAAATTTATTAATTTTAATTTATTTATTTTTTATATTTAATTTATGGGGTGAGATACGGGATTCGAACCCGCGACCCCCGGCACCACAAACCAGTGCTCTAACCAACTGAGCTAATCTCACCATATATCGCTATTAAACATAAAAAAAATGGTCGGGGTGAAAGGACTCGAACCTTCGGCCCCTTGGTCCCAAACCAAGTACTCTAACCATACTGAGCTACACCCCGACCTGTTACAAAAACCAACGTTAGCTGATTAATGAGGCGAAATTATAGACAAAATTATTTAAAATGTCAATAGTTTTTGTACAATTCTTTTATATATTTTATATTTTAAGTATAATTCATTCACAACTAATAGGAAAATATTATATGAAAATAGCTAGGTTTAGTCGAATTGGGTTCATTTTAGCCGCTGCTGGTAGTGCTGTAGGACTTGGTAATATATGGAAATTTCCTTACATTACGGGTGAATATGGAGGCGGTGCTTTTGTTCTGATTTATCTAATGACAGTATTGCTTATTGGTTTTTCCATTATGATGGCCGAAATGCTTATTGGGTATGCTGGAAGAAAAGACACCGTTACCTCTTTTGAAAGTTTAGCACCACGAAATAAGCATCTTTGGAAACTTGGTGGCTTTCAAGGTCTAGCAGGTCTTTTTATTATGATTTTTTATTCCGTGGTTATAGGCTGGATCTTTCATTATATATTTACCTCCATTTCCTATCTTCCCTCAAGCGTTGAAGAAGCTGAAAAAACATTTAACTCTATGATTCATAGTGATATTTGGACACAACTTTTTTACCACAGTGTTGCTTTTATTTGGATCACCTATGTCCTTACAAAAGGTATTAAAGGGGGTATAGAAAAAATGAACATGGTGTTAATGCCAACACTTATGCTCATTTTGCTAGGGATGTTCGCGTATGCTGTTTCTTTAGATACCTTTTCTAAAGCACTTAACTTTATGTTCGCGCCTGATTGGTCAAAAATAGATGCTGACGCATTTGTGACCGCGGTTGGACATGCTTTTTTTACTTTAAGTCTTGGGATGGGTGCCATTATGACCTATTCCGCTTCCTTGGAAAAAAATTCAAACCTTGTTAAAAATGCGTTTTGGGTTGTTTTTTTAGACACCTCCATTGCCCTTGTTGCAGGGTTGATGCTTTTTACTTTTCTTTACCAATACGGAGCAGGTCCAGCAAAAGGTCCAGGGCTAGTGTTCATCTCACTTCCAGCCGCTTTTTATGAGCTAGGTGTGTTGGGTAACTTTTTTGCTGTTATCTTCTTCTTAGCACTTGCTTTTGCAGGTTTAACCTCATCGGTTTCATTGGTTGAACCAATGGTTCAGTATTTTATAGACAGATTTAAATGGAGCAGATTCAAAGCATCTGTGTACATGGGACTTTTCTTCTACCTTGTAGGTATTATTGCCTTATTATCAAATATAGATGGTTTTAAAGAATCACTCACTTGGGGAGGAAAAAACTTCTTTGACTGGGTTGACTATTTCACTGCTGCTATAATGCTTCCCTTGGGAGGGTTAATAATGGCTATTTTTATTGGCTTTGTAGTAGAAAAACAAAAAATAGAATCTATTATAAAACCTCAACTTGGTTTTGCTTTTGAGTTTTGGTATTTTTCATTGCGTTATCTAACGCCAGTTGCTATGTTTATAGTTATGTTATCACTTATGGGAGTTTTATAGTTATGAATCAAAATACACAAGAATGTTTAGATATTTTAAAATCAAAGGGGATTAATCCAGCTTCAAAAATAGATTTCAATGTCGATGGAGAAGCTCATACCCTCTCTTTAACATACATTATTGATACTTACATGCAAGCGAGTGAGGAATCCCAACTGGTATTTGTAACAACACTTAAAAAAGCAACACAAGCAAAAGAGATAGGGATAGATCAATTTTTTGAAGGGATGGGACAATTATTACTTATGTCCCACCTATCTGAGAATTTCGAAGTTTAGAACTGAATCAGTCCATCAATTGGACTAGATGCAGTAGCGTATGGTTTCTTTGGAATACGTCCCGCTAAATAACTCATACGTCCAGCTTGAACAGCATGTTTCATAGCAACTGCCATTGTCATAGGATTTTGCGCTTGGGCAATTGCAGTATTTGTTAAAACACCCTCTGCCCCAAGCTCCATTGCATAAGCGGCATCACTAGCACAACCAATACCTGCATCTACAATAACAGGTAGATCCACCGCATCTTTGATAAAAGCAACATTGTACGGGTTTTGGATACCAAGACCTGAACCAATAGGAGCAGCAAGAGGCATAATAGCATGCGCGCCTGCATCTTCTAAACGTTTGGCCATAATTGGATCATCTGACGTATATGCCATAATAGTAAAACCATCTTTAGCTAATACTTTACAAGCCTCAATAGTTTCTAAAACATCAGGGTATAACGTTTTAGCCGTATCGCCAATCACTTCTAGTTTAATTAGATCTATACCCGTAGCCTCACGTGTAAGTCTAAAAGTAGTAATAGCTTCTTCAGCCGTTACACACCCAGCTGAGTTTGGTAAAAATTTTACATTTGTTCCAGCAAAAGTATCGCGTAGATTTTCTTTGTCTGGGTCTGTAATATTTAAACGACGAACAGCAACAGTGATCAGTTCACTTCCTGATGCGAGAGTAGCCTCTTTAGTTGTTTCAAAAGAGTCATACTTTCCACTACCAACGATTAAGCGAGAACCTAGTTCATATTTTCCAATTTTTAGTATGTTATCCATAGAATAATTCCTATATTTTTTATTGTGTGTTTTATATCATAACAAAACTTACAGATTGCAAATTTCTACTATTAAATCATCTGGTGTAAGCGAATAATCAGCAGCTGTGTAGTTTAGTGCAAGTTGTGAGTGAGCAAGACTTGCATTTATAGCAGCGTGTAATGGTTCATATCTTTGCGCCAAAAGAGAACCTACCAATCCACTAAGTACATCACCACTTCCACCTTTAGCTAGTTTAGAAGTTCCATGTGGGTTTACAAAGAACATATCTTTTTGTCCAACTATAACATTTGCACCTTTTAAAATAAGTGTCACATTTGGATACATTTGACAAAACAATTCTACATATTTAAAACGGTTTTTTTGCAGTTGTGACACTGAAATATCTACTGTTTTAGATATTTTTAAAACAGATACAAACTCTTTTGGATGTGGAGTTATAACAATATTTTTTCGTTTTAGTAGATCTTGTAATCGATCCATATGCAAAATATCGGCATCTGCAATAAGTGGATAATCGTTATCCAAAAAAGCATCTAAATCTCTGTTTGAGTATGTTTCACCAAGCCCCATACCAATTGCTAAAGCGGTAGTTGTGTCTGGCAATAGTTCACTACTCATAATAGAATATGGAATATTTGAAGAGTTCCCTCCAACTATTGTTACAAGTCCACTGCCAAAACGAAGTGCAGATTGCGCGCAAAGAACACTGGCTCCAACTTTTTCTCCGCCAATACAAGCAAGGTGTCCAAAACTACCTTTGTGAGTATCTTTTTTATCTCTATGTGGCAATTTAAGATCATCTAGATCTAAAAGATAGCTATTTGAATCCGTTTCATATACCTCTCTTGCAACACCAAGGTCCAGCACTTTAACCTCGCCTATAAACTCTTTGTTCTTGTCAAGATAGATCTCTTTTTTTAAAGCACCCATAGTGAGTGTAGTATCTGCTAAAAACTGATACCCACTTGGAACATCACAAGCAATCTTATACGCTTTTGAAGCATTCATACTTTGAACAAGTGCCAAAAGTTCAGAACTAAATTCCCCTTTAAATCCCGTACCAACTAAGGCATCGACTAAGATATCACATTCTTCTACTGTTGAACACTCCTCTACACCTATGGCATTTGAGCGTTGTTTTTGTTGTTTTGCCATCTCAGATTTTGGCATTTTTGCATGCAATAACTTCACCCCGTAATCAAGGTGCAACAGTCTTGAAAGTGCAATGCCATCCGCACCATTATTCCCATTTCCACAAACAATAATTACTGAAGATTTTTTTGCAAAATTTTCTCTTATAAAATGAGCCATTCCCTCTGCGGCATGTTCCATAAGTAGATCCGGTGTCAAAGCAAATTTTTCATAACACCTTTGATCCAGAGTCGCTACTTCATCATAAAGTTTTTGCAAGGGGATTAAGCCTCAAATAGGTATTCGTTAATATCAACGCTGTGTGTTTTAATCTCATTAAACAAAAGCGTTGGGTATTCTGTTCTGTACTGATACAAAAATCTGTTTTTAGGTAAGTTTGTCAAGTTGGTTGTGTTGTAATAATTTAAATTTGTACACTTCCCAATAAACAAATAAGAAAACATCAACTTTAAATGGGCATTTTCAAAAATATCATGTGGTTGAGCGACAAAAGTCAAACCGTACTTTGCCAGTTTTGTAAAACTTAACATGTACAATAAGAAGTCCGAAAACTCAACATAAAAACCATCAAGGTTTACAATATCTTGAAAGAAGTAGTAATAATTTTCTAAAAGTTCTTGCTTTTGAATCACTTTTGTCAATCTACTTTTTGTGTGTCTGTTTGAGGTGTTAAAATAACGTGGATTTGCTGACATGTAAATATGTTTTTTCTCTTGAACAAGCTTTTCAAACGCTTCATCAAATTCCGCTGTTTCTTCATATCTTATGTAGTTAAAATGTTGGTCTTTATAGCGTAACTCTATTTCATCTTCTGATGAATCAGAAAAGTCTATGTAAAATGTTGGAATATCACAATCAATAGCATAATCTCTAATTTTACATGCCAAATTTGTTTTTCCTGAACCGTGTTCACCTAAGATCAGCGTGTTGTAATACAAACTGTTTTTTTTAAGCTTTAAAGTGCCTAAAGCATCGTTGTGTTTTCCAATTATTTCTCTCATAGCTCACTCTCATATTGAAATATATTTGATACTATTATATCAAAAATATTTCTAGGTAAGTATTTCAAGATAATATAGATATAATACGAACATGAATTACAAACAAATAGCACAAGAAACTTTAAACATTGAGGCCAATACGCTTTTAGAAGCTTCAAAAAAAATAGATAACGTTTTTGATAAAGCGGTAGAGCTTATTCTAAATTCTAATGGAAAACTCATTGTAACGGGTGTTGGAAAGTCTGGGCTTATTGGTGCAAAAATGGCAGCTACTTTTGCATCAACAGGAACCTCAAGTTTTTTTCTTCATCCCACAGAAGCACTCCATGGTGATCTTGGTATGATAAGTAAAGGCGATGTTGTTATAGCTATCTCTTACAGTGGAGAAAGTGAGGAACTAAGCCAAATACTTCCTCACATTAAACGCTTTGATATTCCCCTTATTGGGATGACAAGAGATCGCAATTCTACCCTTGGAAAATACTCCGATATGGTGATTGATGTAAAGGTTGAAAAAGAAGCTTGTCCACTTAACATAGCTCCAACAAGTTCCACAACCCTTACCTTAGCACTTGGGGATGCGCTTGCGGTTTGTCTTATGAAAGCAAGAGATTTCAAAAAAAGTGATTTTGCCTCTTTTCACCCTGGAGGTGCTTTAGGAAAACAACTTTTTGTAAAGGTAAGCGATTTGATGGTCACACAAGATCTACCAATTATTTCAGCAACCACAAAAGTTAAAGATGCCATCTTAAAAATCAGTGAAGGGCGTTTAGGGAATGTACTTATTGCCGACAAAGACAACAAACTCTTAGCCTTACTTAGTGATGGTGATATTCGCCGTGCACTTTTGAGTGAGAACTTCTCTTTAGAAGATGAAGTGGTGGCGTATGCAACACAAAACCCAATGACCTGTTCAAACGATGAACTGCTTGCAAGCGACGCGTTAATGATGATAGAAGAGAAAAAAATACAACTGTTGGTAATTACCGACAATGAAAATAAAATAAAAGGTGTATTGCATATCCATACACTTGTAGAAAAAGGTATATCGTAGTGAGATTAAACAAATACATAGCACACCATTCAAGTTATTCACGTCGTGAAGCAGACAAAGCGATTCAAGATGGTTACGTAAAAGTTGATGGTGAAGTACAAACAAATCCTGCCACACAAGTTGAAGAAAACAATTCAGATGTATGGATCAGTGGAAAAAAAGTAGCCCCGCGTGATAAATACACAGTTATTGTTTACAACAAAGCAAAAGGGGAACTTGTAACAAAGAGTGACCCAAAAGGTCGTAAAACAATTTATGATACCTTGGAAAAAAAGTACAAACATTTTATTCCCGTTGGAAGACTTGACTTTGCAAGTGAAGGTGTTTTACTTTTAACAGATGCTTCTAAAATAGCAACAGCACTTATGGAGTCTGATCTACAAAGAACGTATAAAATAAAAATAAAAGGTGAGATCACTCCTGATATGGAAGATGCCATGCTCAATGGGATGACACTTGATGATGCAAGTGCGGGTGCGCATTCACACTCTAAAATTACATCGATGACATTCAAACCTTTTATTGGGTATCAGATCCAGAAAAACACACCAAACTATTCTACTTTAAAAGTAGCTATTTCGGAGGGTAAGAACCGTGAACTTAGACGTTTCTTTGCTCACTTTGGTGCGGAAGTGGCAGATCTAAAACGTATTAGTTTTGCCGAGGTTGAGCTAAACAATTTACCTACGGGAAAAAGTCGCTTTTTAACACGCAGTGAATACTCTGCTTTAGGAAAGTTTCTTAAAGATGAGAAGAAAAACAAAGAGAAGCTTGCTCAAAAAGAAGCCAATCAAAAAAAACAAGCATTTGAGCACCCATAAACCACCATGCAACGTCCAAGTAGTTTCGATGAAATAGTGGGTCAAGAACACCTTTGTGCTAAAGATGCCCCACTAAGAAGACTTTGTGAAAGTAATGCCTTGGGTCATAGTTTTTTCTTTGGTCCAGCAGGGTGTGGAAAAACTTCCATTGCGCGTATTATTTCCAAAGTTTTAGAGATGCCCTTTTATGAGTTTAATGCTACTTCTATAAAAATAGAACAACTCCGTAAGATCTTTGAGCAATACAAAAATGCCCTACAAAAACCCCTTATATTTATTGACGAGGTGCATCGACTTGCAAAAAACCAACAAGAAGTTTTACTCCCTGTTATGGAAAATAACGCCATTTTACTCATAGGTGCATCTACTGAAAACCCATTTTTCTCATTGACATCGGCAATTCGTTCACGCAGTATGCTTTTTGAACTTTACCACATCAATAATTCAGCCCTTGATTCACTTTTAGATAAAGCCTTGAAAAACCTTAGCATAGATCCACAAGCAAGAGAGTATTTAGTAGCAAGTAGTGGAGGCGATGCAAGAGCGATGCTCAATCTCTTAGAATTTGCTTCTAAACTAGACACTCATATCAGCCTTAAAAACCTTAAATCTCTACGACCAAATGCCTTAAGTGCGGGAAGTTCTGAAGCGGGTGTTCATTATGATCTTGCGTCCGCACTAATAAAATCTATCCGAGGTAGTGATGCTGATGCAGCTGTTTATTATTTAGCAAGATTGATTGATGGAGGGGAAAGCGCGGATTTTATTGCCAGACGTTTGGTTATTCTTGCCAGTGAAGATGTGGGAAATGCCAATCCACAAGCACTTACACTTTGTACATCTTGTTTAACCACAGTTAAAAATATTGGTTATCCTGAAGCACGTATTCCCCTTGCCCAAGCTGTTATTTATTTATGTGCCTCTCCTAAGTCCAACTCTGCTTATTTGGCAATAAACAAAGCTCAACAAATGCTAAACGATGGCATCTTGCTTGATATTCCAAAAAATATCACTCAAAGAAATGAAAATTATCTCTATCCTCACGACTTTGGTGGATATGTGGATCAAAAATACCTCTCAAAAGAGCTTAATATTGTGGAACTTAAATCGATAGGCTTTGAGGAAAAAATGAAAAATTGGTTAGAAAAAATCAAAGGTTAACATTATTTGATAAAAATCAAAGAAATTAAGTATTAACATGATAATATTTCTTCAAGAAATAAAAGGATCTAACCGTGAGTATTAAATATAAACTTAACCTAATAGCGATCATTGTTGTGGTGTTTTCTATAATAATCATTGCAATGAGTACCCTTAAAGCTGTTGATGAAAGACGTACAATCAGTCATGTCAGTGAACTGAATATATTATCCAAAAAACTTTCTTTACTAATTCATGAAACACAAAAAGAAAGAGGTGCAAGTGCAGGTTTTCTTGGATCTAAGGGTACAAAATTTATTCAAATTCTTCCAAAACAAAGAAAACTAACTACCCAAAGAAACAATGAACTTAATGCTTACATGAACCAACTTCATATTTTAGATTATCCAGATGAACTTCAAACTGAGATCTCTACTTTTAAATCTGATATGGCTAAGATCCAATCAATAAGAGAAAAAGTTTCTTCCCTTTCAATCAGTGTAAAAGAGGAAGTGAAATACTACACAGACATGAACACTAAAATACTTAACATTGTTTCATTAACTGCCAAATTAACACAAGACCCAGATCTAGTAAAATCACTTACCGCTTATACAAACTTCTTAAAATCAAAAGAGCGTGCAGGAATTGAAAGAGCGGTACTAAGTAGTACATTTGCAGCGGATAAATTTGCTCCTGGAATGTTTGCCAAATTTATTACACTCATGGCTGAACAAAATGCCTTTATGGATGCGTACATGAGTATTGCCACACAAGAATCTAAAAACTTTTATACCTCTTCTATGAAATCTTCTGCTGTTGAGGAAGTAAACCAAATGCGTTCTATTGCTATGCAAAAAGCAACACAAGGTGGTTTTGGAATTGATAGTGTACATTGGTTTAAAACCATTACTAAAAAAATCAATCTTCTTAAAAAAGTTGATGATGAGATAGCCAAACAAAACACACAATTACTTGAAGAGATTACAAGTGCTTCAAAAACAAAAGCATTTACTTCTATTGTCGCAAACATTATCTTTTCGGCTGTGATCTTGATTATCATGATTATTATAAGTAGAGGGATAAATAAAAGTGTAAAAGAGAGTTTAGAAAAAATCAGTTGTGTATCCGACGAACTTGATCTCACCTGTAATGTTATTGTTGAAGGTAAAGATGAAATCTCACAAATATCTCAAGCAATTCATAGCATGGTGGTGACATTTAAACAAAGCGTTCATAATGCGCAAAGTGTGTCAAATGCTACCCTTGATGAGAGTACAAAACTCAATAAAGTAGTAGAAAAACTAACCGTTAATTCAAAAAATTCTGAAAATCAAATAGAAAAAATAAATGTTTTAGTATCAGAAGTGGGGACTCGTTTAGATAAAGTTGAAGAAGATGCCGTTGTTGTAACTGAAGATTTAGATAATACATTTGCTGTACTTGATGGATTTGTAACCGAACTAGGTTCCGTAATAAACTCTATTGAAACAGGGACACAACAACAAGAAGAGCTATCTACAAAAGTGGCTTCATTGACCGATCAAGCAAAAAATATTAAAGATGTTTTAGCCATTATCTCCGATATTGCCGATCAAACAAATTTACTTGCATTAAATGCAGCCATTGAGGCAGCCCGTGCAGGTGAACATGGTCGTGGTTTTGCTGTTGTAGCTGATGAAGTTAGAAAACTAGCAGAGAGAACGCAAAAATCTTTAAATGAGATCAGTGCCAATGTTAACCTTATAACTCAAAGTGTTATAGAGATAGCAAGCGAAACAGAACAAACATCAACCAATATGTACGCAATAGCAGATTCAGCGCATGAATTGATCAGTTCATCTGAGCAAACAAAAGAAAACTTGCTTGATACAACTGAAAAATCTAAAGATGTAATGCACCAAAGTACTTACATTGCAACACAAACAAAAGAACTTATCTCAACCATGGATCTAGTGATAGAAATATCTAATGAAAACAGCACCCATAGAAACAGCGTAGAGATGGCAGTGACAACACTAACCAGCGATGCTGATAAAATGAAAGCTGAATTAGCTAAATTTAAAATATAGTTAACTATAATACACAAACAAAAGGAATTTACATGAATATATCTACAGCAGGTTCAAAAGTAACATTAAACGGAAATATTAAAAGTGTGAGTGATTTTCAAAATATTAAATCAACACTTGATGATGTAACAGCAAGTAACGCAGAAATAACATTGCTTATTGCGGACTCTATTTCAATAACATCATCGGTAATTGGTTATTTAAACAAACTGATCTTAAAAGATGGTATTAAAATCAATATGTTGGTTGGAAACGATGATTTAATCTCTTTACTCAATGACTTAAACCTTTCAAATGTGTTTAATGTGAGAAAAAACTAATTTTTTAAATGATAAAAGATCATGACAATGAGGTAATATACAGCCACATTAAAACGCTTAGAATCTTACATGTAGAAGATTCTAAAGTTACTCAAATTTTATTTGAATCAATAGTAGGAGATTTTGTTGAAGAGATCATCTTTGCCAATGATGGGCAAGATGGTTACGAGAAATTTTTAGACAACAAAATAGATCTTATAGTGACCGATTATGATATGCCACATCAAAATGGGCTAGACATGGTGGATCAGATCAGACAAAAAGATGTTGACGTTCCTATTATCCTTGTAAGTGCTATTGAAGATTTAAATGTGGTTGTACGCGCTTTAAATTTAGATATAAGTGCTTTTGTAAAAAAACCACTCAACAAAAAAGAACTCCTTCAAGCCATTGAAAAAACTGCTAAAGTTTCTGTTGCTAATAAATTTTTAGAAGAACAAAGAAATAAACAACTCAATGAACTTCGAGCTAAAGACGAGTACAATAACTACCAAGAAGATCTGGGCTTTTCTAAAGAACTAAATATATTAAGAAATGATTTTTACTATCAGATGATGGATCATAATGGTATCTCTTTAATAGATTTTTTATACAACCCTCTTGACATACTAAGTGGTGATGCTTACAGTGCAAGACGCATTAATGAGCACTCAACACTCTACTTAATGGTCGATGGTATGGGTAAAGGTATATCAGCCTCTTTAACCGCTATGATCTTTACCTCTTTTGCAAATCATATTATTGATAAGATGCTTTCACATGAAAGTTTTGATTTTGGTATTTTAATAAATGAAACCATGCAATACATAAAACCTGTCTTACTTGAAGAGGAGTCATTATCTCTTGATTATGTCTATATTGATGAAGAAGAACAAACCTTGTATTATTCAAAATTTTCTATGCCTACACTTTTGATGCAAGATAAACAAAACAACATCATAAAACTAAAATCAAACAACCCTCCTCTTTCAAAGTATTCGCCTACTTTTAATATAGACAGTTATGATATTAGCGATATTACTAAATTTTTAATTTACAGTGACGGGATTGTTGAAAATGAAACCATCTACGACAATGTTCCATACGCAGAATACATAGAAGAAGATTTTATTAATGCTTTTACCCGTGAAGATCTTAAAAACAGTTTTATGTCTAAAATTGACACTCAAGAGGACGATATTACCCTTATATTTATCAATAAAGTCACTCATTATTCAAACATCATTGCGCATAAAAAGTTTAATTCTTCACTTGAGCATATTGATCTAGCTAATGAGTGGTATGAAAACCTATGGCATGAACTCACAACAAATAAGAAAACCTCTTATCAAGCCAATATGGTTTTTACAGAGTTGTTTATGAACGCTTATGAGCATGGAAATTTAGGTATTACTTCCCGCTTGAAAAACTCTTTAATGGAAAATGACACCTACTTTGAAACATTGGCTAAAAAAGAGATAGGGTGTGAAAAACTTATTGATATTAGAATTGATAAAATCCATAATGGATCTGCTTGTTATATTATTACTAAAATTACCGACGAGGGAGATGGTTTTGATACTCAAATACTAAGTGACATCTTTAGAAACTCTCAAAGATTTCATGGTCGTGGTGTTTTTGTATCGAGAAAAAATTCTTTTGGTATTTACTATAATAGAAAAGGAAATTCAGTCTTATTTATTAATAAGATTTAAGTTAAAGCCTCAAAGATGAGGCTTTAGTTAGCTTGTTTATACTACTTTGAAAGAGCTTTCTTAGAAGCTTCAGCAATTGCAGTAAATGCTGCTGCATCATTCATAGCCATATCAGCTAAAATTTTACGATCTAGTTCGATACCAGCTTTTTTAACACCATTCATAAATGTAGAATAGTTCATACCATTTAAACGAGTCGCTGCATTGATACGGATGATCCATAGTTTACGGAAGTCACGTTTCTTTTGTTTACGATCTCTGTGTGCATATACTAATGAACGTTCAATTTGTTCCTTAGCTTTTCTAAAATGTTTACGACGACCTTGGTAAAAGCCTTTCGCTAATTTTAATATTTTTTTGTGTCTTTTTCTACGAACAACACCTGTTTTTACTCTTGGCATTTCTTTCCTTTATACTTTACCCAGTTACAATTTTTTGCAAGCGAGGTGTCCCATTATGGACTTGCCCAACGATTATGTTGGAGATTAAAAATCAACGTTAATTAGTTGATCATTTCCTTAATACTTTTCTCATCTACTTTAGCTACTACCGCAGGGGCATTTTGCTCACGACGAGTGTTTGCATCTTGTTTAGTTAAAATGTGACTTCTGTACGCTTTACCACGTTTAACAGAACCATTTTTCTTAACTTTAAAACGCTTAACAGCGCCTTTTACCGATTTCATTTTAGGCATCGATTATCCTTTCACGTAAAATAAACTACACTTGGCATGTAATTTGAGAATGGGATTATACCCAAATTTTCTTAAATTGCATAATATATATTTTAAGAATATTCAAATAACATATTTAAACGCATAAAAAAATGTTACCAATATATTTTCACATTATTTTCACATCTTATATGATTATCATCTCTAAATCATAAACAATAGGAGATTCAAAATGCAAAGTAAATTACTTAATTATACCTTGCTCTCATTAACCACTGCCATGGTTCTTGGGATGACAGGTTGTAGCAGTGACAGTAGTAGCAGTCCCGTTACAAAGACACCCACAGACAACACCAATGGTGATACAACCCTAAATACATACGCAGGTGCCTTGTCACTTTCAGGTTCAGTTGAGCAAAATAGTTTAACAAAAGCACCATCATTAAACCGTTCAATTGGGTTTAAAGCAGATGCGCCTAGTTCTTCGTCTGATGAGATTGTTAAACTCTATGTACTTGATAAAAATGGTGATATGAAAGATACCAACATAACCTGTCCCGTAGATGCAACCACTCATGCCTATACTTGTTCAGACATTGCAGGTGAGAATCAATACATCGTTCGCTATATTAAAAACTTAGGTAATGGTAGAGTATTTGAGATGAAAACAAATGTAGCAGTCCAAACTACAAATGTTGAAGAAGCTCCGATTAGTAAAATAACCACTTTAATTACTGATTCTATTAGCAAAGCGGTAGAACAAGCCATTGTTTCTTTGACTTCTGCAACAGAGGATGTGGTAGCTGAACTTATTGCAAGAGTTAAAGAAGCGGTACAAACATCTATTTCACAATTAATTCAAAACGGAACAATCTCTATTCCAGATGATTCAACCCTGATTGTAGAGATCAAAGAAGGTGAATCTTTTGATGATTACGTTGGACAAAAAAAGCTTGAAGAGAACACCAAACTTTCAGAATCAAGTGGCGCTGTTTTAAGTGACGATTCGGTTACAAATATTCTTGATAGATCTAAAAACGAAGCAAAACTTGGTGAATATGCAACAATGTCACATCAAGATATTATTAAAGAAATTTTTGGTCACGAAGATGATATTCCAACTTGGATAGTAGAATTTTTAGCAGCTAAGTATGAACATACATTTTCTATTGGTGGAGATGATGGACTAAACTCTAAAATTGTTTTTGAATCCGAAATGCTCGATGATGCTGGAAATATTAAAACAGACAATTGGGAAGTGAAAAATCTTGAAAAAGCTGGGGTTAATGTAGATTCAGCCTTAATTAATTCACTACTTACAGCGATCAATAATAGTGTTAATGATGGAACACTCTTAACTAATTTCAAAAATGAACTTAGCTCTTATAAATCATTACGTGAAAAAACTACTTTAACGCCTGAAGAAACAAAAAAGTTAGCAGATTTTCCACCTATTATTGGCTACCTTTTTAACGACACATTTAATGGTACTTCATTTTCAAATGTTGGTCAAGTATTGGTTTATATACTCTATGCAGAAGATATTCACGTTAAAAGTATCTTACGTACACAACTGGCAAATCAAAACTTAACAGATGGACAGATTGAGAACCTTGAAATTGCCGAATTTGAACCTGAATTTATATTTAAAGAGTTAGGTCTAGATCCAGAAAATCCAGAATCATTAGCGCAAATTGCTCAATACAATACACCTGAAGTCAACTACTTTGAGATCCAAACGCAAAGTACTTGGAATGAAAATGGGCAAACAGAGTTTGCAACTTTTTATGCAGGACTTACAAAAGCTTCATGGATGTTTAGCGACTTTACTTTTGAGCCTTCTAAGCTAACATCGTTGTCAATAACCTATCCTACGGGGACAACCACAGCTACTAAAGACATCAATGTAAGTAAACTGCGTATAGAAAATAATGGTGATGGACTTTCACTAGGATACAATCCATGGAACATGAACTGTGAAGACAACCAACCCTGTGAGCCTGATCCGAGTATGATGAGCATTCGTGATAATACTTCTGGTGAGTACACTATAAATGCTGTGTATGATGGAGAAACATTTACAAAATCATTTGATCGTTTTGTACTCCAAAATGCTTATAGCTACACACCTGTACTTACATCACCTTTGGCACGTCCTGAATGGCCTCAAGAGCTAAATAATGTTCAAGATTATTCTAATCTAACTACTCAACAAGAAGCTGCTCAAACAGCATTTAACAAAGAAAATGAAGCCTTTATGCAAGCGACTAACAATAATGGTTACATGTCATTTGGAACAAATAATGATGCTGAAAATGCCTTAGAAAATTTACAAATTAAATGGGATGATTCTCTTATTAAAGAAAAATTAGCTACACAAAATCTTCCAGCTAATATTATTCCAGCCTATGAAGTGGGGGTATCTCTTTTTGAACCTAAAGATATGAACGAAGATGGAAATATTGACCATGAAGACACTCAAATGTGTTATTCAAACTGGGAAGAATGTAATGTTGAGATCTTTAATACATGGTGGGATAACCGTCCAATAAGAACAACATCGTTTATTATTCCTCAATCGTTACCAATCAATAGCGATCAAGGTAGATACCAGGTCCATGTAAACTTGGTGTTTATTGATAAAAATACAGGTCATCAGATTGCCCATGCTGGACATACTTATACAGAATTTAAAGTAGGAACTGTTGGTCAATTCGATGGAAGTGAAACCATTACGTTTTCGGGTAGTACTAAAGTTCAAGAGGGTGCACAAATGCCATCTGATTTAAAAGTTGGATTTATTAAAGAAAACTGTACTTATAATGCTGATACCTTTGTCTATACTTGCGAAACACAAACCCTTGATATAGCAACACCAGATAGTTCAGGTGCTTATTCTTTAGAGGTCAATGCTTCAGCAATTAAAGCAGAGTTAAACAATGGTGTAAACTTTAATATTGTTGCCTTTAGCGATACAAATAATAATAATCAATGGGATGCTTGGAAACCTGAAATGGGGAATCCAGACGTAGCTGATACGAGTGAAATATCTTGGTGGATAGATGGTAAACACTTTTGGTTTGAGAGTTGGGGAGAGTTTAGAGTGAGTACAAATACATGGGATGAAAATGGAACATCAACCACTGAATCCGTAGTTGTTCCAGCAGAACCTAATGCCAATGTTAGCATTGAAAATATGGACATCAATATTTGGTCATACTATAATCCTGATTATACACCTGAAGATCCAAGCTTTGATCCCGATAAACCTGAATATCAAAATCCAGGTATTGGGACACCAACAGATGCTCCAGCATCTTTGGATGGCTTAGTTTTTTATTCAGCATTTAAAGATTGTCAAGACGATACCTGTACAACAGAAATTACTACCGTAGAAAAAATAACTTTTTCTGCAACAACCCTTACTTGGGAAGAGGTTTACAGAAGTGATTCTGCAAGTTTTGAGAGTGGTGTGGATAACTATACAAAAAATGGTAATATTTTAAGTATTACAGAAGATCCAGGTACTGCTTTTGAAGAAACCTTAGAAGTAGAAATACTGGGTGTTTACACAAATGGTGTAGAGATTCAAGGCACGGAGTTAGAAGGTACGCAAACCTTTACATTTAAAGAATTTTTGTTTAATACGCAAGAAGATGCGCTAGCTCAAGCTAACATAAATGCTATTTAAACTTTTCTTTTAAAATGAAGCCCTCTTTTGGGTTTCATTTTTATCTGTTTTAGCTTATGTTATAATCCCTGTATGAATTCAATTAAACACATACAAAATGCCTTAGATGAGCTGGATCTAGAGGTACAAACAATCCTTCAAAATTGGGATATTCCCCTAAATGAAAAAGACAATCTAATGTTACCAATACTTCAACAAAAAAAAGTATTAACACAAACCTTAGAAGACCTTAAATATCTTAAAGAGAATCCACCTAGCCCAAATCAACCTTGTGGTATTTCAAAATACAGAGAAGATTAAATCGTTTTAATTTTATAACGACTAAGCTCTTTACCTTGAGTATCTATCACATGAACCGCACAAGCAAGGCAAGGATCAAAAGAGTGAAGTACACGTAATACTTCTAAAGGTTGCGTTGGATCTTGGATCTTTATACCAACTAAAGCTTCTTCATAAGCACCACGCAAGCCATCTTTATTTTTAGGTGTGGCATTCCATGTCGTAGGAGCGATCACCGAATAATTTTTAATCTTTGCCTCTTCAATATCGACTAAATGCGCCAATACTCCACGAGGAACTTCCAAAAATGCACTTCCTTTGGTATTTTTTTCTAACTCCTCAAACGTATATTTTGTCCATGTATCGGTGTCATAATATTTTATATTTTGAATCAAACGAGAAAGCAAATTAAAAACATATTCACACACATAAAGACTCTCTATCGCTCTGGCTGCATTTCTCCCTATGGTCGTGGATAGATCCATCATCTCTAGGTTTGTTTCTTCTAAAAATTCATCCACAAACGATTTAATCAAAATATTTCCCCTATGGTAACTGACAAAAAGGCGTGCAAGAGGACCACTTTCCATGGTTTTTCCATTGTAACGTGGAGCCTTGATCCATGAGTATTTGTCCTCATTTTTTTCAGTTTTTAAACTCCCATCTTCATTTAGATCGGTGTATTGAATCTCATCATCCTTGTTGTACCATGCTCGGTCAACCTCTTCGGTGACATTCTCAACATTAAAATCTTTTATATTTTTAAAATCATGTCCATAGATTACACCCTGAGTAAAAAGTTCTTTTTCCTCTTCTTTGGTTGAAAAAGTGTATCCGCCCACACACATAAAGTTACCATTTGCACGACCTACACCCTCTTTTATTTGATCTTTGTACGCGATAGAGATTAATTTCATATCTGCTAAATAAGCACGTTCTACAAACTCTTTGGCTTCTTTCATAATAAATAGATAATCGTTTAAACGTTGTGGATTAAGCATATCTGCGACACTTGTTACCCCGCCCACTACCAAACTTTGGGGGTGGGGTGTTTTACCGCCAAAAATAGCCACTGCTTTTGAAATTTCTGTTTGGAACTTTAGTGCATCAAGGTAGTGAGAGATAACAATTAAGTTTTGTTCTGGCGTTAATTTGTATTCACTGTGTCCCCAATACGCATTGGCAAAAGGTCCTAACTTTCCAGATTTTACAAATTTATTTAATTTTTCCAAAACACCTTCATAATGTGTAACTGAATTTCGATAAGGGTTTTTAGCATAAAGAGGTGCTTCTTTTGTGGCACGCTTTGGATCTGCTGTTAATGCTGAAGTTACATCCACAAAATCAAGCGAATGTAGATGGTAAAAATGTACCACATGATCTTGAATAAACAATGCCATAGCAATAAGATCTCTTATAATTTCTGCATTTTTAGGTATCTCAATGGAGTAGGCATCTTCAACACTGCTAATAGCACCTCGAAAGTGGGAGTTTGTACAAACACCACAAATACGTCCTGCTAAAAGTCCTGCATCTCGTGGATCTCTACCTTTGAGTATGGTTTCAATACCACGAAAAAGTTGCCCACTTACCCAAGCTTCTTGAACTGTTCCATTTTCATCTAACTCAACTTCCGCTCTTAAGTGCCCTTCAATTCTTGTGATAGGGTCAATTACTATTTTATTCGTTTTCATCTTTATATTCCCTCTCATTTGCAAACTTATCAAAGAAGCCAAGTTCCGTGCACCCCATACAACCATGACCTACTTGAACAGGCCATGAAGTTGCACTGTTGAATTTCATGGTTGGGCAATTGACATTAGCGTAAGGTCCTTTACAACCCATCTCAAAAAGACACCACCCTTTTTGCGCACCTTTGTCACCCCACTCTTTTACAAACTCACCCAATTCATAATGACCTCTACGCTCACAGTTATCATGCACGCGACCTTCATACGCCCATAAAGGACGGTTAAATTTATCCAGTGCAGGAAGCTCTTCAAACATTAGGTATGACAGGAGTGTTCCCACAATATTTATAGGATTACTCGGGCACCCTGAGATGTTGATCACATCATCTCTTTTTAATGCCTCTGAAACACCCACTGCTCCCGTAGGATTTGGAGCAGCCGCTACAACCCCTCCATCAAAAGCGCATGAACCAACAGCCAAGATCATAGCCGCATCTTTTGCACACTTCTTCAGAAGTTCATAGCCTGTTTCTCCACGAGGACCAATACGTAAAAACTTCCCATCCATTGCCATTGGAACGCCACCCTCTACTATCAAGATGTATTCACCTTTTTGGGTATTAATAATCTCTTCAAGAATACTTTCACTTTGATCCCCACTCGCACTCATTATAAGTTCATGGTAATCAAGCGATATATAATCAAATAAAAGGTCTTCAATAGCAGGATTTGTTGACTTAATAAAAGCTTCGGAATTTCCACTACAATCACTAAGTTCCAACCAAATAATTGGTACTCTGTTTAATGTACCAAGAGCACCCTCTATTACGTGTTCAAAATTTGGATGCAGTTGCATACTCGCTGTAACCATAGAGATCCATGAGTTTACTTCCTCTTTAGCTATATCCAAAGATTCAAAAGCATTGTCTAAATGTTCTTTAGTAAGTTCATTACGTGGATGCAAAAGATTAAACTTTTCTATCCTTTTTTGTACCTTTGCTATCTCTTTTTCATTTGCAATATCTTGCGCACTTTTTTTTGGCATGTTTGGATCTATTAAGCTTTGGGATTCTTTTATAATATCACTTACCATCATCTTACAGCGACCACAAACGCGTCCCGCTTCACTAAATTCACCCAGTTGTGAAAAACTCTCTACTCCCGTTTGAGTGATAATATCTACAAGGTCTTTTTGGTAAACGTGTTCACATGAGCAGATCAAACGACCTCGCTCGCCAACCACACGGTTTTCATATAAGTAATTTATATCGACTGTGTGTTTTTCTTTAATTAGCGATTCAATGTAACCTAGATCTACATTAGAGTTTATCCCAATAAAACGTGTTAATTTATTGTCATTTAAAAAATATTCATCTATTGTGTTGTCATCTTTTGAGCTGATCACTATCTTCTCAAAACCCTTATCAAACATAGATGAAGAAACTTCAACCAGATCAAACTCCCCAACTTTCAACATATCAATACTTACTTCAAGCTCGTACTCTTGTGGATCTAGGTTAAGAATATGAGAGATACAAGCATCTGCCTCAGACGTACACTCCTTAACATGTCCCGCTACAAAGCCAAAATTCTCTATCTCCGCACACTCTCCAACCGCATAAATATCTTCTTCATTTTGCATATAAGTGTTGGTTAAGATCCCTTTGTTTGAACGAAGTTGTTCTTTAAAAGGATCGATATTTGGTGTGATGCCTACTCCAAATATAATATAAGGGTTCTCAATAGATAATTTTTTTGTCTTAAGTCTTGTAATAGCATTGTTCTTTATCTGCGTATCAACTATTTCATCTTCAAATGAGATACTGATTTTTCCATCTTTTAAATAGCATTTTTTCATCAAATCAATGCTCTCTAAAGAGAGATTTTTGTCATACAGATGATTACCACGCAAAAGTAAGGTTATTTTTTTAACTTCTTGGATCTCATTGAGTGTTTCTAAGAGTTCTAGTCCTATGGGACCACTTCCAACAACAACCAACTCTTTGTTAGATAAATTTTCTTTAATACTTTGAGAATCTTGCGCGCTTCTAAAAACAGCTACATTGTCTAAGTTTTCATCTAAAAGACTCAGTGGCTTTGAACCCGTGGCGATGATCAACTTATCATAAGAGAACATTGCAGTATCGGTTACAAGGCGTTTTTTTTCTTTGTCAATTGAGCGTACGTGCTGGTTAAGTTCTAAGTGTACCATTGGATCTAGAGGCAGTTTTATATCTTCTAAAGAGGCACTCTCATCCACCAATCGGCAAAGGTGTATTCTGTCATAAGGAGGTTCTTTCTCATCACTTATGACTCTTATATCGATACTTTGGTCTTGTTTTTTTAGATTGTTAGCTAAATACACAGCAGCAATACCACCGCCTACTATTAAAACTCTCATTGTACAACCTTGTTATAGTTCGTTTAACGCTTTTACTTTTAATAGTATATTATTTTGATCTTTAAACCTCGCATCGATCAAATACACCCCTTTGTTTTTAGACTCAAATATTTTAAATTTTTTCACTTTTGCAAGTAGATCTATGTCTGCAACAACATCCAGATCAAAAGGGTAGCGCGTGATCTTTTGTAAAGATTCTATTCGGTAAAGTTTTGCATCTTTTACAAGGTAGGTGATGTAAGGATTGTAGCGTTTATGAATAGAGTTTGCACTTTGAAACGTTACAATATCTTCTTTTGTGTCACGCTCTAAATAGCTAAAAGAGTTTTTTAAACTAAGGGATAGATCCAAATAAAGAGTACGCTTTTTTAACTCCAAAGATCGTATGCTTTGAGATTTTTCTTTGTAGATCCCGTTTGAAATATTGAGTGCATCGTACGCTTTGTAAAGTGCTAACATCAAAATACTAAGGATAGAGATAGCTATTAATAGTTCAATGAGAGTAAAAGCTCTTTTGTTCTTAGCTATTGACTTGTTTTTTATCTGAGTGAACATTTTAAGGTATCCTCAAGCGGATTAACGAGGCTGAAGCATCTTTGGTTTGAATAATACTTTGTCCTGTTTCTAAAACAAGTTCTGATGATTCATCAAACTCACTTGTGTCTAAAATATCAAGTTTTTTATATTCTATGTTTAACTTTATAGAAGAAAATTCACGTCGTAGTTCACTATCAAGAGCAAACTCGTCACACAGGTTTTTCATATTGGTACTTTTTCGCTCAAAACCATAATCGGAATTGGCAATAAAAAAAGAGAGGTATTGGTTCATTTTTGCCGTTTGGTCTATTTTTTCATACATTAGAGTGGAGTTACCACGCATCTGCAAAATACTGGCAATAACAACAGAGATGATCATAACCGCAACCATCACCTCCATAAGAGTAAAGGCGGGTTTTGTCCTGCCTTTGGCAGAACTACCCATGCCCTAAACCAATTCTTATTGCTTCATCCAACGAAGTTTCTCCATTGAGAAGCATTTTTGAGAGTTGTGAAGCGATGGTTCTTAAACCGTCTTTTTCTAATGCCGTTTTTATGGTGTGTTCATCGGTAGTGGTTTTTAACAAGTCTTTTACATTGTCTTGCATTATCAAAAGCTCACCAATCGATCGTCTTCCCGCATAACCACTGTAACCACATGAACGACAACCACAAGCCTTGTAGATCTTTGCCCCATTTGGAAGGTTGTAGTCTTGTGCAAAGTTTTCGGCTAAGACATCTTCTTCTTTACATTCCTCACATAACACACGCACCAAACGTTGCGCTAAAATACCTAACAGTGAAGAGGAGATTAAAAAAGGTTCTATTCCCATGTCTGCTAAACGAGAAATGGTTGCAGCAGCTGAATTTGTGTGCAGAGTTGAAAATACTAAGTGACCCGTTAAAGCAGCACGAACTGCAATATTAGCGGTTTCTTCATCACGGATTTCCCCTATCATGATCACGTCTGGATCTTGACGAAGAATTGAACGAAGTGCCGAAGCAAAGGTTAAGCCCACTTTTTCATTAACTTGAATTTGTGAGATATTATCACTCTTGTACTCAACAGGGTCTTCTACCGTTATAAGGTTTTTTTCCGGGCTTTCTACTTCACGTAAAAAAGAGTGTAAGGAAGTTGTTTTACCCGAACCCGTTGGTCCTGTTACAAGGATTATTCCATGACTCGATCTAAGAAGTTTTCGTACATCGCCTATGATCTCATTATCAAACCCAAGTTGTGTAATATCTGGGATCTGTGAACTTTGCATTAGAAGCCTCATAACCACACGTTCACCGTAAAAAGTTGGTAGTATTGACACACGAATATCGAGTGTTTCTCCCGCTATTTTAATCTGTGTACGACCATCTTGAGGGATCCTTTTTTCAGATATATCAAGGTTTGAGATAACCTTAATACGACTGACAATAAGACTGACCACTTTTTTTTCTAAATCAGCATTTTTTGAAAGCATCCCATCTATACGAAAACGAACTTCACCTTTTGTTTCGCCTACTTCTATGTGAATATCCGATACCTTTTTCTTCACCGCTTGGTAAAAAAGTGCATTAACAAACTTAATAATAGGAGCTGATTCTTCACTTGTTAAAATATCGCTACTTGTGCGTAAAAAATCTGTCAAAGAAATATCTTCTTCTTCCTCTTCTTCACTGCCATTTTCCTGCATATTTTCAATTGCTTTATCGGTACGAAGTTCTAAAAAACGGTTATAGAGTTGGTCAAAAGAGTCTTCATCTAAAAGCTTAAAAGGGTATTTTGAAGGAAGTTTGGTGTAAAAGTTGGTTGCTTCAACCATGTAACGTTCACACGTTAATGCTGTCACTTCTTCATCTACAAGAGAAAATAGAAGATAATTTTTCCTTAAAAGTTCGGTTTCAAGTTCTTCTACTTCACACACTTCTAGCTTTAGGTCATGTAAGGGTTCAAGTTTTATCACTACTTTATCTCCTGAATCTCTTTTTGGCTCATCGCTTTTAGTTGGTCAGTATTACTCTTGTTTTCTAGTTCATTAAGAGCTTTATTTTCTATATTTTTAAATACCTCTTTGTTGTATTGTTTTTGAAGACGTGCCAATTCACCTAAACCTTCTTGTAATTGTGATAGTTTTTCACTTTTACTTACAACATATGGAGTTAAAATAACTACCATATTATCTTCAACTAATTCATCTGCAGTCGAAGAAAACAATAACTCTCCTAGCCAAGGTATATCCCCTAAAAGTGGTAGTTTACTCACAGACTTTCTATCAAAACTTTTTACTAAACCACCTACTATAATACTCTCTCCATGACGTAAAATAGCTTGTGTTTTAACCTCTTGTTTTGAAGTCTCTGGCTGTCCAGACGGGGTGTTTGTTCCATCATCTGTTACATTTTCTAAAATTGTTTCAACATTTAAAGTAACTTTATCTTCTGAAGACACACGAGGTTTAATTTTTAGTGTTAAACCCACGTCTTCACGTTTGTAATTTTGTGTAATACCTGAGACTGCATTGTTTGTTGAACCGCTTGATACTGATATTGTCTTACCCACATAAATAGATGATTCTTGATTGTTTACACATAAAATAGATGGATTTGAAACGGACTTTGAAGCCCCATTTATTTCAAGAAAATCTAAGGTAGCTCCCAAAGCAAATGCTTTTGAAGATCTTGAACCAATTTTTCCTAAAAAATCTGTAACAGCAAGACCAGTTTTTGTTGTAAGTCCATTGTCCCCAAAGTTACCACTCATTGCATATAAACCTGAAGATGAAACATCACCAGCAGAAAATCCATACTTAATACCTATATTTTGTGCATTCTTTTTATTTATCTCAACTATCCTAGCTTGTACATAAACCTGATACTTTTCCTTATCTAGCTCATCTATAATATGCTTAATACCTTTGAGTATAAGTGGATCTCCTACGGCTATAACAGCATTGATCTCATCCGATGCACTGACATTTGGTTTCATACTTGGGTCTTTGTAGGTTTGTTTTGAAATAATTTCAGTTAAACTCTTTAGCACCGATGAAGCATCAGAGTTTTTAAGTGAAAAGATCTGAACTCTGTTGTTAGCGGTGTTTGACTCTACATCAAGTTTAACAATTAATTCTTGCACTTTACTTATGTTGTGTTTGATCCCAACAAGGACGAGTGAATTGGTATTTTCATCTAAAACAATCTCAACTTTTTCAGATGCTATTTTTGGGTTAAAAAGTGATTTTACAATGGTATCAAGTTTTGTTTTAACAGTTTTTGCTTCAGCATTTTTAATGGCAATCACTTTAACCAGGGTGCTTGAATTTTCAACAATATCTTTTGCTACTTTTTTAATTGTTTCTATGTTTTTTGGATAATCCGTTACTAAAATAATGTTTGATTCTTTCATGGTCATCAGTTTTGCAGTTTTAGAGATCAGATAACGTATTTTTGCAGCAACAATGTCAACATTTTCACCCTTAATTTTAATGCTTTGTGTCACCATAAAAGAACCATTGGCACGCTTACCTTTTCTTAGAACATTGGTATTGTGTTTAGCCGCATCAACTGAACGAATTACTTCTAAAATAGATCCTTTTTGGACCACTGTATAGCCTTTTGATTCTAAAACAGAGATCAAAATACCCATCAGTTCATCATCATAAACAGGTGCCGTTGACACTAGATCTACACTGCCGTTTAGCTTATGGTTGATCAAAATGTTTTGCTTGGTTATCTTTGAAACAAGTTTAATAAAGTCTTTAATTTCAAGGTTTGAGAAGTTGATATTTACCTCTTGACGTGCTTGTAAACTCACTACTAAAAGTAAGCCTATTAAAAGTGATTTAATTAATCTCATATACTATTTCCTTTTCAATTCCATTACGGATTACTACAATCTGTACCAGATCTATGTCTTTTATTTTTGAGTAAATATTGAGTGCATCTCGGTATGACTTCAACACCACATTGTTTGCCTTAATGATCAGATCATTTTTTCTAAGTCCCAAAGTTGCCATTTTAGAGTTGGGTGCAATTCGTGTTACCTTAAACCCCTTGATCTTTTTTCCCTCTTTTACTTCCATAATAGAGATCTCTTTCCAGATCTGTTTAGGGTTTTTAGCATAATGTTCTATGTCGCTTTTACTGACAATTTTTTGCGAAACTTCCACATTATTTTTTGCTTTAGAACGTGTACTTTTCTTATACTTCTTAGCCGCCATTTTTGCGGTGTCAAGATTAAGGGTGTACTTGGTCGATCCTTTTTCAAATATAGCAGATTGCTTCTCAATAGCTACGAGTTTATAACCCTCATAATTTTCCCCTAACTCAATAATACTTGTGTTTTTTGGTTTAGACTTTAAAGCCACTATAATAAAACCACTTTCTTGTGTTCCATAAAGCCCTTTTAAAATCATGTTAGTTATACTAACCCCACTTTTGATCACTTCTTTTTTTTCTGGCGTTACCTTCACGCTTGAACGAAGCATGTTTTTAAAATCCACTCTTTGATATTTAGGTTGGTAACTCTCTTCTACGTTAAGCTCCACCCCATCACTAGGGAGTAAATACAACACAACCAAAGAAAGCACTTTAGCCACAACCAAAAGAATCAATAAAACAGAAGTTATTTTTAAAAGAGATGAATTAGAAATTTTTTGCATATTCATACCCTCCATCTTTTGTTTTTTTCAAATTTTTCAAGGTTGCACGATACTCTTTGTTCATCAATTTTGATGGTTGTAGGTCCACTTGTAAAGCTTTGTCTAAAATACTCACTTGCGCCTGAGCCTCTCCAAAATCACCAACAGCGATTGCGCTAACGTTAAAAGGGTTAAATATATGGTAAGAAAGTTCAATACTTTGAACCTTAGTAGGCACTAAAGACGCTGCTGTTGAGGCTAAAGTAACACCCTCTATTTTTACCTTATTATACAATCCAAAAAAGACCAAGTCTATTGTTTGAATTTTTGCACTTTCTATGGCTTTAAAGGTTATAGTTGAATCTTTAATACTCAGACTAAAACCATTATCAATCACTTTTTCATCATTAATAATAACACTCATAGGTTTTAACTGCATCTCCGCAAAATAATACAATGCCACTTTAGGGGTAAAATACATCAATGCTAAAATAAAAAACAGTGTGTATCCAAAAAGTTTAGCTATTTTTACCATTTGATCTCCAACTCAAACGATGCTTGTTCATCGCCTAAACGCTTGATCTTAAGTTTGCGAATATCGTAACTCGCATTTAAAAGTTTACCCATTAAAAAATCCAGCCCTCTTTTGTCAATACTTTTTGAATGTAACTTCAACCCACTTTTTTTATACTCTGCCTTAATTTCTGCTAATTTAAGCGAAGGTTGCGCCAAGATTCTTTGTATGGATCGTTTACTTTTCTTTTGATTGGCATAAGTCTTTTTAAGCCCACTCAGCTCATTGGCTATTTTTTGCGTTTGTTTAAAACTCTCTTTTTCTTCCAACAAAGATTGCTTCGCTCCGCTAAGCAGATACAAAGACAACATAAGAAGCATCACTAAGAGTGCCCCAATGTACAAAGGATTAATACGATTCACGATTCCACCTTTAACTGATTGTTTTTGTAGGTGATCAAACGAATTTTTGGCTCTTTAAGTTTTTTAGAAAGTTGATCTCTTAGTTTGGTTTGGTTGTTGTGAATATCTTTATATTTTTTTAATAAGGCATTGTTTTGAAACATGGTTGGTTTAAGTTTGTACTTACTAAAGAGTTCATTTTTTTGTGTTTGTAAAGTACTGATTTTTTGTTGCGTTATAAAATATTCGCTCAAAAAAAGAACACTAAACGCTACCATTACTCCCGCTATTTTGTACAAACTAGAGTTATCCACAATGTGACCAAATTGCGCTAAGGTTAGTGTGTGCTTTGAGAGTTTTAGTGTTTGTAGATCTATCTCTCCACTCTCTTGGATCCAACAACATGGGACAAGAGTAACGACCCCATCTTTAACATAAATACTTTGCGTTTCGTTTATTTTAAGTGCTGTTTGAAGTTCAGATAAAACCGATTGAGAAAAACGTACACTTGCTATGTTGGATGAGTTTATACCAAAGCTTGACGCTAGATCTATAATAAGCTTGTCCTCATAAGCAAAAATAAAATATGTATTTTCTTCAATTTCATCTTTGTAAACACTGTAACTGTAGTTACCCTTAGGAAGAATATCTTCAAATAAACTAGGCAAGAGTTTTCTAACTTCACGTACGTACTTAATTGGTAACTTTACCCGTTGAACCCAGTAGAGTGAAGGGGATAAAACCAGATCTATTTTCTCGTCGTTAGTAACGTGAATATCAGAGTCTGGATCTAAAAAAACGATTCGTTTGTCTGCATTAAATTTCATAAGAAAAATTATACCCTTTTGTTTGTTTTATATTATACTCAAATCTTATATTTGCAGTTTTTTCATCTTGAATAATTTCTAATTCAACCTCTAAAAACTTTTTATTCTTAGCATCTTTACATATATTAAAGCCTGATATTATAGTTGCATTACTCTCAGGATAATAATCTTCAGCCTCTTGTACACTCATCTCTTGCAACATGTGTCGCGTCCATGGGGACATGTGGTTATTGTCAATGCAATAGTTTGAAGTATTTTGATCCCCAAAATAAAAGAGGTCCTCAAAATCAATTGACGCCAAAGCATTGTCATAATTGGAATCTCTGTAATAGTTGTTTATCTCTTCAAGGTGTTGAATTGATGTAATGTTATCACGATAGATGTCTGGCTTTTCATCTATAATATCACTCAAAGCATTGTATGTGATATTATGCTCTGAAACAGAATCTAAAAGCATATCAAAGTAGCTAGAACCTACATTATACTGAGCTAGAAAACTTTTAAATGTTTGCAAAGCAAGAGGCTCTTCTGCCGTAGCTGATGCTTGCAATGACAAAAGATGGTTTATGCTGACTTTAGATCTTGCACTTTTAATAGAGATTCCCACTTGGATGCCAGAAGCCTCAAACGGGATAAATTCACTCTGAGATAAAAATATTTCTAAAGCATCACCCGATTCATCTTTTTGTAAAAGCTCCATCTCTGGCATTTTTTCTAAAAGTGTTAAAACATCGTCCACAATAATATTTGTTTGGAGTAAAAAGTTTTCATCTTTAATACTTGATTTGGCATTGTTAACTTGTTTTAAACCCACCCCAATACTTATGGTTATTGCCATTAGAAAAAACAGAGTCACTAAAAGTGCAATACCATTTTTAAGCAAGTAAAATCCCTCTAACCTATACTCATAGAGAAGATCGGTAATAACATTGCTGCAACAATAAAACCAATACTAGCACCGACAAATAACATTAAAGCAGGCTCAAGTAAAGTAAGTAGCATCCCTATTTTGTCACGATTTTCTTCAAAATAAAGTTCACTGGTATTGGTCAATACATTTTGTAGTTGGGACGTTTCTTCACCTAGGGCAATAGACTGAATAAAAGCGTTGTCTATTTTTATTTTTGAATTATTGAGTGCGGATGAGAGTAGTTTACCCTCTACCACTTTTTTACTTGCATCAACAAACATCCCTCTTAAAACCAAGTTATTTAAAATATTGGCACTGAGGTTGATTGTTTGTACAAAAGGTACACCTGAACGTGTTAAAAGTGAAGCAATGTAAGAAAAACGAGCCAATTCACTTTTTTGAATTATCTCTCCAAAGAGTGGAAATTTTAATAACAATCGGTGCACCATGTAAGCAAAACGTTCACTTTGTTTCATAAGCAAAGCAAACACCACCACAAAAATGACTATCAAACTTAAAAGCGTGGTGAAATTTTCATTGAAAAAGTCCCCCATAGCAATAACAAATTTTGTCGGTGTCGGAAGTTCTTGATCCATAGAAGCAAAAATACCCGTAATCTCAGGTACCACAAATGCCAACATAAACGAGATCATCACCAAAGAGATAATGATCATAAAACTAGGATATGCAAATGCTCCTTTGATCTCTTTGTTAATAGCATCTTGTTCTTTTAAAAAGCGACTTAACTCCATAAGAACTTCATCTAAGATTCCACCGTTTTCACTTACTTTAATACTCTCTATAAAAAAGCTAGGAAGTTCAACAACCTCTTGTGTACTTAATGCGGTATAAAAGTTTTTTCCCTCATCTAAATGCGTACTGATCGTTGTTAAAAAAAGTTTCATTTTTTTGTTTTTTTCATAGTGTGTTTGAACAATTTTAATGGCAGATACAATAGAGATACCCGAACGAATATACATAGACAACTCACGCGAAAGTGCGGAGAGTTCTTTTGGAGGGATTTTATACTTTCCAAAGACTGAGATATTTTCAAAAACAGAAGGGGTATCTTCTTGAATGTTTTGTAAGATCACACCATTTGCTTTTAGACGTGACTTTGCTTCTTCAAGGTTACTTGCTTCGATCTTTAAAGAAAGTTTTTTACCCTCTGAGCTAATCCCTTTGTATTTAAAGATCATCGCACTACCTCTTGGTAGAGTTCCTCTTTTACTTGTGTAAGTTCAGAATCTGAGTGATACACTTTGGTCTTTGAAAAATACGGTGAATAATCGTAAAATATATCTTTATACTCTGCTATCACTTGTTCACTTACTCCATTTTTATCAACACTCAAAGAAAAACATATCTCTTCGTCGCTGCCTTGTTCATTAAAATACACACTCTTTTTTACCTCTACCAAACCATAATTAAGATCATAACGGTAGCTTTTTACTTCTTCATCTAAAAACTCTTCAAACATTTCAGAGGCATTTTGATCCACTGCCCCATCTACATAGATCTGGCAACTTTCACACTCATCCAAACAAATTATTTCTGCTTTTTTTGTTTTTTTTAGCTCATGGAGATACGGCTTTAGGTTAGAAAGGGTGCGTGTAACTTTACCCTCTTTGATGTTCTCAAAATTACTGATGCTAAGGGTGTAAATCACTCCCACTATCAAAACAACTATAAGCAGTTCAATCAGTGAAAATGCGTGTTTCATCTACTTGCTTACTTACACTCGCTCATTTTAATGTCAGCGCCTTCGTTTTTACCACCCTCTTTTCTATCTGCACCCAAAGAGATGATCTCTACAATACCATCATCATTGATATAAACAAAAGAGTTACCCCATGAGTCTTTAGGGATTTTGTTGTCTTTTAAATAACCGCTTTTTGAATAATTTGGATACTTTTCTTCATCTGGATTTTGTCCAAGTGCTTCAAGACCTTCTTCGGTTGAAGGATAAAGTGAATTGTTTAGTTTAAACATATCCAGTGCTCCGTTGTAAAGTGACTTCATTTGAACACACACTAAGTCACGTTTCGCTTCTTCACCCTTACCTGTTAAACTTGGCATTACCATAGCTGCTAATAAACCTAAGATAACAATAACAATCATCAACTCTATAAGTGAAAAACCTGCTTTATTTTTTCTGTTTTGCATAATTAGATAACCTTATATTTTATAATGTTTATTATATTACAAAAAAGTTACTGATTTGTTACTGATTTATTAAAATGATATTTTCACATTTGCATGAATATTCTTAGTTGACATGCCAAATTGGTTTGATATTTCAAAAACAAAGTCATTCCAAAATGCCTCATATCCAAATGGTAGATGCACCCTCACATCTTCAAAATAAAAACCATACATAAGTGTTTTAGATTCTAAAACATAACCTAACTTATAACGTGCATCGTCTATTTTAAAGTTTGTGTATAGTTCATTAAACTGCATATTTTTATAATAGTCCAAGTTATTTCCTAGGGCAAAATTATCTGTAAATTCATAATTTATTGAACTTTTGTAATATGCTTGAAGTTTTTGTTTAAATGAAAGATTATATTTGTAGTATCCAACTCCAAAAGATCTGTAATGATTGTAGCCGTCATCTCCTACATAGATAGTGTCACTGTTAAAATCATAGTGCATTTTTGTAACATTTTTATAGTTTATTTGTGACGCCAAATTAAACCCACCAAGATAAAAGTACCACTGATTTTTTTCAAAAATATATTCTAGATCTATCCCATAACCTAATCCATAGGAAGTACGACTTTGAGTTGAACCTTTTGATACAAGATTCTCTTTTGTATAGTAATAATCAAAACTACCTTTAAACTGTGTCGAGTTTGTTTCCCCATTTACATCTATATGGTGCATCTTATCTGCTATATATAATTTTAGTTTTATACTTAAATGATTTGAATCACTTAGGTCTAACACTTTTTGAATAAAAAGTCCATAAGAACTATGGTAATCAGCATCTGAATCCAAAGATAAATTAGCTATCTTTAAATTAACATTTTTATTTAAAAGTAAGCTCGAAAAGTTTTTTTGTGAAGAGTACCATGTCTGTATAAATCCATCACTCATAGATACAGCCCCTGATTGTTGCTTAAACACACCAAGTTTGAAACCATTATAATCTTATATGAAAGCATAATAGTTATTACCAAAAGCATGGTTTCTTTTGTTATGTTGTGGAGCTATTTTCCATTCTTTGTCAAAAGTATTTAAAGCTAGTTTATCAGATTTCAAATCTAAAAGTGTTATAAATTTTGTAGTGTTTACATCCATACGAAAATCATTTGCAAAATAATTTATAGCATAAGAAGGGGTAGTAAATAAAAAAAGGGCCGCTATAAAAGCTAAGCCCTTTTTTGAAATAGAAGAAAAAATTTTCTTAGAATAATGTTTCAGTTGAATCGTCTGAATATTTAATCTCCCAATCATTTCCAGTTTCATCTTCACCATAAGTTGCTAAAGATGTACCTGCACTGTTTGTTACATTTAGTACTTTATTAGTAGATTCTTGCGTACCAATTACACCATTGCTATCTGTAATTTTGATAGATGTTGTTTCAGTATCTGTACTTTTATCATATTTTGATACGGCATGAAAACCTAATTTATATGTATCACCTCTTGTAAATAGACCATAAACATCCCCTTCATCTTGAACTCTTGATGTTGCGGTTGCTGTAATACCAAAAGGCATAAATCCATTAGCTTCTATAGTACCTTTAATATTTAAAGTACCTAATAATTCACTATATGTACTTGTACATACATCTTCTATTGATGGACCACATTGGTATGTTTCTTCTCTTTTTAGTTCTCTAAAATCTGTATCAATATGCCCTTCAAATACACTGTTTCTGTAAGTATATTTACCATCAAAAACCACTTGTATTGTATCAGCATTTAAAACTCTAACATCAGCATCCACGTTTAATGTTTCTCCTGTTGCATCGGTAATAGAGATCTTCGCCCCTAATAACTTAACCGATTTTAAATCCTCAAATTCATCATTTGACTCATTGTCTTGATAGTTATAGTAGTACGTGTAGTTTTCAAATCGACTCTGCCCAGTTGAATAACCATGGTCATTAACTAACTCTGAGAGAACCACTTTTTTAGCAACGGCTATACTTAATTCTGCAACTTTTGCAAAATTTGTTCCATCGTTTAACTCTAAATTTGAAGCATATAATTTAACCAAAGTTCCTGTATTTTGTAAGCCTACTTTAGCATTAATAACTTTACTACCATGAGTTAGTGTACCCTCAACACTTAGACTAAGGTCTCTGTCAAAAGGATCCTTAAGAACACCGTATCTAACCTTTGTAATGCTAACATTTCGTTCACCACTGTCTGTCCAAGATTTTAGGGTATTTCCACTGCTATACACGCTATGAATATTATCACTTTCTAACTGAATATTTAATCCTCTATACCCATTCCATGTATCTCTTACCAATTCTTCCTTGCCATCAATAGTTACAAAAATTTGTTTATCAGATCCATAATAAAGTTCTAAAGTAGTGTTATTTTCACACTCTACTATGTTTTGATTTCCTATAGAATAATCATTGCTACCTTTATATAATCTTCTATTCTCTATTGTACATGTAATTGGATCTTGAACTCCTTGTACATACATCTCATAAGAACTTTTATTACCTATATAACGACTAGTGTTCGTGTCGTAAATACTAGAATAGTCTTTTTCTGAATAAGCATAGACAAAACCTTTGGTATCATCTACTGTAGCCATTATCAATGGACTGTATGAATCAACCCATGAAGTATCAAAAGCATTTGAATTTTCATCATTTAGCAATCCGGCTAAATCAAGTGTCGTAATAATTTTACCATTGAACCTTGGCTCACCATTTGCTCCTGTGTAGTTACCCTCTAGTGTTATACTCTTATTTGTCACTAAAAGTGAACCTTCAAGTGAACGACTATTTGCACTTATAATTCCATCAAATTTGATAGAAGGATTTGAAATATTTTCATTTTCAGGATTTATTCCAATAGTCATATCTAAAGCATTTAAAGTCATTTCAGCACCATTTGCACCGGTAATTGAACCACTCGCTTTTAAACTTACTTGTGAATTACTCAAAGATAAAGTAGATAGACTCAAATCGTAACCATCACCCTTTAATGCTATTGCACCGTTTGTTGAGATTGACTTAAGTTCATTAGTATCATTTGAACTTTCTGATACCACTGTTATGGTCTGATTGTTTAAGCTAAATGTTTCTGTTTTATTTCCAGAACTATCTTTAGTGTATGTATGTGCCCATGAATCACCATTTGAAAGTGTTTTTGTCCAAGTTTCATTATCTTCTTTAGTGTCTGCAAAATCATTTATAGCAGAAAGCCTATCATTAATACTTTGCATAACACCATCAAAACTAGCATTTAAATCATCCCCAAATGCTTCAACTGAAGCGTCTAGTGCATTCGTAGTTATATTTAAGTCGCTTCCTATAGCTTCTAAAGCTGGTTCTATGTGTTTGTCTATAGCATCTTCTTGTGTGCCTAAGATTGTACTTACGTTTAATTCGCCTGTGCTTTCATCATCACTTGCAAAAGTCATAGCACTCTCACGAAGTTGATTAAACATATTTTTAGCATCATCTACATCAGCCCCAGCTTTTGGTGAATCTACAAGTACATTTACATCTGCTTTTAATTTATTCACGTCTATCAAAGTAGTTAACTTATCAGCATTTTCAACACCATCTTTAATCGTTTCAACTGCTGTTTTATGATTATTTTGAAGTTCTTCTAGTTTATCTCCCACTGCTTTTGTAGCAGGATCTGCTTGAAGTAAGGTGATCTCTGTTTCTAAAGGTAATAATGAATTTTCAGGCATATCACCATCTTTTAAAACTTTTTCTACAGCCTTTGCCAGTGTTCCAGCTGCATCATCAGCTATATTTGTAATTCTTAATAATTCTTCAGCATGAAGAAGTGAAAAAGATTTATCTGTCACTTCACTAAAACGTTCCTTAGTTGGTATAGTTGCATTGTTCTCTATAGCAACAACTATCTCTTTTTTAACTGCACCAATTTTTGTACCTATAACAGCTGTATTTGCTACACCATTTTCACCAATAAGGATCTCTATTTGACCCGAAATTGCTGTCGCGCTTTGCAATGCTTTGTCACTTAATTGATCATCATCTTTAACTACTGCCTCTAATGCTTTTGAAAGGTTCTGATCAACATTGGCAGCTATAGATGTATATAGTTCTTCCATTAAATTATTATCACTAACACCTGTTGCACCCGCTTCTTTTTTAGCTTCCATTAGAATTTCAATCGTTTTTTGAAGTTTCAATGCAGCCTTTAAAAGTGATGAATCACTTCCCGCTTGCGCTACTGGATCGGCACCTAAATCTGCGTTATTAGCTAGACCTAACATCTTTCTTACTGCTGTTTCAGCTTCAGCTTTAGTCTTACCACTTCCACTTTTCATAACAGCTTCAACAGCCGTCGATAATGGTGTTACATTTATTGCACCTGAACCTACAGGTGCTTTGAGTTTACCAATGAAATCTGTTCCAGTATCTTTATCGTATCCGCTGTAAACTAAAAGTGGAGCTTCTGCGTACTTTGGATAAGTAGCTATTTGTTCAGCTGTTAAAGCAGGTAGTGTAAAGGCACCTTCTGTATCAGTTGATGCAACTGGTTCTGTACCAATTTGACAATACCCATCTTTAGTCAAATCCAAACAAACTGTTGCATAGACTAAATATCCATCAACTGCCTTTCCTGAATATACGACTTCTGATAAGTCATTCTTGTTTCCCCCGCCACTAGAACTACTACAAGCACTAAAACTAATAGTTGCAAGAGCTGCCAATGACAACATAGTTGTTTTTAAAACTAACTTATTCATTTTATCTCCTATATTTAACTAAAGGGATTATATATTGTTAATTAAAAAGATATGCTTAAAAAGTTCAACAATGATTAAAAAAAGTAATAATTTGATATTTATATTTGATTGTTTTAAAGAAGAGGTGCTCCCCTCCAGATACCTGCGGCACATAGCAAAAAAAAGTGTGCTGCTGTATTCCTACCCTGACACGATGCTTTTTATCACCATTGCACAGGTCTAAAGAGAAGCGATGAAATTATATCTAAGTATTTTTAAATAAAGATTATTTTTATAACTTTATTGTTGAGATTGCATTTTTAATTGCTTCAAAATAACCATTGTAATCAAAAGCAGCATCTTCTTCATGTCCCGCAGCTTCTAGCTCTTTTGACATTTCATAAAGTTCATTAAATTTTAAATTTCCTGAGCTTCCTTTTATGAAGTGCGCACCCGCTTTGATCTGCTCGTAGTCTTTTTTTTCAATTGCATCTTGAAGTTTTACTAAACCACCCTCTGACTCTTCTAAATAGCTGGCTATTAAAATAGGAATGTGTTTAGAATTTAGTCCTATACTGTTTGCCATCTCTTCATGATCTAAATTTGAATAATCTGCTTGAACTATCGGCATAATAAACTCCTTCTTAATTTTTTGATAAAATTATATCTAAATTAATTTAAAGAGATCTCATGATTTATGTTATAGTTGCTTTAAAAAGTGAGGCTCAAGCCTTTGTTGATAAGTACAAACTACCCCCTACAAAAGAAAATAAAAATATTTCCATTACAGTAAGTGGGATGGGGATTCAAAATATGTTTGAAGCCACTTGTGAAGTTGTCAACAAAATGAAAAAAGGTGATTCTATTTTAAATGTAGGCATTTGTGGTGCAAGTAAAAACTATAAAATTGGGCAACTTTTAAACGCAAAAGATATTGTTCTAACCTGTGTAGATTCTGCTCAATACACCGATCACTACGATGTAGTAGATATGGAAAGCAGTGGGTTTAAGCGTGCAACTCTGGATCTTGATAAATGTTATATTTTTAAAATAGTCAGCGATCATTTTGATCCAAAAAGTGTCACAAAAGATAAAGCCAAACAACTTATTTTTAACAAAATAGATGAAATAATGGAGAATGTATTATGAAAAAAGCCGTAGTTAGTGGTTCAAGCAGTGGTATTGGTCATGCTATTGCCCTTGAATTGCTGGATCTAGGATATGAAGTAATTGGAATCAGTAGAAATGAACCAAGTGACTTAAGCAAACATAGCGCTTTTACTCAACTCACGTGTGATCTTTCAGATGAGCAACAAACCCTAAAATTGTGTGAAGTTCTAAAGAAGAAAGATATTTTTATCTTAGTCAACTGTGCAGGTATGGGTCGATTTGAACCACATGAAGAGTTACAGGCAAAGACCATTAGTAAAATGACTTTTTTAAATCTTAGTGCACCCATGTTACTAACACATTCCACCCTAAGAAGCTTAAAAAAAGAAGCAGGGTATCTAATAAATATAAGTTCCATAGAAGCACTACGTGCTTCTAAGTTTGCAGCTGTTTATTCTGCTACAAAAGCGGGTTTAAAAGCATTTAGTGATTCCTTGTTTGAAGAGTGTAGAAAAAGTGAACTTAGTATTACAAACATCAATCCAGACATGACACAAAGTGGTTTTTACGATGATCTACGTTTTGATGTTACTCACAAAGAGAACGAAAAGCTTTTGACAACGGATATTGCCGATGTTGTTAGTCACATCCTTAAGATGAGAAAAGGTGCCGTTGTAAGTGAATACACCCTTAGAAGTTTAAATTTTGGAATTAAAAAGAAGTAATTAAGATTTAATATCGAGTTTTGTACTGTAGTTGTTTTGGGTAGCACCAATAAACTGTAAGCTTTTTTTAATCTGTTGCATAGAATGAGATGTTTTATCTTTTAAAGTATAAAGCAATTCCAAGGCCTCTTTTAAGAGATAAGATGCTTTTTGCATCTCCTCTTCATTTTCAAATTCTGGTAGAGTATTTAAAAGTTCATCAAGTTTGTCTGTATCTTTTTCAATAATAGCAATTTGAAGTTGATTAAGCCACATTTGTGCTTTCTCTCCATGCTTCAAGTAAGCCTTTAAATACTTTACTAACTTCATCTATTTTTTCAACATCAGAATCCATACTTGCTTGTGTCAGTAAATTTGTTTGATAATGGTAAAGTCCTTCAAGGTATAAAGCGACATCCCCTTGTTTTTTGTCTAAAACACATAAAAGTTCTGTGATAATAGCAACTGAACGGTTGATCCAATAGATCTTCTTTTCAATATCTTCATCTTTTATCGCTTTTTTTGCTTGGGCATTAAAACGAAGAACCCCTTCATATAACATTTCTATTAATCTTGTTGGTGATTCGATACCTACGTTGTTTTGTGCATAAGTGTTATGAGCGGCTGTACCATACATTGTAGATCCTTTATTTGTTAAATTTTTATTATTCTTTGAATCGTTCATGAAAAGTATATCGACAAACAAGGTATTTTCTTTAGAATATTTAGGACTGAATTTTGCAATTAGTATTATGGAATAATCCATGCTTAATAGGACTAAAGTTTTTACTTAAAAAGACGATTTGTTCTGTAATAGGATATATAAATAATAGATAAAAGGATTTATCATGGCTGGTATAACTTCACTAGGTATTGGTTCAGGTGTTTTGACGTCTGATGTTATTGATCAGTTAAAAGAAGCAGATGAAACACGTATCGTAAAACCATTAGAAAATAAAGTCACTCTAAATAACCAAAAACAAGAAGCATTTACGCTTTTGTCTTCACTTATGACCACCTTTAAAAGCAGTGCTTCTGCTCTTAGTTATGACACCATATTTGACAACAAGACAGTAGATGTTACTGGTGATGCAAAAGTAGAAGTCGAAGCGGGTGCTACGGTTGAATCTTTTACGCTTGAAACATTGACCTTAGCAAAAAAAGATATTACAAAGTTTTCTGCGCTTTCTTCTAAAGAAGCAAAAATATCTGACGCAAATATCAATGGTGGAGCAGGTAGTTTAACAATAGGTTCTCACACCATTGAGTACGATTCTACGACAACACTCTCAGGTCTAGCGCAAAAAATTACCGACGCGTCGGATGGAAATATTGAAGCTTCTATTCTCCAGACAGGTGATGGTGCCTACTCTTTGGTTGTATCTTCAAGTAAAACAGGGGCAGATCAAGCACTTAATATTTCAGATGATTCTGGCTCACTTAGCATAATGGACACTTCAAGTAGCGATGGATTTGAAAAGATCCAATCAGCAACAGATGCAACTTTTAAATACAATGGTATCACAACCACTCGATCTACCAACAGCGTAGATGACTTGATCCTTGGAGTAAGTATTGACCTTGTAAAAGAGGGAGATATTTCCAATGTTAAAATCGATCAAGACACAACTGCGATTGTTGATGAGATGCAACTCTTTGTTGATTCATACAATGCTTTGGTTCAAAATCTTAGTGATATGACATTAACAAATGAAGAAACCGATGCCAAAGGTGTGTTTAACGATGAAAGCTTTGTTCGAAATATTAAAAGAGAGATCACAAGTGTTATTACCTCTGTAAACTCTGGTGACTCTTTGATGCAATTTGGACTGGATCTAGACAGAAGTGGAACTATGAGTCTGGACAAAAGTGCACTTGAGAAAAAACTTAACAATGATCCAGCAAGTGTTAAACTGTTCTTTACAGGTGGAACCGATACAAACGGCAATGAAAAAACGGGTATTTTTAATAAAATCGATGATAAAATTAAATCTTACACGGGTTATGGAAAAATGCTAAGTAACTTTGAAACAGGTTTAAAAACAGAAGCAACCAACCTTAATGACAGCTACACACGCGCTAAAGAATCTCTTGAGAGTCGATACGCGATTATGACTCAAAGATTTACCGCATACGATGGTATGATCAGTAAATTAAATGCTCAGTTTTCATCACTACAAATGATGATCTCAGCTGAAACAAGCTCTAGCTAGATTCTAAGATAAGCTGGGCTAATTTAAAGTCTAAAGCTTCATCTATATCTATGGAGTCTTCTCTTGACATCTCGTATGCAAAGATGTTTTCTTTTAAAAAGAAGCTTTTATTTTCTAAAAGTTTCTTTGTCTTACAAATATATATCGCCCCATTTAATCTAAAACTTTTTTTGTAGTCTTGACTTCTATGTAAATCCAATTTTTTTGAAAACTCAGACATGTTTTTATCACTCTGAAGTGACATATTCCATTCGCTAGGGTGTTCAAGTTCACAGACAGACACCACTGCATCTGCTTTTTTTAGTTCTAAGAATGTTATGGCTTGATCAATATGTTTTGAAGTACGAAGCGGGCTTGTTGGTTGAAGTAGTACAATATACTCGTAACGTTCTGCCATGGCATATATAGCGTGTTCAATTGCCTCGAATGTATGAGAAGTATCACTTGCTAACTTTAAAGGTCTTTTAATAGACATTACACCGTAATTGCTAGATATACTTAAAACCTCATCATCATCACTTGTTACTAAAATATCCTTTAATAGATCACTCTTTAAAGCGGCCTCTATACTCCAAGCTATTAACGGTTTTTTACACAGATCTAACACATTTTTTCGAGGCAGTCTTTTACTACCGCCACGTGCGGGGATAATTGCTAGATACTTACCCATTAAATACACCAAAATACTCACTTTGCGCCTGCTCAAAATCACTCATTCGACCAATGTCAAGCCAATACTCATGAATAGGAAAAGAGATACTTTTTAAATCATCTTGAATAATCTCTTCAAAAAGTGTAGGCATATCATAAAACTCATTTTTTGGAATATACTCAAAAACTTGAGGTGAAAGGGTATAGATACCCGCATTTACAAAAAATTTATGAATAGGTTTTTCTTTAATAGATCTGATCTTTCCTCCCTCGGTTTCTATAACACCATAGGGAACCTGATAATCATACTCTCTGACACACATAGTAGCAACAGAGTTTTCACAAGCATGAAAATCCAGTAAATGGGAAAAATTCACATTGGTAAGTAGATCAGCGTTCATTACAAAAAAAGCTTCTTGGGGTCTGTCTTTAATTAAACTAAGTGCACCTGCAGTTCCTAGTCTTTTACTCTCTTGAATATATTCAATATTGACACCAAGTCTGCTTCCATCTCCAAAATATGCTTTAATCATATCAGCCTTGTAATTTACACTAATGGTTATATTTACAAAACCATACTTTGCAAAGTTTTCTATGATAGTTTCAAGAATGGGTTTGTTTCCGACTTTTAAAAGAGGCTTTGGTATATCCTCTGTTAATGGACGTAAACGACTTCCTAATCCTCCAGCCATTAACACCACTCTGTTTTTTCTTGCATTTGTTTTTAGAAGCTTTGCCAGATCTTCTATTTTTACAAGTTTTCCTTCATCGTCCACTATTGGGATCTGATAAATCTGTTTGCTTATAGCTTTTTGAACAATCAACTCTTTTGAATCGTTTATATTTGCCAAAGTAGGTTCTTTAAAATATAAATTTTCAATGGCCGAATCTAAATTTAAACCTCTAAGAAGACCTCTTCTAATATCACCATCTGTAAGTGTCCCTACAACTTTCTCATTTTCATCAAGAACTATTGCAATTCTAATGGCACCATCATCTATAATTTTTAAAGCTTCTCGTATCGTCGACTCTTTTCTTAAAAATATATTCTTTAAATTTTTCAAAGGTCCCTCTTTAGCTTTAGTTTATTTCTTTTAAAAGCATAAAACTCTCCGCATACTTTACCCCAGATGTTGCACCTCTTAAGGTTGCTAATGCCTTTATGTTTTCTATACTTCTTGGAAAAGGATGTTCTGCTAGTTCAGACTCATATTGTTTTACAATAGCAACTTTTTTATTTATAAAATCGCTTATATCAGAAAAAACATTTGGTACAAAACTGTCTTCTTTTATACTTGGAGCAAATTCTGTTTCACTTAACACTTCCATCATATATATTTTTTTTATAAACGGATACCTAAAAGATTTTGTACAACTGTAAGCAGCTTCAAAAATCTTTCTATGATCACTATGAACATCTGATTTAAAAGGCAAATATATAATACTTGGCATTACTTCATTTATGACCTTTGATATCTTTAGTACAAGTTCACTCATACTGTACTCATCAACTTGCATAGAATTTAATTCTAAGTTATGTACACTATCAAAACCGTATAACTCACTAACCTTTTCAATCTCTTTTTTTCGATTTTTATAAAACTCTTTGTTCGCATCTGTTTGTGTACAAATCAACCAATGGATATTATCTTGATTTGCTTTATGTTTTAAAAGTGTACCACCGCATCCCAGTGTTTCATCGTCGGGGTGCACGGCTATAACAAGTATTTTTTGCTCCATCTTATTACTCCAAAATATCTTCATTTTTAAAAATTAAATTTTTAAAATCATGTTCTTTGATTATATTATATGCCCTTTGAGAACTTTTTCCATCACCATAAATGTTTTTAGTATTTTTAATGATTTTTTGAAATTTTTTACTCTCTAATTTATCTATGGCAGATAGTATATCACTTTTATTGGTATCACATACAATGAGGTTCTCATTTGATTGTCTTGATGTTTGTCTGATCCCTACATTAATTGCACCTATGGGGATTGAAGCTGATTCAAGTATTCCTGATGATGAATTACCAATTATAAATTTAGAGTGTTTATAGATCGATATAAAAAGTTCTCTAGGTAGGTTTTGATAAAATACAAAATTATTGTCATTTTTATATTTATCTATTATATTTGTAATCTCTTTATTACCTGGATCTATATTTGGATAACCAACAAAAGCGGATATATTTTTTTCTCGTAAACTTTGAAGGATGTTTTCAAAGATTATTGCAGACTTGCCTCTCTCTTTTGGAATAGGATGAAATATGAGCAAACAAAATTCATTAAATTTGTTTTCAATATGAAAATGTTTTAGTAGATCTTCTTTGGCAATAGGTTTTATAGATACAAATTTATCAAGTGCTACACTGCCTATATTAAAAACCCTTCTTTTATCTTCACCCATTTTAATAAGTCTTTGTTTATGTTTATCAGTAGATACCATATGTATGGATGAAAGTTTAGAAGTAGCGTGTCTAACAGGGTTGTCAATATGAGAATCCTTTACATGATCCCCACCAAAAAAATGGATTGTAGGTATTTCCAAATAACCACCAATTAAAGATGCTACAATAACCTCTTCTCTATCACCTGCATAAATAATTAAGTCTGGATTGTATTGATCAACTAGATCTATCGCTTTTGCCATAAGTAAAGCGGCTGATTTAATTCGTGTTGTTTTTAGCTTTGTATCACCTAAGGTATCAAACCTTGCCAATATCTTTAATCCATCCGCTTCAATCTCTTTTACAGAATATCCATATTCCTCTTTGAGATGTGCGCCTGAAACAATTAATTGTAAATCTATCTCTCCATCGGAATCTAAAAGTTTATACAGTGAACTCAGTAAATCATACTCGGAACGAATGGCACTAAAGGCAATAATTTTTTTCATATTATTTCAACCATATTATAGACCTTAACAAATTTTAATCCCACATTTTTTGCAAAAATCTCATCTATATCCCTGTCTCCAAAAAAAAGTGTTTTTGTAGTATCTATATCCAAAAGTTCTATTGACTTAGTATTTGGTTTGTAATGATCTTGTGAGTAACTACCTGTAAAAACAACATCTGAATCATTAAAAAAGTTTTCAAGTCCTAAAGAGAAAAACTTTTTCTTTTGCAACAAAGGGTTTCCATCTGATATAAGAAATATTTGATAATTTTGTTTATAAAAAGTCAGAAGATGTTTAACCCGTGTAGATAAAGAAATGTTTGGTGAAAAGTTTCTAAATATCTCTAATCCTTTATTAATAAACTCTTCTTTAGTATACTCTAAGTCAAGTCCATACATATCATATGTTTCATCAAAAATTTTATTATAAGAACTCCCCTTTTCTATCCATCTATTACACATGAACTGATAAGATTCATAACCAGTTATCTTAGAAATTTCCTTATACACTTGAGAAATAAATTCAAATTCATCATACAAAGTTCCATCCATATCAAAACCAATATATTCAATATTTTTAGATAAATACTTCATCATAATACCTATACATTTTCATTCCATACTTTATACATGTTTTAGAAATATTTTTCTCATGTATAAGGTTATTTACCATTAAAGGAATCCAATTTTCACTCGCAGCAAAACCTAAAGCCATTCCACCAGCAATTCTAGGATTGACTTCAATCATAACTATCTCCTCTTTGTCGGTTATAAAAAGCTGAAAATTTATAGCCCCTAAAAATTCTATATGTTGAGATATTTTTATTATGAGCTGTTCTATTTTTTCATTTTTTACTACTTCCCCTTTGGTAGATTTACCATCTCTTACATCAATTCGCATTCTTGGTATTATATAAACTGGATCATTTTTATTATCGAAAAAAACATCCACAGTATATTCTTGTCCATATATTTTTTCTTGAGAAATATACTTCTCCATACAAATTTCAGTTTTAAAATCATTAACAAAAATACCACTTCCACCTCTACCTAAACGTGGCTTTATTAACTCAAATTCTGCTTTTTGTGATGTTTTTGGTGTATCAATATCTATGGATTTAAAAAATTGGTAGGTTTTATATTTATCTTGAAAAATCTCTATTGTTTGGGGTTTTGATACAAATACTTCTATTCCTTTAGATCTAAACAACTCTTTTCTTTTTGCCCACTCAATCATCGTTTCATCCAAAGAAGGGATAACCGCATTTACCTTATGTTCTATCAATAGATCCAAGGTTTTATCCCATAAGTGCGTATCCCCTAGTTTTGGCATCACTATAAAGTCATCGCATAAAACTTTTCCATGATTGAGTTCATTAATATCTGATCCAACAACAAAATACCCTGCTTCTTTAATTGATTTTATAAGATAGTTTGATATTAAACTGCCTGTTGCTTCTATAAATATTTTCATCTTATGCTCTGTAATAATCTTTGCATGCTTTGCAAATAGGATATTTTGAATAATTCAACTTTTCCATATCAATAAAAAAACTCTTATAAATATTTGTCGTAAACAATTGACTTAAATTATAATTGGTATCTAACACATTGAAAAGTTTGAGTTGAGCATTAAAATCTTGACAACATGGGACTACATCTCCATTCCATAAAAGCATATAGTATTTATAGATGTGCCTACATATCTTTGGATCTTCATTAACAAAATTTGTATTTTCTAAATAACGATTCCAATTTTCCACAATAAAATGTTTGTTGACATACTTTTTTAACGTTTTATCCAACTCATCTTCATCATTGCTAGTTTCAATATTTACTTCTCCAGCTAGGTCTTTAATTTGTCTAATATAGATACACCAGTTGTTTTTTAAAATTAAACATAATTTATTATAAGCTTCTAACAATTCCTCCACCGTTGTAGTTCTTGTAAATAAATAGTTGACTTGTATCTCTGTTTTGTATTCACCACTATCAGAATATAGTTTCAATCCTTTAAATACTTTATCTAAACTTCCACCTTTAATTTTCTTATATATCTCTGGATCTATAAAATCTAATGAAAAAAAGATTTTATCAAGCCTTAAAGAACTTATCTCTTTAGCTGAATATTTTGTAAAAATTGTCCCATTTGTAACCAACGATACATACTTAAATTTTTTTCTAAGCCTTAGCACGATCTCTAAAAATTCAGGGTGTAACGATGGTTCTCCAACACCACATATATGTACCCTAATGTTCTCATCTAATTCATCTATAACTTTATTTACCAATTTTTGGCTGATATAACCTTTTGAACGAAACTGTTCATCTGGATTTAAACAAAAATCACATGTATAATTACAGTGAGCGGTAAGCTCTAAGTTAATGCTTGTAAGTTTTGGTTTTGATAAATCCGACCATTTAATAATATCTTTCATTGAACTCCAATAATCACTTTATTACTGCATATGCAATATTTGGATCAAATTGAAATTTTTTCAATTCAATATTATTTAAAGACTTAAATTTTTCAACCATAGCCATAGTCTCTCCACTCCAAAACTTATTATTAACTTCATCAAAAGCTATGATCGAACCTTTTGGCATTCTTGGTAAAAAATGTTCCAATGCGGTTTTTGTAGGCTCATATAGATCAAAATCTAAAAATAACAAACTGATAATTAAATGCTGATTTTCTTCCATATATTTTGGAATTGTTTCGTTTGCATCCCCTTTTAAGAGTTCCACTTTTTCAAACTGGTTCAAAAATCTATTTTTATCATATTCTAAAATAGAATCTTCTAATTCATTGTAAATTAAATTATGCGATTGAAATCCATCTTTTTTAAGTTCATCATGTGTAGTTGATTTTAAATCTTTCTTTGAAACATCAGGAAAACCATCAAATGTATCAAAGCCTATTATTTTTCTATGTATCGCATAAGGTTCAAGAGCAGATGACAATTTAGCCCAAGCCATTAAACCACCTCCAAAATGAACACCACATTCAACAATAGAACCCTTCACTTCAAGTGTTTTTTTAAAAAGTTCATAGCGAGCTAAAAACCTTGACATACTCTGTCTTGAAATAAATTTTTCAAAATTATTTAATTTATCTTTGGTGTTGTATCTATATTTATCAAAGAGTTCCATGTGAATCCTACTTATATTTTTTCAATTACTATATGATATCGTCTGATATTCAACTCTTTTAAACAATCTTCTTTGTTTACTATGTATTGTTCAAGTATTTTAAACTTATCCCCTATTAATTCCTCTATCTTTTCTTGATTAAAATACGATTGAATCGTTCCATTTTCATGTTCATTTTGAACAATTTTTTCAAAATCACCATCAAAAGAGCTATCACTTGAAGCAACTAGATCTATATATATTTTTGCCTTGTTTTTAGCAACTCTATAAAGTTCGTTCATCCCTTTTTTTGCAATATCAAATGGCATACTATCAATAACTCCGTGAGAAAGCATAAAGTCAAATTCATTCTCTTTATACGGTAAGTTTGTAATATCTGCAACAATCACTTTTTCTGCAAGTTCTTTTATATTTTGTTTGGAAAAATGTTCTTTTGCTACTTTGATTGATTCACTGGATAAATCAAACCCATAACCATCAAGTCCAAACTCATTAATCAATTTAACATGCCGTCCTATTCCACAACCTATATCTAAAACCTTTATTGCTGAATTATTAGTATTTTGTTCAACATACTCATCTAAACCAATTCTTTTTTTTATATATTTTGATATAAACCTTATTATCTCTTCATGTGGATAAAAAACAAAATTATCCTTATTTTTATATGATTCATTCCATACTTCTTGGCTTTTCATATTAATTCATCCTTTATATAATCTTTTGTTGCCTGAGTTCCTATAACCTCATCCCACTTCATTGGGCTAATTCCATTTCCTGGGCGTTTTATAGCTAGATTTGTGCTATCAAAATACTCCCCTTTTTTGATTGTTTTAACAGCCACTATCGATTTTCTCGCTACAACTATGTTTGGTGTTTCACTCTGACTTGGCTTTTTCACCCCATCACCCAAAGCTTTTTCAATATTACGAATACCTTTTAACATCGCCATTAGTTCATTGGGTTCTAAAGAAGCTTTATGATCAGGTCCAGCCATAGTTTTATCTAGTGTAAAATGTTTCTCTATCACTTTTGCACCCATCGCAACAGCGGCAATATCAACTTCGATTCCTAAAGTATGGTCACTATAACCTACTTCTACACCATACTCTTTTTTTATACTTAGCATTGCATTTAAATTTACATCTTCCATAGGTGTTGGATACATTGTATTGGCATGAAGAATGGTAATATTTTCTTTTTTAGTTCCATAATCTATTAAAATATCTAAGGCTTCTCCCACCTCAACCATATTTGCCATACCTGTAGATAGAACTATTTTTTTATTTAATGCACCTATTTTTCTAAGGTAAGGTAAATTTGTTATCTCTCCACTGGGGATTTTAAAAATACTTAACCCCAGCTCATCGAGCATATCTACACTCTCTAAATCAAAAGGAGTTGACATAAACATGATCTTTTTTTGCTTAGAGTACCCAATAAGTTCTTTATGCGTATCTAGATCCAGCTCCAGCTTTTTTATCATATCAAACTGTGACTCACCTGCATCTGTCGTGTCTTTTTGGTATGCTGCTTTGTCCGCTTTTTTAACAACTAAATTTTCTGTTTTAAAGGTTTGAAACTTAACAGCATCTGCCCCAGCTTTACTGGCAACATCAATAAGTTTTTTAGCTAGATCTATGGAGCCATTATGATTAACTCCCGCTTCGGCTATAACAAAGACACTCATTTATACACACTCCCCGCTTTGACAAATCCATCAACCACACTACCCTCAATTACAACAGCTCCACTACCAACAAAAGAGCTTTCTTTAACAGTTACATCACCATTTAATATAGCCCCTGTTGAGATATGCGTATGGTCTTGTACCACACAATCATGTTCTATTAAAGCTTTGGTATTAATAATAGAGTTTTTACCAATGGATGCACCTGAATTTACAATGGCATGGTGCATTACAACACTCCCCTCATCAACAAAAGCACCCTTAGCAATATATGCCAAAGGAGAAATAATACTAGGCAATGCAAAGTCAAGTTCTTTAAGCTTGTCATAGAGTTTAATCCTTGTCGTATTGGATCTAATATGTCCAACACTCACTATTGCATTTGGAATTTTTTTTCTTAACTCTGCTAGATCATCATCGCAACCAACCACTTTATATCCCAACACTTCAGATCCAACTAATTCTTTTTTATCCACTATGCCAGCAATGATATACATATCTGTTTGTTCTATAACATCTATCACAGCCTTAGCATGTCCACCACCACCGATTAAAATTATCTCTTTCATATGACACTACTTGGTATATTTACGACTCGTTGTTGCAAATACTTTGAATTTTCTAAACCATCATTTTGACAATCTTTGTAGATCTCTAAATCACTCATAAGTTTCCATATTGGACGGCTCATAACACCCTCTTTATTTAAGTACTTTAAAAACATATCTCTAGCGCTCTTATCTTTAAGTAATAATCCAACCAACCAATAGTTAGATAAAGCATGATTAGGCTCTTTTATAAATGCAATCTCTTCAAAACTATCAAAGAAGCTTTCATACTTAGATGCCAACGCTTTTTTAGAAGCTAAAAACTGATCTATATGTTCAAGTTGCGCGCATAAAAGTGCTGCATTGAGATTGGGCATTCTGTAATTAAAGCCTATCTCATCGTGTTCAAATTCATAAGAGTGTGCTACTTTTGCCGTCGTACTTAGATGCTTTGCCCTTTTTGCTAAAACCTCATTGTCTGTCACTAAAACACCACCCCCACCTGCGGTGATAATTTTATTTCCATTGAAACTAAAGATACCCATCTGAGCAAAAGTACCCATATGTTTATCTTTGTAGTAACTACCAAGACTTTCTGCTGAATCTTCTACAACCTTTATACCCCATTGCTTGCATATATCGACAATTTCATCTATCTTGCATGGATGCCCAAAAGTGTGCATCGGTACACATGCTTTTATAATTTTATTTGTACTTTTATTAATGGTTTTACCATCAACAATTTCACAGTTATTTTCTAAAAAATCTTTTAAGGAATTAGGACTTAAACCCATTGTATCTAAATCTACATCAACAAAAACAGGCTTTGCACCCGTATAGTTTATGGCATTTGCTGTTGCTACAAAGGTAAGGGCTTGAGTAATTACCTCATCCCCCTTACTAACATCGGCTAATACCAAAGCTAAATGCAAAGCAGATGTCCCATTAACCGTTGCAATTGCATATTTTGACCCAACATAAGATGCGAATTCATTCTCGAACCTATCGACAAATTTCCCAACAGATGATACAAAAGTAGAATCTATACATTCATTTAAATATTTTTTTTCATTGCCAATAAAACGTGGCTCATGGAGTGGAATAAACTCTTTGGTATTAAAGGTTTCTTGTATAAAATCTACGATTTTTTTCATTACATTTTACCATCCAGATATTTACCCTTATCTTCATACTCAAAATTTGGTATTAGTTTAAAAAACAACTCAACTATATCCGATTTACTCCAGCTCATTTTACTCTTAAAATCTTGTATGCTTTTAGTAAACATATTTAATAAAGCTTCATCATATTGAGGATTATTTTTTATCACTCCTAGGTTTTTAAAACTATTCATATCAAGTACTTCATCTTCAGTAAAAAACTCTTCAAAGTCTTTCTCTCCCGTTGTGTCGCTTGATGTAAAAAAACATGGGTACTTTCCTTCGTTTGGAAGAGTTTTAACCAATTCCCTTGCTTCATCTTCACTTGAACACTCATAAGCTTCATACCCCAAACTTTTTAAGTATTTTTTTGCAATTTCTGCAAAACTCACAAGATCTAAGTCTTCACTTAGTTTTGGGAAAAAAATATCTCTATTGTGACCAAATACACACGACATAAGACAAAGCTCACCACTCTCTTTTGGGGTAACAAAGTACCTTTTAATATCATTTGGTGCCACAATTGGTTGAACTTTTTCAATACGCTTGTTAAAGCTGTGCAAAAGTGATCCATCAGAAAAAGCAACATTGGCAAAGCGAGCCGTAGATATTTTTATATATTTACTTCTACGCATTAAAAACATCTCCATTATTCTCTTAGATCCACCCATCATATTTACTGGGTTTGCGGCTTTATCCGTTGAAACACAAAAGTATTTTTTACTTCTTTTAGCTGTTGCTTGTGCTATTGTTTTGTCAGTATTAAATATATTCACATCAATCATACGCATTAGTGTAAATTCATCCTCTTCAGAACGTACATGCTTTAAGGCTGATAAGTTAAGAACATAGTCATACTTACCATCCTTATGTATAAACGCATCGTATTCAACAGAACCAATATCTAAAGCATATGTTTTAAACTCACCATCTATGTATCCAAATGCACTTCTTATATCGCGTACAAGTTCTACTAAGTTATTTTCACTTATGTCAACAACGTGTAGTTTCTTAGGATTTCTAGTAAAGATCTCTTTTACAACTGCACTTCCTATACTACCTGCACCACCAAGTACTAAAAATGATGATGAAGATACGGTTGTTTCTAGTTTGTCACGATATGTGGATATATCGTCTTGTAAAAGTGTGTTTTTTCTGCCTATTAAGTTTAAAATATTCATGAAGATATTTGAGCAATATCTATACCACACAGTGATAAATTTGATATAATCTTCTACAAATAAATTTAAGGTCTAAAATATGCAAGATATAGAGTCAATTGCGCTACAAACTTACCAAGATAATATGTTATTTTTTGAACAAAAACATCCAACTTTGCATACTAAACTCTTAGCATTAGATACAATTTTAAATGATGGTTCATACCCTCAAAAATATGATTTAGAATACAAAGACAACTATTTTGACGTAATCGATCTCAATTCAAACAACTACCTTTATAAGCAAAACTCTGAAGATATTTCACAAAAATTTTGTGATGATATAAACTATAAAAAAAATGAACATACTTTTAAAAGTTATAGAAAAACAAAGTTTGAAGAAAAAACAAAAGAGTTTTTACGTACTCAAGATGCTTATACAAATTATGCAACAAGTGCAGAGATTATGGATTATTATTATAACAATAGCGATGATACTATGAGTATGAATGATATTAAAAAATTCATTTTTTTAGGTTCAGGTCTTGGTATGCACATTCAAAAAATAGTAGAACGATTAAAACTAGACATTGTTCTTATCATTGAAAATGACATTGAACTTTTTAGACTTTCACTCTTTACAACAAATTACAAAGAAACGCTTAAAACAACAAAAACTTTTTTCTGTGTTGCTGAGAATCAAACAGAATTTCATAACTCTTTTAATGAATTTTTCACAGCAGCATTTTTTTATAACCAATACATTAAATTTCATGTCTTTTCTTCTGATTATGAAACAAAAATTCAAGAGATAAGAAGCCTACTTATAACAAGACCAGAAACCACTTATTCACATGAAAGATTACTGCTAAAAAATAAAAAAATTATAGATAAAATTGTTAATGGATATAAGTATATAGACCTTAGAAAAAAAGAGAATGAAACGTTTTTTCATGATAAACCTTGGTTGGTTTTAGGAGCGGGTCCATCCCTTAACAAGAACACTCAATGGATTATCGATAATCAAGATAAGTTTATTATTATTGCCGCTTTTACAGCATTAAACACACTTAAGCGCATTGGTGTTTCTCCAGATATTGCCGTTCAAATAGATGAAAATGTATCCACAAGTAGTGAGATGATTGAAAAACTTGGTGATTTAAGTTTTTTAGATAACAGTATGATCTTTTTTAGTGGTTCTGTTTCTACACTACTTTTTGAAAAATTTAAAAAAGAACAAATATATCTTCATGAAGACAGAACAAAATACAAGCTACAACACAGCACCTTGATTGTAACGAGTGTAGGAGAAACAATCTATTCCTTAGCGCTTATCTTTAATGCCTCAAAGATCTATACATTGGGTATAGATCTGGCTTTAGGAGACGATAAAAAAACACATTCACCTGATCACTTTAAAGTCAAAAGTTTTGATGAAAACAATACTAATGACGATGACTTTCAACTTACTAACAATATTATGACGATTAAAGGAAATCTCAGAGATACGGTTGAGACCCTTCCTATATTTGCATTTTCTATTCCTATTGTAAATTTTAAAACTGCTCAATATAAAAGTGATAATCAACAGATATTTAATCTATCAGATGGGGCTTATTTTCAAAATATTATCCCCACTAAAGTTTCAGATGTCAAATTTACTAATGAATTTAATAAAAAAAATATGTATCCAATTTTAAAAGATTTTTTTGATAAATATTCAACCAAACAACTTCAAGATGACGAACGTGAACTTTTAACACCTAGACAAGAACAAATTTCTGATTATTACAACTATATAGAGGTATTTAAAAGCTCCCCACAAGCCAATCAAGACATATTTTTTAAAAGCTTTGTTAGTTTTGTTACATCAATAATAAACCATCAAACAAAACTAGAGTTACAAGAGTTGTTAATGATATACTTTTTACGTGTAGCTTCTTATGTAGATGATTTACTATACACCAAAGAAGTAAGTAATAAAAAGAAACATATGAAAAAGTTAAAAGGCTTTTTTATTAAACAAGTGGAAAAAATGGTAAGTACTTACGAAAAAGACTTGCAACGTCTGCTAAAGGAACTATAAACTAAGAAGAACATTCTTCTTAGTTAAAAATTTTATTGTAATAATTTCAGTACATTTTGTTGTACTGCATTGGCTTGACTCATTGCGTATGAACCCGACTGTGCTAAAATATTGTATTTTGCAAAAGTCGCAGATTCTGCTGCAAAGTCAACATCACGAATTTGAGATTCCGCTGCTTGAACATTTACTTGTGTTACACTGATATTACGTATAGTTGATTCTAGTTGATTTTGAACCGAACCAATATCTGAACGTGTATTA
>Ga0193963_1000052_pt1 | contig 52736 bp, 50 predicted proteins | sample FB_6_MG_FD_140359 | JGI IMG/M metagenome (GOLD analysis project Ga0193963, IMG submission 140359) | Microbial mat bacterial communities from the Broadkill River, Lewes, Delaware, United States - FB_6_MG | ecosystem: Environmental > Aquatic > Freshwater > River > Microbial mats | place: USA...
ACGGTTGTAGGTGGGCTCGTGCCATGAAAGATTGTTGCTATTGTAAGTAACGCCGGTTTCAAGGAAATGGGTTTTACGGGTAAAAACAATACCACTGTCGGTATCGAATGAATAATCACCCGAGATATGGCTACCCAAGTATTGGCGTTTATGCCATTGGTTGCCTTGATTTTCTAGCACATACATATGGCTTTCGTGGTTTGTGATCGCATAGGTATGTGACAAATAATCAAGAGGGCCTTCTTGAAAGCGTGCATAGACGCAAAAGCGGTGCTCAACACCAATGGTATCAACCGCGCCGTCGCCATTGATATCCCCAAAAGAAAGGTATTCTTTGCGCACTTCGGTGCGGTTATAGGTGGGGCCGGTAGAGCCGGCATTGGTCACATTGGGGCAGCTACTAAAGCTACGCTGCTCACCCACCCAAGGCATGGGTGCGCCACTGCTTAATTGGTAGGCGTAGGGTTTGGCCGGGTCTGTGCTGGTGGGGTCGCTTTGGAGGTAGTAGACGGTGTCGCCGGAGAGTGCATCGGCGAGGCCATCGGCATTGACGTCGATAAAAATTGTGTTGATGGCCGTCATGGGCAGGGTAATGGGCTGTGCCGATAGCTGCCACTGGCCATCACTGGTCGGGGTGGATAGATACAGCTCCCACCGGCCCTGTGCACCGCGATACACGGCGACATCTTGGCGGCTATCGCCGTTGTAATCAATGATAGAGAGCTTGACGGGGAATTTATGTTCGCCGTGTAGAAACCACTGTTGCTGGCTGTTATCGCTAAAGCGCGCGGGCTGCATTTTGCCGTCTTTAAAGGTGGTATAGGTCAGCGAGGTTTTGATGGGTGAATAGGTGTCGGAATCGACCCAAACCATTTCCATTTGGCCATCGCCATTGACATCAAAGTACTGCTGGTTGAGGATAAAGTCCTGGCCGCCCACCAATAATTGTGAGGTTTGCTTAGGCTCAAAACCGGCCTGTTGCTGGTACCAATCAAAGGTAATGGCAGGCAAACACCCCGCAGTGGTACATTCTTGAACGCTGCCGAGCATGCTGGTGTCGTTTTGTACCACGGGGTTGTCGAGCTGGTAGTGCAAGTCAAACCGGCGCAGTGTGGTTAGCTGGCCTTGGTGGCGATTGTTAACGGTAATATTGGCCAGGCGTTTTGCCGTAATAACACGCTCGCCACTCATGTAGCCACTAATAACATCGGGGCGGTCTGTGTAGGTAAACAATACCTCAGCATTAGGGGTTGTGCCAGTGCCATAGGCATAGCGAATCGCGCTGATGCGGTGGCCATCGGCGTCACTGTGGTAGGTAAAGTTAATGGGGTTACCAACACTGTCTTTGACTTGGCTGCGCGCCCATGCCAGTACGTGGGGGCCTGCTTGTTGGCGGGCATCAGCGGTGGCGCCATAGAGGGTCACGGTGCCGTCTTTGCGCAACACTTTAAAAGAGGCCGGTTTGCCCAGTGCGCCACCTACCGAGCGTATAATGGCATAGCTATCTAGTTCGGTTTTGTAGGTGGCACCCACGGCACCGTAGGTACCACTGGTGACGATTAAGCGCTGGCCATCGAGGCAGAAGCGGTCGTTTTCATCCCACTGAACAGGAGCAGCAGCGCCGTCGGTGGCGAGTGTTTGACGGCAGCGGCTAATGGCTGATAGCCCGCTCAGGCTCCAGCCTTTACCGGCGAGGCCATTGTTGGCATTACTGGCATAATTGAGCGACACACTCGGGGCAACACCGGCAGTACCGGCAGGCATAGGGATGTTAAGGGCATAGGTCGCCACGCCGGCTTCATTGACATTAAAAGCACCGAGGGTTGAGCCAAAAAAGGCGGGCGTTTGCGGTGTGGTCGCCACAATAGCAACATAGTCGACGGCGTTAATCACACCGCCATGGGTGGCCTCATAGACGATATCGGCGACTTCGTCACCGGTGAGTACCACGATATCATCCCGGCCATCAGCATTGGTGTCGCGCAGGGCTATATTGAGGCTATGGTCATTAATATTGTGGTGTGCGAGTGTGCTGTTGGTCAATGTTTGCAGTATTTCGGGCTCGCCGTCACCGGCGGTGCTCACGAGGGTAATGGCTAACGAGGCTGCTGCTGTCGTTTGGTAGTAGTCACCATTGGGCGCGGTCACATCACCTTGCGGTGTGCCAGAGAGCCCGCGAATCAACAGGTCGCGGCGGCCATTACCATTGAGGTCACCCACAAAATAATCGACACCTTCTTGTGCCAACACTAATTGATTGAGCTGGGCTTCGGTTAAGTCGGCAAATTCGGGAGCTAGAAAATGCTCGTAGGCGGTGGTGGTGTAGCGGCAGGCACCATTAAACGGTGCGCAGTAGGTTTGGGTGGTGGTGGCATCGCGGTACATCACAACCCCTTGCGGGGCGGGCAACATAAGGGGGATAAAAATATCACCGGCCACAGGCACAAATGCCGCCTTGCCTTTGAGGTACACATCGCTATAGCTGTCACCATTTATGTCGCCATAGTAGATATCGTAGCGCGTTGGGTTAATGTCGATAGCGCTGGTATTGTGTGCCAGTAGTGTCATGAATAGCGCTAAAAGTGACGCGAGATAACGACGGTACATAGTGTGGTTCCCCAAGTGGTAGTGACTCGTTGTTTTGTTTTATGTTGCACTGTTGTGTGTGCTGTAGTGCTATCACTGCACTGTATTTTTGTTGCCTGCTTTTTTACACCGGTTAGATGACCAGCCTATGACGTTGACTTTTTTATGCCGTCACTTATGGTGGTCATTGTTTTTTAACCGTCCGTTTTTTAACCACCCATTAGTTAGTAGCTAGCAGGCCGCTCCAGTTGGTCATGCCAGTCGCCGTTTAAGGTTAGCATTACGCCAAAAATGTAATCGTTTTCAGTTACTTTTTATGCATTTATTGATGCAATTGCTTGTACAGATAGTTATACAAGGCTGCTTGCAAATGCTTACTCTAATGTGTAGCAACTCAAACGCTGGCGAGTGGTTTGCCTGCTGTGTCAGGAAGGGGTATAGATAGGTAGGTGTTGAATGTCCGCTATCATTCGCGCTCCCTGCTGGCGGGTAATTTCTCACAAAAGTATCACGGTGACAACCTCAAAAATGATTTTGACGACATGTAAACGATTTCATTTTTTGTGATGATGATTTAATTGTTTTGCGGCAAGTAATTCACCGTTGGCAATTATGCCGCACTCGCTTATTGCTCGTTCAGTACCTCCTATTATTAATGTGCATTGATCAATAGCGTTTTTAATCAGTAGCGCCACTACAAGCCTGAACGCGATTTTATTTGCACTTTACGCTGCTGATGAATTTATGCGCTGCGCTATGTCCGCACTCATAATCGCGCTACAATATCGCCAAACAGCCCTGCTGGGCTTTTAATGCAACTCGATGACGAGCCCACCGACCAAAAGATACCTATTGTGACAAGTGACCCCATGCTGATAACCGCCCTCACGGCGCTGATTGAAACAACGCTCAATACGGCTTTGCGCTATGACCCTGCCAGCCGCCAGCGCTTAGCGACGATGAATGAGGTGTTGGCGATTGAGTCAACGCTGCCGTCAATCACGCTCTATTTGCAAGGTACTAGTGAGGGCATTGCGGTGATGGGGCACTATGAAGGCCCGGTGACGACGCAACTCACCGGTAGCCCGCTGGCGCTAACGGGTTTATTACAACAACCTAAAAGCCTTGCCAATAGCGGTGTAACACTGGTGGGCAGTACGGGGTTATTGCAGCAGTGGCAGCAACTGCTCCAGCAGCTCGATATCGATTGGGAAGAGCCTTTGAGCCAGTTATTAGGCGATGTGGCCGGGCCTTTGGTGGCGCAGCAGTTGCGCACATCGGGGCGCTGGGCTAAGGGGCAGGCACAAGTACAACAGCGCCTGCTCAGTGAGTACTTGCCCTATGAGCTGGGCGTTGTGGTCAGCCGTGAGGAGATGGCGCACTTTATTCAAGATATCGATCAAATAAAGCTCGATGCTGATCGCCTTGGCGCGCGCACTCAAAGGCTTCTCACCCAACTCGCTACCTTGACATCATCGCATTAAGGAAGGTTATGTTCACCATTCCCCTACGGGCACTACAGATTATTTGGGTGTGTTTAAAGTTTCGGCTCGACCAATTACTACCCGGGCGCGTGCCTTGGTTTGCTCGCGGCCTTTTTTATGTGGGCCGCTTGATACCCGCTCAGGGGGCTAATCGCGGTGAGCGGTTGCGGCTGGCGTGCGAGGCGCTGGGGCCGGTGTTTATTAAGTTTGGGCAACTATTGTCAACCCGGCCTGATCTAGTGCCAACGGATATTGTGACAGAACTTAATCAATTGCAAGATAATGTGCCGCCGTTTGATTCGGATGAGTTTAAAGCGTTAGTCACACAAGCACTCGGCAGTCCTATTGAGGCGCATTTTAGTCATTTTGAGCACGAGGCGCTGGCCTCGGCATCGATCGCACAGGTACACGCGGCGACGCTAAACAACGGGGATAGCGTGGTGGTTAAGGTGGTACGCCCCTCGATCGCGACGGTGATTACAAAAGATATGGCACTGATGGGCTGGATTGCACGCTGGCTGGAGCGTTGGTTGAGCGATGGTAAGCGCATGCGCCCGGTTGAGGTGGTAGAGGATTATCGCCACACGATTTTTGATGAACTAGATCTTCAACGCGAGGCGGCGAATGCCTCGCAGCTACGCCGGCAGTTTTTAGGCTCGCCGCTGTTGTATATCCCTGATATTTACTGGGATTATACGACGCGAAATATGTTGGTAATGGAGCGCATTTACGGCATTCCCATTACGGATATCGAGGCGCTGCATGCGCAAAATACGGATATGGAGCGGCTCTCAGAGCGCGCGGTCGAGATCTTTTTTACTCAGGTATTTGAGCATAACTTTTTTCATGCAGATATGCATCCGGGCAATATTTTTGTCTCTAAAGAGAACCCACAGTTCCCGCAGTTTATTGCGGTCGATTTAGCGATTGTCGGCTCGCTATCGAAAGAAGATCAGTACTATTTAGCACGCAATATGATCGCAATGTTTCGCCGGGATTACCGGCAGGTGGCCGAGCTGCATTTACACAGCGGCTGGGTGCCCAAAGAGACGCGCATCAATGAATTTGAAGCGGCTATTCGCAGTGTGTGTGAACCCATTTTTGAAAAGCCCCTGATCGAGATCTCATTTGGTACGGTATTGATTAAGCTGTTTCAAACGGCTCAGCGTTTTAATATGGAGGTACAACCACAGCTAGTGCTTTTGCAAAAAACCCTGTTGAATATTGAAGGTTTAGGGCGGCAGTTGTATCCGCAACTGGATCTTTGGAAAACCGCACACCCGTTTTTAGAGCGTTGGTTAAAGCAGCGCTTTCACCCTAAAACCTTAATGAAGGAGCTTGGGCGCTACGGGCCTGAATGGATGGAAAAATTCCCTGAGCTACCGATGGCTATTTTTAATAGCCTCGAAGGGGTACAGCGCTTAAATGATATGGCACCCCAGTTGCAGCAGGCCGCTGAGCAACTGGCCAATCAACAACGCCGCGATAAACGCCGGCGCAAAATAGCTGGGCTGTGTATTGTGATCGCAGCGGCGGCAACAACTATAGCGCTGCCGGCACTAGCACCTGCGTTGGCACAATCGCTGGCGGCCATACCCCCGCTAAGCTGGGTGCTGGGTGCGGGTGCACTGGGTATTTGGCTGCTGCGTTAATCGTTGTTGATAACTGTATTTTAACCGCTGTTTTAACCACTGTTGTGACCGTGGCTAATATATAGCTCACGGGTGCTCAAGGTAGTGCTGCCACTGCTGGGGGTGTTCGTCACTGATTACATCGATTAAACCGCTAGCGCTCATGCGTACGATCGGTTTGCCGTCGGTACTGCTGCGCCCTCGAATACGAATCTCGCTGTTGGCATAGACCGATAGCTCAACAGGGTATTGAGCTTCTATATAAAGGTGGGTATAGCTTTTTAAACGCCCACTTTGAGTAATGGTGACATCACCCATCGTATAGTGCCAACCTAGGGTTTTGATGTGCTGTTGCAGTAATTCGATATCGTCGGTAAATACGTGAATATCAATATCGCTGGATTTTTTGATGCGCCCAGTGCTGACTGAGCCGATCAATCGCGGCGAAAACAATGTGAGTTGTTGCATCAACTCCAGCGCCAGCAGCCGCATGGTAAATAATTGTGTGGTGCGGTATTCCCCTTCATAAAAATCAGCGAGTGCATCGACTGCATCTGCTATTTCACCGTTTGATGGCAGATGCGAGGGGTTTCTGATAGAGACCACCTTGCCGCCACCGGATAACACTCGGCGTGCGGCGGTGTGTTTTGCGCTGTAGTATTGTGTGACGCCCTCTTGATACATTAAGCGGGCCGCTTCGTTGATAATCAATTGGCGAGTGCTGGCATCGCCTTTACGAGTTTTGTTTTTTTTCATAGCAGTGCACGGCGTATGCCGCGAGGTTAATAAGGGTGTGTATGTTCATTCAATAGTCGGGCGCCAAACGGATATATGCTGTGCTCTACCATAGCCCGCCGCCGCGTTGAGTATCTACTTAATCGTGTAGCGTATATAAGGATAAGAACAGCGCACTAAAAGAAATCGTGCGCCGGTGCAATAATAGAAAGGTAAGGCGCAAGCTCTTCTAATGCTTGGTGCTCAGTAATAACCTCGACATCGACTCGCCGCCCGGCTAGATCCCACCGTCGCAGTGCTTCGAGATCGGCAAGTGCTAATGAGCCAGCATAACGCCGCCGGCAACGCGCAGGCGCGATTAATAAATCCAGATGATGGCGAATCAGCCAGCAGATTCTCTCTGACAATACCCCCGATAATGCCTGAGCACCCGCGTGGTCATGGTTGGGGTAATCGATAGCTTTACCCACATCGTGAAATAGTGCGGCAGCTAGCAGTTCAGGGTCATCGGTTTCAGATTTAGCGCACTGAAACACCTGTAGTGAATGATAAAGTGCATCGCGCTCGGGGTGGTAACGTGGCGACTGCATCACACCGTCAAGATCGCTCAGCAGGCTTAGGCAATAGGTATATAACCCATGCTCAGGCGATAGATGCTCACTGTGTGTATGGTGTTCAACCGATAGGCTTGGCTGATGCGGGCGCAGCAGGCGGTTGTATTGGATGGCGGTACTGTTGGTAGTGTTATAAGAGTTTGTTATTTTCACATAAAAACCGGTGGGCCCGGCGAGCAGATAAGAGCCTGCACGATACCAGTGATCGCAGTTTTCGTCAATTACCACATTTATGGCGCGGGTGACGGGCGTGCCAGCACGCAAATAATGGAGCATCGGCGACCTACTCGCAGCGTTGCTAGGCCCTTCCCTTTAACCCCCTCCCCTTTAGCAACAGGCCGCTGAGGGGATTAACAGACAGGTGTTAACAGACCAGGCACTTAAGCTTTTAGCCATAACGCGTTGAATTATTATTCACGTGACAATGCCCTCAATAGCCGTCGGGTTTAGGGGCTATAGGTCGTATTTTTTCTTCCTTTCGGCGGGGCAACTTGCCATAATGGCACCCTTGTATAGTGATAGGTGATATTAATGCCCGCCGTTTATAATCGTTATTTATAACTGTAATATTGGGCTCACCTTAGCGTGGTACTATTGTGGTCAACGGTAGAGAGCTATTGGTCGGTTATTCGTGTTAGCATTAGTTATCGCGAAATGAGCGGCTGGTTAGGGGTAGATTTCCCTCAACAGAGCGTTTATTCTTGTTCTATTTATTAGTGAAATGATTGTTGATACTGTATGAATAATGATGTTCTTAGTGCGCTCGATAGCGTACTGGCAGAGCGCAAAGCTCAAGGCGATAGTGAGGCCTCTTATGTCGCACAGCTACATGCTAAAGGGCTGAATAAAATCCTTGAGAAGGTCGGTGAAGAATGCACCGAAACACTACTCGCGGCAAAAGATGCGCAAACCTCAGGCGACACTCAGGCACTGGTGTATGAAACCGCTGATTTATGGTTTCACTCACTGGTGATGTTGTCACATATGGATGTACGCTCAGATGCAGTGCTGGCTGAGTTAGCACGCCGTTTTGATTTATCGGGTTTAGAAGAAAAGGCCTCGCGCGGCTAGCTTGTCAGTGTGCTGTAGATCTAGTGCGCCATGCCGGGTACTAGGGTGGCGATGATGTAGCTACTTTGTAACTGCAAAAAAGAAATAATTAACGAATTGAAGGTGATGATATGGGTTTAGGTGGAATCAGTCCTTGGTCGCTATTGCTGATCTTGGTGATTGTATTATTAATTTTTGGTACTAAGAAGCTGCGCGGTATTGGCAGTGATCTCGGTGGCGCGGTCAAAGGCTTTAAAGGCGCCATGGATGAAGAACCAAAGAGTGACAGCAAGATAGAACAGGCTGAAAAAACAATCGACGAGAACGCACCGTCGGAAAAAACTGATAAATAACCAGCAACGTTCGGTAAGCGGTCACTATGGGCTTTTTTGAAATTTTAATCATCGCCGTTGTTGTTTTACTGGTGGTTGGCCCTGAACGCATGCCGGATGCTGTGCGTTCGGTTGCGCTCAATCTTGGGCGCTTTAAACGCATATTGCGCAACGCCCGCCAAGATATCGAAGAGCAGCTCGGCGCTGAGGATATTCGCCGCCAACTGCATAACGAAGAAGTCATGGCAAGCTTGCAGTCGACACGCAATGAAATGGAAGCGATGCTTAAAAACGAGCACGGTGCTGCCAGTGAAAAGCAAGCCAAGCACGATGCCGATTACGATGACTTCGACGACGACTTTGATGATGGTTTTGAACACGAGCACACTGATCACGAGTACACCGATTCTGAACCTTCCGATCACAACCGGACTAATCGTCGCCGAAGCCGCACTGATAGCGTCGATCAACAGCATGCCAAAGAACACTCTGCACTCACCTCACACACCACCGACGGTGATCACTCTTCTAAACACTCCGCTAATTAAGTAATGGCTATGTCACCGCAACCTGTAAACGACTACGACGAGCACGATGACGACGACACTGAAGATTCAACCGAAGAGTCTCAGAATGCGCCTTTAGTTCACCATTTACTGGAGCTGCGCGACCGGTTGCTACACGCCATTGGCAGTATTGTACTGGTCTTTGTACTGTTGTTTGCCTTTGCCAATGATATCTACAGTTTTGTCGCTGAACCTTTGCAAACCTATTTGCCTGAAAACAGCTCAATGATTGCAACAGAGGTAGCTGCACCGTTTTTAGCGCCGTTTAAGTTAACCTTTTTTGTGTCTTTTTTAGCTGCTCTGCCCTTTTTGCTGTATCAGGTATGGGGGTTTTTAGCGCCGGGGCTCTATCAGCATGAAAAGCGCTTAATAGTGCCGCTAGTGGTCTCTAGTGTGCTGTTATTTTATGTGGGTATTGCCTTTGCCTATTTTGCGGTCTTCCCGCTGGTGTTTAGTTTTTTTGCCTCGGCTGCGCCAGAGGGGGTCATGGTAATGACCGATATTGGCAGCTATTTGAATTTTGTACTCAAGTTATTTATGGCGTTTGGGGTGGCTTTTGAAATCCCTATTGCGACCATTTTACTGATTCGCTCAGGGGCTATGAGCCCGGAGAGTTTAGCCAGCAAACGGCCTTACATTATTGTCGGTTGTTTTGTGATTGGTATGCTATTAACACCACCAGATGTAATCTCACAAGTGTTGCTGGCAGTCCCTATGTGGTTATTGTTTGAGTGCGGTATCTATTTTGGTAAAAAGTTAGCGCCACAAGAGGATTAACGCCTTATCGGCTCGCGATCTTTGCCGTATTCTTTTATGATGAGCCGATGAAGCCCCCACCACTGCCCCCAAGCGCTCAGCACTATTGTCTTGAGCAACAGCTGCAAGCCCAACTCTATATTCAACAGTGCTCACACGATACACTTGAGCACTATAGCCAATTGCTGCAAACTCGCTCACTCGATGAGTTCACACCGCGCGTACTCGCACTCTGGCAATCACTGAATAAGTCGATTGGCCTACGTAGGTGGCTATTATTAGCAGGCTTACTATTCGGTGCGCTGGCAATGGCTGCACTGTTGAGCTATTCAGGCAGTACGCCGATTAACCTCGTGTGGCTGCTGGCGCTGTTTGTAGTGCTACCACTGGGGCTTGCGCTAACGACACTGGCGTTGCTTATCAGCCAACGCGGGGCAACACAATCGGTAGTAACACCACTGAGCCTCTGGATGCCCCCCTGGCTTAAAGCCTGCTATATCGCACCGGGGTTTCGCTATTATATGGTGTGGCTCAACCAATGGTGTGGCTTTGCATATAGCCTTGGAGGTATCCTTGTGTTTTTAACAATGAGTGCCACCCAAGATCTCGCCTTTGGTTGGGCGAGCACCTTTGATATAGCGCCTGAGACCAGCCACCGTATTATTCACGCAATCACAGCCCCCTGGGCTGACTGGTACGCACAGGCCGTGCCCAGTATAGAGTTAATTGATAGCTCGCGTTTTTTTCGCTGGCAAGGGGCATTGACACAGACAGACCCTTTATTACTGGGCAGCTGGTGGCCATTTATTCTGATGACACTGCTCGTATACGGCCTGTTGCCACGGTTATTATTAGTTTTGATCAGCCAACGCCTGCTCGCACACAGTGTGGCTAAACACTGGGCGCAATCACCACTGTTTTTACATAGCCAAACACAACCCCTGCAACCGGCCCACGGGGAAGAAACCACCACGCTGCGGGCATTACCAGCACAGATGCTCAGTGGGCTGCAACTAGGCTGGCGAGTAAGCCGTGAAACGGTAGACACTATTCAGGCAACACTGGGCCTCGCAAGCTGGTCGGTGGATGAACAAAAAATGACTCTGCTGGCACAGACTGCACAACAGGCGGTTGTCATTTGGGTACACCGGGCAGAAAGCCCACAGATAGAACTGCTGGATTTATTAGATATTCTGTTAGCAACCCACACACCAAAGACGATATACATTGCACTGCTGCCGATAAAGACACCCGATCACACCACCGCCACTGACCAACAGGTGCAGGCACAGGAGTGGTCGTGGCAGCAATTTGCGCAAGAGGCGCACCACCGCATTGAGGTCGTTAACCCGCTGGCGCTACCCACATGAGTACATTAACACTGGCCGTTGTCGGGCACCCCAATAAAGGAAAGTCCAGTATTGTCGCGACCTTGTCACGCCACAGTGATATCGCCATTACTGCACGCTCAGGCACGACAACCCACAGCCACTATTACGATGTGATGGCAAATGATCAATTGCTGTATCAACTAGTCGATACACCGGGGTTTCAGCGCCCGCGTCGGGCACTGGATTGGCTGCAACAACACGATACTAACGCCGCCCAGCGTCCAACAGTGGTACGCGCATTTGTTGAAGCCTTTAGCGGGCAGCGCGTTTTTCGTGATGAGGTTGAGCTGTTAAGCCCTATTATTGACGGTGCAGGCATTATTTATGTCGTTGATGGTGGCATCCCCTATAGCCCGGAGTATGAGGCCGATATGGAGATTCTGCGCTGGAGCGGCCAACCCCGTATGGCATTGATCAATCCCATCGGGGCCAATACCTATACGCAACAATGGCGCCAAGCGCTGGACCAGTACTTTAATTTAGTGAAGGTGTTTAATCCGCTCACCGCCTCGTATGCCCAGCAGTGTGATATTTTGCAGGCCTTTAAACGCTTGGCACCGACCCATCACAAGACTATCGATACGGCCATAACACAGCTGCAACAACAGCGCCTGCATCAACATCAACAGGCCGCTGGCACCATTACACAACATTTATGTAGCATGCTACACCATCAGGTAACGCGAACCTCGACCAGCGAGGCCGATGCTCGCACGGTTAAAGTACAGGTGCGCGAGGAATACGAACAAGCGATCACCGGTATCGAGCACAGCTGTCGTGAGCAGTTGTTGCAAATTTATCAACATGAAAATGTCGCCTGGCAAGAGGCACAACTACAGTTGCAGCAACTGGCGCTGTTTGATCAAAGCCACTGGAATGTCTGGGGGCTGGACCGCAAACGTGTGATTGGTTTAAGCATTAGTGCCGGTGCCTTAGCCGGTGCTGCCATTGATGTTGGCTTAGGGGGCAGTTCACTGATGACCGGCGCATTAGCCGGGGGCTTACTCTCGGGGGTATCGAGTGTATGGCTGGCAAACCATGCGTTTAAGATCAAGGCGGTAGGCAGGGGGCAGTTGCTGCAAAAAAGCCAGCAACAGTGGCAGTTAGGGCCGATTAAAGATCCACAGTTTGCGTTTGTACTACTTGGGCGGGCGCTCTTTTACCAACAGGCGGTGGCAGGTCGTACACACGCGCAAAAGCAGCCGCTCTCGGTAAACCAGCACATGGCTTTTGACTGGTTACAAGGGCTTGATAAGCAGGCACAGGTTAAATTAACTTATTATTTAAAGAAAGCGGCTACCGGTTCATTGAGTGAAAAACACCAGCAAGCGCTGGCGGATTTAGTCGCACGCTTAATTGAGCAATTGCAGCAATCATCTAATAACGCCCGTTAAGCAATTGCGATAGAATAGCCCCCATTATAGTATTGATGGCGTTTGAAGACGCCAGCAATATTTTCGATAGCATAAGTGGGTGTGTAACCCAGACGATGTTTTACCTGCGATGTGTCACTCGTGGCGCTTACGTAGATTTTATTACACCGATATTTTTGGAGCCGTATTGTTATGTCCTCAGAACTTAAAACCGTTGAAGTAGAGACAACACCCAGCCCCGATGCTGCGGTGATTTGGTTACATGGCCTCGGGGCAAATGGCCACGACTTTGAGCCGATAGTACCGGAGTTGCGCTTACCCGCGCAGATGGGCGTGCGTTTTATTTTCCCTCACGCACCGCAAATACCCGTGACGATTAATAACGGCTATGTGATGCCCGCGTGGTACGACATATTAGAAATGAGCATTGATCGCAAGGTTGACCGCGTACAATTAGAGGCTTCTGCGGCGGCGGTCAGCCACTTAATTGATCGCGAGATTGAGCGCGGCATTGACAGCAAGCGCATTATTATTGCCGGTTTTTCTCAAGGTGGCGCGGTGGGTTATCAAGTAGCCTTAACCTATCCTAAACCATTGGGCGGGCTAATGCCGATGTCGACCTACTTTGCCACCAAAGACAGCATTGTTACCAGTGAGGCCAATCAAACACTGCCTATTATGGTTTTTCACGGCACCATGGACCCGGTTGTTCCTGAGGCTTTAGGTCAGCAAGCAGTGGCGCTGTTAAACGAGCGCAATTATAGTGTGAACTATCAAACATACCCAATGGAGCACACCGTATGCATGGAGCAAGTCACTGAAATATCGTCCTGGTTGCAGGCACGTTTGGCGCCTTAGGCTGGCGGTTATTCATCAATAAAAAACACAATGTCGCACTGTAACCACATTGTGTTTGCCAGAATACGCTTAGTTGAATTGCTGCCAGAGCTGTTCAAAAATAGCGTCGAATGCGTGCAGTAGATCGGTATTATCTGTAACAATAATGTTTTCTTGATTGCGCTCAGAGGCACTGCGTGTCCAATTAAAACTGCCGTTAATTAATTGCTGATCCACCAGTGCAAACTTGTGATGCATATGATTAGGTGAGGTGTCGACACATAAGGGAATACCTTTTTCTTGCAAGCTGTACACATCACTGCCCTTATCAAAGGCTTTATCGTTGTCGGTAATGACACGTACAGCAATGCCTCGTTTATGGGTCGCTACGATAGTGTCGGAGAGCTGATTATCAGAAATGGTAAATACACAAATATCTACACGCCGCCGGGCTGCGTTCAAATGCCGAATAATCGCTTGGCGGCAGGTCTCACCGGGGCTAAAAAAGGCCTGCCCATTCACCGCCTGAATATCGTAGGATTGATCGACTACCTTGACAATTTTTTCAAGCCACCCAAGTAGTAATCGGCTGTTTTCGCCATCGTCGATCTGCTCTTTCACAAGGTCAAACGCTTGATTGCGCAGGTAGCGTTTCTCATCGCGTTTAAGTGTCGACAACAGGCCATCAAGTGCATAACGTTCGTCGTTATCTAAGCGGTAGTCCGCTAGCCACTCGCGTAGATAACGGGTGATTTTTTCATGTTGGTTCATTGTTCAGTACGCCAATAGAGGCTAAGCCCGCCGAGAAAGTGCGCCAGTAGTTCATCACTGCACTCACTAAAATGCTTATTGCCAGGTTTACGAAATAAGGCCGAGATTTCATGGGCGGATAATTCGGCATCGGTGAGCATAAAAATATTGTCGAGGTCTTGCGCTTGCAACTCAAGTGCGATGCGTATTTTTTTTAACATTATATTGTTATCTAACGCACTTGATGCGCCAGATGATTTATTATTCGACGGCCCTCGGCGCAAGATAATTAAGCCATCGAGAAATGACACCATCTGCTGATCACTACACGCTGCAAACTCAGCCGCATCAGTTCTTGCCATCAGCGCGCTAAATTGTTGCTCACTTAGGGTAGCGCCACCGAGTGTAAAACACTGTTTAATCACCTCGTCATCCACATCCAGTAAATAGCGTAAGCGTTGGATAATCTCGTTGTTAGTCATCTACTCAGCACGCCCCATAAAACGCTTCTCGGTGGTGTGTATCTTAACGCGCTCGCCCGGTGCAATATATTCGGGCACCTGAACCATTAAGCCCGTTGAAAAAGAAGCGGGTTTAGTACGTGAGGTGGCAGAGGCCCCTTTGATCGAGGGGTCGGTTTCGGTAATCACTAAATCAACCGATTGCGGCAACTCTAAGGCAATGGGCTCACCGTCTGATAACAATAGAATCAGCCCTTGAATATCTTCTGTGATATACAACAGCTCATCGGCGATAGTCTCATTATTAAACGTATGCTGCGTATAATCTTCGCTATCCATAAAAATAGTAGTATCCCCTTCTTGATAAGAGAAGGTGATATTGCGGCGCTCAAGATCGGCCGCTTCGATCATATCGTCGCCTTTAAAGGTCTGCTCGACTTTTTGGCCTGAGCGCACATCGCTAAAGCGCAATTTGTAGAGTGTTGCCGCACCACGTGCCGAGGGGTTGTTAATAACGATATCTTTAACAATCAGCAGTTTATCGTTGAGCCGTACCGCCCCACCCTTTTTTATCTCATTTGCCTTCGGCATGATAGCCCCTTATTAATGACAGTTATTCATGATGGCTAATCACGCTGCCCCACAGTTTTTCGATACGTTTATCGCGGCCACAGGCATGGCGATAGTATTTATAGCGCAATGGACTTTTTTTGTAGTAGTCCTGATGGTAGCCTTCTGCGGGGTAAAACGTTGTTGCCGGTAAAATCTCAGTGACGATTTTACCCTTAAATGGCTTTGTTTTCTCTATTGTTGTCAGCGAATCGCTAAAAACCTGCTGTTGCTGCTCATTTTGATAGAACAGTGCCGTTTTATACGAGGAGCCTTTATCGCAAAACTGGCCAATCGGGTCGGTGGGGTCGATAGTTCTCCAGAAGTAATCAAGCAGTACAGGCTCGGTTACCTGTGTATCATCATAAGTGATTTCTACTGCTTCAAAATGCCCTGTGCCGCCCTGTGTTACCTGCTTGTAGGTCGGGTTATCGGTACTGCCGCCAATATAGCCAGACACCGCACCAGTGACGCCTTTGAGCTGCTCAAAGTCTGACTCAACACACCAGAAACAGCCTCCGGCTACAATGAGAGTTTTGGTTGCCGCTGAGGCTACACCTGCCCCTAACAGGGTTATAGCAACAAATGCCCAGAGAGAAAGTATTTTCATGGTGAATCACCTGATTTGATCGGTTTATATGATGTTACATTGTAGCTAAGACGTACCTTTGGTCATATTAGTTCCGATGTGTAAGATGATAACACTCAGCGCGAAACCCATGGGAGAAACCCCACACCGCCCAGCGCTTGAATACTGCGGCGAATCCCTGCGGCACGTGTTTGCACATAAGCCGATGGCTGTTTGGCCGACATGCGCTTAGGGTTAGGGAGTACAGCGGCCAACTGAGAGGCCTGAAGGAGTGAGAGTGATGCGGCAGGTCGGGCAAAGAACTGCTCGCTAGCCTGCCCTACACCATAGATACCGGGGCCAAACTCTACACTGTTAATATACAGCTCTAAAATGCGCGGTTTTGACCATAGTGCTTCCATCCATAAGGTTAGGTAGGCTTCCGTGCCTTTGCGCCATAAACTGCGGCTCGGTGACAGGTATAGGTTTTTAGCTAGCTGTTGGGTAATGGTGCTGCCCCCGCGCCGCCGGGCACGCTGTTCAAACAAAGCCGCACGCAGGGCTTTAAAGTCAAAACCATAATGCTGAAAAAAACGTTGATCTTCGGCGGCAATAACCGCCATGGGCAGCGTGGCTGCCACCTTATCAATAGGCACCCAATGTGCGCGTAAATTAACTGACGCAGCCGGGTCACGCAATACAAACGCGGTGGTGGGTGGATTTAACCAGCGCAGAGGTAGCACTAACAATAACGGAGCAACAATCGCCATCACCATGGCATACACCAGCACTCGGCGCAGTACGTAAGACAAGCCGTGGCGAGTTTTTTGCGCAAAGGATTTCATTGAACGGCGAATGGTGCTGATAAAAAACATATAACCCCGGCCAAGTACGTAACAAGGCATCGGCAGCCTCAAAAAGGCTAGGTTATCTTGGCCTAAATAAGTTTACAACACTGGCGTCGCGTTTCTGTGAGCCGGTATAACCATAAACCTTATTCATCGGGTCTGTCAGGATATACCAACAGATAACGTATTTGTGTGAAAGCTCATCACAGACTGTGCCGATAACTATCATCTGACAGAACAAAAAAGCAATGATGTTAGCGAGCTATTTTTGAACGCTCGCACTTATCGTACGCTCTAGCTGCTTGCCAATATCGTTACACTGCAACAGTAGCGATTCCAAATGCTCAACAGTGATTGCCTCATTAGCCAGAATCAAACGAATACCAAGTTTGCCTTTATAGCGCGCGTAGTCAACATAGGGGCCTTGCTGCTCTACCATGGTTTTACAAATGGCAATCGTGAGCTTACCTAGCTGATCTTCTGAGTAAGGCACTTGTGGAATATAACGAAAAAGCACATTTAAATAGTGTGCGGGTGCGAGTATTTCAAAGGCTGGATGCTGCTCAATACGCTCGACCATATCGGCTTTGACAGATTGTAAGTAGTCGATTTTTTTCGCAAAACCATTATGACCGATGGCTTTCCAGCTCAACCAAACTTTTAATGCATCAGCACGCCGCCCACACTGAATAGAACGCTCCCCTAAGTTATACTCGGCATTTTCATCGTGATGAAAAAGATAATCACCACCACCACCACCACAGCAGTCTTTTAACACACCGGCTTGTTTAACCAGCACAACCGCTGCCGTAATCGGTACATTCATTAGTTTATGGGCATCCCACGCAAAAGAATCCGCTAAGTGGCTATTTGCCAATAAGTGTTTATGTACGTTTGAAAACAGTACCGGCGCACCCCAGGCGCCATCAATATGTAACCAGATATTATGTGCTCTCGCAATCTCGCTGCATGCGCGCACAGGATCGTAAGCACCGGTAACCGTTGTGCCAGCTGTCAGGCCAATATAAAACGGCGTGTGGCCTTTTGACAGGCTGCGGTTAATAGCTATCTGCAATGCATCAGGGCGTATACGGCCATCATCATCAGAAACTACACTGATTAAATGATCAGTGCCGATTCCCAATACATTAGCCGCGCGCTGGTTAGAGTAGTGGGCTTGATCCGATACATAAGCCACCAGCGTTTGTCCGGTATTGGCACCTTGTGTTTTAGTCGCAGGATTTATTCGGTGACGTGCCAACATCATCGCAATTAAATTGGCCTGACTACCACCAGAAACCATTACGCCATCCCCTTCGCTGAATCCCACTAACTGATTCCACTGGCGAATTAATTCTAGCTCCATCAATGTTGCAACAGGACCGACTTGGTAGGTGTGCATAGTGGCATTGGCCAAACTGGTAATCCAGTCGCCTAATAAGGCCGGTGTATTTATGCCCGAGTAAAGCAGTTTGCAAAACGCCGGTTGAGCGACATCGGGGCTATAGTGTAAATAATCACTGATTGCTGCTTCTAAAACCTCAGCACTACAACCATTCTCACCTAGAGATAAATCAAGTATTTTTTCTAATTGAGAGGCCGGCAATAATTGAGAAACAGGCCGTTCATGCCGCTGTAGTTTATCAACGGCACGCGCCAACAATGCTAGATTATTTTTCATAATGTGTACTCAAAAAAGTGCTTTCTATACGCAAGCGTAGCACCAGCTATAGATTATGCAGTCACGATATTATATGTATCATGACGAATAGCATTGAGTATAATCGCGAGCCAGAGTTGCACACCAATGCTATTTTTCTTAACGCCGATGACTTTTAAGCATAAGCGACTAGCTCTGCAATAGTTGGCACCAAAATTGTTCGGCTAATTGATGCCGGGCTTGTTTTAGACGGTATAGCTTAATTGTTAAAGTGATTGATCGGAAGGGTGTATCAAGCAGGCACAAGGTGCCGCTCTCTAGCTCTTGCGCAATGACACTTTTTGGTAGCCATGCAATGCCATAACCACTGAGCACTAAAGCTTTTAGTGCCTCGGATAACGCATTTTCACACAGGGTGTGTAATGTTATTGTCGAGGGAAGGTAGGGAAAACACTCACGTTGTAACAGGCGACCAAAAAATGATTCCGGTGGGTGAGCCAATAATGTCACCGTGTGGTTTTCTTTTTCAGTAAGGCCTGCACCGTGCAATAAAGTGCCCTTATGATCGACAGCACTTACAGGCACAAGCTCATCGATGCCTACGTCTATATGTTCGACATTGTGACGTTCTAATTGATTAAAAATATCGCCCTGTGTATAAGTCGCCATATAAGTTGGCGCATAAGACAACAGAAAATCACTATTGCCACCCACAAAAGTCTCGACAATATCGTGTAGGTTACCGGCATCGACACGAATCGTGGTATTGTCTATTAACGTGTGCAGGGTTTGCATCCACTGCGGAAAAAATGAAACCGCTAAGGCATGCTGGGATAACAAAATGATTTGATCTTGGTGTACGCCTACGTTACGCAGTTGATTGCGGCTGGTATATATCTGATCAATCAATAAATGCGCCTGCTCAATAAATAAATCACCGCTCGGTGTTAGTGTCATCGGATACTGGTCGCGATCGACCAAGCTGACACCCAGCCAGCTTTCCAATGAACGAATGCGGCGGCTAAAAGCAGGTTGAGTAACAAAGCGAGCTTGTGCAGCTTTAGAGAAACTGCCGTGTTCAATCAGCGCTATAAAATCTTTTAACCATTTAAGCTCCATATGAAACCATTCTATCAGCAAGAGTCACTGCCATTATAAAATAGGTGACGCCAGATAAGCTATAACAAAAAGTAACTGGTCTTCATTAAAAACGGCATTTGCCGATACGGCTACTGCACCGTACTATAAATGGTATTGTTGAATAAGATCATGGTGTCATTTATGGAATATTTAAAACGACCATCTGCTACTGTAGCTAATAACAACGAACAACACCATGAAGCGGTTAACGCTATATTGGCTAGAATTGGGGTAGAAAAAGAACATGCGGTACGCGAATATGCCCGGCAGTTTGATCAGTGGCAGGGTGATTTTATTTTATCTGATAATAAGCGTGCGCAATTAATTAGTCAGGTCGATCAACAAACACGACTCGATATTCAATTTGCTTATGAACAAGTGACAACATTTGCACAGGCACAGCGCAATAGCCTGAGTGAATTTGAAATTGAATCAACCGCTGGGGTCACCTTGGGTCAAAAGGTTATTCCCGTTCATTGTGCAGGCTGCTATGTTCCCGGTGGGCGCTATTCACATGCTGCGTCGGCAATTATGAGTATTGCTACAGCTAAAGTCGCCGGTGTTAATACCATTATTGCCTGCTCACCCCCAAAAGACGGGAGTATTCACCCGGCCATTGTGTATGCTATGGATCTTGCAGGGGCCGATATTATTCTTGAAATGGGGGGTGTACACGCTATCGCAACACTTGCAAAAGGGCTATTTACCGGTGTGGCCGCTGATATTGTCGTGGGGCCAGGTAATGGTTATGTTGCTGAGGCAAAACGCTTATTGTTTGGTGAGGTCGGTATTGATGTTTTTGCAGGCCCAACTGAGTCGGCCATTATTGCCGATGCCAGTGCTGACCCTATGACGATCGCCGTTGATCTTGTCTCTCAAGCAGAGCACGGCTATGACTCGCCCGTCTGGTTATTTACAACTAGTCGACATATTGGCGAGGCCGTGGCAAGGCTAGTCCCTAAAGTGGCCGCTGATATGCCTAATCACGATGTGGTTACGACTGCGTGGGAAAACCACGGTGAAATTATTGTCTGCGACAGCCCACAAGCATGCGTCAGTGTGAGCGATCGATATGCACCAGAGCATCTACAAGTAATGGCGCAAGATACACAGTGGTGGGTTAATAATCTAAACAATTATGGCTCACTCTTTCTAGGTGAAGGCAGTACGGTAACCCATGGTGATAAATGCTCTGGCACCAATCATATTTTGCCAACTAAGCGCGTTGCACGCTATAGCGGTGGTTTAAATGTACAGAAGTTTCTCAAAATTTTAACCTACCAAGAAATTAGCGAAGCGGCCAATAAAACCTTGAGTGCCGTGGGCTCGCGCATCTCACGAACAGAGGGTATGGAGGGGCATGCGCGCGCATGCGATTGGCGGTTACGCAAATATTTCCCTGAGCAAGAGTGGGATTTTCATGTATACAACCAACAGCGCTATGACTAAAACATAATGAGAAATACACATGAAGTCGTTTACTAAATCATTTACTCAGCAAGAAGCACTTACCGATGCGGCGACTAACGCCGCGCTGAATGTCATGCGCTCGGGGCGGCTACATCGCTATAACACTGTAGACAATACCCTAAGCGAGGTCGATCAATTAGAGATAGAATTTGCCGACTACATGGGTGTGCCCTACTGCCTTGCCTGTGCATCAGGGGGCTATGCCCTGCATATAGCGATGCGTGCAGCTGGTATAAAACAAGGCGATAAGGTATTGAGCAATGCCTTCACACTGGCTCCGGTACCCGGTGCGATTCACAACAGTGGTGCACTACCGATTCTGGTGAATACAGACAATAATTACTGTATTGATTTAGAAGATCTTGCCGTAAAAGCACAACACAGTGGCGCACGCTATTTGGTGTTGTCGCATATGCGCGGCCATATCGCCGACATGGATCGCGTGATGTCTATTTGTAAACAATATCGGTTGTTTTTAATTGAAGATTGCGCACATACAATGGGAGCCCATTGGGATAATAAAAAAAGTGGCATATTTGGCGATATCGCCTGCTTTAGCACGCAGACCTATAAGCATATTAATTCGGGAGAAGGCGGGTTATTAATCAGTGCGCACGATAAGGTAATGGCACGCGCGATCATATACTCCGGGTCTTATATGTTATTTGAACAGCATCAAGCCGCGCCACCTAAGGCCGCTTTTGAACGTATCTGTTATGACACGCCTAATTTCAGTGGCCGTATGGATAATTTGCGGGCCGCCATCTTGCGTCCACAATTATCCCATTTAGATAACCAATGCCAACGCTGGAACCAGCACTACCACCTACTTGCACAAGTACTCCAACAGAGCCCAGCGATAGCCCTGCCTGAGCGTTCACACAAAGAGCAATTTGTGGGTAGTTCGATTCAGTTCTCGCTGCCTGGGTTTTCCAGACAACAATTACAACAAGTTGTTAGCAACTGCCACACCCGAGGTGTCAGCATTAAATGGTTTGGGGATAAGAAACCGCAAGGCTATACAAGTCGTTATGATAGTTGGCAGTATATCGACCAGCTTCCTTATTTACCCGAAACAGAGCGCATTTTAAGCACCTTGCTTGATATGCGTATCCCGCTGACTTTTGATACACACGATTGCCAGTTGATTGGTGACATCATTGTTGAAGTTGTCACCGAACTACTGCATACGCAATATGTAACACTGCATGAATAACGACTCGACAACACAGATAGGCCTACAGTGTTGATAACACCAGTACCGCACCAATGCCTGCCAATATCAACGGTTCTTTAGCGTGCTTTAAACTGAATAAGCCATAGAGATAAGACAGCGGTGGCAGAAATAATGTCACTAAGCCCCAGCTATAATCTGTTCGAAATGAGGTAATTAAAAGCAGTATCCAACTGGATACTAATAAGATGACACCGAATGTCATCATGATGGCGGTCAATGGATCCATAGCATTTCTCCAATTTGCAGATAGCGAATATGAAAAGCATTAACAGATGATCTCTCGTTACTCTACTTAATTTACTCTACCTAGCTTAGCTTACACTCTGTAAAAACTAGCACTGCAATTTCTGCAACAGTAGTACGAAGTGATCATTGCAATAGCTATATACAGTAACGGGTCACCAAGTTGTCGTATCTGGTTTAGTGGCCAGCACTCAACATTGAGTCAAGAGGCATCTATTTTATTATTGTAGCGATAGTATAGCGTAGTAACCTTATGTGATACTAATGCGATGGTAACGCCACCGCGATTGAGTTGCCACAGGTTTATCGCGTTCATCATTTTACATCTAGCAGACAGCGCTAAGACAATAGCATAAAACAGCCCTAAGGCGCACTATTTGCGCGCATGAAACCCGCGCTCGCATATTGTGGTTTTATTATGCACGATAGCAGCTAGCTATCTCGTTAGCCTCAATTAACTGTTTGCCAAGGTAAAGTCTTTAAAGGCCCGGTTAGCAACTGATAAATACCCGTCTTTACGCCACGCAAGATGAATATCGAGCCATAATGGATTGGCAAAAGGCACACCCACCAGATGAGGGTCATCTTTGAGTACACACTCTAAAAAAGCGGTGATACCAAAACCCTGACGCACCACAGAGCGCATCAAGGGAATAAGGTTAGTTTCGATACCAATATTCGGAGAGATTCCCGTTAGTTTTGCCATTTCATCAATCGTGCGCCGATGAAAGTAGCCCGATTTAAACATGGCCAATTCTTCACCCAAGAACTGCTCAATGGTAATCGTTTTTTCTTTTGCAAAGGGATGATCTTTAGCCAGTGCTGCAACAATCTGCTCACGTACAAAGTATTCGCTTTGCAGTACATCGGGTAAGGCCCCTGCAACTACAAAGGCTAAATCCAACTCGCCATTGCTTACCATTTCTTGCAGCTCATCTGAACCGGCATCGACAATAGAGAGCTTGATTCCTGGATGCTGGTGGCGAAATGCCATTAACAACGGCGGAAAATAATACGAACCCACCATACCCGGTAGCCCCACACGTACCTGCCCACGCGATAGCCCGCGCAGCTCATCCATCTCTAGCTGGGCATCATTAAGTTGCTGCAATAGCACCTTAGCGTGGCGCAGCAAACACTGGCCTTCATCGGTCAGTGATATTTGCCGATCGACACGGTGAAATAAGCTCACCCCCAACGATGACTCTAGCTTGCGCACCGCCATACTCACCGCTGGCTGCGCTACATGTAAGCGCTCCGCCGCTAAGGTAAAGCTATTACACTGAGCCACCTCATAAAAATAACGCAATGCTTTACTTTCCATACAATACTCACACCCCAACTCGCTGAACCACCAAGAGCGTACTTGTGTGCAATTACCCAGCAGCACCTCGCCCAATGACAACACATTAACACGACCAGCCATCAATTTAAATTATAGCTAACATAAAGAATATATATTTTATTGATGATGAAAGAAGCGATATTCTAGTCGCTCTTTCATCACTGTGCACATCTGCCAACAGGCCTCCTCCATGAGCCACCTTTCTGCTAGCGATACTGTTGATGCCCCACCGACACTTTCTCAGCAAAAACGCCAACGTAGAGGTGTGCTTGCCTTGTGTATTGGTTCTTGTGTCGTCTTTGCCAATCTCTATAGTGCACAACCACTACTGCCGTTATTTGCAGACACTATGGCATTAAGTGAGTTACAGGCAGCTTGGGCATTAACTATTTCAACCCTCATGCTCAGCTTGTCATTTCTCGTATACGGCCCGCTGTCTGATACTCTCGGGCGAAAACCCATTATGGTGGCCACCTTGTGTGGCATGAGTGTTGTCACACTCGCTATTGCCTATGCCGAGAGTTTTTCGCAATTGTTGTGGCTACGCGGGTTACAAGGGTTTTTACTTGGCGGGCTACCGGCGATTGCCGTCGCTTATATGGGGGAAGAATTTCGAGCAAAAGGCCTCGCGACAACAATTGGCTTATATATTAGTGCTAACTCACTCGGCGGTATTAGTGGCCGGATACTCAGTGGTATTGTGGCCCAATACTGGGATTGGCCTACGGTGTTTCTTACCCTATTTGTGATTAATATTGGAGTCAGTTTTTATTTTATTATCGCCCTGCCACCGTCGGTGCACTTTCAAGCACACCCGCTCAAACCCGCAAGCCTGCTACATTCGCTATGGATACATTTGTGTAACCGGCGATTATTACTGGCCTATATTATCGGTGGGTTGCACTTTATGATTTTTTTAAATCAGTTTAGTTTTATTGTTTTTGTGTTAGCTGATGCACCTTACAATCTACCTAGCAGCCTTTTAGGGTTGCTTTTTGTCACCTACCTCAGTGGCAGCATCAGCTCTGCTATCGCCGGCCGCGTTGCAGGCTTGCTCTCTCAGGTAGGGTGTATTGTTACCGGCAGCCTACTGATGATAGCCGGTACATTACTGACATTAACCCCCAATGTTGTGACTATTATAGGCGGTTTATCGATTATGTCGTTTGGATTTTTTCTTGCACATTCGAGCTTAACCGCCTGGGTCAATCAACATGCAGTGCAGGCAAAAGCCAGTGCCTCATCGCTTTATCTTGTATTTTATTATATGGGTGCAAGTATCGGCAGTCTGTATTTGCACCCTTTTTGGCAATGGCAACAATGGGTGGGTATTGTTATTGGTTCACTGATTGTATTATTAGTCACCAGCGCTATCGGTATCTCATTAAGCCGCCGCTAACTTCACCGATGCACTAGAGACTACAAGTACAACCATACCATCGATTAATTAATTTTACATTCGATAACAATCTTTACATCCGATAACAATGGGCACCCTACCGACTTACAGTGAATACCTGTCAATACCTTGACGATGCCGCGATAAAGGTCACTGCGAGTTTAGCCTGTTCAATAAGGTCAAGCTCAAAAATATAACCAGATCACAAATTACATGTTTTACTCCTGATTATTGATCACTCACCCCACCGTTACTATGCTACTAAACTTACATTTAGTGTTTATTTTACTTATACTTCGCACGCACTTCATCAACGAAGGGCTTATACTAAAAATGAAAATTAAGGACGCTGTCTATGAAAGGTATTGCCACTAAAGCGAGTTTATTAATAGGTCTTTCTGCATGGCTTATCGGCTGTGCAAATGAACCCACCTATGTTGATAATTCACCAGAGAACCCAACCGTTGTGCTCGATGCACAATACACCATTAACGGTTATATTCTACCCGATGCAAAAGGTAAGCAAAAAGTCTATACCCGTGCCGACAGGCGCCGTATTGATCAAACTATTGAATATGATTCGTGGATATCGCGACGTATTTTGGGCAATGCCAATACAGGCCTTATCGGGCGGACAGATTTGAATTTAGCGTGGCATGTTGATAACACTAAAAAAACATTTTATGAATGCCCACTTGAGGGCTGCGACCCCAGCTTATGGAAGCGTTTAAGTGGTAGTGATGAACAACAAGAAGAGGATACCTATGAGCCTGAGGGTTCAGAGCAGTGCCCGCTAACGCCTGTAAAGCGAAAGCTCACTGTAACTAAGACGGGAAAAACCCGTACCATTCACGGATTTAATACCCAACAATATAAAGCAGTTTGGGATCTAGTTTCTGAAGACTCACAAAAAAGAAAAGACACCAGCCAGTTAATTATTGATTTTTGGGTCACTCAGCCCACTCAAACAATGCGTGATACTTGGGCGATCAACGGTCAGTTTCAAGAAAATTACTTAGCGCGTATTGGCGCTAATGCGAACCCTCTTGCCCGTTTTTTTAGCCGCAATGTATACTCGGCACTGGCTGCATTTTCAGGCGACATTAGTAAAGATCGGCCTTGGCACAATGAAGTATCGCGCAAGCTTGCGACAGTAAAAGGCTACCCTATCTCTATCAAAATGGAGTGGTTTTTAGAAAACAACGCCTGTGCAGATGTGCAAGCCCCTAAAACTGCCAGCACAGACACCTTCGATGTGAAAGACCCTGTAGGCTCAGTTAAAAATGCCCTCGGTGGCTTCTTTAAGAAAAAAGCGAAAGAGCAAGTTAAAAAACGCTTTGGCCTTAAAGACGGCGAGCCTGTATTTCGCTATATTTACGATGTAACGAATGTTGAACTCGCGGCACAAAAAGACAGTATTTTTGAAAAGCCCCTTGGGTATAAATTTATTACTCGACAATAAACAGCACGTCACTAGGTGCCTCGTGTCCATATGGACACGAGGCACCTAGCCTATCACCATCGACACTGCACACTGTTCACCTGTTATTATTTCTTTTATTTTTATAGCGTCACAATAATTTACCCTGCCAACCCCTAGCCATACAATTTCTTAAATTGTTATATTTGCAAACTCAAAAAACATTCATTTTTATATAAGACCGATATAAAAATCGAGGGCGAGCGGTGTTGGTAAAATATAGCAGCGAGAGTTTTGATGTATTTTTTATACGTAGATTATACTATGCTTTGAATCAAATGGATGTGTATGCAGTATTTTAAAAATACTATTGGCGATTTTGATAGCGCCGAGACCAGAAGGCTCGATTGGCGACACGGAGGAATAATCTGACGCCTCGGTGAGAAGAAGGCGCAAATCTAAAATGGGCAAACCTAAAGAAATCGCCTCCAGGAGAATAACTTCGTTAAATAAAGCGAGAGCTGTAAGAGCACGTTCACTGACACCAGGGACAGAGTTATAGATTGTACATACGACTGGATTATCGATTTTTTCAATAATGGATCGTAGCATCACTGCATAATTTAAACGAAACTGCTCTCTTATCTCCGAAAAAACCTCCATTGCGTTTCCAATCGTTGATATTGGTTTTTCAAGAGTGTGCACAATGCGTAATGCATCATTCCCGCCACAGCTAATAAAAGCATGAGTTACTCCAGAAGGAAATGATGCAAGTTGCTGAGGCACATCTGTTGTTATATCGCCATCGACAGCTATTAAAGACACGGCGCCTTCACCCGACATTAAGCACTTTAATCTGTCGCGAACGGATTCACCCTTATCCACATAGGCTGCGTTATCAAAAATAGAATCGCCGATCAACACTATATGGGTCATTATTTTTCCTTTAATGTATTAAAAATACATGGGGTTCAGATCAGTATTTATGTCTGCCTGATCGTTCTACAACAACTCCTCTATATAGCGACAATTTTAGACTAGCCTAAAAAGTAACTCAAAAATTTCTTATACAACCCAGTTACTATGCACTTAAGTAGCTTGTTAGTCTTTTAAATAGTATTACCTAAACTGAATATTGGTAAATACATTGCAACCATTGCGCACAAAAAAACCACCAGAGAAAAAATAAAATTATATTTTATGAAACTATAATACCTTTTTTTTGAAAAACTCCCACCTAAAAAAATGATTAACCAACCTGCGAAAAAAATTAAACTGAAGCAACTAAGACAAACATAGACAGGCCCCATATCTAGAAAAAAACTTGTCATACCGGGAAGGTCAGCGTCAAACAAGTTAAATGTTTGAGAAAACTGCGGCACTGTTTCTGCTAGGAAAAAGTACAAAAGTGCCGCAATTAGTGTAAGCAATACCCCTTTAACTTTTTTAGCTATTGTCACTGTAAACCCTATCAATATTATTTTTAAGCGCTGGCCACTATAATAGCAACACTATCACGCCCCTACAGCATCCAGTGCCTGACTCACATCGGCAATAATATCATCAATATTTTCAATACCCACTGAAATACGCACTAAGTCAGCACTCACACCCGCCTTGGCTAACTCTTCTTCGTTGAGCTGTCGGTGGGTGGTTGATGCGGGGTGGCAAGCCAGTGATTTAGCATCACCAATATTCACTAAACGCAATATCATATTAAGTGCATCAATAAATTGTGAGCCTGCACTCGCATCACCTTTAATGCCAAAGCTCAAGATGCCCGAGGCTTTGCCGCCGGTTATCTTTTGGCACATATCGCGGTAGGGGCTATCAGCCAAGGTGCCATAATTAACCCACGCTACCTTGTCATGCTGCTGTAAATACTCAGCCAATTGCTCGGCGTTTTCGCAATGCCGTTGCATTCGCAGGCTCAATGTCTCAAGCCCTTGTAGAATCTGAAATGCATTGAAAGGTGATAGTGCAGCACCTGTACCACGCAATGGAATCACCCGGCAACGCCCAATAAATGCGGCCTCGCCAAAGGCCTCGGTGTAGACAACGCCATGATAGGAAGGGTCTGGCTCGCTCATCATTGGGAAACGCTTTTTATTAGCCGCCCAGTCAAATTTACCCGAATCAATAATAATGCCGCCGAGCGATGTACCGTGGCCACCAATATATTTGGTCAATGAGTGGACGACAATATCGGCACCAAAGTCAAACGGGCGGCATAAAAAAGGCGTCGCCACAGTGCTATCAACAATCAATGGTATGCCGTGTTCGTGGGCGATGGTGGCTAAGCGCTCAAGGTCGACGATATTGCCAGCCGGGTTGCCAATCGATTCACAAAAAATAGCGCGCGTATTCTCATCGATAGCCTGAGCAAAACCATCGTAGTCATCAAAGCCTACCATACGGACATCAATGCCTTGCCGGGGCAATGCATGTGCAAATAAATTATAGGTACCACCATACAATTGACTAACGCTAACAATATTACTGCCTACATCACAGATACATTGTATGGCATAGGTGATTGCGGCCATGCCTGAGGCAACACCTAATGCACCTACACCACCTTCCATGGCGGCCATACGTTTTTCCAGCACATCGGTCGTAGGGTTCATGATGCGAGTATAAATATTACCTGGAACTGCTAAGTTAAATAAATCGGCCCCGTGCTGTGTGTCATCAAAGGTATAGGATGTCGTTTGGTAAATTGGCACCGCAGCCGCTTTTGTGGTGTCTTCTGTGTCGTAGCCGTGGTGTAGTGCAATAGATTCAAGTTTCATACTATTTCTCCCAATAGCGATTAAATATTATGGTGGTGAGGCATCTCAATTAAGCCTCTAAAAGAAAGGTAACAGGCCCATCGTTGACTAAGCTGACTTGCATATCAGCAGCAAAGATGCCTGTGGCAATTGTATGATCAACACCCGTGCTAAGATGTGCTTGAGCGACAAAGTAATCGTAGAGTATACGGGCATCATCAGGTGCTGCTGCTGTTGAAAACCCTGGGCGCAATCCTTTTTGAGTCTCAGCGGCGAGTGTAAATTGTGAAATAATCAGTAATCCGCCGCCGGTTTGTTGAAGGCTAAGATTCATTTTATTCTCTGCATCATTAAAGATGCGATAGTTCATCACCTTGTGTAATAATTTATCGGCCTGTTGGCGGGTGTCATCTTGCTGCACACCGAGTAACAATACAATGCCAGTATCGATAGCGCCTACTGTTTTTTGCTCAACGCTAACGTGTGCGCAGCTGACACGTTGAATTAAACCGCGCATAGATGCTCCTTAAATAGTATTGCGTTTTAAATGGCCATGAGTAATGGCCTCTATAGCTTGAATGATAGGCCCGGCACTGTGGTAATCACGCGGCAACGCAACGTACTCTTGTTGATATTCCACAACTAGGCTGGGGAACCCACTAACACCGGTGCGCATGGCCAACAATTCATAGCGCTGCTGTTGGCTTTCAAATTGCTGTTGTGTCTGAATACTGTGCAGTGCCTGCGTAAATAGTTCGGCATCAAGGTGGAGGCTTACTGCACAGTCAATCAAGGTTTGCTCATCGCTGGGGTTGGTTGCCTGTAAGTAATAGGCTTGCTGAATGGCGTAAATCATTGCCTCGGCACTGCCTACCTGTAATTGCTCAGCGGCAATTACCGCACGGCAGGCGGGGTAGGTAGAGCGCCGGGGCTGGCACTGAGTCCAGAAATCGTAGTTAAATTCAATGCCGGGGATAGCCTGCTGAATACGCCGCCAGTTTTCTTGTACAAATTCGCGTGTTTCTTGTGGCATCGGTTCACAAGAGTCAGGGGCTAACCCTCCGTTGAGATACTCTATCGGTATATTCTTGGATTCGGCAAAGTGTTTAACATCCAGCCATACTGGACGAAAGCCCCAGCACCAACTGCACATAGGGTCTTGAATATAAAAAAGGCACATGCTCATTTAATAACCACTCTCTACGGCCTAACGCAGTTGCTTATAAAAAACGTATTAGGCTATTATCGCCTAACGTCTCTATCGCTAAACCAGTGCACCATTGATACCATACCACTAAGAGGGTAAGTCACAGTGGTGTCATTCTGGTAGCCATATAGCTGCCATCATAATGATTGCTGCCGATAATGGCTAGATTAAACCACCTCGACGAGCAACCCTCTTATAAAACCGCACGGCAAAACCGATAGCGGCCGGTATCGTTAACAATAGTGTCTCATCACCTTATAACGAGGAGTTCATCATGAAAACACGCGCAGCCGTTGCCTGGGAAGCAGGCCAACCATTAGAAATTGAAGAGATTGATATTCAAGGGCCAAAGGCTGGTGAGGTTTTACTACGCGTGGTGGCTACAGGCGTATGCCACACCGATGCCTACACACTTTCAGGCGATGACCCCGAGGGGTTATTCCCGGCGATATTGGGCCATGAGGGAGGGGCTATCGTTGAGGAGATAGGCCCAGAGGTTACCTCGCTAGCGGTGGGTGACCATGTTATTCCACTGTATACACCAGAGTGTGGCCAGTGTAAGTTTTGCCTCTCGGGCAAAACGAATTTATGTCAGGCTATCCGTACGACACAAGGCAAAGGCTTAATGCCCGATGGCACCACACGATTTTCCAGTAGCGGTATGAATATTTTTCACTATATGGGCACCTCTACCTTCTCTGAGTACACGGTAGTCCCAGAAATTGCGGTTGCCAAAATCAATAAAAAAGCGCCACTGGACAAAGTGTGTCTCTTAGGGTGCGGAGTCACAACCGGTATTGGCGCAGTGCTCAATACTGCCAAGGTTGAACCCGGTGCAAGTGTCGCTATTTTTGGTCTAGGCGGTATTGGGCTGAGTGTTGTGCAAGGTGCGGTTATGGCAAAAGCCGGGCGCATTATCTGCATTGATATGAACACCGACAAATTTGCCATGGCCGAGATGCTTGGCGCGACTGACTTTATCAACCCAGGCGATTACGATCAGCCAATACAAGATGTGATTGTCGATCTGACCGACGGCGGTGTGGACTATTCCTTTGAATGTATAGGCAATGTGAATGTCATGCGCTCGGCATTAGAGTGCTGCCATAAAGGCTGGGGAGAATCTGTCATTGTCGGTGTTGCCGGTGCAGGCCAGGAAATCAAAACGCGCCCGTTTCAATTAGTCACAGGGCGGGTATGGCGAGGCACAGCGTTTGGGGGCGTAAAAGGCCGCACAGAGCTGCCGGGGTATGTCGAACAATACCTCAGTGGTGAGATTACAATTGACCCGATGGTTACCCATACAATGGGCCTTGAGGATATTAATCGCGCGTTTGAGCTAATGCACACGGGACAAAGTATTCGCTCAGTCGTGTTATTTTAAGGTACTAAGGTGCTACACTGTTAACAAATAGTGTCCAAAAGCAGCGATGGTATCTTATCTCATCAGTTAACATCTGAGAGTGCGCAGGGTGTTTGTATAAGTATCGGGCACCCGGTGGCACTACGCAGGCAAAATCACCAGCAATAGCTACTTTTTAATGCCCGCGTTATTGATGATCATCTGCAACACCACACACAAGCAACAGCATGAGTAACTAATCAACAGGCCACAGAGTTCGTTATACCATGAACACAAAATCACCACCGTTTGTTTCCCAGCAACGCAATTTAATTGCCTGCCACCACTGTGGTTATATTAACGATTATATCTCCATCAAACCCGGTGACGAGTCCGATTGTGGTCGCTGTGGCCACCAACTCTACAGCGAACGCAAAAACTGGGAAACTCGCACCATAGCATTAAGCGTTGCCGGTATTATTTTATTTATATGCAGCAATTGCTTTTCATTTCTAGGGCTTGAGGCTGGATATCAGTTTCAGGAATCCACGTTGCTATCTGGTGTTTATGCACTCTATGCAAGAGAGCAGTACCTGCTATCTTTACTTGTTTTTTTAACCATTTTTTTATTTCCCTTAACAGAGCTTTTCGCATTAAGTTATGTATTTATAGGCCGCTTGCTCAATCGTAGGCCACCGGGCCTGAGTGTTTTCTTACACTTTTTATTTCGTGCAAGACAATGGAATATGCTAGAGATTTTTTTATGTGGTGTATTAGTTACGTCGGTAAAACTAGGAGAAACAGCAACCCTACTGCCAGGTTTTGGGCTGTTATCCTTTGCCTTATTGGTCGCTATACTGATAGTGATCAATTTACACATTAGCCGTATTCATTTATGGAATTGGTATCAGCGAGACAACTTCTTTTTTCTTCCAAAGGATCGCAGTTTTTACAACTGTACAGCATGCAATGCTATTGTTGGGCAACTACTGTGGCAACAGCAGCGGCATTGTCCACGCTGTGAATACACTATTGCGCCTCGCATTGAAAACAGTGTACAAAAAACAACAGCACTGTTAATAGCTTCTGTTATTCTCTATATCCCTGCAATGATACTGCCGATTATGTCAGTGACAACATTGGGCAAAGCTTCTCAGGATACGATTATGTCTGGGGTGGTTCATTTATTTCATGAAGGCATGTGGGTTATTGGACTAATTGTTTTTATTGCCAGTATTTTAGTGCCCGTTACTAAGTTAGTTATTATGGGATATCTAGTCTGGAGTGTACATAATCAACACACACAACACCAACGAGCAAGGCAACGTCTGTATCATATAACAGAGTTTGTTGGGCGTTGGTCAATGATTGATGTCTTCGTTATTACACTGCTAGTCGCACTGGTGCAATTTGGTGTTTTAATGAATATTCAGCCAGAAGCCGCTGCTTTGGCATTTGCCTCAGTAGTCATTTTAACCATGCTAGCCGCAGAAACTTTTGATCCTCGACTAATCTGGGATAAGCCGACTAACAGGACCCCCGCCTTATGAGCGAATTGGATTCACGCGCACCACAGGTGCATAAAATTAAAACACTCTCACCTGTATGGCTAGTGCCTATTGTCGCACTATTGATCGCACTCAGCCTCGCCTACCAATCCTGGCGAGAAAAGGGTCCGACTATCGATATTAGTTTTAGTAAAGCCGAAGGTATTGAACCAAAGCGCACTAAAATTCGCTATAAAGATGTTGATGTCGGTACAGTTGAAAGCGTTAGGGTCAGTAAAGACTTAACCAATGTCATTGTTAGCGCTGAACTTGCGCCTGAGTTTTCTGATCACTTATCCAGTAATACGCAGTTTTGGGTGGTCTCGCCACGTATTTCTCTCTCGGGGGTTTCTGGACTTAACACATTACTTTCTGGTGTGTATATCGAAATGGATCTCGGTGAAAAAGGCAAGTCGCAATATCGCTTCAATGGTTTAAGTGAAGCACCACGGGTTCGCTCAGATACCAAAGGAGAAAGCTATACACTGTTTACTCGTGAACTGCGCTCACTCGATGTAGGCTCACCGGTTTACCATCGTCAAATTAAAGTTGGTGAGGTTACCAGCTATCGTTTAGCTCCCGGCGATGAAGATATTGAACTCAGTTTATTTGTTGAGGCGCCCTATGATCAACTTGTCACCGAGCGTAGCCGTTTTTGGAGTGTCAGCGGTGTTGAGGTAGAGCTTGGTGCCGATGGCATTAATGCACATGTAGAGTCACTCAACGCACTTATTGCCGGGGGTATTGCATTTGATTCACCGTCTGCATCGGCTGACGACAGCGGTGAGCGACGTATTGAAACATTTTATTTACTGCCCAATAAAAAAGCCGTGTTAGAAGGTGGCTTTATTACTCGCTATCGTTATGCAATGAATTTTGTCAACCAATCAGTGCGCGGGCTACGTGTTGGCGCACCAGTTGAACACTATGGTATAAAGGTAGGCGAAGTGCTCTCGATAAGCTTTAAAAGTGTTGAAAAAGCACAAGCATTAATTCAGGTAGTGGTAGATTTACAACCTGAGCGCGTAGCACATGTGGGTTTATTAGAGCGCCCTGTCTTTGAAAGTCACCTCAGTGAGATGATCAATAATGGTTTACGTGCACAACTAAAAACAGGCAGTTTACTCACAGGCGGTTTAATTATTGACCTGGTCAATACTAACGACACAAAAGAGCAATTGACCCAAGGCGATACTTATACGTTGATTCCAACCATACCGGGCGAAATAGACCAGTTTACAAAACAGTTGGCAAGTATTGCACATAAAATTGACCGCTTTCCTATTGAGCGTATTGGTAATGATCTTGCAGGCAGCCTGAATCAATTAAACTCACTCTTAGCACAACTCAACAATGATAATTTTTCAAGCAAAGTCACCAACACCTTAGCGAATATAGAAACCGCATCGAGCGATTTAAATAAAGTAGTCGGCTCTGCTGTTACTTCACTGGAACAATTAGAAAAAACGCTCAATACGATGGAAGAATCTATCGCGCCTGACTCTGAACTATATTATGAATTATTAGAAACACTAAAAAGTGTCGGCGAATCTGCCGATTCAGTTAGACAGTTTACTGACGAACTTAATCGGCATCCACAATCGTTAATTCTAGGCAAATAATACTATGAACTTCAGTCATTATAGATACACCACCGTAGCGATTATTATGCTATGGCTGCTCGGTGGATGTACTAGCACGCCATCAACACAATACTATGCACTTTTAGCAGACACATCGATTACGCCACCAACAACGCCCATTGTCAGCGATACCTTTGCCTTGGGCATTGGGCCAATTGTCATCCCCGATATGCTTGATAATATTGGCATTATCAGTATTGATAAAGGCAACAAAGTGAGCGTTGCCACCTACGATGTCTGGGCGGGCAATTTAAAAGATAATATCAATCAAGTATTGGCCGATAATATAGCCAACCTTTTAGGGGCCGATAGTGTTTGGGCTTATCCGTGGGATAATCGCAACCGCCCAAAAACACAATTGCGAATTATCTTTGAGCGATTTATAGGCGAGAAAAACAAAAGTATTACACTGCAAGCAAAATGGACGTTGCTGACCAATTATGGCCGCAAGGAATTAAAAACACAAAAAAGTATTATTACACTACCAGTTAAGGGTGATAGCTACAGCGATTATACCCACGCACTCAACCAGGCGCTGAATGAATTATCAAAAGAGCTCACCGAAGAAATTCACTATTTAAACAGTGCACTGTAAACCAACAGTGACTAATCCCATTCTTTATACGGGTAATCCAACAGGTTCGAATTATAGTAGCGGGGATCTCCCGTTACTTCTTCTCTCACCCAAGCGGGTAAGTTAACGTGCTCACCCTCATGCTTTAATTCTACTTCTGCTACCACTAAACCTTCATTGTGACCGGAAAAGACATCGACCTCCCAGAGATGATCGCCATCAACAATTTCATAGCGTGTTTTTTCCACAAGAGTGCCCGTACAAAACTCACCCAGCATGGCCTTAGCATCACTCACAGGGATAGCATACTCAAACTCAGAACATGATGCCCCAAGGCTTTCGCCTTTGAGTGTCAAAAATGCAGTAGCACCCTTAATTCTAATACGCACCGTTGTATTTTGACGTGTGGGCACATAACCTTGTTGAATAGACTGGCCATTATTTAATGTCTCGATTATGGCCGAATCGATGAGAAACTTACGCTCGATTTCTATACCCATAGTGCCCCTATTGTTTTAATGTTGCGTTTGTTTCAATTTTAAAAGTGCACATCCCATCACAATAAAAAGGCCGCCCGTTATTCGATGAAACCACGACATTACCGATTCACTTGAAAACAAACGCCGGGTTGACTTAGAGATATAGCCATAGGTAATCAGTGATAAAAATGACAGCACCATAAAAATACTCGTCAATATAAAAAATTGTGCAGCTATAGGTTGATCGATAGCTAAGAACTGTGGAAACAAAGCTACAAAGAATAAAATAGGCTTAGGGTTAGTCACTGCCAGTAAAAAGCTTTCATTAAAATAAGCCCATAGGCTACGCACTTTAGCAGGCTCACCACCAGAGACCGACAGTGCTGCTGATTTAGAACGCAATAGCTGTTTAATGCCAAGGTAGATCAAATAGGCAGCCCCGATAATTTTCACGGCCATAAATAATACTGCCGAACTCAATAGCAGCGCACCTAGACCTAAAATAGATATTGCCGATAAAACAAACAACCCTAAAATATTACCTAATGACGATATCATAACGGTTTTCATATTAGCCGTCAGACCATTGGTAATGGCTAAAAAGATAGCCGGCCCCGGACTAATAATATAAAAAAAAGAAACCAGTGAATAAATAAGAAGAATGTCTGTATTCATGAGTAGTCATTACCTTCATTAGTAAATGTATTTGTGTTGTGCTTATTTAAGCAGATATGCCATAACCATTTTAGTGACTTCATCAACAAAGTCTTTATCGTCTAAGAACTGAGGATTATACAATACAGTATCATGAACCATCGCCTCGATCACCTTGTACGTTAGTTGTGCTGCTAAAGGAATATTGAGGTTCGCACGCAATTGAAATCGATGGGCCATTAAAAGGTGTTCAATAGTCGTTCGAATAGAATCTTCAGAGTGATCATCTTCTTTGATATCAAAGTGAGAAAGATCACTACTCAATACACTATGCAACTCAGGATCAATTCTATGCGCATCAATAGAGGCCTCAACACACGCTCCCACAATCACTGATAATTCATCATTTTTAGTGCGCTCATAGGCATTTTTAACTAATTCACGCAGCTCATTGAAGTGGTCGCGCTTAATCTCTGCAATTAATGACTCTTTTGAGGGAAAGTACTGGTAGAGCGAGCCAATACTCACACCGGCTTTTTCAGCCACTCTATTTGTAGTGAAATCATGGTAGCCGTGGGCTTTTAAAATGTGAGCTGCTGCCTCTTTGATCACACCTACCGTAAACTTGGCACGCTTCTGAAGTGGTTGTTTTTTAAGGTTATAACGGGCTTTTGTCATATTCTGTCTACACCTCCTAAACGCGAGTATGCCTATGCTCATTGATCCGTAGAATAGCATAGCTAAGGTAACAGGAGACAACAATGATTCTACGCAGAAAAACAGCACTACATATAGCGATAACAGCCACACTGCTTGCAAGCCTTATGTATGGCCGCGATATAGCCGCCACCGAGAATGATACTTCACCAGCTAATAATGGGTTTATTATCATAGGGCCAGCGATAACACCAGAGTATAGCGGCAGTGATGATTATACGGCCGTACCGATGATCGTCTCACAGTTTCGCTTTGGCAATATTGATATTGAAGTTGAAGGGCTCGATGCACAGGCGACTCTTTTTCATTATAAAGGATGGGATATCGGCGTTAATACAAGCATTGATACCGGCAGAGATGATGATGTTGACAATGACATAATTGCCTTAATGAATGAAATTGACACGGCTGTTAATATCGGCATATTTTTAGCTTATCAACGAGATAGTTATTTTCTTCATCGCGATGAACTGGCATTTACCGTAAATACCTACAGCGATACTAGCGATACGCACAATGGCACATTTATTACAACGGCGTTGAGTTATACCCTTCCACTCTATATCCCTTGGCGGTTTGAATTTGAAGTAGAGACCACCTATATCAGTGACAGTTATGCTGATACCTACTTTGGAGTTAGCGCAAGTGATGCCATAAGCAGTAGGCTATCGCGCTATAGCCCAGAGAGCGGATTTAGAGATGTGACATTATCGACTAATATTGGTTTATTTTTTAATCCTACTTGGGGGATTTTTGCTCGAATAAGTGCTAGCCGCTTACTCGGTGATGCTGCTGACAGTCCCATTATTGATAGCGGGGATAAGAACCAGTATTTCTTTGGGCTAGGCGCTTATTATCGATTTGGACAATAATACTATGCATATTTTATTATTAATTTTTACACTTTTTTTATGCCAAATATTGTACGCAGCCCCATTGATTGATCTACGAGAGGGCATTACGCTTGCCCATATCAATAGTGGTAGACATATCCACACGCTGGCGATTATCAGCGACAATAACCGACAGGTTAAAGCGATCAATCTCAGTGAGCTTTCCAATACAACCGGCGATATAGTTTCTACATATCAACAGTTAGGGTACGATAAAATCGCACATTTCATTGAAAATCACACCAGTGAACAGCTGGAAATTTATGATTATAGTAATCTCTTAAGCCCTGCGGGAGATGGCCAGCATCATATTGCTATGGGGCTTAACTATAAGGCACATACCGAGGAAGTTGATGGTGGTGAATTACCTTTTATTTTTCTTAAAACACAAGCGGCAACACGAGAAGAAAATATCGCCACAGGGCCACAAGAATTACTGGATTATGAAGTCGAGCTTTGCATTAGGCCACTAGAGTCTGTTACTAATGCAAAAATGTTGACAACCGTCGCACTGGGTGTATTTATCTGTGGCGACTTTACTGATAGGGCTACGCTCATGCGACATATTGATTTAGATAATATGCAAAGTGGGCGAGGTTTTAATATAGCAAAAAGCAAACCAAATTACTTCCCGACTGGCCCTTATATGGTAATTCCTAGGCAGCCTGAAAAATTTATACCCACAGTAACGTTATCGTTGTATCGTAACCAACAATTAAAACAATCCTCATCTGTTGCACAAATGACTTGGCCAATATCGACCATTGCCTCTAAAATTTTTGAGACACATAACCTGCAATATCCCACTCATGCAATGGGTGTAAGCCAGTGGCTTTTAAATGATCGTATTTCAAAGAACACCGTAATACTAACAGGAACACCCGACGGTGTTATCATGCGCCCTCCCTCGCTTGCTTTTAAAGTAACAAAGGGCATTAGTTATATTTTCAGTGGAAAAACGAGCACAATGAGTGCAAGACAATATGTTATTGAACGCTATATAAACGATCTGTTATCACAAGGTAAATTTCTACAACCTGGTGATAATATTACATTAACAGGGACATTTTTAGGACACATAATGTTAACAATTACTCATCACGATTAACATTATTTATACGGATCATTTGCTTATCGAAATGGTTTAGTCGCGTTTGTTATTGAGTGTTATATAATAGTCTTTAAGTGTATATGTACCCGATAAAGGCGCCACCATATCCATACCCATTACTGTTAAAAAAAACTCAATAGGTCCATAAAACCGGCTTCCGGAAAATAGTCGAACCAACCGGCAAACAATTATTCGTATCCAATCGGGAATATAGGTTATTGCCGGGGGTTCACCAAGAGCATCAAATGCAGCCAAAGCCATATCATTTTGAGTTAATATTTCAGGGCCACCTACGATAATTTCGCGCTCATCGTTATCTATAGCGTCAACACAGACTTTAGCTAAATCTTCACCGTGAATAGGGTTTGCTGTCAGATAACCATCACCAAATAAATAAACGCGACCTTTTTTAGCCATGTTAAACAACTCAGCCATATCAGAGAAAAAGCCATTGGGTCGAACAATACAGTATGCCAGTGTCGATTGCTGCAATTTTTCAACAAACTTTTCTTTGGCTGCAAATATTTTTAGATGCTTTAGGTGATTACCATTAAGTGCGGACACATAAATAAATTTTTTAACGCCACTTTTTTGCGCTTCAAATAATATATTCATGTTAGCTTGATAATCGACATCCATATAGGTTAAACCATCTTTTTGACGGGTAATACCTAAAGTTGAAATAACTATATCAATACTCTCACAACACCCTGCAATTGAGGTGGGCTCGGTCACTTGTGCTTGAATAGTCTCGCTGGGGTTAATACCACACTGAATCAGTTTTTTAGCGTTTCTTACGACAACTCTTACCCTATGGTTTTGTTGAAGTAATGCTTTGGCAATATAGCTACCAAGATAACCTGTCGCGCCAACTAATAATATATTCATTATTAACAATCTCTATACTTAATACTGATTTTTTATGCTGCTAATAAAAATGTCATAATACCTTAACGTAAAACCTGAAAATAGATGCTTAAAAGTAAAATATTACACTTATGCGTTGTTCGTCGCATTGGTCTACCTAAGCGTTGTATTTCTCGCCAAATACCGACACCAGCTTGCCTGTTTCTTAGGCAGGTAAACCAATAATCGTTTAATTCAATATAGGGTCGGCAATGATAAGGCAAGTGGCTATAAAATAAAGGGCAAGCCATCACGAAATTATAGTGACGAGTTACTATTCACGGTGAATTTGATGGCATTTTTTAGATGGGTAATGGCTATTGATTCGTTGCGAACAGAGTCCATTATCTGGGCGGCATCAAGTATGTATCGAGCAATTATTATATTATGTCATTTTGGATTGATGCACTATGCACTGCGCGGATTATATAGCGTATCAATTAACGGTTCATCTTATAATGCATAATCGAATACATAAAAATGCTGACCATCGTCTATACGAATAGACATTTTACCTGAGAGTGTTGTAAGCTCTTGCGTGCCTGAATCTGGAACGACCTCTAAAATCAGTAAATCATCGCCTTTATTCATTACACCAAAATGTTGCAATACAAAGCTTCCTTTTTTACCGGCAAGCTCGCCAATGACTTGCTCAATAGCTACATACCCTGCTGAACCTTCAACTGCTGTTCTTGCGCTGAGCATTTCACCTTTACTCGTGGCCTCAAGTTCACCATAAAAAGTTTTATTAATCGACATGCGCCCCAAGGCAATGCCGCCCTCGCCTTTTGCATACATATCCAGAGGGGCTAAATTAATGTCAAAGGTCCCTGAAGCGTTCATATCAATACTCACTAGAAATGATTAGAAATAATTAAGCCTATAGTAATTGGCCGTTATAACACCGTCAATAACCCTGTATATTTAAATATATGTCGTTACTTATCTACTTATGGGCCGTTAGCAAAAAAACCGGATAGCTACCATGGGGTTTGTGTACCGTACTTGCAGTGGTTAGCGCAACACGACTAAAACCTGCATCAATAGCCATATTACTCAGCGTTTGCCGGTCAAAACCCGAATGAAAAACACCTGTGTTTTCAGTATGAAAACTGCCATCTTCACGGTCTAAGTCGGCAATTGCAATCACACCGCCTTCATGCAACAGGGAATAAAAAGTGGCGAACATTGAGCCGACATCATCAATGTGATGCATTGTCATTGATGAAATAATTCCATCAAATTGTTGATCTAGCGGTGTTGTGGATAAATCTATTTCGAGGATATCAAGCTCGCAAGCAAGGCGATCTTTTTTTTCACGCAACTGTCGATTCATCGAGGCTGATACATCAATAGCCGTGATCTTACCAACAACAGGCGCTATTTTTTCTAATAGTAGACCAGTTCCTGAGCCAAAATCGATAATATGCATTGCTGGGTGAAAGGTAACATTGTCTAAAATTGCTGTTGCAATGTTATCTACATTAGCAACTCTGTTTTTATCTTGTTCATACTGGCCTGCTTTATGTTTAAAAAAATCAGTCATGGCTAGGTTTTCCCAGGCGTTATTAGGTGGCACTCTGCCATCGATCATCTACTCATCTGCAACTATACGCTATAAATGCAATCTATGCCGATGGCCTATTATAGCAAATAGTAGCAATAAATAATGGCAATGACAGCTTATCAAAATAATCAACCCTGTCTCTATGCACCATGATCACACAACGGATTAAACATTGATGATTACCTGCTCAGTGTTTAACACGTAGCTCATTTTCAACAGCGTCTATGATCAGTGTTTGTTCGTCGCTCACATCACCCTCGGCACAAGCGATAGCATTGAGCATAGCTAACAGAGTGTCGATATGATGTTGCTGAAACTGCTCTTTTGTTGGCGCCAGTACCATGTTAACTTCAGCGGCCATATTCATCACATTATTTAACATATAAGATGACGATGAAAATAGCTCTATCGATTTATTGCGTTTTATATCAAATTCTTTTTCAAATAATGCCAGTATTTCCATTTTTAAGTCGCGAGTTACTTCGCCTTCAGCCTTTGCAATCGCAACAACTAATAAGGCAGCGGCATCTACCGGATCCGTCAGGCCATGCATAGGCTTTGTACCCAGTTGTTTTTCCCATCTGCGCCGCCTTGCCCACGTAAACGGGTTAAAGGCATTGAGATTAACACCTGCATTTTGCAGGCTATTTAGCGCCCAGATCAAACCTGCTATAGCGGTGATTATTCCAATAATAATATGCATACGATGACTCCCTTATGGTTATACTGTTTCTACCCTGTAGTAACTACAGAATTTTACGGCCAACTTTAATCACTTTTTTAGCGAGCGCTTTGGCATCACCTGATTTGCAAACCACAAAAATGTTGAGATCGCTATCTAATGATTGTGCTACTTTTTCCTGCACACTTTCAGCTGAAAATGTGAACCCTTTTAAGCTAAATGCAAGAATATATACCGGTAATTCAGGATGGTGCCTGAGTGTTTTTTGAGCCAACCAGACACTAGCTACTTTGGGGTGCTGCTGGAGTTTTACGATCAATTGCTGCACGTGATCACCGTCGATAGCAGGTGCCACTAATTGATCTTTTATACCAACACTTGATCGCTCTTGAGCGGCTTGCTGATGCAACTCGTTTTGCGCCATTGCCGCTTGCCACCAAGCATCTGCCTGTTCATTTTTACTTTGTTCTTGCAAATAGTAATACCCTTTATACGCTGCCTCTTCAATGAGATGTGGGCTTTGCATTGCACATTGTAATAACTCAAGGCCGCTATCGTCTTTGTCATCCAGTAATATACTCCCTATAAAATAGGCCGCCTCTGGATTATTGGGGTAACGCGTTTGATAGTGGCGAAATAACGGTAGTGCTGCTTGTGCAGAAATAAATTCTTCACTCCAACAGGCGTAATTCCAAAGGTCTTCGTCCGTTAGCTCGGTGGGTTCTGATTGCGCAAAGAGTGTTAATTTTTGCTTTGCATTATTGACATAGTGATAACGTTCGCTCCATGCCTCCCGGTTGCTATCAAACCATTGTTGATCAAATTCTGTCATGATCGTTTGACCTGACTGACCAAGCCAGGCTGTTGCCGCATTATCGACTGTAGGCTCGGGAGGCTGCGGCGTTATACCCAGAGCATTGATACGGTCACTAAGACTAGGATGTGTATCGGCATAGTGTGTTTTTGTCGACAACTCTTTATTAATACGTTCATCCATTTGATCTCGACTTAATGGTGTTTTATGTAAAAACGCCACTAAGCCTTCAAAGGGTAACTGTAGTGGTGATGGGTGGTGATCAGCTTGTTGAAAATAGTGCTGCCAATAATGCTGATCAAGATAGGGGGCTGTTATATAGGTATTAATCAAGGCTTCTGTTGCTATAGATGCAGAGGTTAGCTCAGCAGATACCGCATCAGCTTCATATTCATTATGCCGGGCCAGTGCAAAAGAATATGCTTCAAATTGCGGTGAATACCAGTTAAAAAAACGCCCCAACAACTTTGCCCCCCACGAATGGCTCTGTTCAAAAGAGGCCATCACACGCATCCAGCTTTGGCGTATACGATAAATCCAACCATTGAAGCGGCTATGATTACCCGATAGGTGACCAAACTCGTGAGAAATAACGGCACGCATTTGCTCGGGCGATAAGATCAATAGCAACTGATAACCAAGGATCAAATAATTTTTATGCCACCCTAAAATACCCAGGCGTGGATGCTGCACTACCGCCGCATTGAGGTTGTCATCAAGGATAACTTCGTGAATTTTTAACGCATCGAGTTGTTGGCTGAGACTATCAATTTCTGCAAATAGCTCGGGGTAGTCACTGCGTTTCAGTATGCGCCCTTCAGGCGGTGTAAACTTGACCCAAAGCGCGCGCAACAATATCCAGATACTGGCAACAACGGCGATGATTAATTTTGTTTTCAGTAACAATAATAGTAAGCCTGTACTAAAAAAAGCAGCGATGGCCAAACCAGCGGTTAAACTAAGTAGCAGTGCCAACACACTGAAAATAACGATGTAACCTAATAAAGCCAGCAAGGCGAGTTTTACCGTATAAGAGCGTGGGCGCTCGGCCGCATCGCGCTCAGCACGTTGCACCAGTTGTATAAAGTCATCCTCGGTTTTAATAGCCATTAGTGTCCTTTAATTGTGTCTATTAATGGTGACCATTTACGGCACAGGTATAATCGCTCTGGCTTGCTACACTATTTTGTAGCTGTCTCGGCTTTATGTTCGCAGCCGTAGGCAATCGATATGTGAGTAAAATGGTACTGAACAGTGCGATGTATTGGAGGGATCAAAAAGAAAGGCGCTGTGCGATTACTCTTCCTTGATAATGTCGTCATCACTGGCTGTATATTATAAAAAGTTGCGATCAAAGATCAACCACTTTTGTCTTTTAATACGGTTATTCTATCGCCTGAAGGTAATCTTTAAAATCTTTGAGGTATATATTGGCATAACCATCAGGGTGGTCATTACGAATCAAAAAGCGGCGACTTAATGATCCATCTTGCGTTTGGCTTAGGTCAACCAGCTTCTTTTTAATAGGTTGATATTCGTCATCCCGAGCAATTAATACTTTAGGCAAATGCTGGTAGCGTTCGTGGCGCTCCATCACCACGCCCATAAGACCATTCATTAGTTCAACGACTGTGCCCGGAGGGTACAAACCAATCATTTTTATAAACTGTAATGCAAGCCGATCATCAAAGTGTGTACCACGATCTTGATAAATATTTTTAATCGCACGCGAAGGCGTAATTGATGGCGCATAACAACGATTGGCCGTCATTGCATCATAGGCGTCAACGATGGCAATCATTTTAGTCTGTTCTGAAAGCTGTGCACCGGTGAGTTGCCGAGGATAACCTTTACCATCAATACGCTCATGATGACTGTAGGCAACATCGACGGTATAGCCAATACCGGTCGATGTCATCAATAAATTGCGGCCGTGTACAACGTGGGCCTGCATACTCTTCCATTCTTTCGGGGTGAGTTTATCAGGCTTATCGATAATTTCTTGGGAGACACGCATTTTTCCCACATCGTGCAGCAGCCCGCACATACCTAGCAATTCAAGTTCACCGTCATCTTTGCCAAGATACCGACCAAATGCAATAGCGAGAATGCAAACATTTAAGCAATGCTCTGAGGTATAACTGTTAGTCTCGCGCATTTTGCTCATCCAGAGCATAGCACTGGGGTTGCGTAAAATACTATCAACACAGGTTTTAACCGTACGCTTTGCAGCCTCGGTGTTAATCGCATCACCCAATACAATATCATCAAGCAAACTTTTGGTGGTTTGGCGGGCTTGATAAAACGCATCGTATGAACGCTGATACTCTTTCGGCATAGAGATTTTATTAATATAACGCGCCTGATGCTGGCGGCGTGATGCAAGCACTTGCTTGCCGGGTGTCTTTTCAGGCTCGTACGCCGGGTCTATCCATACGTGCTCGCAGTGTTGCTCCAACTGGACGATATCGTCGATTTGCTCAATCAAAAAACCTTGATACAAAAAGGGGGTGTCGAGCCAATCTTTATCTAGCTTCGAGACATACATACCCAGCCGCAAATCCGCCACATGGATTTTTATCGAACGGATGTTTTCGCTATTGGTTTCAGGCACGCTAACAACAAACTCGCTACTGTCAAAAATAATCTATTAAATATAGCGGGATATTCACCACCCGCTAGCCTCTCGACAGACGTTTTGCCATATCATCTGTAGATTTTACCAATGCATCAAGGATACTCGGTTCGCGCGAGGCATGACCCGCATCGCGAATAATCTGTAACTCGGCATCAGGCCATGCCCGATGCAGTGTCAGTGCGTTATCAAGCGGGCAAATCATGTCGTATCGACCGTGTATAATAATGCCAGGAATACCAGAAAGGCGCTCAGCCTGATGAATAATCAAATTTTCAGATATAAAGGCATTATTAACAAAATAATGGGCCTCGATACGCGCTAAAGACAGCGCTAAATGCGGGTCAGAGAAAGCATCGACAATGGTAGTGCTGGGCCTTAGCGTCGCACAGCGGCCCTCCCATAACGACCAGTGCTTAGCCGCATTCATTTTAGCCAGTTCATTGCCACCGGTGAGCTGCTCATAGTAGGCCGCAATCATATCGCCGCGCTGTTCATTGGGTATAGGCGCAAGATAGTCTTCCCAGTAATCGGGGAAAATAGCGCTCGCGCCGGTTTGATAAAACCACTGTAAATCCTGGCGCCGGGTGAGAAAAATCCCGCGAAGGATCATTGCCAATACACGATCAGGGTGGCGCTCGGCATACAACAGGCTCAAGGTGGAGCCCCAAGAGCCACCAAAGAGCATCCACTGATGTATCCCGAGATGCTCTCGAATTTGTTCCATATCATCGAGCAGATCTTTTGTCGTGTTATTGCGCAATTCAGCATGTGGCGTTGAACGCCCTGCACCACGCTGATCAAACAAAATAATGCGATATTGTTCAGGGTCAAAAAAGCGCCGGTCATCCGGCGAGCAACCCGCACCTGGCCCACCGTGCACAAACAACACCGGTATACCATCAGGTGACCCTGACTCTTCTACATATAACGTGTGTATTGCATCAACAGGTAGTGAAAAGCTGTTATAACATTTAATGGCGGGGTAACGAGGTTGCATGGTAACTCCTTCCTGTAATAGCTATAGAGTAGCGCATATCTCATATCGCGCATGCTAACGGTGTAGCAAAGGTGTAATGTTGCTATCGACGATTCATTGGCGAATCAATTAACAGTACCTGCTAGAGGATAGCGCCTATGGATAGCGTCAATGCTCATTGTCACCCTAATGCTTATCCCTTAGTATCCTCTTGTCAGATTCGCGGATCAATCATTATCTACCACTTTTCAGTATAGATAATTTCCGTTATGTTAACCTGCCAATTTCACAGCAAATAGCATTTGCTCGCTGGCTCTAGAAGGGAACACCACCATGTCTAAATCTGCGCCAAAAACCACTGATACCACCTGCCCTTGGTGTGGTGAGGACCCTCTATATAGAGATTATCATGACAATGAATGGGGCGTTCCGCTCTACGATGACCAGCAACTGTTTGAGTTTTTATTGCTCGAAGGCGCACAAGCGGGGCTCTCCTGGATTACAGTGTTGCGCAAGCGAGAAAATTATCGCAAAGCATTTGATGGGTTTAACCCGGTAAAGATTGCTCGCTATAGTGATAAAAAATGTGAAAAATTGCTACAAAACCCCGGTATTATTCGCAACCGTTTGAAAGTTAATAGTGCCGTTAAAAACGCACAGGCCTACCTTGCTATTGTGGAGCAACACGGCAGTTTTGCCGACTATATATGGGGGTTTGTAGAGGGTAAGCCCATTCAGAACCGCTGGCGTACACTCGATGAAGTGCCCAGTAGTACCACGCAGTCAGATGCAATGAGCAAGGCACTTAAAAAGGCGGGGTTTTCATTTGTCGGCACCACTATTTGCTATGCCTTTATGCAGGCCACCGGCATGGTCAATGACCACCTGATTAGCTGCCCGCGCTATAAACCCTGCCAGCAACTGGGCAAAAGTGGCTAGAGTGATTTACCTTGTTTTTTCAATCGCTCAATCAGTTGATGCTGCAAAATAGATTGGCTATCGCCACTTTGAAAACTCAGCAAACCCGATGAATAGCTAGATCCATAGGTCATTGCCGCATTGACAGTTTGCCCCAGTGCAATTAAAAAAGCCTCGTCATCTAATGAGCCTAACGGGTGAATAAATGTGCTCCACAAAATACCATTGGCAATGGCGTAGCGTGCATCCAATGCGGTATCAAAATTAGCCTGCATTAATCGATACAGTTGTTTTTCGCTGAGGTTATTAGTTTTTACAATTGGCGCAACAATTCGCATTCGGTTTGCGCTCTCATCGGTAATAACCTGCACACTCACACCTTCAATGGTCAATGACCATATACCGCCACTGCCCTCAGCTGACTCATCAATACGGCGAATTAAACCATCTAGGCGCTGATTATTCATCGGCGAAGGCGCTGTGATATCGGGGGTATCAAGAGAGGTATTAGGAGCGCTTTGTGCCGTGGCAAACGAACATAGCGTGCATAGTAAAAGTAGCGTTCTTGCCAGTATTGCCATAGTTATCTCGCTCTGTAGTCAGTGGTCGTCTAAGGTTTTGGAGCCGTGGTGTAACGATAAGTTCCAAGCCTGCTGGCACACTTGGCGCGCTGTTATTTTCGTGGCAGCGTTATGCTAAACACAACGCCCGTACCATCATCGAGATTAGCCGCGTACACCTGCCCTTGGTGAAAATCCACAATAAGGCGCACAATATAAAGCCCTAAGCCCATATGTGCACCCTGCCCCGCACTGGCCTGCCGCAAAGACACCATAGAATCAAATAGTTGTGCCTGCATCGTGTCGGGCAATAAGGGGCCTGGATTTTCAATGCGCAGCTCAATGCTGTCGTGTCGCCCATACAGTGCCAGTGAAATCATCTCACCTTGCGGGCAAAAGTCTGTGGCATTATCGATGAGTTTATCGAGCATTTGCACGATTAAATCAGGCACTAACGCTACACGATACTGGCCTTCACTACAGTGTAGTGCAAATCGATGCTGTGTATAAACGTCTTGATATACATTGACCAACTGCGCCAAAAAGTGCTCAAGCTCAATGGTTTCTGTCTCTTTATCGGCACTGGCAATACTCGCTTCGACCTGATTGGCTGCACTCATCGCGGTTAATATTTGGCTCAAGCGATCTAACCCTTCTAATGCACGCTTACGATAGCGATCTACCGAGGTGGGGTCGTCTTTCACTTGGTCGATATTATCCAGCGACGAGCGCACCACCGCCAAAGGGGTACGCAATTCATGAGATAACTTATTCGCCAGTGTACGCAAATAGTCCGTATAGCCTTGCAGCCGCAACAGCAGTTGGTGATAACTACGGGACAAATCGCCGATTTCATCCCGGCGGCCACGATCGGGCCACGCCCCTTCAGGTAGACTGACTTTACCTGTTGCATCAACGGACATTTCAGCCACATGGCTTAAACGGCGAATACGCCACGAGAGCCAGCTGGCATAGCCTAATAATAATACGACAACGGACAATATCACCATAATTGAATAGCCAAAGAGCTGATTGAATGCAGAGTTAGTGAGCGCTACTGACTGATCACTGGTTTTTTCGACCACCACCACACCAATCACCTGCTGTGACTGCCCCATCACAGGCACAGCCACACGGCCAATTTGCTGGCTACCCTGACGATACCATTGCACACCAACCGCCCCCTCTAGCGCCGCCTCAATCTCAGCGGCGCGATAACGGCCACTACCAGAGCGCACAGGGTAATGAGGCAAATCATCCGTCGCGAGGGCCTGGCGATAAATCCAGCGCAATAGCCAAGGGGTATCAGCAACTGCGGCTGTAATCGGCAATGGTTCAATATCGGCCAGTAACCACTGGTATTGGCTAAGCACCTGAAGTGATAGCCCCGGCTGCTGAAATAATGCCGCCATGGCGCTCAAGCGCTGTGATGTCGTTAAAAAACCGCGCGTATTAAGATCTGCCGCTATCAATACTCTAGGCTCCACACGCGCCACCTGCGTGTTATCGACAATATCAATATCAAAGTAGCCCGCAACCATGGCACGCTGCAACTCCAGCTCAAGCTGATAGCCGCCACTATATTCACGCCAAACACCGCGTATACCATGTTGCTCTTGCCATAACCCGTCATTATCGCGAAAACGTGCCACTACATAACCCGGCGCACTGACGGCTAAGACATACTGATAGCCCTCACCACTCTCATCGATGGCATATAGCCGTAAGTGATCCGTATTACTCAACGGGCTTTCAGCCAGCGGGTTGAAATAGCGAACATCGCTGTCGGCAATGGTGAGGTAGAGGTAGTATTTATCAGCGTGCTGCGCGGCACTTAGTGTAACCGCAGAAGGTTTGGCCATCGCAAGGGGGCTACGGATAAAGGGGACCTTCGCCAAATTCAGCTCGCGCCAGTCATTATCGTAACCATCAATAATAACTGGTGCACTCAATGGGTGTGCATATAAAGTGTGATCAGGGGTGAGACGATTTGACCGACCAAACAATAATGGTTCTTCACGCAGACGGCTTGCAATAGCCTGAGCACTGGCGAGTAGCGCCTGGGCCTGGCCTGTTCGCAGTGTGATATCCATTGCTTGAATAAAACGCCACCCCGACCAAGGCAAAACTAACAACAGCACACTAACCAACAATAGCTGCTGGCGTAGACTCACCGGGGTTTCTCAGCCACGAGCCAGCGATACCCCATACCATAAGCGGTTTGTATGCAATCGAATTGTTTATCAATGGCGGTAAACTTTTTACGGATGCGCTTAATATGCGAGGTAATGGTGTTGTCGTCGAGCACAACATTAGCAGCATCCATGAGCTGTTGGCGATTTTTTACATGCCCGGGGTGCTGTACTAATGAGTGAACGATCCAAAACTCGGTAACGGTTAAATCGATATTGTGTTGCTGCCACTGCACACTCATACGCTCAAGGCTTAAACGTAACTCACCTCGTTGCAGCAACGATTGCTGTGATACCGGCTGTTTCAGTGCATCCATTCGACGAAATAACGCCACGATACGAGCCAATAAATGTGCCTGGCTAATGTCTTTCGTTAAGTAGTCATCAGCGCCTAAACGCAGCCCTGATATTACATCGAACTCACTGTCTCTTGCGGTTAAAAACACAATAGGTAACTCCGGTGCGCGAGCGCGCAATTCACGGCACAATTCAAACCCGCCTTCAACATCATCACCTAAGCCAATATCAATAATGGCTAAATCAGGCAATTGCTCACCAAAGGCCTGTAAGCTTTCGCTGCGGTTAGTATAGTGAGAAACACGGTAGCCTTGTCGCCGAAAGGCATCGGCATAGTTATCAGCCAGTAGCTGCTCGTCTTCAACGATTGCAATATGTCTTGCCATAAGGTCTTGGGGCGATATCGTGGGTCTGTATGTGCGATGAATACGCAGTGTATCACAAGCGCACCGATCAACAACCCTGAACCTCAGGCAAAAAAGCCCAGCAATGCTGGGCAGGATCAAAGAGCGATACCACTTAAGGCTCGATATGTACAACACCCTCACCCCTGTGAAAAATTTCAATACTCACTCGGCGCTCGGCGGCATAGGCATCTAAATCGCCCTTACCCGCCATGGATTGATCAGCACCATAGGCGTTGTATTGAATGCGCTCAAGCTCAACCCCCTGCTGTACGAGCGCCTGCTTTACATTGAGCGCGCGGTGCAGTGATAACACATTGTTGTATTCGTCAGTTCCCCTAGGGTCGGCATAGCCTTGCACTAAAATTTGTAACTCAGGGTTATCCTTTAAAAATACAGCCAACTCATGTAAGCGCTTGGCGGCAGAAGGCGTTAATTCATCGGCACCGGTATGGAACAAAATTTGAAACTCCAGTGAGGTCAGCGCCATGTCTTCGAGTTTGCGTTGCTGGTAACCGGCTAACAATAGCTGTTCTTGTAAATCGCCAACTCGTTGATTAGCACTGTCGAGTGCTTCTGCTGTTGCTGCCATCTCAATCGTTACCTCATCTAACTGATCCGCCTTTTCAACATCGTTCACCATAAAAGCACCACCGATCATGCCCACTAGTGCGCCGATTGGCCCAGCCAAAGCCGCACCTCCTAAAATACTTGATGCCATAACAGCACCTTTTTTAGCAGATGGTGCTGGCTGCTCTGGTGTCTCTGCCGCTAAGCTTAACGGTGATAGTGTTGCAGCCAAGATAAGCCCTGACGCTATTAGTTGCTGTTTCATAAGATGTTCCTCGCATAGTGGTGTTAGGTCTCTACGCACAGTGCTGTGCGGGTATGGGTAGTATTAAACACCCTAATGTAGGCATACTTATGCAAGGATAATGATAGATTCAGGGGCAATTATGGCCAATTGTGGCCCATAGTTATGGCTAGCCGCCGCGAGAATGATGCAAAACCTAAAAATGAAATCGTTTTCATTTTTAGGTGAACAACAGGTTGTATGGGCCTAGTTTTGGGGAGGGTTACAATCTCTTGCGGCGTGCCCAGATGATCGAGGTGGGCCGCTCTTGTGCATCCTGCACTCGCGGCACTCGAACGTCCTGTTCATCGTAGTGATAGATCTCGTTATTATCAATTAAGATCATTGGCTTAAAGGTGCCGGGCTCGTGCAGATAGAGCCTTTCTTGTATGTTCTCTTGTGTGTTTTCTTCCCTATTCAGTGCTGTGGTCTGCTCACTGAGCAGCACATCACCATCCCAGTAAAAATTCGTGTGTTGCTCAGCGG
>Ga0193963_1000053_pt1 | contig 52375 bp, 59 predicted proteins | sample FB_6_MG_FD_140359 | JGI IMG/M metagenome (GOLD analysis project Ga0193963, IMG submission 140359) | Microbial mat bacterial communities from the Broadkill River, Lewes, Delaware, United States - FB_6_MG | ecosystem: Environmental > Aquatic > Freshwater > River > Microbial mats | place: USA...
ACCATGTTGTTTTTACATTTTTAAAATCTTTGTATTTGTACGATTTTGTAATTAAATAATCAAATTGATTTTTTACCGAACCTGTATCAATAAATTTTACATTGGCCTGTCCAAAGGTTGCAGCTGAGATTAATAGTAATGAAATTGTTAAGAATTTAGTTTTATTCATGAAATTTGTTAATTTAGTTTTATTAACGAAAGGCAATAATACTTATTGCTATATTTAATTAAAATTATTGAAATCTTTTATCAGATTTAAAATCTGATTTATTTAGGTCGGATTTGTTCTCTAACCAACCTTTTTTTGTGTTAAATCTATTATCAAAATCTTCAAAAAAAGGTTTGATATCAAGAAGAGGTGAATTATTTATCATGTCTACATCCAAAATATGAATTTGATTTCCTTCAATTTTTTCAATTTCTACAATTGACATACCTAATTTATTAGGCCTTTTAGGTGATCTTGTGGCGAAAATACCCTTGGACTCATTGTCCATAAAAGGAATTACCTCTAATTTAGGGTTGGTTACCATATGAAATTCATAAATTAAAACAATATGTGAAAATACATTTAAAGATTTTAACCCATCTTCATATTTAGAAAATATTTCTATAGTTCCTTTAATTCCTTTTGCTCCTATTGGTTGAATGGGCATATTATCAATAGTATTCCAAGGAGTTTTTATTATTCCTATGGAATTAAGAACAATTTCTTTAGTAGGCATTATTTATTTTTAGAGTAAAATGATTCTAATTCTAAAATATAATCGTCTTTGGTTTTAGTATCAAGTAATGAATATTCAAACGAATTTTTTGCTAATTGATAAAGATTCTCTTTAGTTAAATTTAAAGCCGATTGAATTTCTTCATAATTTTTGTTTACCTGTCCACCAAAATAAGCAGGGTCATCAGAATTAATTGTAACTTTTAATCCTAATTCCATCATTTTTTTTAGAGGATGGTCTTTTAAATCATCAACTACTTGCAAAGCAGTATTTGATAGAGGACATACAGTTAAAGCTAAATCTCGTTTAATTATTTCAGCAATAAGTTTTTCATCCTGAAGTGAGTTATTACCGTGATCAATTCTTTGAATACCTAAAATATCAATGGCTTCCCAAACATAATCTGCTGAACCTTCTTCACCTGCATGCGCAACCGGAATATATCCTTCCTTAATGGCGGCAGCATAAACATTTTTAAATTTAGAAGGTGGATTCCCTTTTTCTGACGAATCTAATCCAACAGCCTTAATTTTATGCTTGAAAGGAATTGACTCCTTCAATGTTTTAAAAGCACTTTCTTCACTTAGGTGCCTTAAAAAACTCATTATTAATAATGAAGTAACTCCAAAACTATTTTTAGCATCATCACAAGCATTTGATATTCCGTTTATAACAGTTTCAAATTTTACTCCTCTTTCAGTATGGGTTTGTGGATCAAACATAATTTCGGTATGTCTAACATTTTGATCTGAACATTTTTGCAAATAACTATAAGTTAAATCATAAAAATCTTCTTCCTTAATTAGTACACTTGCACCTTTATAATAAATATCTAAAAAATCTTGTAAACAATTAAATTTATAAGCTTCTTCTATTTCTTCAACAGATTTGTATGGAATTTTAATTCTATTTCTTTTTGCAATTTCAAACATTAATTTAGGTTCGAAAGAACCTTCAATATGCAAATGAAGTTCAGCCTTCGGTAAATTTTGAATAAACGTTTTCATTTTGCAAAAATAACCTTTTAAAAATTTTAATTGATAATTGTTGAAAACTAAATAGATGAAAGCCAAAAACATTAGATGATCCATTATTTAACAATAGCTGCCAAAACTAATTAAAGGGGCTTAAGAGTATTATTTTTAAGAATCGATTTATAGGAGCCATAGTTTTAGATAACTTTTTGAAATTTAAAATCAAAAAATAAGGTTACTTGTTTATATCAAACAACCTTATTTTTTTGATTTTTAGTTTTTAGGATGCCTTAGAAATTTTCTCTAACAATTGATATTTGAAAATTGCCTTGCAAATTGGATTATCGTTTTTTTGTTGATTATTAACTTCAACTGATAAGTGCAGTTCTAGCTCGTCAAGCCTCTTAATATTAACTGAAAGTATTAACTTATCGTTTAAATAGGCATTTTTTAAAATTTGAAGTTTGAATAGTTGTGGAGTGGGAAGCACCAGGTCTTTATAATTTGAAATAATGCAACTTACAAAATGTTCCATTTCATTGTATAAGACGTTTGGAAGTAGTGCTTTATTATTGTTGATGTGTTTTTTACCAACAGTGAAGTATTTTTCTTGTAATAAATTATTGTTTTTTAAGGTATTCATGTTAGGTTTTGTTTAAGTATTAATATCCAATGGTATGGGGTCGAGTATTTTTGTCATAAAATAACTTTGGGTGCCTTGTTTTTGAATGGACTTAATGACCTGTCGCATAATGTTTGAATGTTTCATAATTCTGGTTTTAATATTTAATTTTAGTGTATAAAAAAAGGTGCTTTTCGAAAAAAGCACCTTTTAAAATTATAGTTATTTTAAATTTGTTATTTCAATTTGATGAAAGTGCTTTTTTTATTGTAAATGGCTTGCTGCTTCATGCCGCGTGTACTAATATGCATAACAAGCATATCTATGGATGACTTTACTTCCTTAGATATGGTATGAATTGTTAAATGTATGTTAGTGAATACTTTCATATTGGTTCAAATTTATAATTTTTTTTTAAAATTCAAAGAATTATTGCAATAAATATATGTTAATGAATCATTTTCTTGTAAATTTGCGGCAATAAAAAAGATATAAATTATGGCGAGCATTAAAAATTTAAAGAAAGATATTAATTACGTTTTAGGAGATATTATTGGAGAGTGCTATACTTGGGAATTATTAAATCCTTCAATCGATAAAAAAAGTACTGAAGCAATTATTGATGAGGCAATAGTATCATTTGATGGGTTAATTGAAAAAGTTCACATGAAAAATGTGGAAAACAAGAAAGCACATTTTAAAAATATTACTCTTGAATTAGAAGAGGTAGCAAATAATCTTTTAGAGAAAATCAATAAGTTATAATATTTTCAATTTTTTGGCTGAATTGATTTAAAAATAATTTTTTTTTTGTACATTTAGAGTAATAAAAAAATAGATTATACGTTCTTAAATTACCAACTAAAATCTTTGACAAATATGGCAAGAGCAATGTTTGAGTATACTAAAGTTGTACTCGAAAAAGTCAGTTTTAATAAAGAATTATTTATAAAAGAATTAGAAAAAGCTGTGAATAGATTATTACCCTATGAAATAAAAGAATTATACTTTTGGCTTAGGGATTTTACGGTAAACAAACCAGATCTACACAACTGTTTGACTTTAGTAAAAAATTAAACGAAAAAAGGAGCATTTTATGCTCCTTTTTTTTGTAGTACTGGGCTAATGATTTTTACATCATTAAAAGCAATTACACCCCTAATAATACCATCAATAGAGCTTTTTAAAGCCTCAATCAATTGTATTTTTAATTGTGATTTATGGTATATAAGACTTACTTCTCGAGCAGGTACAGGTTCGTTAAACTCTCTTAAGTATTTTTTATCTTTTTCATTTAAATCTAAAGTTTGTAGATATGGAAGTAAAGTCATTCCTAATCCTTCCTTAGAAAGTTTAATTAAAGTGTCAAAACTACCACTATGTAATTGAAAATGTTGATTTTTACTTCCAAAAGTACTGCATAAATTTATAATACTTTCTTTAAAACAGTGGCCATCTTCCAATAATAAAATATCTTCAATGTTTAAATTTTCTACTTCAATAGTAGTAGAATTAAACAATCGATGTTCTTCAGGAACAAAACCTACAAAAGGTTCGTAATACAACACTCTTTCCTTAATAAATTCGTTTTCTAATGGAGTTGCTGCAATTCCTACATCAATATGTCCGTCAGCTAATTTTTTTATTATTTCTTCAGTAGTTAATTCCTCTATTTTAAGATTTACCTGAGGATACTTTTTTATAAAGGATTTTAAAAATAGTGGTAATAGGGTTGGCATTATGGTTGGGATAATTCCTAATTTAAAATCACCTCCAACAAACCCTTTTTGTTGATCTACAATATCTGTAATTCTATTACTTTCATTAACAATAATTTTCGCTTGTTCAATAATTTTATTACCAATTTCAGTTAATTGAATTGGTTTTTTCTTTCTGTTAAAAATCTGGGTGTCCAATTCTTCTTCAAGCTTTTGAATTTGCATACTTAAAGTTGGCTGGGTAACAAAACAATGTTCCGATGCAATTGTAAAATTTTTATACTCTGCAACGGCTAATACATACTTTAATTGAGTAATTGTCATAGCTATAAATATTTCCGATAAAGATATTAAAACTATCAATAATAATTATCTATTAATGCTGTTTTTTTTAAAGAAATTTGCTTTAGAAAATAAAAGTAATAACACATTAAAAATTAGAATAATGAACAAAACAATATTAGGTTTAGACAGGTTTAAAACAGAAAGTTTAGTAATTAATTTGAATGATTTATTAGCAAACTTTCAGGTATATTATCAAAATTTAAGAGGATTGCATTGGAATATTAAAGGAAAATCGTTTTTTGAATTGCATGTTAAGTTTGAAGAATTTTATACAGATTCTCAAGAGAAGATAGATATGATAGCCGAACGTATTTTAACATTGGGAGGCGTTCCTATCCATACATTTGAAGAGTATTCACAATTATCTAAAGTGGTTGTAGGTAAAAATATTTCTAACGATGTTGATTCGGTGAAGTTAGTGGTGAATTCATTGGCTGAATTATTAAAAATTGAGCGTATTATTTTGAATGAATCTGATGATGCAAATGATGAAGGGACAAACTCAATGATGAGCGATTTTATTGCTGAACAAGAAAAAACAATATGGATGTTAAATGCGTGGTTAAATTAATTTTGGTTAAATTAAATTTGGTTAAGTAAGAGAAAAGCCCATTTTCATAATTGAAATGGGCTTTTTAATTTTAACTCCAGAATTTTCGTTTTTTATTAAGTTCATCTTCCTGTTTTTTGTATTCTTCAGGAGAAATTACTTTTAATAAAGAAGGATGCTGTTCTATTTCATATTGTATTTTTTCAACAATTTCTTCAAAAGATTCGTTTTCGTAATCAATTTCCATTGGTTTTTTTATAACCATGGATTGTAATACATTACGTTTTTTAATTAATAAACCTTTTTTATCGTAAGCTCTTCTAAAACCATCAATAACAATTGGTACCACAACTGGTTTACAAGTTTTAATTATGTGGGCAGTCCCTCTTCTAATAGGTTTAAAGGGAGTGGTTGTTCCTTGTGGAAAAGTAATTACCCAACCATCATCTAATGCTTTTTTTATATTACTAATATCCGACATTTTAACTTGTCGTTTAATATCTTTTCCTGCAGCTCTCCAAGTTCTTTGAATCGAAATAGAACCTACATAAGCAAATATTTTAGGTAGTAATCCGGATTTCATTGTTTCTGAAGCCGCTATGTAATAAATGTTTAATTTTGGTTTCCAGATATATCCAATATTTTTTATGGAATCTTCTCGTCCTTTAAGAGAGGCGTTAAAAACATGAAACATTGCAGCAACATCTGCAAAATAAGTTTGATGATTAGAAACAAAAAGTACGTTAGTTTCAGGTAAATCTCTAATGATTTCTGATCCTTCAATTTGGAGTGAGTTAAAGCGTCTGTATCGACCATGTGATACAACTCCAAAAATTCGAATGAGCCATCTTTTTAAAAATAAGATATGTCCAAACGGATTTCTTTTAAAAATGGGCATTATGGTTGGTTTGGTTTTGAATGAACGACAAATTTAAGAAAAAAATAGCTTACATATTCTTTAATAATTCTTTGATTTCATTCAGCATCATAGCTGTAGCGCCCCAAACAACGTAATTGTTTAGTACAAAGCATGGTACCTCCATGTTTTTGGCATATGAAGTAGTTAGCGTAGTTGTTGAAACGGAAGAATCTTTTAATAAATCTGTTACAGAAATAGTTATTAACTCTTCAACTTCATGGTTTTTACGAAATTCAGGTTGTGTTTCGAGAAAACCTAAAAAAGGTGTAACTAAAAAATTACTTGGTGGAATATAAACATCTGTCATTTGCTTAAATAATGATATTTCTTTTTCATTTATTCCAACTTCTTCATAAGTTTCTCTTAAAGCCGTTTTTTCTAATGATTGATCAACTGGATCAAATTTTCCTCCGGGAAAACTAATCTGAGAAGAATGTGTTCCGTTGTATTCAGCCCTAAGTGTTAATAAAAAGCAAGTTTCATTTTTACTGTTTGGATAAAACAACGCTGTAACAGCGGCTTTTTTAGGTGATAAGCTATTTATTTTATCTTCAGAAAATTTTAAGCGAATTTTTGGAGCTAACTCAAACTGAGTATCTAATCCACCAGGTTTTGTTGTTTTTAATTTTGAAATGATATGTTGAAAATAAATAAAATCCATTAATGTTTAGTGTAAAAAGGTGGTAAGGATAAATGAAATTTTACTGCAATTAACCTTATTACAATAACTATTAAAGTTGTTGAAGTATAAACAATTGTAGGGTCTAAATTTAATTTATTTAATATTATAAAAGTAATAGCTCCAAAAATACAGGCAGTGGCATAAATTTCTTTTCTGAAAATTACTGGTATTTCATTACAAAGTATATCCCTAAGGACTCCACCAAATGAAGCAGACATGGTACCTAATGAAATAGAAATTAAAGGATGAAAATTAGCCTTAATTCCTATTTCAGTACCAATTATTGTAAAAATTCCTAGTCCTATGGTATCAAATAGAAATAATGATTTACTTAAAATTCTTAAATTTTTTCTAAAAATTACCGTAATTATTACTGCAGCAATAATTGCATATACATAACTTGGATTTTGCATCCAAATAACTGGTTGTCTTCCAATTAAAACATCTCGTAATGTTCCTCCACCTACTGCGGTAACAAATGCAATTATAAAAACACCAAATGGATCAAACTTTTTGTTCATGGCTACCAATGCTCCTGAAATAGCAAAGGCAATTGTCCCCATAATATCTAATACATATAATATCTCCATTACATTTGTTGAGTATAATAGTTATAATCTTTAATAACCAAATCTATAAAATTTACTGGTGATAGCTCAGTTGTTATTCCTGTAATTGTAAGTATTTTTACATGAAGTTTTGATATTGCTTTATGATTGCCATTTTTTTTAGCGTTGGTATAAAGCTCTTTTATGGTTTGAATATCGTTATCATTTAATACAGTAACCTGAGGATATGTTGGTTCATAGTTTTCTGAAATATCAACAAGTAAAGTATCATTTAATTGAATCTCTTTTTTTTCTGAAATTACAGTTGTTCCTGCTGCCAAATCACCTAAGCGCTGTCCCTTTCCATTTAATAATATAGTTAAAAGAGCTATAGATCCAGAAGCTAAACTAATATCAATTATTCGTAAAACCCAACGAATTAGATAACTGCCAAAGGTAGGTTTTGAGCCATCTATTTTTGTAACTCTAATTTTACAGAAATACTTTCCTGGCGTTTGTCCGTCCATTAAAGTTTCAAATATTAAACTGTAAAAGAAGACAGGTAAACTTAATAAAGCATAATAAACATAAATAGATTCTGAAATTTCAAATCCAAGAGCGTTTATTAGTAATAAAATAATGGTATAATACCCTGCAATAATTAGCAAGTCTATTAGGAAAGCTCCAATTCTGGTACTAACAGAAGCAACATTTTGATGAATTGTTACATTTTGAGCCGTTTCTATTTGAAAATTATCCATATTAATGTTTAATCTTTTTGGTGGGTACAATATGATTTTTTACATTCGTTCACCTATTGTTAAATATCGTTTTTAACAAATAAATGAAAAAGCAAAAGTAAAAAAAATGCGTGAAGCATCATTTGTAAAAAGAAATAAAAAAAAATGGCTTCTGTTTGAAGATGTTCTTGAAAATAAAGAGCAAGTTTCACCAGATAAACTTTCTGATTTATACATTGAAATTACAGATGATTTAAGTTACTCAAAAACCTTTTATCCTAAAAGTAATACCGAGAAATATTTAAATAGTATTGCTTCAAAAGCACATCAAAAAATTTATAAAACAAAAAAGGAAAGTAAAAACAGACTTTTGATGTTTTTTAAATATGAATTTCCGTTGGAATTTGTAAAATATCATAAACAATTATTAATTGCATTTTTAACCTTTCTGTTTTTTACAATTATAGGTGCTTATTCTGCTGCAAATGATGGTGATTTTGTGCGTTTAATTATGGGCGATAACTATGTGAATTCAACTTTATCGAATATTGAAAAAGGGGATCCAATGGCCGTGTATAAAAAAATGGGAGAGGGAAATATGTTTATTTTAATTACGCTGAATAATATTAAGGTAGCAATGACAGCTTTTGTGTTTGGCATGCTATTCTCTATTGGGACATTATTTATTATGATGCGTAACGGAATTATGTTAGGATCTTTTTTATACTTTTTTTATGATAAAGAATTACTTTGGGAATCTTCAAGAACAATCTGGATACATGGAACCATTGAAATATCAGTAATTATTATTGCTGGTTGTGCTGGTCTTGTGTTAGGAAATGGATTGCTGTTTCCTAAAACATACTCAAGGCTGGAATCGTTTAAAAAAAGTTTTAAGGCAGGTTTAAAAATTATGGTAAGTACAATTCCATTTTTTATTATTGCTGGCTTTTTGGAAGGATTTGTTACAAGACATACCGAAATGCCAGATTGGTTGGCATTGTTTATTATACTTATATCATTTATAGTAATTTTATACTATTACGTAATTTATCCAATTAAATTAATTAATCAAAAATAATATGCATAGAAATAACTTTATTGAATTTAAAAAGGAAAGAGATTTGGGAATTATAATTTCTGATACTTTTAACTTTATTCGTGAGAACTGGAGAGATTATTTTTTAACCGTGTTTAAAATTATTGGTCCGGTACTATTAATAGGTGCAGCAATTCTTGTTTTTGCAATGGTTTCATACTCAGGAACCCTAACAAATATGATGAGTTTTGATGAGTCTTCTCAAGATCCATCTGCTGTTTTTAGCGGTGTGTTTGGAATGTTCGGTTGGATGTTTATTATGTTTATTGTTTTTGGTGTTGTATATACGCTTTTGGCAGAAGTTTCACTTTTTTATATAAAATCATATATAAATAATAATGGAGAAGCAAACTATAATGAAGTTAAAGAAAACACATTTAAACATTTGTGGAAATTTATAGGATTGGGAGTTTTATCTATATTAATGATGATTGTAGCCTATGTACTTTGTGTTTTACCAATTGTTTACATTTCAATTGTTTTATCACTTGCCATGCCAATTATGGCCTTTGAGGGTAAAAGTGTTGGAGATACAATATCTCAAAGTTTTAAATTAATTAATGGTGAATGGTGGAATACTTTTGGCGTTGTGTTGGTAATTGCGATACTTGTGTCGGTATTGGGATTGGTTTTTTCAGTACCTACTATAATATATCAATTCATTAAAATGGGCGTTTCATTTACAAATGAAGACCCAACGGCTATTTTAAATATTTTTAGAGATCCAATCTATTTAATTCTAAACCTGGTTTCTTACTTGGGTAAATTTTTATTTTATTCTATTACTTTGGTCTCTAGTGCATTTATTTATTTTGATTTAAATGAACAAAAGAATTTTACTGGAACATTCGAAAAGATTGATAATTTAGGTAATAACGAGTAATCAATGAATAAAGTTTTATTTTTTCTTTTTATAATGGTTTCCACAAGTGCTTTTTGCCAAGTGGATTCTCTAGTTATTAAGAATGATAAAAAGACAATTGTTCAAAAAAAGTTCAATTCTTCTAATTTAGAAAAGTATAAAAACGATAAAGATTTTAACTATCAAGAAGATGTTGTAAATGAGGATCCTTCAATTTTTGAGAAAATATTTTCTTGGTTTGGAAGGCAATTATTACGTTTTTTAGAATGGTTATTTGGAGTTGAATATGCTAAGGGAATCTTTGCATCAATATTGTCAGCGATACCATATCTAATAGCTGCAATTGTTCTGTTTTTAATACTGAAATTTTTTCTGAAGGTAAATTCAAAATCTATTGTTAATTCGGCGAAAAATGAAGCGATAGTTTCATTTTCTGAAGAGGAAGAGGTATTAAAAAATAAAGATATTTTAAAATTAATTGACGATGCAATTCTTCAAAAAAACTATAGACTCGCTGTTCGGTATTCTTATTTAAATATTTTAAAACACCTAGAAAACAAAGAATTCATTGTTTGGGAGCAGCAAAAAACAAACGAAGATTATATAAAAGAAATTAAACCAGTACTTCTAAAACAATCATTTGTTAACTTAACAAGGCTTTATGACTTTGTTTGGTACGGGAATTTTGGAATTAATGAAACAGAATTTGTTCAAATAGAATCAGACTTTAAACAAACTCACAATCTAATAGTAAAAAAGTAAATTGAATAGTAAAACTAAAATATACATTGGAGCTTTTTTGGTATTAGTGATAGGTTTAATATATCTTGAAACTATTAAAAAGAAGCCTATAAATTGGTTTCCAAGTTATGTGGCAAATCACAAAATACCTTTTGGAACATTTGTCTTACATGAAGAGTTACCTAATTTATTCCCTTCAAACGAAATAAAAGATATAAAAATACCACCATATATTTATTTAGAAGACACAACTCGTGTAGGAACTTACTTTTTTGTTGACGAAGCCTTAAATTTTGGTGATGATGAGTTTTTAAGATTGATGAAATTTGTTGAAAGAGGAAATGATGTTTTTATTTCAACACATGGAATGAATATTGACACCTTAAATTTTGAAACAGAACGATTGGTTAGCAAAAACTTTGAAGAGAATTTGTTCTTTAAATTAAAAAATAAGGCTTTTAAAGGGAAAGAATATTCATTCGACAGGCCTTTTATAAATCAAGTTTTTAAAAAAATTGATACTTTAAATACAACAGTTTTAGGAATAACTGGTTATGTTGATGGCAATAATGAAAGAACAGAAGAAGGGGTAAATTTTGTAAAGTGTTCATTTGGTAAAGGGAATTTTTATTTACACACTTTTCCAGAATTGTTTACAAACTATGTAATATTAAAATCTCCAAATCAACAACATACGGCCAATGTTTTATCCTTTCTGGATAAGGATAAGCCAATATTGTGGGATAGTTATTATAAAACTGGCAAAAGCAGCATTAGTTCACCAATACATTATTTGTTAAGTTCGAAATATTTAAAGTGGGCCTATTATATGACACTTATTGGTGTATTAATATTTGTGATTTTTGAAGGGAAAAGAAAGCAAAGAGCAATACCTATTATCAGCTCATTAAAAAATCAAACGGTTGCTTTTACTCAAACTATTGCTAATATGTATTTTGAAAAGCAGGATCATAAAAATATTGCAGAACACCAGATTAGTTACTTAATGGAATATGTACGTACTAAACTACATATTTCTACAATTAATATTGATCAAACGTTTTTTCAATATGTAGCTTCTCGAAGTGGTAATTCAATTGATAAAGTTGAGGAATTGTTCAACCTTTGTGATCAAATACATTTAAAAAATCAAATTTCTAGTGAAGAACTCATTAGACTTAATAAAATGATAGAATATTTTAAAAAAACAATTCAGGATGGAAAATAACGATGTAAATTTTGACAATAGAGTTGATTTAGAAAAGCTTAAAAATGCAGTTGCTCATATTAAGTTAGAGCTGGGTAAAATTATTGTTGGTCAGGAAAATTTCATTGATTTATTAATTGTAGCCTTGTTAGCGGATGGACATGTTTTAATTGAAGGTGTGCCAGGAGTTGCAAAAACCATTACAGCTAAGCTACTTTCAAAAACCATTGATACTGGTTTTAGCAGATTACAATTTACACCCGATTTAATGCCTAGTGATGTGTTGGGAACCTCAGTTTTAAACATGAAAACTTCGGAATTTGAATTTAAGGAAGGTCCAATTTTCTCTAATTTAGTGCTAATTGATGAAATAAATAGAGCACCAGCAAAAACGCAAGCAGCCCTTTTTGAAGTAATGGAGGAGCGTCAAATTTCAATTGATGGTAAAACATATAAAATGAAACCTCCTTTTATGGTGTTGGCAACTCAAAACCCTATAGAACAAGAAGGTACTTACGCATTGCCAGAAGCTCAATTGGATAGGTTTTTATTTAAAATTGATGTTGGTTATCCAAATTTTGATGAAGAGTTTTTAATTATTAAAACACATCAAGATAGAGGAGGGGTACAGCCACAAACCTTAATTTCAAGTTTACTTACTGAAGCAGATTTGATGGAGTATAAAAACAAAATATTTGAGGTTATAGTTGAGGAAAAAATAATGAAATATATTGCTCAAATTATAACTAAAACAAGAAATCATCCACATTTATATTTAGGTGGTTCTCCTAGATCTAGTATAGCGGTATTGAACTCATCTAAAGCTTATGCGGCCATTAATGGTCGTGATTTTGTAATTCCTGAAGATATTAAAAAAGTTATTTCTCCTGTTCTTAGACATAGAATAATTGTTACACCAGAGCGCGAAATGGAAGGAGTTACTGCTGATAAAGTAATTGATATGATTGTTCAGTCGGTAGAAGTACCTAGATAATTATCATTTTTAAAGCTGTTTAATCCAAAATATTATTAAAAAGAAATAAATGAATTTTTTTAAAAGTTTATATATACACAATCAATTTTATACATATATAAGTATAATTTCGGTTGTTTTTTTGCTTTCTTTTTGGTTTACAATATTGTACATCATTGCTTGGTTTTTGGTGTTAATTTTAGGAGGTTTTTTAATAAGTGATATTTATTTATTGTATAAAATCAAAAACGGTGTTAATGCAAGAAGAATACTTACAAAAAAGTTTTCTAATTCTGACGAAAATCCAATTCCTATAACTATTTCAAATGAACATAATTTTAAAATTGAAGTAAAAATAATTGATGAATTGCCTCATCAATTTCAAAAAAGAGATTTTGAACATATAGCATTTATAGATGCCTTTGAAAACTATGATTTTGAATATTCAGTAAAGCCTGTTGAAAGAGGAGAATATCAATTTGGGAATTTAAATGTGTATGTTTCATCGTTCATACGTATTATTTCCAGAAAATATAAGTTTCAAAAAAATGAAACAGTTGCGGTTTATCCTTCTTATATTCAAATGAAGAAATATGAATTTTTAGCTTTGAGTAATAGATTGACAGAATTTGGATTAAAAAAGATTCGAAGAATTGGTCATACTTTAGAATTTGAACAAATCAAAAATTACATTTCAGGAGATGATGTTAGAACTATTAATTGGAAAGCTACTGCTAAGCAATCACAATTAATGGTAAATCAATATCAGGATGAAAAATCTCAACCTATATATTCAATAATTGATCTTGGTAGAGTTATGAAAATGCCTTTTGAAGGATTAAATTTAGTAGATTATGCTATAAATTCGACATTAGCTTTTTCAAATATTGCACTACGAAAAAATGATAAAGCAGGTTTGTTAACTTTTTCTAAAAAAGTGGATACTATAATTGCTGCCAGTAATAAAAAAACACATTTAAATACAATTAATGAGGCACTATATAATATTACAACCAATTATTCGGATTCTGATTTTGGGTATTTGTATGCTTTAATAAAAAGAAAAATTACACAAAGAAGTTTATTCATACTGTATACTAATTTTGAACATATTTCTGCTTTAAAAAGGCAAATTCCATTTATAAATGCTATTGCTAAACATCATCTGCTAGTGGTTGTATTTTTTGAAAATACCGAATTAGATAAATTATTAACTGAAGATGCAGAAGATTTACAAACGGTCTATAATAAAATCATTGCAAATAAATTTTCGTATGAAAAGCGCTTAATGGTTAAAGAGTTAGAAAACAAAGGAATACATGCAATACTAACAAAACCAAAGCATTTAACAGTAAATGTAATTAATAAATACTTAGAATTTAAAGCGAAAGGATTTATTTAATTTGATATTTTGCTGCAAGTGCCGCTCCAATTATTCCTGCTTCATTTTCCGCTTGTGCCGGAGTAATTTTTACATCAACATCAATTTGATCTTCAAACTTTTCAAACTTTTTACTTGCACCACCTCCAATAATTACTAAGTCAGGAGATAATAATAAATTAATATGTTTAAAATATTTATGAAGTCTTTTTCCCCATTCTTTACGGCTTAAATTGTCTCTTTTTCTTGCTGAGTCAGAAGCGTATTTTTCGAATATTTCTCCATTTTTATAAAGAACATGACCAAATTCTGTATTTGGTACTAATTTCCCATCCAAAAATAATCCTGATCCAATTCCTGTTCCTAGTGTAATCATTATAACCACACCTTTTACATTTTTACCTGCTCCAAAATTAATTTCAGCTAAACCAGCAGCATCTGCATCATTTACTATACAAAAATCGTTTCCTGTTTTTAAATTAAAAAGTTGATCAACCTGAGTGCCTTTCCATTTTTTATGAAGATTTCCCCCTGATAAGCATTTTCCATGTTGCAGAGGTGTTGGAAATCCACAACCAACAAGCCCCTTCCATTTAAAATGATTTACAAGTTCTTCAATTACATTAGCAACAGCTTCAGGAGTAGCAGGACTTGGTGTTGGTATTCTATGTTTATCAGAAGTAAGTTTTCCAGTGTTTACATCCACTAAAGCACCTTTAATTCCTGTTCCACCTACATCAATTCCTAATATTTCCATATGACTGTAAATTTTTTTTAATTTAAAAAAGCAATGTTATAGAAAAATATTTTAAAAAAAAATGACACTTGTTACCTTTTACATTCTTTCTTCAATCCACTTTTTAAAATCGAAGAAATTTTGAGGGGCAACTCCATGTCCAACAGGGTATTCTTTATAAGAATTTTTAATATTTAATTGATTTAAAAATTGAGGAGCTTTATTTGCCCACTCTGATGGAATCACCTGATCCACACTTCCGTGAGAAATGTAAAAATCTAAATTTGAATAATCCATAGTTTCAAGTGCTTCAGGTAATAATTCAGGATTAACATAACCGCTTAAAGCAATTATCTTTTGAACTTTTTCAGGATAATTTAAAGCAACTGAATAGCTAAGAATTGTTCCTTGGCTAAAACCTAATAGAAAGGTTTTGTTTGGAGGAATGGCATATCTTTCCTGAATTTCATCAATAAAAGTTGCTATTTTTTCTCTTGCTTGAATGGCTTCTGGAATATCAGAGAATTTACCCTCACCTGTGTTAAAATATATAGTGTACCAAGAAAAACTTCCTGAACTTAAATCTTGAGGTGCTCTGGCGCTAACGATTAATAAATCATCTGGTAGCTCAGTAGCAAAAGAAAATAAATCTTCTTCGTTGCTACCATAACCATGAAGTAAAATTAGTAATGATGTGTTTTCTGTTTTTACGTTAGGTTCTCTAACTATGTATTGTAATGATAATTCTTTCATATATGATAAATAAAAGTAGTGCCGATTGCACGACCTTAATAATTTTAATAATATTTTTTTATGCTATTCCCTTAAACCAGTCTTGAAAAATTTCACCAACTAAAGGAACAAGTTTTTTTTCTCCCTGTGCCGCACCAATAAAACCGATCATCCATAAAATAAAGAGTCCAAAACTAACAATTCTGGAGGTCCAATCACCCACGTAAGGGGATAATAGGAAGGTGTTTGCTAATGAAAAAACTGATAATCCAATAGATTGTCTTATATGAAAAGAAGCAAAGTGGTTCCTTTTTTCATTATTCATTATAAAAGCAATTAAAGTTCCTATCCAAGTAAGATAGCATATTATTGCAATTGTTTTCCCTTCAGTAAATTTGAAATTATTCATTATTTAGCTATAATAATATTTATAAAACAGCTTTGTTGTTGGCAATGATTCCATAAACTTTTCCGTTCAATGTTTTGTTTAAAAATATTGAGTTTTTTGAAGTAGAAATGATGTTCTCTTCAATAAACTTATATGTTGAATTTGGATTGAATAGCGTTAGGTTTGCTTTTTCACCTTCATTAATAACGGCCGATGAAACGTTAAACCTATTTCTTGGATTTGAAGTTAAACATTTAATTAAAATTTCAGTATCAATGACATTGTTCAACGCTCCAAATAAGCTTTCCATGCCTATTGTTCCAAATTTGGCGTTTTGAAATTCTACTTTTTTATGTTCAATATCTATTGGATTATGATCACTTGTAATCATATCAATAACTCCACTATTTAACCCTTTAATTAGCGCCTTTGAATCTTTTGAAGTTCTTAAAGGTGGTAATATTTTTGAATTGGAATCAAATTTTGTTAATTCATCATCATTTAATACCAAATGATGAGCAGCTACACTGCATGTAACATTTAATCCTTTTTTCTTCGCTTTTTTAATTTGTGAAACTGCATTTGCCGTTGAAATAGTAGGTATATGTAATTTCCCTCCAGTATATTCCAAAATAAATAAATCTCGAGCAATTTGCATTTCTTCTGCCAAAGCAGGCATTCCGCTTAATCCAAGTTTAGTGCTGTTTTTTTCTTCGTTTACTATTCCTTTTCCAGCAATTGAATTATCTTGAGGAAAACTCAAAACTAAACCATCAAAATTTTGAACATATTGCAAACTAATTTTAAGGAAATTAGCATTGGAAATAGACTTGTTATAATCACCAAAAGCAATCGCTCCTGAATTTTGCATGTCATAAAGCTCAGCAAGATCCCTTCCTTCAGCACCTTTTGTAAGATTTCCTATTGGAAATAAGTCTGTAGCAGTATTTTTAGCTTTATTTTTTATAAATTCAATAGCTGATTTATTATCAACTACAGGATTAGTATTCGGATTAACAGCAACCGCGGTAAAACCACTTTTTGCAGCAGTTTTTAAACCGTTTTCAATAGTTTCACGTTCTTCAAAACCAGGCTCTCCAAAACTTACACTGGTATCAAACCATCCCTGTGAAATATGTAGATTTTCTAAATTAATTTCTTTAATTGAGGTTTCGTTTTTAATTGAACTTGCAATTTTTTTAATAATTCCTTTTTCAATTAAAATATCCTTCGTTTGAAGGTGAAACGGACTTGAACTATCAATAATAGTTGCTGATTTTAGAAGTATTGTCATTTATTGAAATATTTTAGGATAAGCATTTCAATTAGCAAAAATAAAACAGAAAATGCTAAAAACCATTTAAAAAGCCAATTGATTTTTTGTTGATTGTTAATTTCATTAAAAACCTCTTCAATTGAGGAGGATATTTTTAAATTAGGATACTTATTTGTTAAAGTATTTAAATTCAAATATTGTAAGTCGCTTTCCTCTCTATTGTAATTAAAGGCCAATGTTTTAATGTGACTTGTGTTTTTGAAAATCTTGTAAAAGCCACTCCTTACTATATTGTTTTCTAAATTTAAAGAAACTTTGTTTTGTGTACTTGTTTGAAGTGGAATAAAATCTAAATTATTATTAGATATTTTTAAGACTTCATCTTTTTTTATTGAAGTGGAAATTTCAACCTTGTTTTCAGACGAGATGATGTTATATAAATGACCGGTTTTTAAGCTATGAGATGCCATATTATAAAAAACAGGTACAATTAAAGGTGACTGGCTAAAATTTGTACTCTCTTTATCTAAAGGAGAAGAAACCCAGTAAATAGAGCTATTTAAATATTCTATAGAAGAAATGAAAGCATCGTTATTGTCCAGTTTAATAATAGCAGAACTATTGTTCAAGTTTGTTGGATAATATAAATTGACTTTTGGGTACTGAAAGTTTGTTACTTTTTTCTCAAAAACATCTTTTACAATTGGATGATCATAATTAATTGAGGTTACATTGTGTTCAATTTCTTTTTTCGTAAGAATTTCACCAATATTTCCTATTCTTAGTAAGTTATTGTATGAGTTATAATCAATATTTTTTGAGGGAATAACTGCGATGTGGCCTCCAAGCTTTATAAAAGTCTCAATATGATTTATTAATTCTTTTGGAATATTCTCAAGCTCATTTAAAACTATTAAATGTTGATTTTGGAGCTCATTATAATTTAAGTTTTTTGGTAAAGATTCCTTAAAGTTAAAGGCATCTTTGGTATAAATTTTAGATAAGAAGTTTGAAGCCTCTCCAATGCATAATACCTTAATTTTTTCAGGTTTAGAAATTGAAAAATAGAAGTCATTGTCGAATTCCAAGGCATTGTCAACCAAAGTAATTTTTCCATTGAAATTTTTAGCGTTTGGTAATTTAAATTCAACTGAACTAACGTTTGAATTGTTAAATGAAGCTGTAGTTTTACTTATTAATTTTGAATCATTAAATAATGAAATAGGTATTTTTAAATCATTTTTTAAAGAGCTTTTTAAAATTACCTTGATGTTCGTTTCCAGAGATGTTTCATCAATTACAAATAAACTATCAATATAAAAATTATTAATTTTTTTAGGATTAAGTTTTAATATACTAGTTGAGTTATTACTAGTACCACCAAAATTATTATTGGATAAATTAACAGATTGGAAATCTGAAATTATAACGGTTTTATGAATGGAATTATCATTACTTCCTTGTTGCGCTTTTAAAAGAACTGTATTTAAATCAAGTTTATTAGGGTAGTAATTAAGTTTTGTAAGCAGGTTTTTTAAGTTTTTATTATCAATGTCTTTCAAAAAATGACTGTTGGTAATAAAGGTAATTTTGTTTTCAGAAATAGTGTTGTTTTCAATAATGTTTTTTGCTGCACTCTTAAGTAATTCACCCGTTTCACCTTTTGCTTGCATGCTAAAAGAGTTATCGAGGTATATAGTAGTACTAAATTTTTGCTGTTGAGAATATTCTGAAAAATAGGGTTGAGCAAAAGCAAAAATTAAACATGTAAAAAGTAACATTCTAGTAATTAAAACCAACAATTTCTTTAACCTTGCACTTTTACGTGTTTGTTTTTCAATGGTTTTTAAAAATTTTACATTGGTAAATGGAACTTTTACAAAGCGTTGTAATTGAAATAAGTGAACTAATATGGGTATTAGAAGTAATAGAAGTGCATATAAAATTTCAGGATGCTTAAAATGCATTGTTCACAAGGATTTTTCAAAGATATAAAAATCAGCTGTATTTAAGCAAAATAGTTTTTGAAAATTCCTAAAGCATAATTACTTGCAATTGAATTTGCAAATTTTGGAAAATCTATTGTAGCGTTGTCATTTGCCTTGTCAGAAATTATTCTGATTATTGAAAATGGTATTTCATATTCAAAACAAACCTGTGCTACAGAAGCACCTTCCATTTCTACACAAACTGCTGATGGTAATATTTCATTTAATTGGTTTATTTTTTCAATACTTGAAATAAATTGGTCACCGCTGGCAATATCTCCTTCAATATATTTTGGTGAAGTAATTTCAAAGTTTTCGGCATCACATGGATTTATAAAATCGGTATATGATTTTAAAAAAGAGTTTGTTGCTTTTACCAAGTTTTTAGAACAGCTTGTTTCTAAGAATTTTTTTTTCAAAATTGGAATAACAAACTGATCATAAAGAGGGCTTGCATCCATATCATGTTGATACATGTTTTTTCCAATTACAATATCTCCAATATTTAGATTTTTATTTATAGCTCCTGCAACTCCTGTAAAAATTATTTCATCCAACTTAAAGTCATTTATTAGCTGTGTTGTTGTAGCGGCTGAAGCAACCTTACCCCAACGAGAAAAAACAATGACAACTTCTTTATTGAATAATGTTCCTGAATAATAAGTTCTTTTACCTTTTATTACAGTAGTTATATTTTTTAGTTCATCTAAAAGAGCTTTTACTTCTTCCTGCATTGCGCTGATAATTCCTATTTTACCCATTCTCTTTTTAATATTGAATATAAATTGTTAGTAATAAATGATCTTTAGTCAATAATTTTCCCATCTTTCATTTCCAGCTTTCTATCAGCCATATTTGCCAACTCTTCATTATGCGTTACAATTACGAATGTTTGATTGTATTTATCGCGTAAAGTGAAAAATAATTCATGTAGTTTTTTTGCCGAAGAAGAATCTAAATTACCACTAGGTTCATCAGCAAAAATTACATCCGGATCATTTATTAATGCTCTTGCAACAGCAACTCTTTGCTGCTCACCTCCCGAAAGTTCATTAGGTTTGTGATTGATTCTATCAGAAAGTCCTAAAAAATCTAATAAATCTTTTGCCTTTGCTTCGGTTTCTTTTTTCGACTTGTTTCCAATATATGCAGGAATACAAACATTTTCAAGAGCTGTAAACTCAGGTAATAATTGATGAAACTGAAATATAAAGCCTATATGCTCATTTCTAAATTTAGATAAGGATTTATCCTTTAAGGCTATTAAGTTATTGTTATTAATAGTTAAAGAGGCATTTTTTTTTAATGCAGGGAAATCTAAAGTTCCTAAAATTTGTAATAAGGTTGTTTTTCCGGCACCTGAAGGGCCTACAATTGCAACTATTTCACCTTTTTTTATATTTAAACTAACACCTTTTAATACTTCTAAATCTCCGTAAAATTTATGAATTTGAGTTGCATTTATCATAGTCCAAAAATAGGTAAAATAAAAAATTAAAATATTGAAAAAAATAAAAATTTAATTCAACCTTCTAAATCAACTTTTTCAAGTTGTTATAATCTATATAATAAACTAATCTTAAAGAAAAGTTGTGTAGCGTAGGTTCTTTAAATAAGTTATTCAAATTATCCTGAAAATTAAGATCTGAAAATTCATCTGTGTTAAATAAAGAATTTCGATATAAAGCAACAAGCTGACTTCCTGGGGCAAATTCCCATTTGAAATTTAAATCAAAATTCCATGTATTAAAGTTAATATCATGATTACCCGTGTAATCACTCTTAGTTAACGTACCATTTTCTTCTAATAAAAAATACTGATTATCATATTTAACAGGTGACCAATATTGTCTAAAGGTTAATGTTAAAGCTGATTTTGTGCTGAAATTATACTTCCCAGAAAGTGAATTTGTAACTGATTTTGTATCTCTGTTTCCAAAAATAATTGAACCTTCATCTTCTGTTACGTACCCTTTGTCATTTGCATCTTTTGTATATCTTAAGCTATAAATAAAAGAAAGGTTATCATTTAAGCGATATCTAGGAGAAAATCTTGCAAAAATAAATGAATTGTTTTCTGTTGTTCTGTTTGCGTAAAATACACTAAGATCTAGTGCAAATTTATTTCTGTAATCTGTTGAAATAAACTGATTAGTAGCAATTCTTGGTCCTTGTTTAAAAAACCTTCCATCAACTCTTGGTTCGTAATAATCAAATTGATTTCCAATACTTCCCTGAATATTTCCACCAAAAGCGGTTTGTGTTTCTTTTGTTTGAAAAAAGTAGTTCAAACGCAACGAATTTCTTGTATAGGTATTTGGTTTGTATAAATAATCTAGGTCAGCTCTAAGTGAAATTCTATATTCATTAAATCTTTTAGTAGGTTCAAAAATTCTGTATGAGATTTGCCCTTCAAAATTGCTGAAGTTATTTCTTCTTTGAAACCCTAAATCGTTTTTATCAAATTTATCATCTTGTAAATTGTGTTCAAAGTTATATTGCCAATTTCCACTCACTTTTCCTATTTCTACGCTTGAAATAAAACCAGTAGAATTTTCTCCAAATTCATTTATATGACTCATTCCAACACCACCATTAAGATTGTATTTATTTGTTTTATTTGTTAAATTGAACAATAAAGCTGATACGTTTGCATCTCTAAATGAACCATTTCTTAAAACATTGGTATTGATAAAACTTACCGATGAATTTTTATTGAATTGTTGATCTAAAACTACCACATTATAATTTGTAAAGGGTTCTGTGACAACACTTCTAAATTCTTCAGTTTCTGTATTTTTTATTTTAGCTTCAGTTTTTTCGGTAATTGCATTAAAAACACCAATTCCTAATCCGCCTTTAGTTCTTCCAGACACTTTAATGGCATTTAGCATATTAACATTTATAGGATTGTCAATTAGCTCCTCATTATCGTCTAAATTATCTTCGTCATAATAGGCTGATGGAGTATTTCCAATTCTTCTGGAATAAAAAAGATCTCCTTTGCTAAAAAGCTCTGTTCCTTCAGTAAAAAAGGATCTTTTTTCATCAAAATGTTGTTCAAAAGGTCCTAAGTTTAAAGTAATATCATCAAATGCAGTTTGACCAAAATCAGGTATAAGTGTAGCATCTAAAGTAAAGCTTTCATTTATTCCATATTTCACATCCATTCCATAGTTGGTAGCAAAATCATTGTCACCATCAAACGTAGTGTATGAAGCAGAAGCATAAGGATAAAAGCTCAATCGAGTTGGAGGTTGGATATTTTTTAAACCTTCTACAGTTCCAGAGTATTGCCCAATATTTCCATTTGTTTTGTCAATAAAATTCCATGAATACTGTTCTTTTTTACCTTGCATTCTTCTGTGAATATTGAGACCCCATGTTTGAACTTCATCATTTGAAAAACGTAAAGCAGAATAAGGAATTTTTATTTCAGCAATCCAGCCATCTTCAACAATTTTAACTGAGCTAGTCCAAACAGCGTTCCAACTAAAATCCTCGTTATCGGGAGTAACTTTTGCATCAGCCTGATTTCCGGTTACTTGAACAAAGAATTCAGTGTCGTTTTGACCATCATTATATGGATTTAAAATAACACCAAACCAATCTGCTTGCCCAAAATTATCTCTTGTTGCTGATTCCTTAGGAATGTCATTTATATTATCATCATACAAATAGGCCCCAAAATAAATGGCTTCATCATCATAAATAACTTTTACTTCTGTTTTTTGATTGTCAGGTTCTTTTTCACCTGAACCAGGTCTAAACATTATAAAATCTTTAGCCATTTCTGCCATTGCCCAAGCTTCATCATTTAAATTTCCATCAATCACAGGAGCTTTAGTAACTCTAAGAGCATTGATGCTTTTTGAGTTTTTTTGAGCATTTATAACAATGGAAAATAATAAAAAAGATAAAAACAGAAAATTTCGCATACTTAAACTAAATTCAAACTTATTTAATAACTACGAAAATATTTATAAAGAACTAATGTACTTCTTAAATAAATGTTAATTAAAATTAAATAGGCTTAAAAGGAGTTTTAGCTATTAAAAAATGTTATGAATCTTATTATAATCTAAGTAATAAATAAATTTTACCGATAAATTATGGTCAAATGGGTTTTTGAATAAATTATCTAAGTTTTTGTTAAATTTTAAGTGAGACAAATCATCCTCGTTAAATAATGAATTTCTGTACAAAGCAATAAACTGACTTCCTGGTGCAAATTCCCAAGTAAAGTTTAAATCAAAATTCCAAATGTTATAATTAATATCATGATTTCCATTATATTTAGAGCTGTTTAGTTCACCATTATTATTTAATTCAAAAAAACTATTGTTATAAGATACAGGAGTCCAGTAATAACGAAAAGTTAGATTTAAGGCCGTTTTTGGATTGAAGTTAAGACTGCTTGAGACGCTATTTACAACGGTTTTAGAGTTTCTATTACCAAATACAATTGAATCATCATCTAAAGTTGTTACCCAACCTTTTTCGTTGAAATTATTGTCAAAACTAAATTCATATGCAATTTGAAATTTATCAGAAAAGCGATACCTCGGAGAAATGGCAAACCAATAACTACTTTCATGGTCTTTTAATCTGCTATAACCTCCTAAATTGGTTTCTAAAGCAAATTTCTTACGAAAATCTGAGGAAAACCAGGTGTTAAAATTGGCAGAACCATTCTGTTTATGAAATTTGCTAAAATCTTCGGTTCTTGGTTCATAAAAATCTTTATTTTTGCCTAAGTTGAAATTGGCATTGAAACCAAAGTTTTTACGATCACGTGTATTGCCCCAAAAGTTCATTCCAATATTATTTGAGGTATAAATATTTGGGTTATCTAAATAACTTAAATTACTCCAAACATTCACTCCAAAATTGTTGAAAATACCAATTGGTTCAAAAATTCGATAAGAATATCGTCCGTAATATCTCTTGTAATTATTTCTTTGATTAAAACCCAGATCATTGATATTGTATTTTTTATCTACCTTATTTAAGCCTAATTCATAGCGATGATTTCCACTTGATTTACCAAAACTGAAATCTCCAAAAAAGCCAGTTGAGGTTTTTCCGTTTTCTAAAATGTGGCTGACTTTTAAACTTCCATCAATATAATGTGTGTTCTTCTTGTTTAAAACATTAAACAATAGACCAGAAACATTTGCATCTCTAAAACTTCCTTCTCTTGTAACATTGGTATTTACAAAAGTAATAGAGGATGTTTTGTTAAACTGTTGATCTAAAACTAAAACATTGTAATTTGTAAAAGGCTCAGTAACTTCTTTTCTTATCTTATCAGTATCGGTATTTTTGATTTTTGCAAAAGTTTTTTCGGTAATTGCATTAAAAACTCCAATTCCTAAATTCCCTTTGGTTCTTCCAGAAACTTTAATTGCATTAATCATATCAACTTTTGTTGGATTTTCTAAAACAATTTCATTCTCATTTAAGTTTTCTTCAGCATTGTTATATCCAATTGGCATGTTTCCAATTCTGCGTGAATAAAACAACCTTCCTTTGTTAAACAATTCTGTTCCTTCAGTAAAAAATGAACGCTTTTCTGAGTATTGTTGTTCAAAAGGACCTAGATTTAATGTAACATCATCAAAAGCAGTTTGACCAAAATCGGGTATTAAAGTTGCATCTAGCGTAAAACTATCAGAAATTCCATATTTAACATCCATTCCATAATTGTAATCAAAATTATCACTGCCATCATAAAAATTATAGTTAGCTGAAGCATAAGGAGAGAAACTTAATCGGGTAGGGGTATCAATTTTTGATATGCCAGTAATTTCGCCAGCATACTGTGTAAATAAACTTGTACTTTTATCTATATAATTCCATACAAACTGCTCGTTAGTGCTTTGTATTCTACGATGCATATTTACACCCCAAGAACTCATGTTGGAATTTGAAAACCGTAAAGCAGAATATGGTATTTTCATTTCTACAACCCAGCTATCTTCGTTGATTTTTACACCACTTTCCCAAACAGCGCTCCAACTCCAATCTTCTCCATTTGAAGTGATTTTGGCATCTGCTTGCGTTCCTGCACTAGTTACTAAAAATTCAGTATCGTTTTGTCCATCATTATTAGGGTTTAAACTGACCAGAAAAAAATCTGTATTTCCAATATTATCACGGGTAGTTAATTGTATTGGAATAGTTTTAGTATTTGGATCATACATTACAGCACCAATATAAATAGCAGTATCATCATACATAAATTTTACAACCGTTTTTTTATCCTTTTCTTTTTCACCATCGCCCGGTCTAAACATTACAAAATCTTTAGCCTCATCAGCGCCAAGCCAAAAAGATTCATCTAAAACACCATCAATTGAAGGTTTTTCGTTGACTCTGGTTGCGTTTACCTTTTTTTTCTGAATAGATTGACTGAAGATATTTATTACAAAGAATGCAAATATTAGGAAGAATAAATTTTTCATAGAATTGTTGAAATATGGAATAAAATATAAATTGTAATGAATGTGTTATTTGAAAATAAAACCTCATTTTTTTGGTTTATTATCATAAAGACCTTTGAATATAACGATTGTTACAAAAAATTATATTTTTTTTTAAATTTTAAATATATTGCATCTAGATTGTTACATTTGTCAATACATTTTAAAACCAATAATCTCTAATGAACTTACACGAATATCAAGGAAAAGAATTGTTAAACAGTTTTGGCGTTAGAATTCAACGTGGAATTGTTGCGGATAATCATAAGAAAGCAGTTGAAGCTGCTAAACAATTAGCAACTGAAACCGGAACAGGCTGGTGGGTTGTAAAAGCTCAAATTCACGCGGGTGGTCGTGGAAAAGGAGGAGGAGTTAAACTTGCAAAAAGTTTAGAAGAAGTAGGAACTATTTCAGAAAGCATTATTGGTATGATGTTAAAAACGCCTCAAACTTCTGCAGAAGGAAAAAAAGTACATCAAGTTTTAGTTGCCGAAGATGTTTATTATCCTGGAGATAATGAACCTGAAGAATATTATATATCTGTGTTATTAAACAGAGCAACAGGAAAAAATATGATAATGTATTCTACTGAGGGTGGAATGGATATTGAAACTGTTGCAGAGGAAACTCCGCACCTAATATTTACTGAAGAAATTGATCCATTAATAGGTTTGCAACCGTTTCAAGCTAGAAAAGTGGCGTTTAACCTTGGTTTGTCAGGAGGAGCATTAAAAGAAATGATAAAATTTGTTACTTCTTTATATACTGCTTTCGTAAAATCGGATGCTTCATTATTTGAAATTAACCCAGTATTGAAAACTTCCGATGATAAAATTTTAGCAGTTGATTCTAAAGTTGCTTTAGATGACAATGCATTATATCGTCATAGAGATTTAGCTGAATTACGAGATTTAAGAGAAGAAAATGAAATTGAGGTTGAAGCAAATGAAGCTGGATTGAATTATGTAGATTTAGATGGTAATGTTGGATGTATGGTAAACGGTGCTGGTTTGGCAATGAGTACTATGGATTTAATTAAGCAATCTGGCGGAGAACCAGCTAACTTTTTGGATGTAGGAGGTACTGCTGATGCTAAACGTGTAGAAGTTGCTTTTAGAATTATTTTAAAAGATCCAAATGTAAAAGCAATTTTAGTTAATATTTTTGGGGGTATTGTTCGTTGTGATAGAGTAGCACAAGGTATAATTGATGCCTTTATTAACATGGGAGATGATATTCAAGTTCCAATTATTGTTCGTTTACAAGGAACGAATGCTGTTGAAGCAAAACAATTAATTGATGCCAGTGGATTGAATGTAATTTCGGTTACTGAATTTCAAGAAGCGGCAGATAAAGTAAAAGAAGTTTTAGGGTAAACTCCTAAAAGTATTATATAAAAAAACCGACTAATAGTCGGTTTTTTTTATGCCCAATTTTTAATTGAGATCTTACTTATTGATAATTGAAAATTCAGAAAACACCGCTTTATGATCTGTTGGCCAAATGTTTAATGGCTCTTTTATAAGGTCTTGGGTAGGCTCTAATACACGTTTGTTTCTTACAATATCTCCTTTAGGACCTATTATTTTTGAGTTTAGAAGTTTCATTCTATCATCTGGATAATAAAAAATAAAATCAATTCGATCTCTATCATCAGCATCTGGGCTCCAGGCTAATTTATTAATTGGAACAGCCGGATTATTTGCAGGGTAAGTAAAGCCAGGATGCGTTAATGGATTTGGAAACATTTCTCTATAGGCATCAATAAAACCATTTTTAGATAATTCCATAGAAACATTCCAATTCATAACAACTCCATTATGGTCATATAAATTTTTATTGTCCTCAATCCAATCTAAATGTGAAGGTTCGTTATTATCTCCACCATAAATGACAATTCTACCTTTTTTTATTTCATTTTTAGCATCTTTAATAAAAACTTTAGTGGCGTCATCTCTTAGAGAGGCTAAATTTATTTTTTCAATTTCTTTTATGGATGTAACCGGTGCTTTGAGTTTTTCCCAAGTTGAACCGTTATAACCGCGAGGTAAATACAACGCACAATTTAAATAATCCAAATGTCCACTATAAAATGCAATTTCAATTCCATTAAAATTTATAATGGCCTTGGTTATTGAGCCATGATCATTAGTAACTGGATATAAATTGGTTTGTTCAAGAATTGGAAATTTAGAAAGTAAACCGGTATCTTGGCTTTTGATGGAATAAAAAGTGTATCCTTTTTCTTCAAAAGATTTAATGAACCTTTTAGCAAGATTAGTATTGTTGTAGTTTCTAACTTCACTTAAAGCAATTAAATCGGCTTTAGAGTCAACTATTTCATTAAGAATAGCTTCATAACCTTCTTTAACGACAGTTCCTTCTTGCCAAATATTAAATTGCAGTACTTTTAAGGTTTGTTTGTTTTGAGCTCTACAGCATACTATTGATGTAAAGACACACAAAACACTAAATATTTTAATAATTTTTTGCATATTGAATTTTAAGCAAAAAAAACACTTCAATTGAAGTGTTTTTTAGATTGGTTAGATGTTAAATTTAAATATCTTCAAAATTTACATCAGTAAAGCTTTCAGTAGTAGTTTGTTCAGTTAATTCAGAAGGTCTTTTAAAATCTTTTTGGTGACGTTCAGATATTACTTCTTCACCTTTTTCATTTAAAATGTAATCAGTTGCAGCTTTTAGCATTTCATTAAACTCAGCAAAATCTTCTTTGTATAAGTAAATTTTGTGTTTTTTGTAATGGAAAGATCCATCATCATGAGTGAATTTTTTACTTTCTGTAACTGTTAAATAATAATCTTCTGCTTTCGTAGCTCTTACATCAAAAAAGTAAGTTCTTCTTCCTGCTCTTAGAACCTGCGAGAATATTTCCTCTTGTTCCAAATGTTCTTTTTCCATAATTAACTCTCTATTTTTAATTAATCTTATATTAGATTTATCACAAATCTATAAAATTATTTTTCTAATATCCCTTTTTTTAAATTTCTTTTTCCAAAAGTTGCTGCTCGTAAAGTTCTTGGTAATAACCTTTAATATTAACTAACTCGTTATGTGTTCCTTGTTGTAAAATTTTACCGTTTTCAAGTACAATTATACTATCTGCATTTTTTACTGATGAAATTCTATGACTTACAATAATCGACGTTTTATTTTTACTTAATCTGTATAAATTATTTAGTATAATTTCTTCGGTTTCTGTATCTACAGCAGATAAACAATCATCAAATATTAAAATTTCAGGATCTTTAATTATTGCTCTGGCAATTGAAATACGTTGTTTTTGTCCTCCAGATAAGGTTACACCTCTTTCGCCAACAAAAGTGTCGTATCCATTGTTAAAATCAATAATATTGTGATGTATGTATGCGTTTTTGGCAGCTTCTTCTATTTTTGCATCGGAAGCATCCTTATTACCAAATTTGATATTGTTTTTAATTGTATCAGAAAAGAGAAAAGCTTCCTGAGGAACAAAACCAATATTCTGACGTAAATTATCTAAATTAAGATTTTCAATATTTGTATCATTAATTAATATTTCTCCAGAGTTCACATCATATAATCGAGCAATAAGAGATATTATAGTTGACTTTCCAGAACCAGTATTTCCTAGAATGGCTAATGTTTTACCTTTTTCAATTTTAAAACTAATGTTGTTGGCAGCTGTTATTTCCGTATCTTCATAGGTGAAGGAAACATTTTTAAATTCTATATTTCCACTTATATAGGAAGGCTCTTTGCAATTGTTTTTAATTTCAGGCTCATGTTCTAAAAATTCATTGATTCTTTTTTGAGAAGCTTCAGCTTGTTGAATAATTGAAGTTACCCAACCTACAACCGCAACAGGCCAAGTTAACATGTTAACATAAATAATAAATTCAGCAATTACCCCAAGAGTTATTGAACCAGAAATATATCGCAACCCTCCAATGTAAATTACCAAAATGTTACTTAATCCAATTAATAATATCATTAAAGGGAAAAACAGAGCTTGTGCCTTAAATAAATCAATATTTTTTTCTTTTGATGTATTTGCTAGGTCTTCAAATTCACTTATGGTTTTGTATTCAATTCCATAAGATTTTAAAATACTTATTCCTGAAAAAGTTTCTTGTGCATTTGCTGTTAGTTTAGATAAATACTGCTGAACAACAGTACTTCGTTTGTTAATTACTCTACTTAAAATATATATTGAGATGGATAAAACAGGTAATGGAATTAATGTATAATTTGTCAATGCCGGGTCAATATTATACATTTTAATTATTGCCACAGAAAATAACACTAACATATTGATGGTATACATTATTGCTGGTCCGAAATACATTCTAACTTTACTAACGTCTTCACTAATTCGGTTCATTAAATCACCTGTTCTATTTTTTTTATAAAAATTAAGTGAAAGGCGCTGATATTGCTGGTAAATTTCATTTTTCAGATCAAATTCAATTAATCTTGAAGTAACAATTATAGTTTGTCGCATTAAAAATGTAAAAAAGCCAGCCAATAAAGCCGCTCCAATTATATATAAAATATTGTTTAAAAGTTCATCTTTAACGAAATCTAAATCTTTAACGATTCCATTTTTATAATCATCAGCAACATTCACTGATTCTCTTATCAGTTGAGGTATTTGAAGAGCTAAAACTTTAGAAAAGATAGTGATAACCACTCCAATTAGTAGCCTGTATTTATATTTGAAAAAGTATTTGTTTAGGTATTGTAAAGCTTTCATAAAGTAATTAAAGTCGCACAGATTTTAAAAACACGAATATACATCATTAATATTTTAATAAGTATTATTTAAGATAGTTTTAACTTTGCTTAAAAAATCAAAAACAAGTGTTAATTTATAAAAATTAGTAGTATTTTTGCGCCGTGAAAAACACTAAAAATTTCAAAGTTCTTTAAATGATAAATAGAAGACATATTAGAGTTAAAGTTATGCAATCAGTTTATGCATTGCTACAATCTAAAAGTGATAACCTGGACAAAGAGGAAAAATTCTTATACACAAGTATTGACAAAATGTATGAACTGTACGTTTCAATGTTATGTTTTCTTGTTGAAGTTAAGAAAAATGAAAGTAAACATTTAGAAATCTCCCAAAAGAAGTTTTTAGCCACTCCGGAAGAATTAAAACCTAATGGTAAATTTGTAAATAATCAAGTTTTTAAGCTGTTAGAAGAAAGTATCTCATTAAACAGTTTTGTTGAAACAAACGACATTAGCTGCTGGAAATTGGATACGGAATATATTCATGAAATTTTGAAGTTGACTAAAGAGAGTGAACTTTATACAAGTTATATGAATTCAGGGAAATCTTCATTTCAAGAGGATAAAGAGTTTGTAATTTCTTGGTTTAAGGAAATTATTGCTCCAAATGAAAAATTGGCTGATTATTTTGAAGATAAAAATATTAGTTGGGTTGATGATATTCCATTTGTAAACACATGGATTGTTAAAACATTAAACCAAATTAAACCTGAGCAAGCCTTTCATTTAGGGAATTTATATAAGGATATTGATGATAAAAAGTTTGTAGTAGAACTTTTTAGAAAAGTTGTTTTAAATCATTCAGAATTTGAAAAGGAAGTTATGGATAAAACTCCTAACTGGGATGCGGATCGAATAGCTGAGATAGATATGATTTTAATAAAAATGGCTATTTGTGAATTTTTGAAATTCCCTTCAATGCCAACCAGAGTTACAATCAATGAGTATATTGAGATCTCTAAAGATTATTCAACAGAAAAAAGTAGCTTTTTTATCAATGGAGTTTTAGATAAAATTTTAAAAGATTTTACAGCTACAAAAAGATTGAATAAAATTGGTAGAGGATTGTTATAATTTTTTAATTTTACAAAAAAAACTTTTAAAAAAATGAAAAAAATATCAATTATCTGTATTGCAGTATTAGGTTTATTAATTGTTTCTTGTAAAGATAATGCTACGGCAAAAATAAATTCAGCGAATTTAGAAACGGCAAAAGAACGTGACGCAAAAATTAGTTTAGGAGCTGCAATTATAGAGTTTGACCAAAATGAATATGATTTTGGTACAATCACTGAAGGAGATAAAGTTGAAGGTAAATTTATTATTTCAAATAAAGGAAAAGTTGATTTAGTAATAACAAATGCAAAAGCAACTTGTGGGTGTACTGTTCCAGAATGGCCGAGAGAAGCTATTAAGCCTGGAGCATCAGCTGAATTGAAATTTACATTTAACTCAAGAGGAAGAACAGGTAAACAAAGTAAGTCAATTACTTTACAAACAAATTCAGAAAAAGTTACCGAAGTGTTACGAATTAAAGGAATGGTAACACCAAAGGATAAGAAATAAAATAATTTAAATAGAATAAATGTATACAACAATTTTTTTACAAGCATCAGGAGGTAGTACGTTAACAAGTATGTTACCATTTTTATTAATGTTTGTGGTTATTTATCTTTTTATGATACGCCCACAAATGAAACGTGCAAAAAATGAAAAAGCTTTTCAAGCTTCAATCGCCAAAGGTAATAAAGTGATAACCACTAGTGGAATTCATGGAAAAATTTTGGATATTGTAGATAGCGATAATACTGTGATTATTGAAACAGGAGCAGGGAAAATGAAATTTGAACGTTCAGCTATTTCAATGGAGTTAAGCAAAAAGCTACAAGCTCCAAAAGAGAAGAAATAAGAAATATTACATATTTAAAAAAGTGAGCTTTTAAGCTCACTTTTTTGTATATTTAATTCTTATTTTAAAATGCAAATGAAAACTACATTAGAAAATTCAAACCTATCAATAACAAATAAGAGAAGAATAAAGGTTTTTATATTTATATTAATCTTAACCTCTATTATTTGGTTGTTAGTAGAACTTTCTAAGACTTATAAAAGTTCAGCAACCTTTATAGTTGAATACAAAAACTTACCAACAGGGAAATTATTACAGGAGAAACCTATTTCTGAAATTGACCTAGCAATTGAAGCTCCGGGATTTAATTTGTTGAAATACAAATGGAAAAAACATAAAATCAAATTGAATTTAAAAAGTACCGTTAAAAAAGGTGCTAGTTATTTTTTATTACCTAATCAACAATTGTCTTATTTAGATGCTCAGTTGGCAGGAGATATTGATGTAACCAATGTTTTAATTGATACAATATTTGTAGAATTAGGGAGTAATAAAACTAAAAAAGTACCTGTAAAATTAAATATTGATCTAAATTTTAAATTGGGTTATAATTTAATTGATAAAATTGTAGTAACACCTGACTCTATTGAGATAACCGGTACAGAAAAAACAATAGATTCTATCAATGAGATTAATACAGTTAAGTTAGAACTTAATGATTCTCACAAAAATATTGATAGAAAATTGCAATTAGAACTTCCAAAAAATAAATCAAATTTTAGAGTGTCAGCTAAAAGTATTAAAATATTTGCAGGGGTTGATAAATTTACTGAAGGGAAGTTAATTATTCCAGTTAACTTTATAAATGTTCCTGAAGCAATTAAAGTGAATGCATTTCCAAAGCAAATAGAAGTAGTATATCAGGCAGGTCTTTCTAACTTTAATAAAATTACTAGCAATAGTTTTTTAATTGTTTATGACTATAATGAATACAAGAATGATACAACAATTCAATATTTAACACCACAAATAAAACATAAAAGTGAATTTATTTCATCAATAAAAATAAATCCGAGTCAAATCGAGTTTTTAATTCAAAAATGAAAATAGTTGGTTTAACAGGTGGTATTGGTAGCGGTAAAAGTACCGTTTTAAAGTTGTTTCAAGATTTTGGGGCTGCAATTTATATTGCCGATATAGAGGCTAAAAAATTAATGAATACAGATAAAGAGCTCATTTCAAAAATTAAATTATTATTTGGAGAAAAGGCTTTTGTAAACGAGGTTTTAAATACAAATTATATTGCTTCAATTGTTTTTAATGATAAAGGAAAATTAGAACTATTAAATGCTATGGTTCATCCAAAGGTGAGACAGGATTTTAATAATTTTGTTAACAAAACCACAGCCGAGATTGTAATATATGAAGCAGCAATATTATTTGAAAGTGGCAGTGATAAAATTTGTGATTTTGTTATTACAGTAACTTCAGATTTTGATACAAAAATTGATAGGATAATGAAGCGTGATGGTGTTTCTAAGCAGCAAATTTTAGATAGAATGAAACATCAGTCAACTGATGAGTTTAAAATTAAAAGATCTAATTTTGTTATTACGAACAATTCTCTTTTGTATACAAAATTACAGGTAAAAACAGTTTATAATTTATTATTGATGTAGATGCAATTCTTGAAGAATTTCTTAATTTAATGTTAAAAAATTAGGTTTAATGTTAACTAACGTTAAAAATTAACAGTATAACTCCTAAAAGATTATTTTTGAATAATGGGAAAAAAAATATTTGTACTCATAATTGTATTGATGAGTATTGCCTTAATCGGTATTATTTCGGTTCAAGTATTTTGGATAAAAAATACCATACAAATTACAGAAGAACAGTTTACTTCTGATGTTAAGTTTGCCTTAGCGAAGGTATCTGAAGACATTAAAGAAAGAGAGTTTGAAGATTTTTATAGAAAGTTTTCTAAAATTTATAAGAAAGGTGGAATTAAAGATTCAGATATTCGAAATTTTATTTATCAAAAAATTGATACTACAAATAATGAAACGTTTACATACTCTCAGAGTATAATTGAACAAAATTATAAAGTACCAACGGAGTTCTTTGAAAATGATTCTTTAGATTTTAAAGAGATTTATAGTAAGGAAGAAATAACTATTATTAAAGATCATGTGGTTCAAAGTGATTACAAAGATTTAACACCACCAGAAGAAAGTTATATTAAGGTTGGTAGGTTTGAAGGAGCAGAGAAAGCAGAATTTGAAAAGGCGTTTGACGTTTATACCAGTAGATTACCTATTCATCAAAGAGTTAGTAATAGTGAAATTACATTTAGACTTGATAATGAGTTAAGAAGTAGAGGAATACCAACAAATTTCAAATACGGTATTTATAGTAATGAATTGGCAACACAAGTGAAGTCTGGTTATTTTCGAAAAGAAGTTGGTAAAAGTTATAAAGTTCCAATGTTTGCAGATAGTGATGGAAATAGTAATTATCAGTTGTTTGTTACATTTCCTGATGAAAAGAAATTTATAGTAGCATCAATATTTAAGATTTTACTACTGTCGGCATTTTTTGTTTTTATTATAATATTATCCTTTGTGAGTGCATTGTATCAGTTGGTTAGACAAAAACAAATATCAGAAATAAAAACAGATTTTATTAATAACATGACTCATGAATTTAAAACACCTATTGCAACCATTAATCTTGCTCTAGATGCTATTAAAAACCCGAGAATTATTAATGATGAAGAAAAGGTATTGCGTTATGTTAAAATGATACGCGATGAGAATAAAAGAATGCATGGGCAGGTAGAAAATGTATTGAGAATATCTAAGTTAGAAAAAAATCAATTAGATGTTAGTAAAGAAAAAGTTGATGTGCATGAAATTATTGAGGAAGCTATAACTCACGTTGATTTGTTAATAAAGAACAAGGGTGGCTATATAAAAACAAATTTTAAAGCTAGGTTAACCGAAGTTTTAGCAAATCAATTTCATTTAACCAGTGTTATTGTAAATATGCTTGATAATGCAATTAAATATTCAGAGGAGGCACCGAAGATTGATGTTAGTACAGAGAATAGTGATAAATTTATCAGTATAAAAATAAAGGATCAGGGTATTGGAATGAATAAAAATGTTCAGAAAAATATCTTTAAAAAGTTTTATAGAGAAGAAAGAGGGAATATTCACAATGTTAAAGGGCATGGTTTAGGTCTCTCATATGTAAAAAAAATAGTTGAAATTCATCAAGGGGAAATATATGTTGAAAGTGAGAAAGGTATTGGAAGCACTTTTACAGTTAGACTGCCATTGATATAAAAAAGAAAATATATGGAAAATAACAAAATTTTATTAGTTGAAGATGATCCAAATTTTGGAACCGTTTTAAAAGATTATTTATCTTTAAACGATTACAATGTTACACTTGCTAAAGATGGATTAGAAGGTTTAATAATGTTTAAAAACGATGATTATGATTTGTGTATTTTAGATGTTATGATGCCTCGTAAAGACGGTTTTTCATTAGCGAAAGACATTAGAACGGCTAATTCAGAAGTTCCAATTATCTTTTTGACAGCTAAAACAATGAAAGAAGATGTTTTGAAAGGATACCAGGCAGGAGCTGATGATTATTTAAACAAGCCATTTGATTCAGAAGTTTTATTGTATAAAATAAAAGCAATACTGCAGAGAAAAGAAGGAGATGAGAATGTTCAGGAAGAAGCATTTGAATTCAAAATTGGAAAATTTCACTTTAATTCCAAACTACGTCATTTATCGTTAGATGGAGCTGAACCACAAAAATTATCACCTAAAGAAAGTAAATTACTTAAAATGTTGGCAATTTATAAAAACGATTTAATGCCACGTGAATTAGCACTAACTAAAATTTGGAGAGACGATAATTATTTTACTTCTAGAAGTATGGATGTGTACATTGCCAAGCTTCGTAAATATTTGAAATTTGATGAAAACGTTGAAATTTTAAATATACATGGTGAGGGTTTTAGACTCATTGAAAAATAAAAAACATTTGAATCCTGCTTTAAGCAGGATTTTTTTTTACTTAAAAAGGCTATATTTGCTTAAAAATGAGGTGTTATGTCCAGTTTTATAAAAATATATGAGGAAAATCCTAATGAGCGTGAAATTGAGAAAGTTGTTAAGATTTTAAGAAAAGGAGGTTTAATAATTTACCCTACAGATACAGTTTATGGTATTGGTTGCGATATTACCAATACAAAAGCAATGGAAAAAGTAGCGAAAATAAAAGGGGTGAAATTAGAGAAAGCTAATTTTTCATTTATTTGTCACGATTTAAGTAATTTATCTGATTATGTAAAACAAATTGATACAGCAACCTATAAAATTCTAAAAAAAGCCTTACCTGGTCCATATACGTTTGTATTACCAAGTAGTAATGGGTTACCCAAAGCATTTAAGAATAAAAAAACAGTGGGTATTCGAGTACCTGACAATTCCATAATTAGAGAACTAGTAAAGCAACTAGGCAACCCAATTGTATCCACCTCAATTTATGATGAAGATGACCTTATTGAATATACTACTGATCCAGAATTAATTTTTGAAAAATGGAGAAATATTGTTGATGTAGTTATTGATGGAGGTTATGGAGATAATATTCCATCAACTGTGATTGATTTATCTGATGATGAAATAACTATTTTAAGAGAAGGTAAAGGAAGTGTAGATTTTTTATAAGTCCTTAAATATTTTTTTCCCCTGAACAAAATACCTCCATATAATACTATCAGATTTATAGTAATTGTTTAGTTGGTTTTTTCCATTTCTTTTCTTTAACATTTCAGGTATATGTTTGTAAAAACTAAAGTGAGCTTTTATAATCGAAGCTGTATGTTTTGGTTTTAAATCTGCTAAAAATTTGATGCCTGCTATTCCATCTAAAACAAGTCTGGAGAATACAATACCAACCATTTTATTTTTAGGTAAATTTTTAACAATTGAATAGAGGCTATTTCTAAAATTTAAATAAGTTTTTTTTGGATTGATTTCATCAAGAGTCGCTCCGCCAACATGATATACAGTTGAAGAACCCACATATTTTATTGTTTTCCCTTTGTTTTTAGCTCTCCAGCATAGATCAATCTCTTCTTGATGGGCAAAATAACTTTCATCAAAACCATTTAACTCGTGATATACTTTTGAACGTATAAAAAAACAAGCTCCAGAAGCCCAAAATATTTCAATAGTATCATTGTATTGTTGGTTGTCGGTTTCTAATTCAGAAAAAATGCGTCCTCTACAAAACGGATATCCATATTTATCAATAAATCCACCAGCAGCACCTGCATATTCAAACTTAGTTTTGTCCTTATAATCTAAGATTTTAGGTTGAATAATTGCTGTTTCTTCTTCGTTTTTAAAAGTTTTAATGATTGAATCTAACCAATTTTCACTTACTTCAATGTCAGAATTCACCAAAGCGTAGATATCAGCATTAACATGTTTCAAAGCATCATTATATCCTTTTGCAAAACCTCCGTTTTCTGTATTCTGAATGATGCTAATTTGAGGGTAGTTTTGTTGAATGAATTCAATAGAATTATCTGATGAGGCATTGTCAGCCACGATTATTTCAACTGAAGGTAAATTACTATGTTTAATTATTGAGGGTAAAAATTTTTCTAATAATTTTTTACCGTTCCAGTTTAATATTACGATGGCTATTTTCACAATTACAAACTTACTTTAATTGGGCTTAAAATGAAATTAAATTTATCTTAAATATAATCAGGTATATTTTCTAAAAAGATGTATTTCTCATTTTCAAAATCCATTTTACTTACATAATGCTGTAAGCCATTTGATACTATTAATAAATTGGCTTTTAATTTTAGATTGTATCGTGCAATTTGGTCAAATGATCCTTGAGTAATTTGTACTGAAGGAGCTTTACACTCAACAATAATATGAGGTAATCCTTTATTATTAAATATTAAAATATCAGTTCTCTTTGTTAAATTATTAATAGTAAGTTTCTTTTCAACTCCAATTAATGAAACAGGATATTTTTTTTCTTCAATTAAATAATGAATAATATGTTGGCGTACCCATTCCTCTGGAGTGAGTATCACATATTTTTTTCTAATAATATCAAAAATTTCATACTTATTTTTGGTACTTTTGATTCTGAATTTATAAGTGGGTAAATTCAATTGCTGCATACAACAAAAATGCTAATTTTTTTTTATAAATGAGTGACGTTGCAAAAATAGTTTCTGATATTAAAAACGGAGATATAAAGCCTATTTATTTTTTAATGGGAGAAGAACCTTATTATATTGATAAGATTTCTGAATTTATTGAAAATAATGTACTTTCAGAAGAGGAGAAAGGTTTTAATCAGATGGTGCTGTATGGAAGAGATGTAGCTGTTGAAGAAATTGCTGACAATGCAATGCGATTTCCTATGATGGCTGAAAAACAGGTTGTAATAGTTAAGGAAGCACAGGATTTGTCTAGATCTATTGAAAAATTAATTTCTTATGTTGAAAATCCTCAGCCTTCAACTGTTTTAGTTATTTGTTATAAATATAAAACCATTGATAAACGAAAAAAACTATATAAAGCAATACAAAAGAAGGGCTTAGTTTATGAAAGTAAAAAATTATATGAAAATCAGGTAGCCGATTGGATTAGAAGAGTGGTTGCAGGAAAAAAATATAAGATTGAAACCAAAGCAACTTTAATGTTAGTTGAGTTTTTGGGAAATGACTTGAGTAAAATTAACAATGAACTTGAAAAGTTAATGGTGATTTACCCAGAAGGGGCTACAATTACTCCATCAAATATAGAAGAGAATATTGGGATAAGTAAAGATTATAACAATTTTGAACTTAGATCTGCCATAGGTGAGCGCGATGTTGTGAAAGTAAATAAGATTATAAATTACTTTGGACAGAATCAAAAGACCAATCCACTGGTTGTAACCATATCATTATTAAATAGCTTGTTTACTCAAATTCTAATATATCATAGCTTAAGTGATAAATCAAAAAACAGTGTTGCAAAAGCCTTAAAAGTGAATCCTTTTTTTGTTTCAGATTATATTACTGCAGGAAAAAATTATCCAATGCGTAAAGTATCTCAAATAATTGGTTTTTTACGAGAGGCAGATGTTAAAAGTAAAGGTGTTGGAGCAAATGCTTTACCTGCTTCAGATATTTTAAAAGAGTTACTTTTTAAAATTCTTCATTAATTATTTATTTATCGACCAAAGGTCTGTTTTCTCTATTGGCAATTTCCCAGGTGGTATAAAAAATTAATTGAGTGCGTTTCGTTAAAACTTCATAATCAATTTTTTCTGGAGTATCAGTAGATTGATGATAATCATCGTGCGTTCCATTAAAATAAAAAATGATAGGGATATTGTTTTTAGCAAAATTGTAATGATCTGATCTGTAGTAAAACCTATTAGGGTCGTTGTCATTATTATATTTATAATCCAGATCTAATTTTGTAAAACGATTGTTTGCTTCTTCAGATATCTTATGTAATTCTGTACTCAATTTATCAGAACCAATTAAGTAAACATAATTAGGATTGTTTTTATGGGCGTCATCAACTCTTCCAATCATATCTATATTTAAATTGGTAATTGTTTTGTCAAGTGGAAAAATTGGAAAATTTGTATAATATTTTGAGCCTAATAATCCTTTTTCTTCTCCTGTAGCATGTAAGAATAATAAAGATCTCTTTGGTCCATTACCTTCTAAAACTGCATTTTTAAAAGCCTGTGCAATTTCCATGATAGCAACGGTTCCTGATCCATCGTCATCAGCTCCATTATAAATTCGAACACCATCTATTCCTATATGATCATAATGAGCAGATAGCACAACAATTTCTTCTGGTTTTTCACTTCCTTTAATGTAGGCAACAACATTTTCAGAAGGATTGAGACCTGGTCTTAAGTGTTCGGTAGGTATTGTTTGAAAATAATCATTACCACCATATGGTGAAGCAATATTGTTATTAATGTAAAAATTTTTTAAATATTCAGCAGCTTTTTTTTGACCAGGTTCTCCAGTTTCACGGCCTTCAAAATCTTCTGAAGCAATAATGTATAAATGTTCTTTTAAATCGGTAGAAGAGATGGTGTTAGCATATTTGGAAGCCAAATCATCATTGGTATTATTAGTATCACCTAAATTATTATTACTTCCACAACTTAGCAATAGCAAAAAGCAATAAAGAATAACTAGATTTTTCATATTTAAAATTTACAATGTTCTCAAATATATTAAATTTATTGAGAGTTCTTAATTGTAAATTGTTTTAAAGTTTTGTTGAATTGAATAAGATCAGAATCAAAAAGTTGGTTTAGTTGGTCGTTTTCAATTAAATTCTCGGTTTTTCCGGCAATAAAATTTGAAGCAGTCATTAACCATAGTTCATCTGACAACTGTAGTGCTAAATTTATTTCATGAGTTGATACAATAATGGTTTTGTTGAACTCCTTTGCTAATTTTTTAAGTAAGGTAAAGGTTTCAATGGTGTGATGGATATCTAAATGAGCCGTGGGTTCATCTAATATTATAATATCGGTATTTTGTGCGAGAGCTCTAGCAATTAAAACTTTTTGTAATTGACCATCACTTAATTCGTAATATCTTGCGTTTACTAAGTGTTCAATATTGGTTTGAGAAAGAGCCTCGTCAATAATAGTCAAATCCTTTTCTGATAAATTTCCAACCCAGTTAGTATAAGGTTGCCTACCTAAAGCCACTAATTCAAAAACGGATAAATTGCTTTCTGGCAACCTCTCGGTTAGTACTAAACTTAATGATTTTGATAAGTCGAGGTTATTTAGTTGGTTTAAATTTTCATTGTTAATATAAACTTCTCCTTCTAAAGCAGGCTGAACCTTTGTTAAGGTTCTAAGCAAAGTTGATTTTCCAATTCCATTTTTTCCAAGTAAGCAAACTAACTTACCTTTTTCCAATTCAATATTTAAATTAGAAGCAATTGTTTTTATTGCCTTTTTATGGGCATAACCAATATTTAAGTTGGTTGTTTTTATAATATGTTGCTTAGTGTCTTTCAATTAATAATTTATTTTTCGTTTTCTGACTAATAACCAAATAATTATTGGAGCCCCAAATAATGAAGTTATTGCATTTATCGGTAATGTATATTCACTGTTCGGTAATTGTGCAATACTATCACAAATTAACATAATTATTGAACCACTGATAGCAACAGCAGGCAATAAAATTTTATGATTAGAAGTGCTAAAAAGTAGTTTAGTTAAATGTGGTACGGCCAATCCAATAAAGGCAATTGGTCCGGAAAATGCAGTAATAACTCCAGTTAATAAACTTGTGGATATTAGTGTTAGGTTTCTTGTTCTTCTTACATTTACACCTAAACTTTTTGCGTAGTTTTCACCTAAAAGCAAACTGTTTAAAGGTTTTATAATGAATATAACGAGTGCTATTCCTATAAAAAATGTGATGCTTAATGCAATTATTTCTTTCCAACTTAAATTTCCTAAACTTCCAAAACTCCAAAATAAATATTGTTGTAATTGATTGGCACTACTAAAATAAGCCAAAACACTTATGACCGCAGCTGTTAAACTTCCAAACATTAACCCAATAATTAAAATAGACATGGTGTTTCTAACTTTTACAGCAGCTAACATCACCGCAGAAAGAACTAGAAAAGCCCCAATACTTGCAGCTATAGCTTGCCCCCAATTTGTAAATGCATATGCAGTTATGTTTGCACCTAAAAACGAAGCTCCTAAAATTAAAATAGCAACACCTAAACTAGCTCCAGAGCTTATCCCTAAAACGAAAGGGCCCGCTAAAGGGTTTCTAAATAAAGTTTGCATTAGCAATCCACTTATTGAAAGTCCAGAGCCCACAATTATTGCTGTAATTGCTTTCGGTAACCTATAATTTAAAACAATTGATTTCCAGGATTCCTTGTCAACTTGACCATCTAAAAAAGATAAGAATATTTGTTTTAAAGGAATGTAAATTGATCCTAAACTTATATTAATAAAAGTAAATACAACTAAGGTTACAAATAATATTACAAATGTATTTCGATATGATTTAATTGGTTTTACCAAGAATGCTCATTTAAAAATGTTACTAATTTATGAATAGCCCTTCCTCGGTGGCTAAAACTTCCTTTTTCATTCATATTCATTTCTGCAAAGGATTTATCAAAGCCCTCTGGCATAAAAATTGGATCATAGCCAAAACCTTGCTCTCCTTGTTTTTTATCTAAAATTTTTCCTTTACATATACCTTCAAAAGTAAATTGTTTCCCTTCTATATTTAAAGTAACTGCAGTTCTAAATTGAGCCGATTTGTCCGATTTATATTTAAGTTCAGTTAATAATTTTTGAATATTATTTTCAGAATTATTCTCAGAACCTGCATACCGTGCAGAAAAAACACCTGGAGCATTGTTTAAAGATTTTACTTCTAAACCAGTATCATCGGCAAAACAATTTAAACCATACTTTTCGGTTACAAAATTAGCTTTTAATATCGAATTTCCTTCCAATGTATCAGCTGTTTCTGGGATATCGTCAAAACAACCAATATCTGCTAAACTAACAATTTCAAAATTGGTAAGCATTGCCTGTACTTCCTGTAGCTTATTTTTATTGTTTGTCGCAAAAACAAGTTTAATTTTATTCATGATGATAAGGTTCGTTTTTTAAGATTGTAAAAGCTCTGTAAATTTGTTCAACAACAAATAACCGAATCATTTGATGAGAAAAAGTCATTTTAGATAAAGATATTTTACCTGTAGATTTTTTATATACTTCATTTGAAAATCCATAAGGACCTCCAATTACAATAACTAATTGCTTAATTCCGGCATTCATTTTTTTTTGAAGATGCTTTGAAAAATCTATGGATCTATATTCTTTTCCTTTTTCATCCAATAATACTAATTGATCAGTTGGACTCAATTTTTTTAAAATTAGCTCACCTTCTTTTTCTTTTTGTTGCTCTTCACTTAAATTTTTAACTTTTTTAATATCCGGAATTATTTCTAATTGAAAATTAATATAGTGTTTTAACCTGTTTTGATAGGTTTCAATTAAAGATTGTAAATTTTTATCATCGGTTTTGCCAATGGCCATTAATTTAATTTTCATTCAGCAAATATAAAAAGAAATAAAGATGAATTTTTTGAAAATAAAAAAGTTATTTTTGTGTCTAAATACCCAAGAAATGATAAGTAAGAAACAATTTGAAAAAGAATTAGCTATAATAATTTCCAATGCAGTTAGAGAAGATGTTGGAGGTGGAGATTATAGTTCTTTGGCGTGTATTCCTGAAAGTACACAGGGAAAAGCAAAGCTTTTGGTAAAGGATGATGGTATTATTGCTGGTGTAGAATTTGCTTTGAGGATATTTAAATATGTAGATATTAATTTAAAGGTTGAAACATTTATTAACGATGGTGATAAAGTAAATTTTGGTGATGAAGTATTTCATGTTTCAGGGAATTCATTATCAATATTAAAGGCCGAAAGATTGGTTCTAAATGCAATGCAGCGTATGAGTGCAATTGCTACTAAAACTAATAAGTTTGCTGTTTTATTGGAAGGAACTAAAACAAAAGTCCTGGATACAAGAAAAACCACTCCGGGAATTAGAGCTATTGAAAAATGGGCAGTTAAAATTGGTGGCGGTGAAAATCACAGATTTGCGTTATATGATATGATTATGTTGAAGGACAATCATATTGATTTTGCCGGAGGTGTTTCAAAAGCAATAAAAAAAACAAAGAAATTCTTAAAAGAAAAGAATCTAGATTTAAAAATCATAGTTGAAGCTAGAAGTTTTGAAGAAATTGAAGAAATTATTAAGATTAAAGGAGTACACAGAATATTAATTGATAATTTCAATTATGAAGACACAAGAAAAGCTGTAGAACTTATTGGAGATTATTGTCAAACAGAATCTTCAGGAGGCATAACACTAGAGACAGCAAGAAAATATGCTGAATGTGGTGTAGATTATATTTCATCGGGTGCTTTAACTCATTCGGTTTATAATATGGATCTTAGCTTAAAAGCTATGTAATGATAAAATCTGCGAAAGATAAATTACTTAAAATTCCAATATTAAATTGGTTTGTAAAATTGGGGTTAACTATAAAAATTCCAGGTTTGCAAGGATTGTCTTTGTATGATGTTATTGAAATGTATGTAATTGGAATTGTTAAAGGAGCTTTAACTTCTCGTGCAGGTGGAATTGCATTTAGTTTTTTTATGGCACTTTTTCCATTTTTACTATTTATTCTTACTCTAATTCCATTTGTACCTATTGATAATTTTCAAGCGGATTTTTTATTTATGATTGAAAAATTATTACCTCCAAAAACGGTAGACTCTGTTCATGATGTCATAAATGATATTATTAATAATAGGTATGGAGGCTTGCTATCCTTTGGATTTATAGCTTCTATATTTTTAATGACAAATGGGGTAAATGCAATTTTAGGTGGTTTTGAATACTCCTACCATGTTAAAGAAATGAGAAGTATTTTAAGACAATATTTTATTTCAATGGGAATGGCTATTCTTTTATCTTTGGCACTTCTAGCAATGGTAGCAATGACAGTTTATTTTGAAATTGGAATTCAAAATTTGAAAGTTCAGGGCTGGTTGGATGATGATGTATTTTGGATTGAGAAAGGGCGATTTTTATTTTTTGTTGTTTTAATATTTGTATCTGTTTCATTTTTATATAAATATGGAACAAAGCAAGTAAAACATCATTCATTCTTTACACCAGGTTCTATTTTAACTACGGTTTTAACCTTATTAATGTTTAGATTATTTTCTATTTATGTTTTAAAATTTGCAACTTATAATGAACTGTATGGATCAATAGGTACTTTATTGATTTTAATGTTGTTTGTTTGGTTAAACTCAATAATTTTATTGCTTGGATTTGAATTAAATGCCAGTATTAGTAGATTAAAAAGAACACATTTGAAAAGATAATTATTTATGAGAATTATAGCAATGATACCTGCTCGTTTTGAGGCAAGTAGATTTCCAGGGAAATTGATGAAAGACTTAGCAGGGAAATCTGTTATTTTAAGAACTTATGAGGCTACAAAACAATCAAACTTATTTAGTGAAGTATATGTTATAACCGATAGTGATATTATTTTTAATGAAATTGTTTCAAATGGAGGAAAAGCAATTAAAAGTTTAAAAGAACATGAATCTGGTAGTGACAGAATAGCTGAAGCAGTTGAAAATTTAGATATTGATATTGTTGTAAATGTTCAAGGAGACGAACCATTTACGCAAACAAAGCCTTTAAAAAATTTACTACAAGTTTTTAAAAAAGATAAAATACGGGAGATTGATGTTGCTTCATTGATGCTTAAAATTGATGATGAAGAAGAAATCTTAAATCCAAATAATGTAAAAGTTGTGACCGATGAGAATAACTTTGCTATGTATTTTTCACGATCTCCAATTCCTTTTCCACGAGAAAAATCTAAAGCAGCTTATTTTAAACATATTGGTATTTATGCTTTTAGGAAAGAAGCTTTATTAAAATTTACTAAATTGCCAATCAATGTTTTGGAAGCTACAGAGAAATTGGAAAATTTACGTTTTTTAGCAAACGGACTAAAGGTAAAAATGGTTGAAACAAATCAAATAGCTATTGGAATTGATACTCCAGAAGATTTAGTGAGAGCTAATGAAATTTTCAAGAAATAAAATTTAAAATTATTCAACATGAGTTATAGAAATAGGCAACCTAAAGATTTCATCAAATCACTTCAAATTATTCATTTTGGATTTTTATTTGTAATAGTTGTTTTTGGAGCTTATGTGGCAATTAACGCAAATGAAAATTTGATATTTTCTTATAAAGAAGATAAAGCATTTCTTTATTTAGCAATATTAATAGCATTTGTTGGTAATTTATCAAGCAAGTTTTTATACACTAAGTTAATTAAACAAATTCCTGAAAATGCTAAATTGTTAGATAAGGCTTCAAAATATAGTACTGCGCATATTTTTAGAATGGCAATGCTTGAATTTCCAGCTTTAATGTGTATTATTTTTGTTTTAAAATCGAATAACAGCTTTTATTTTATTTTAGTTGGAATACTAATTCTTATGATTTTAGCAATTTATCCAACAAAAGATAAGTTCCAAAAGGACGTATCATTAACTAATAAAGAAAAATCTATGCTGGAAAAACTTTAATTAGTTTTTTTAATTTCAGATATTTGCAAACTAATTTTTTAAGATGGCACAAAAACCAAGCATTCCTAAAGGAACTCGTGATTTTTCACCTACGGAAGTAGCACAACGAAACTATATTTTTTCTACAATTAAAGAAGTTTTCGAAACTTATGGATTTCAACCTATTGAAACTCCTTCATTTGAAAATTCTTCTACTTTAATGGGGAAGTATGGAGAGGAAGGGGATCGCTTAATATTTAAAATATTGAATTCTGGTGATTATTTGAAAAAAGTAGATGAATCTCTATTATCTTCAAAAGAGAGTTCAAAAATAATACCTAAAATTTCTGAAAAAGCATTGCGTTATGATTTAACAGTGCCATTTGCTCGTTATGTGGTGCAACACCAAAACGAAATTGAGTTTCCTTTTAAAAGGTATCAAATGCAGCCTGTTTGGCGTGCAGATAGACCGCAAAAAGGACGCTTTAGAGAGTTTTATCAATGTGATGCAGATGTTGTTGGAAGTAAAGGCTTATGGCAAGAAGTTGAGTTTGTACAATTGTATGATGCGGTTTTTAGTAAGTTAAAGTTAACGGGTACGACTATCAAACTTAACAATAGAAAAATATTGGCAGGGATAGCTGATATTATTGGAGCAAAAGATAAGTTAATCGATTTTACAGTTGCCTTAGATAAATTAGATAAAATTGGTGCTGAAGGAGTTACAAATGAGATGATTTCAAAAGGAATTTCTGAAGAAGCTATTTTAAAAGTGAAACCACTTTTTAATTTTACAGGAACTAATCTTGAAAAATTAAATCAGTTACAAGAAATGCTTGCTACTTCTGATGAGGGGGTAAAAGGTGTTGAAGATTTAAGATTTATTGTAAGTAATATTGATACATTAGGATTGCAATCGGCTAATTTAGATATTGATGTTACTTTGGCAAGAGGATTGAATTATTATACCGGTGCAATTTATGAAGTTTCGGCACCTGAAGGTGTAAAAATTGGCTCTATTGGTGGTGGTGGTAGATATGATGATTTAACAGGGATTTTTGGATTGAAAAATGTTAGTGGAGTTGGAATTTCATTTGGATTAGATCGTATTTATTTAGTTCTTGAGGAGTTAAATTTGTTTGATGCTGTTGAATTACCAAAACCAAAAGTATTGTTCATTAATTTTGGAAATGATGAAGCTGCTTATTGTATGAAAGCTTTAAAGGAATTACGAAATAAAAGAATAAAATCGGAGTTATATCCTGATAGTGCTAAAATGAAGAAACAAATGAACTACGCCAACAGAAGGGAAATTCCTTATGTGGTAATTGTAGGTTCAAATGAAATAGAAAATAATAACTATACATTAAAAAATATGCAAACTGGTGATCAGCAAGTATGTAGTTTAAAAGAATTACTTGAAATCACAGCATAACTTTAAAACAAAGTTGTAAATTTGCACGCTAAATGAATCAAAATGTTTGAAGGTAAAAACGTAATGACAAATAAAATTGATGAATTAGGAGACGATCACGTAGGATCTTCTGCCAAAACACCTTTGCGAGATGACGCATTTGAAATTTCAGATAAAGAAAAGAGAATTCGTATTGAGGCAAGTGTAAGAGATATATTGGAAACCTTAGGAATGGATTTGGATGATGATAGTATTAAAGGTACACCAAGAAGAGTTGCTAAAGCATATGTGAATGAAATTTTTGGAGGATTAAACCCTTCAAATAAACCAAAGCTTTCAACTTTTGACAATAACTATAAGTATGGTGAAATGCTTGTTGAAAAAAATATTACTGTTTATTCAACTTGTGAGCATCATTTACTTCCAATTGTTGGTAGAGCACATGTTGCTTATATTTCAAAAGGAAATGTTATTGGCCTTTCTAAAATGAACAGAATTGTAGATTATTATGCTAAACGTCCTCAAGTTCAAGAGCGTTTAACAATGCAAGTAGTTCAGGCTTTACAAGAGGCTCTGGGAACAGATGATGTTGCTTGTGTTATTGATGCAAAACACTTATGTGTAAACTCACGTGGCGTAAGAGATATTGTAAGTAGTACGGTTACTTCTGAATTTGGAGGTAAATTCAAAGAAAAAGATACGAAGAGAGAATTCTTAGATTATATAAATTTGGATACAGATTTCGATCAATAAGAATTTATTATAGATATAAAAAAAGCACCTTTAAGGTGCTTTTTTTATGCGTAATATTTTTGAATTATACGTTTTCTACTAATTTTTTCGATTGTATAAATCCTATAAATAACCCAAGACCAGCCATTAAAAATATGGAGCCAGTAAAAGCAACACCTTCTTCAATTAAAGTATAGGCATTTAGTACTGACCCTATAAATACTCCAGCACCAATTCCCATTAATAGTACAGATAAGTTTAATATTAAAACTTTCCAAATTGGAACATTTGTTTTTTTCTGTGCTTTTGCACTAAAGAAAATACTTGCTTCGGCGCCTTTCTCTATAAGTGCCAAACGTTCTTTGTTTCTTGTTGAATAATGCAAATAAAAAATTCCAAAAATTACCACGAATAATGATATAAATACTAGTACTGCTTCCATATTATATGAATTTAAAGTTTATAATGTGTTTCATTTGGTATGACGATGAGTTTAATTGCTAGGTTACAAAAAAAAATAAATAAATTTAATTGTGTTAAATTGTAACCAGCCCAACTTTATTTTCGTCATACATTAAAAATGAACACCAAACCAGACGAGTATTATATCAAACAAACGTTAAATGGTAACGTTAATGCCTTTGCTATTTTAGTAGAAAGGTATAAGAATATGGTGTATACATTAAGTATAAAAATAGTTAAAAATAGAGAAGAGGCAGAGGAAATATCTCAGGATTCATTTGTAAAGGCCTATAAAAATTTGAGTAGCTTTAAAGGAGAATCTAAATTTTCAACATGGGTTTATAAAATTGCTTATTATGCAAGTTTAGATGCTGTAAAAAGAAATAAGAGATTTTCTAATAATGAAAATATTGACGATTTAAAAATTGGTAATTTATCTGAAATTCAAGGAGCATTAGAATATCTTCATGAAAAAGAACGAAAAAAAGTGATTTCAAAAGCACTTTTAAAATTGAATGAGGATGAACGAACTATTTTAACCTTATTTTATTTTGAAGAATTACCAATAAAGGAAATATCAAAAATTATAAATTTATCAGAAGATAATATAAAAGTTAAATTATATAGATCACGAAAAAAATTAGCAGTATTTTTAAAACATGTTATTGAACCAAGAACCATAGATTTAATATGAAGGATGAAAAAAACATAGAGGAGTTTACAGCATTTGTAATGAATGAAATAGATAAGGACGTTCCATCTCATGATTTTGTAATGAATGTGATGAAATCAGTTGAGGTTGAAAATGAAAAATCACGATTAATTATTTATAAACCTTTAATGCCTAAATCTGTTTGGGTATTAATAATTGTATTGTTTTTGGCATTAACTGTATATGTGTTTACTGGTTCTACATTAAATTTTTATTTAATATCTACATTAGATATAAATGTATTAAATGAGCTTTCAGAAATAGACTTATTTAAGCATATTAACTTTTCAAGAACGTTTACCTTAAGTTTTATTTTGTTTTCAGTTTTAGTATTAGTTCAGTTGTTTGTAATTAAAACCTATTTTAATAAACAGAATGTAGTATAGTTAATAGGCCTTTTTTTGCTAATTTTGCTGAATGATTTTAACAAAATTGAAGTACATTTTTTCGGCATTAATGATTACACTTTTTATTATTAGTGCAAATTCACAAGAAATAATTAAACCAAAGGTAAAGGAATCAACATGGTCTTTATTAAAGGAGGATAGCAAATCTATTTTTGGAGGGATAAAGCATGCATATACTCAGCCATTTAAATGGCAGAAAGATGATTGGCTTACTTTTAGTGGTATTGCTACAGGAACTGCTTTAATGTATATTTATGATGAGCAAACTAGTGAGTTTTTTGTGAATCAAGAAGAAAAGGCTCCTCAAATGCTAAAAGAAATTGGTTGGTATTATGGGAGTCCACAAAACTTTTTTATGATTTCAGCTGGGATTTATGGATATGGTTTACTCGTTAAAAATGATGAATTTAGGCATACAGGTGTTTTAATTATTTCTTCAGCAGTTGCTACAGGATTAATTCAAACAATAAGTAAAAATGCATTTGGTAGAGCACGTCCCTCACAAGGTGTTGGAAGTCGTAAATACAAATTCATGAGTAAAGAATCTGGCTATCATTCATTTCCATCGGGTCACGCTATTTTATCATTTACTGCCTCACATGCCATTGCACGTCAGTTTGATAATTTATGGGTGAAAAGTGGAATTTATGCTGTTGGATTAATTGCTCCGGTTTCCAGACTATGGGAAGGGGCACATTGGTTAACCGATGTAACTTTAGGTATGGTTTTAAGTGTTGTAATTGTTGATGGAATTGATAATTTCTTAAAGGGTAATAAAAAAAACAGGGAAGCACGTAATATATCTTGGAATCTTAAAGCAGGACCTCAAACAATTGGTTTGGTAGGTACTTTTTAAAAAGGTTAATTTGGAGCCAAAAGATTAAATGGATATTCGGGAATATTTCTTAAAATCCAAAAAACTAAAATAAATAGAAATATTGCTATTTGAACCTTTTTGTTTTGAGTATATAAATAAATATTCTTTTTAAAGAAATAATTTACTCCCTTTATGGTTAAATAATATCCAAAAATAATCAAGCCAACAACAAACAAAATATTTTGTTGTAATACTCCTGTAATATTTAAATTTAATAAGTGATGAGTAGCTCGTTGACTGCCGCATCCTGGGCAATATATTCCTGTAGTTTGATACAGTGTACATTTAGGTAAAAAATTTACTGTACTCGGATTTATATAAAAATATAGGAATGCCAAACCAATTCCAAGTATGAGCATTCCTATATATTTCAGTTTCATTAAATAAAATTTTTATTGTGCCTGTTCTATAGCTTCTTTAATTAGCTCCATTTGCTCCCCAAAAGTACCACTAATAAAAATTGAAAATAAAATTTGTAGAATAGCCAAGGCTCCTAACACAATACCAATTATTGATGTAATTTTTCCAGTATTAGCATTTCCAACTCCATCGTAAAGTGTTGGATCTTCATCATTTAGTGCAATAGCTTTTTTTGATTGATTTAAACCAATAACACCAAAGATTACACCTGGTAATCCAAAGCAGCAACACGCCGTTACAATTGATACAATTCCAAATACTAATGAGCTTGTTGCATTGGGTAATTTTTGTTTTTCCATAGTTTGTTATAAGATTGATTAAATAATTTTTAGGAGATAATTTGAAATAATTAATACAACATTAAAATAGAACAAATAAAGAAGAACAACATGTCCTTTTTTAAAGTTAAACTTTAAATGTAAACCCAAATATACAAACATGAATAGTAAAGTAATTAAGGCAGGATACATCTTAATAGAAGCAACAAATTCACCTTTTAATAAAAGTAAAATAGCACGCTGCATTCCACAGCCCATGCATTCTTGATTTAAGTATTGTTTCCAGGAACAAGAAAGTAAGTTTTGTTCTAAAAATGATATTATTTTGTCCAAAAAATCTAATTTTTCTTAAAAGTAATAAAATTAAATGTTTTGTTTTATAATTTTAAATATATAATGAATTTCACCTGCTATTTGTTTATTGCTTTCTAAATATTTTTCAGCCTTATTTAGTGTGTTATCATA
>Ga0193963_1000054_pt1 | contig 51960 bp, 41 predicted proteins | sample FB_6_MG_FD_140359 | JGI IMG/M metagenome (GOLD analysis project Ga0193963, IMG submission 140359) | Microbial mat bacterial communities from the Broadkill River, Lewes, Delaware, United States - FB_6_MG | ecosystem: Environmental > Aquatic > Freshwater > River > Microbial mats | place: USA...
CTTCCTAGATCCACATCGTTAAATACGAATGCAGTGTTGCTAAATGTCTTACTTGTATCCTCATCAATAGAAAGAGTAAGATTTCCCGAAGTTGGTGCATCGTTTACGTTTGATACGGTGATTGTAAAATTATGTTCAACTTCATTTACCCCGTCACTTAAGATTAAGTTAATCGTATGCTCACCTACATCATCATTTGTTGGGGTTCCACTTAATGTTGTGTCACTATTAAACTTCATCACACTTACTTTATTAGCATTTGGACCATCTCTATAAACCACATAAGGGGTACCTGCGTTATCAAGGGCTATTGAACTATAAAAAATAAGACCTGCAGAAAAACCTGCAGAACCTACTTGTACCCATTCAGTTCCATTAAACTTCATCACACTTGCTTTAAAACCATTACCCCCATCTTGATAAGTCACATAAGGGGTGCCTGAACTATCAATAGCTATTGAAGTATAATCAGATTGACCTGCAGAAAAACCTGCAGATCCTACTTGTACCCAAGCGGATCCATCAAACTTCATCACACTTGCTTTAGAACTATTACCACTATCTTGATAAACCACATAAGGGGTGTCTGAGCTATCAAATGCTATTGAAGTAAAATCGGCTTGACCTTCAGAAAAACTTGCCGAACCTACTTGTATCCAAGTGCTTCCATCAAACTTCATCACACTTGCTTTATAATCTGGTGTTAGATCTCTATAGACCACATAAGGGGTGTTTGAACTATCAAAGGCTATTGAAGTAAAATCGGCTTGACCTGCAGAAAAACCTGCCGTTCCTACTTGTTCCCAAGTGGATCCATTAAACTTCATCACACTTGCTTTATTAGCATTGGCATAATCTTTATAAACCACATAAGGGGTGTCTGAGCTATCAAATGCTATTGAAGTATAAGCAGTTTGACCTGCAGAAAAACCTTCAATCCCTACTTGTTCCCAAGTGGATCCATTAAACTTCATCACACTTGCCCCAGAACTATTCCCATGATCTTTATAAACCACATAAGGGGTGCCTGAACTATCAAGTGCTATTGAAGTAAAATTAGCTTGACCTGCAGAAAAACCTGCAGATCCTACTGGTTCCCAAGCGGATCCATTAAACTTCATCACACTCGCTTTAGCAGCATTTTCGTTATCTTTATAAACCACATAAGGGGTATTTGAACTATCAAATGCAATTGAAATATCATCAGCTGTACCTGCAGAAAAACCTACACTTCCTACATTTTCCCAAGTAGGTAAAGTATTTAGACTAAGCCATGAGGGAAGTGTCGTACCACTCTTTACACTCCAGATTAAACTATCACCTTGAGCATCACTCCCACTAAGAATATAACTATAAGGGCTATCCTCATTAACATTAAGAACTGCTGTACTTGTCACAGTTGGTGCGAGTGGATGAACAGTAATTGTAAAATTATGTTCAACTTCATTTACCCCGTCACTTAAGATTAAGCTTATATTATGCTCACCAAAATCAGCGCTTGTTGGGGTTCCACTTAATGTTGTGCCACTATTAAACTTCATCACACTTGCTTTGCTAGCATTTTCACTATCTGTATAAGTCATATAAGGAATACCAGAATCATCAATGGCTATTGAAGTATTCTGAACTGTACCTGAAGAGAATCCTGCACTTCCTACTTGCTCCCAAGATGTGCCGTTGTATCTCATAACACTTGCTTTGTAACTATTGTTATGATCTTTATAAACTACATAAGGGGTGTCTGAGCTATCAATAGCTATTGAGGTATAATTAGCTTGACCTGCAGAAAAACCTGCCGTTCCTACTTGTTCCCAAGCGGATCCATTAAACTTCATTACATTTGCTTTATCACTATTACCACTATCCTTATAAGCCACATAAGGGGTATCTGAACTATCAAATACGATTGAGATAGAATCAACTTGAGCTGCAGAAAAACCTGCAGAACCTACTTGTTCCCAAGTGGTTCCATTAAACTTCATCACACTTGCTTTGTTATTATTACCACCATCTTGATAAGTCACATAAGGGGTGTTTGAACTATCAAAGGCTATTGAAGTATAATTAGCTTGACCTGCAGAAAAACCTTCAGATCCTACTTGTTCCCAAGCGGATCCATTAAACTTCATCACGCTTGCTTTATCGTCATTTCCTTTATCTCTATATGTCACATAAGGGGTATTTGAATTATCAAATACTATTGAAGTATAATCAGCTTGAGCTGCAGAAAAACCTGCCATTCCTACTTGTTCCCAAGCGGATCCATTAAACTTCATCACACTCGCTTTATAACTATTTGCGGCATCTCTATAAACCACATAAGGGATGTCTGAACTATCAAGTGCTATTGAAGTAAAATCGGCTTGACCTGCAGAAAAACCTGCCGTTCCTACTTGTACCCAAGCGGATCCATCAAACTTCATTACATTTGCTTTATAACTATTTGCGGCATCTCTATAAACCACATAAGGGGTATTTGAACTATCAAATACTATTGAAGTATAAGAAGCTTCACCTTCAGAAAAACCTGCACTTCCTACTTGTTCCCAAAAAGATGAACTATTTAGACTAAGCCATGAGGGAAGTGTCGTACCACTTTTTACACTCCATGTTAAATTATCATCATCCGCATCACTACCTTTAACTATGTAACTGTAAACACCGTCTTCATTTACAGAAGTTATAGCACTACTCTCTACAATAGGATTTGCCGCAAAAACAACTTGATTTACAAGTAAAAAAAACATTATCATATATTTTTTTATATTGTTATCTATCCCCATCTATTCTCCTTTTTTCTTCAATGATCTCTTGCTTAACTAAATATAATACTTCTTTAAGTTCTAGTCGGGATATGGGTTTTAAAAGATACTCTGTAATTCCAAGTTCTGATACTTTGTTATAGTAATGCAATTCACTGTGAGCCGTGAAAATAATTACTTTTGTAGTCAAATCTTTTTGTCTAATATTTTTTAAAACGTCTATTCCGCTTAAATTTGGAAGGTTAATATCTAAAAAAATCAAATCAGGTTTAAACTTTTTATACTTATTTAAAGCGATTATGCCATCTTGTGCAATGTGCACTTCATGACAATGTTTTTTTAAAAAAGTAACGTAGTTTAATGCACTTTTTTGCTCATCATCTACAAAAAGTACTTTAACATGTTCGATTTCAGACACCACTATCTTCCTTATATTTAAAGCATTAGTAAAATACTAAATTACAATAGTGAAAAAGTAGTGAGTTTTAGAGAAATTGTAGTAAAAATTTTAAAGTATTACTTTATATCCTATGCCATAGACATTGGTAATAGTATCTTCAGGAAGTTTTTTTCTTACGTTTTTAATTAAGGTTTTTAGAGAACTAATTTTATCTTTTTCAAAACTATCCCATACCTCAACAATAATAGTATCATAAGAAATATCTTGATTTAAATTATTAAATAAAATTTCCAATATCATCTTTTCTTTTGTTGTAAGTATTACACTGGTGTGTTCTTTAAATAACTCTTTTGATTCTAAGTTCCAAGTATGGTTATCTTTTAGCCTTAATAACTTTTTTGAATTAATTGAAAATTGGGTAATCTCTTCAATAACTTGATGTAAAGCACTTTTAAGTTCATCTCGAGTAATTGGTTTGACTAAATAGTTGGTAAGCTTTAAAGAAACTGCTTCTAATAAAAAATGCTTTTCAGAATGAGCAGTAAGCATAATAGCTCTTGTCGTATGATCTTTTTGTCGTATTTTTTTCAAAAGATCAAGACCATTTAACAAAGGTATATTTATATCTATAATTAAAATATCTGGTTTTTTGTCTAAGTATATACGATAACCCTCTTCACCATCTCTTGCTTCATAAACATTTTCAAAATAGCGTTGAAGATACCTTACATAATTTTTTCTTGTGTCATCTTCATCTTCTATAAAAAGTAGTGAGTACTCAATTTTTTTATTATTCATCGTTCGCCTTTAGAGTGTCTATGAGTTCTATAAAAAAGCAAGCATTGTTATCAATGTTCTTTGCATAAATACTGCCTTTCATAGTATGTTCAATAATGCTTTTAGATATGTAAAGTCCTAAACCTGTATTTTGGGATTGGTGCTTTGTAGTAAAGTATGGTTCAAAGATCTTATTAATTATACGCTCATCTATAATACCCGCATTGTTAGATATTTTAATAACAATCTTATTATGTTTTTTAACTGCTAAGATCTCTATTTTTTTATGTTTAACTTCATGTAATACCAAAGCATCTTTTGAATTGTTTAAGATAATTAAAATGACTTGCTGCAACTCGCTTAAAAAAGTGTTTAGAGATATTTTACCTTTAATTGTCATCTTAACTTCTATGGCATTAAACTTCAAAGTAGCTTCTATAATTGAGAGTGCACCTCTTAAACATTCATCCAATGAAAAAATTGTTTTTGTCTGTGATTTTTGATAGAAATTTTTAAAGTCATCAATGGTTTGTGACATGTATTTTGTTAAAGATTCTATTTCCGTTAATTTATTTTCAATTGTATGGTTATGTTGTTCTGATTCATGAAGCTCATCATCAACAATAAGAACAGCAGAGTTTATTTGAGATAATGGTTGTCGCCATTGATGTGCAATGTTCTCAATTACTTCATTCATAGCCGATATTTTATTTTTTTGAAGATGCAACATCTCTTCATTGTCTTTTGAGATCTGATGCAAGGTTTTTATTTTATTAAAAAGTAGAAGTGAGAAGAAAATAGATTCTATAAACGTCCCTATTAAGTTTGCATGAATTGTAAAGTTATTGATGGGTACTTTTCCCATAAAGAGTGAAATTGTGATATAGAAAAAAGAAACATGAATAATATAACCCAAAAGAAAATAACCACTCCAAGCCACTTTTTTAACATATACATAAATAGCAATGGCCATAAAAGAAGATATGATTCCCATATTTATGTATTCAGCATATCGTATTATTATGATTCCCCATGTGGAGAAGCCCATCAAAGAAAAAATATAAAATACAGCGATGAACAATAAGACAGAAGCTAAGATATTAACGAGTACTTTAATTTTCTTAAAATCATTATTTTTTAAAAATAGGGTTTTGAAAAATAGCAAAGTAAAAAAAGGGATAAGATACAAGGTTGCATTAAAATAAAAAGCATCTTTTCCATAAAGTTGCAAAAATTGGGTAATAACACCATAAACATAAGCACTCCAAATACTTACAGAGAAAAGGAACAATGAAAAATAGATATACTCTTTATAAGGTGTCAGAGCGTATAAAAAAAGATAGTAAATAGCTAAACCCAAAAGTAGCGACAACAACAACGCCGTATAAGCATAGTTTTGTATATGGTTTTGCGTATGGTGCTTTATGTCTGATATTGCTAAGTTATACAACAAAGGTGAGGTGGTTTTTGTTTGGACATAGAGTGTAACTTTTTCATTTGTCTTAAGATTAAACTTTGTTAGCAAAGAATTTCCACTTAATTTTTTATGGTCTTCTTTGTTAAACATACTAAATATATTTTTTTTAATTACTTTGTTATCTTGTACAATATAGATATTTAAATACTTTACAAATAAAATATAATTATAAGTAAAATAAAGTTCTTTGCTGTTTTGGGTGCTATTTTGAAGGTCAATCTTCAACCAAAAATTATTTAAATAACTGATCCCCTCAGATTTTTTATTGATACCTTTTTTAAACGGGGCATCTTTGAGATTGTCAATAGTGTATTTCATCTCTTTGTCTAAAAGATATTCAATCTCAAAATTTTCGAAGTTAACTTCATCCTTAGTAATATTTAGCGTATTTGCCAACATTAAGCTCGATAGTAGTAATACAAAATAAAGTATCTTCATCTTAACTCAATTCTATATAAAAACATGAACCACTGTCACTGTTTTTTTGATATATTTTTCCATTCATGGTATCTTCTATAATCATTTTTGAAATATAAAGTCCAAGCCCTGTTCCTTGAGATTTATGTTTGGTTGTAAAATAAGGTTCAAATATTTTTTCCATAATTTCAGTATCTATACCTTCAGCATTATCGCATATTCGAATGATTGTTTTAAAATTAATTTTACTTAAGCTTATACTCACTTTTGGAGATTTAATACCGCGTAAAGCAATAATATCTTTGGCGTTGTTTAAAATCACAAGAATCGCTTGTTGCAACTCATTTGGAGAACCATAAAAATATATTTTATCTTCTAGATCTAGATCTATGGATATATTGTTATACGAAAATGAAGCTTTGACAATCGATATGGCATTTTCAATAGACTCTTTAATATTAAACTCTACTTTTTCTTTGCTTTTAGAGTAAAAACATTTAAAATCATCAATGGTGTTTGACATGTATTTTGTCATTGATTCTATCTCTAAAAGTTTTTCTTCTATCAATTGATTTTGAACATTTTTAGTGTAGATCTCATCGTCTATTAACAAAACAGCAGAGTTTATTTGCGAAAGAGGTTGTCGCCATTGGTGGGCGATATTCTCTATCATTTCACCCATTGAAGAGAGTTTGTTTTGTTGAAAAATAAGCCTGTCTTTTTCACGTGATTTTTCAAGCTCTTTTTCCACTTGTTCTTTGAGCTTTTTATTGTTGTCACTTACCTCGTAGTGTCTAACTATAAACACAATACTAATAACTACAACAACAAATAAAAGTTCAAAAAAAAGCTTGTAATCATAAATTTGTTTAAAATGGATCTTTATCCAATCGTTTAAAATTCTTTGTTTGGTATTTGGATCAATATGCTCAATTCCTTTTTCAAAGATACTTTTGAGTATTTTTTCATCGTTTCTGGTGGCTATGGAGAGTTTTATATTTTCATTGTATTTTCCAGAGATAGTCAATGTTTCAAAATAATCTTTTTGAATGGCATAGTTAATAACATAAGAGTTATCCAAATAACCAAATACTTCCCCATCAGCTACTTTACTCAATCCATCATCAATAGATTCCACTTCAATAATATTGGATATATTGTATTTATTTTTTAATATCTCTACCAAAGAACACGCTTTTAATACAGCCAGTTTTTCACCTTTGAGCTGGTTAATGTTGTCACTAAAAGGTAAACCTATTTTTGTCGCTATTACGACAGGAATAGATAAATAGGGCTTTGAGAAATCCATGTATTTATCACGTTCTTTTGTTTGGGCAAGTAAGGGTAAAAAATCACATTCTCTTTGTTTCATCTTTTGTAAAGACTCGCTCCAAGACTCAGTTACAACTAGATCTATGGGTATATCCAACATATCTCTTAAAAGATTTATATAATCATAAGAAAAACCTACATGGACACTATCTTCTATTTTTTCAAGTGGCATTGACTGAGGATTTACACACATGCTTAGACGTTTTTTATTCTCTAAGTAGTGAGATTCATTAAAAGAAAGATTAAGGTTTTCTCTATTTTTTATTTGTTTTGCAAACCATTTTTTTCTAAGTTCATTTATTTCATCTTCACTGACTTGTTTCATACCTTTTTGTAAAATATCTCTTAATATGGTTTGATTTTTAGATGTTGCTAAACCAATACCATAAGATAAACGAATATCTTTGATGATTTTAGAGTATTTAAAACTGATAATGTGTTTTTGCATAAGATAATTAACCACACCATTGTTACCAATATAAGCATCTGCTTCGTTGTTAGACACCGCGATCATACACTCAAGCGGATCTTTTAAAACCTTTAATTTTATATGAGGATAATTCTTTGTTAAAAAGTTATGTATAAAATATTCTTTTGGTACGGCTACTGTTTTGTTCTTTAAGTCTTCTAAAGTATCTAAGTTTTTTTGATTTGAAAAAATTGTTTTGGTTGCTTTAACATAGTTGGATGAAAAGCTTAAAAATGTTTCTCTTTCTTTTGTTTTTAAAATATTAAGCATCACATCTACTTCACCATCTTGAACCATTTGCATAAACTGCGCCCATGATGGTCCATAAACATATTCAATATTTAAGTTAAGTTTTTTTCCAACAAGGTTCATATAGTCAATAGAAAAACCCAGCGGTTTTCCATCTTGATTGTAGTTATAAGGAGGCCAATTTAACTGATTTATCACTTTTATGGTGGTTTTGTTTTTTAAGTAGTTTTGTTCAGTAGGGGTAAGGTTTTGAGCATTGAGGTATGTCACAAAGAAAACCATAATTAAAAATACACTAAATTGTTTCACTAGAACATGCCCTTGAAGTTTTATAACTTCAATAATATCATAATCTCTAATAAAACAAATAATTTTTATTTAGTTTTTTATGTTTACCCCATAGGATACATAATTTCATTTTGAATATCTTGTATCTCTTTCATAACCTCAGCACTTAGATCCAGATCAATAGCAGCAAATGACGCATCGAGTTGCTCCGCCGTTCTTGCCCCTATTATAGTAGAAGCTACAAAGTCAAACTGTTTTGAGTAAGCCACTGCTAAAGTAACTGCTGATATTTCTAAACGTTTTGCTATCTCCATATATTTTGCTGTTGATGCCAAACTTTTTGGATTTACAAAACGCTCCGCTTGAGCAAGCTTTCTTGGTTCTTTACTTAAAAGATAATCTCCAAAACGGGTATCTTTTGACAAGTACTCTGTGTTGTACTTTCCACTCAGTACACCACCTGCTATGGGAGAATATGGTAAAAGTGAGATATTTTCTCTTTTACATACATTTGCAAGCTCATCTAAAAACCGTGGGTTGTTTAATGAAAAATTATTTTGGATCGACTCAAACCTTGCGATCTCTAGTTTTTTTGAAACCTCATTAGCTTTTGTAAGTCCATAAGCCGTGTCATTTGAAGTTCCAAGGTAACGCACTTTACCCTCTTGTACCAACTCATCAAAAGCTTTTAGTGACTCTTCAATAGGAACAACCGTATCAGGCCAGTGCATCTGGTATAGATCTATATAGTCCGTACCTAAGCGTTTTAAACTTCCCTCAATAGCACTTTTAATATGAAACTTATCAATAGCCGTTAATCCATGACGATTTGGTGGAACAAACCAACCGCTTGCAGCACCTGCAACTTTTGAAGCAATTATCAAGCTATCACGGGGTTTGTCTTTTAACCAACGTCCTATGATGTTTTCCGTCTCACCTATCCACTTTTTGTTAGGTGGTACGGGATAAAGTTCTGCTGTATCAAAAAAGTTGATTCCAAAGTCCACTGCCTTATCCATAATCTTAAAAGATTCTTTTTCATCACTCCAAGAACCAAAGCTCATAGTGCCCAAACAAATGGGAGTGACACGAAGCCCCGTTTTTCCAATGTATTTATACTGCATCTTCTTCCTTATAAAATTATTTCTTTGTACCAATCATGTCTAAATACAACGCTTCAACCTCAGCTCTAGCCCAAGGTGTTTTTCTTAAAAACTTCAAACTAGAGTTTATCGTCGGTTCAAATAAAAAGCATCGAATATGAATACGCTTACCCAGTTGTTTCCATCCATAACTCTTTACTAAAGCCTCTAAAATATCTTTTAATTTTACACCGTGTAGAGGATTGTTCTTATTTTTTTCTACCTCACTCATATCTATTCTCCTAGAAAACTGATTTATTATTCATTATAGCAAATTACCATACTTGTAGTACGCTGAACACGCACCTTCACTACTTACCATACAAGATCCAAGTGGCTTAGAAGGTGTACACATTGTGCCAAACACCTTACATTCAGGGGGACTTGCTTTACCTTTTAATATATCTGCGCAAATACACAGTTTATGATCATCAATAGCTTTGGTGTCTAAAAAATCCGCATAGATTTTCTCTGCATCCAAGTTGGAAAACTCCTCTTTAAGTTGGTATGCACTTTGAGCTATGTCCCCTATTCCACGCCAACGAAAATGGCTTCTTTTTTCAAAAAAACGTTTATTTAGTTTTTGGGCGGTGGTGTTTCCTTCTTTTGTCACACTTCGACTGTACTGTGTTTGTACCTCGGATCTACCTTCTAAAATTTGCTTGAGAATTTTATGTACGCTTTGCATTACATCAACTGGTTCAAACCCACTTACTACCACTGGTTTTTGATACTTCGACGCAAAAACTTCATAGATCTTACTGCCCTCGATCACACTCACATGAGCAGGACCAATAAACGCATCTATCTTGTTTTCTTGATCTTTTAGTAAAACAGACATTGCCTCAGGCACCGTAATATGGTTAATATGAAAATATATATTTTTTATCCCTTGTTTAAGCACCGTTTGAATAAGTGCCGATGTCATGGGCGTGGTTGTTTCAAAACCTATCGCAAAAAAAATCACTTTTTTATTGTCGTTTTCTCGTGCAATTTTTACGCATTCCATAGGTGAATACACAAACCTTACGTCTGCCCCTTTAGATCTAGCGTCTTGCAAACTTGCTTTACTTCCAGGCACTTTGATCATGTCCCCTAAGGTAACGAGTATGACATCTTTTTGAAGTGATAAAACATAGGCGTGATCAATACGTTCTTTTGGCATCACACACACAGGACACCCTGGACCATGTATAAAATGTATGTTTTTAGGTAGTAGTTGAGGAATGCCGTATTTCATAATGGTATGCGTATGCCCACCACAAACTTCCATAATACGTAAAGGTTTGGTGAGTTTTTTAGCATCTACTTGAATCATCTTAGCGTATGCTTTTATGGTTTTTGCATCTCTAAAATCATCGTAAAGGTTTTGAAGTTCAATCCCCATTCACTGCCTTTTGGTTTTCTTCTTGATCCATTAGATCTATGATCTCTTTATAGGTTTGGATCGAAGCCAAAGCATCTTGTTCATCTATTTTGTTCATAATAAAACCAATATGAAGCAAAACATAATCCCCTATTTTTACACTTCCCTCTTGCATGAGATCCAGTGAAGCGTCACGTTCAACACCCATGGTATCTACGGTTGCTACATTTTGTTCTGTGTCAATTTTCACAACTTTAGAAGGGATCGAGAGGCACATTAACGCATTTCCATTTTAAACTTGATCCATTGAGCAACCTTTTTTAAACTCTGCTCATTTTTTGTACTTAGCTCAATAATATCTACATTGGGTTTTAGTTTTCTAGCCGATGCTTTTTCTTTTTCTATATCGTATTCAAAATAAGGAAGTAGATCTGTTTTACTAAAAAGTACTAGATCCGCCTTACGAAACATAACAGGGTACTTTGCTATTTTGTCTTCCCCCTCTGGAATAGACACCAATACCACATTAAGATGACTTCCTACATCGTAAGAAGCAGGACATACAAGGTTTCCGACATTTTCTACAAAACATACATCTATCTCTTGTAGATCCATATGATGGAGTGCTTTGTGAACCATAAAAGCATCAAGGTGACATGCTGAACCTGTTTGGATCTGGTGCGCTTGGATCCCTTTAGCTTTTAGTCTGTCGGCATCGCGACTTGTTTCAAGATCTCCCTCAACCACACCAAACTTAAAATCTGCCAGATCTGCTAAAGACTCTAAGAGTGCCGTCTTTCCACTTCCGGGTGAGCTCATAAGGTTTATGCTAAGTACATTGTTTTTGTCAAAATGGCTACGGTTATGAGAAGCTTCATGATCGTTTTTATCTAAAATCTTTGTTATAACGTCTATGGTTTTTTTATCGTTTAGTTGTGGGTTGTCATGCAGGTGGGCATGAGCCGTTTGATGTTCATGGCTATTTCCATGAGAGTGTTCGTGAGAATCTGTAATAGAGCATCCGCAATCTGCGCACATTTATAACTGCCTTTAGTAAAATATAATAATTATTATATCGTACTAAAAGTGACTAATGTTGAAGTTTATGCGCTTTAGACATGATGTATGCTACATATGCAACTATGGCTAAGGTTGACAACATTCCTATAAATCCTAATGTTTCCATTATTCTATCTTTCTTGCTTATAATTGTAGCACACCTTCTTTTTAGAAAAAGTGTAATAAAAAATATATATAGATTAATATTTTAATTTGTTTAAGCAACATTGTGTGTGTTATGTAAGATAATTGAAAATTAACTCACAAAATGTAGTTTAATTTGCATATACAGTATTAAACACACATTGTATGCTTAAGAATAAAATGGATTTTTATTAAATATATCACTTTTTGCCCTATATTTTATAAAATCTAAATAATTAACATACATTTTGAATGTTAGTTATTTTTGTGATTTAAGGTTGTTTTACATATAATGTGATTGAATAAAGAGTTATGAGTACAAAGCTAAGTTTATAATAAAAGGTAAAAGCTGATAAAAACATGGAAATAAAAGAAAAAATACATCAATACTTTAAATTTAAAACAAAAGAAATTCTTGCTCTTTCAGAACAAGCAGTACTAGACCATAATGGACTAAAAGGTAATCATAGAGAAAAAGTATTGTGCCAATTTTTTAATGATATTCTACCAAAAAGATATTCTATTGATAATGGAATGGTTTATGGAATGATTGGAAGAAGTAAAGAAACAGATATAGTTATTTGGGATGAATTAAATTATCCTAAATTAAAGATGTATGGTTCCAATGTTTTTTTTGCAGAAGCTGTAAAAATTTTAATTGAAGTAAAAACAAGATGGAGTATGAAAGAATTTAAAGATATAAAAAATAAGACAAGTTCTGCACTAAATATATTCTCAAATTACAGACAAGCTTTAAATACTAGAATTGAAAATATAGAACATAACATTTGGAGTTTAATAAATAATGAAGAACTGTCTGAGGGAAGACTACTTTCTCCCCAAAGAAAAGGAACAGTGGCTATTATTTATCATGGTGGAAAACGATTTAATATTAAACAATTAAATAATAATGAAATTGAGGATATAGAAAATGAATACCCTGATATTATGCTATTTCTTGAAGCTGGAAAAGTTATATACAAGGACTTCATATTAGATGAAGAAGACCCACTATTTGGGAAAGGCTCTCTTAATCAAATAAATTGTAAAGATACATCATTATTAATATTTACTTCTTTATTAATTGATCTTCTTGTAAAAAGATCAGAACATATTGAGCCACCTTTATTATTAACTGATTACTTATATGATTTATTTAATGAGCAAGAAATGACAACAATACACTTTGATATTACCAGAGCAATTGGAGGAAGTTCAAAATTTTTCTAAAAAAGAAAGGTCTTGTATCAAAGTGAACTCATAACAAAACATAGAAAAAAACAAGGTACCCACGGGCTTTTAAGTAGTTTAAAGTTAAAATTTTAAATCAAACTTTGAAGTAAAAACAAATATCCAAAAGGGTACCTTGTTTTTTAATTCAACCGTTAACTCGTTCCCATGTTATACGTGGGAATCCATGCAGTAAACAAAAGAAAAGTAATATATACTCCCACGCAAAGCATGGGAGCGAGAAAAAAAGTGTAATAAAAAATATATATAAATTAATATTTTAATTTGTTTAAGCAACATTGTGATTTAACCTATATTTTACTAAATATCAATAATTAACGTATATTTTATACGTTAGTTATTTTTGTGATTTAAGGTTGTTTTACATATAATGTGATTGAATAAAGAGTTAAGCTACTAAAATATTTTATTTGCAATTTTTGCAGTTTTTATACAAAAATGAAGTTTATTATGCTAAAATTACTTAAAATTAATAAATTGGATATATTATGTTAGTAGAATTCACAGTTAATAATTTTAAATCTATTAAAGATACTGTTAAATTTAGTATGCTTACTTCTTCAAAAGATGAAGGCAATAGCTTTAAAACTAGAAAATATAATTTACTTAAAAGTGCCATTTTATATGGTGCTAATGCAAGTGGTAAAAGTAATTTTTTAAGATCTATGGCATTTATGAGTAAATTTGTATTGAATAAATATAAAATCATTCAATCTACTGATAAGCTTCCACATGAACCTTTTAGACTATCTACTGAGACAGAAAACACTTCAAGTAACTTTGAAATTACATTTTTCATTGATGATATTAAATATAGATACGGTTTTGAAATTGACAATAAATTAGTCTATTCAGAATGGTTATATGCGGATGAAAAAGGAAAAGAAGCTAAACTGTTTTATAGAGATGCGGAAGAGAAAGAATATGTAAATCCAAATAGATTTATAGAGGGTTATAGTTTTTTTAATAAAAAAGATGAAAAAATCAATGTATCTGAAAATCATCTCTTTATTTGGAAGTGTGATCAAGAAAATGGAGAGATTTCAAAAGCTATACTAAATTGGTTTAATCGATTTAATATGATTGATGGTATGGATCACAACGGATATATTAATTTTACGATGGAAAAAATGGAGAATGAAGAGTTCAAAAATAAAATTATAGAGCTTGTGAAAACAGCTGATATTGGGATTGATGATATTCAAGTTGAAAAGGAAGAAGTTCCATTAGATATTATTGAAAAATTAAAATTCTTAGATTTTTTAAAAGATGAAATGATTAAAGAAGGAGATGTAAAATCTGTTACTTTAAACACATTACATCAAAAATTTGACACTGATGGTAATGTTGTAGGCAATGTTGTCTTTGAATTAGAAAAGGAAGAATCAAAAGGAACTAGAAAGTTTTTTGCCATGTCTGCACCTATTTTAGACACCCTAGAAAATGGAAAAATTTTGATTATTGATGAATTAGATGCTAGCTTGCATCCAATATTAACGCAACACTTAATTAAACTATTTCACGATGAAAATATCAATAAAAACAATGCTCAATTAATTTTTGCTACACATGATACAAATCTTTTGAAAAAAACAATTTTTAGAAGAGATCAAATTTGGCTAAGTGAAAAAGATAAATATGGCTCAACTGATTTGTACTCACTGGCACAATTTAAAAATGTCAGAAAAAATGAAGATTTTGAAAAACAATATATTCATGGTAAGTATGGTGCCATTCCATATCTTGGTAAATTTGAGTTTTAGGAATAGTTATGAGCAGAAGAAGAGGTGGGGACAAACTACATAATAAAAAGAAAGAATTAGAAAAAAAAGATTTTCAAAGAACAACCAATGACAAAAGGACTGTTCCAGATGTTATTATTGCATGTGAAGATAGTGTATCATCGCCAACATATTTTCAAAAAATCATAGATAAACTTATTGAAGACAAAAGAATTACTCAAGACTCTTTTGTCATTGCAAAACATAAACATACAAATCCTACTGGTGTATTAAAAGACTTAAAAAATTATTCAGACGAAAATAATAAAAAATATACTGATTTTGAACATAAATGGATTGTAATAGATAGAGATATAGAAAGAGTAAACGGTGGTGGACATAAAAAAGAAGATTTCAACAATGCTTTAAAAGATGCAAAAAGCAAAAGAAAAGACTTAAATATTGAAGTCGCATATAGTAATGATTCTTTTGAATTATGGTATTTATTACATTTTAACTATAGAGATACTGCTATTTCTAGAGATGAAACTATTAAAAAAGTTATTGATGAGTTAAAAAAAATTAAACCACATATATTTGCTAAACTAGATAAAGATAATGTCAAAGAAGAAAATTACACAAAAATGATTTTTGAAACATTATTAGATAAGCAAGAAACCGCAATTAGAAATGCTAAAAATCTCTTAAACTTTTATGGTAGTTCTCATAATCCTGAACGAGACAATCCATCAACGAGAGTTCATGTCTTAGTTGAAATTTTAAATAACTTAGGTAAGCCCAACAAAACCTAGCACCAAACAGCAAGCTGTTGGTGAAGTCAACTGTAACTCGTTCCCATGTTACACGTGGGAGCGAGAAAAATTGACATATTTATATAAGGAAATCATCATACACTCAATTTCTCAACTAGAAAAACAACAAGTTGGTTTACGATTACCAAAGTACCTAGTAGAAGAGATAGATGCTTTTACTGCTCAGTTTTCTATTAACAGAACGGATGTAATCGTTGAAGCTATAAGCTCATATATAACTGAATAAAAAGCCAATATGTTTTACAGTGATTTTGATTCTGCTTCTAAAAAGTTAAAAAAGTTACTTAACACTAAGGACACAACTTCTATGAAATCACTTGCTGAGTTGATAAATGAACTAGAAAATGATTTATGATTTTTTCAATGCTTCCATCTCAAACCATCCATCGTTCACCCTGTCCTCTTTAGTGGCTATTTGAGGTTTTTTCTCACTCTGCCATAGGGCTTCATCTGGTTTTGGACATGCGCGTACACACTCACCGCAGTAGATACAAAGCCAAGGGTTATACTCATACTTCAAATCTTTTTTGTTTTTTTCGTTATCGCTTGGATTATCTGTCGGTACAAAAAGTATCGCACCTGGAGGACATGCTTTTTCACATTTTAGACAGTAGATGCAATCTTCTTCAGAGTACTCGATCAAACCGCGGTAATCTTTTGGTTTTTCTATCTCTTGAAGTGGGTACTTATGGGTCTGAGGCTTTTTAAAAAGATTTGTAAATGCTTTTTTAAATTGTGTAAACATCTCTTTTTCCTACTTTGCCGTACACGACATACATGGATCAAAAGAAGCAAGTATTGCCGGTGCATCTGCGTATTCTTGCCCAATAAAAATGTCCATAAATGCAGGTATGGAAGAAAAAGTTGGTGTTTTGATCCTCACCCTGTCCAACATCGCTTTACCATGACCTTTTACATAGTACATCAACTCTCCACGTGGTGCTTCAAGCCTACTTATAACCTCACCACTTGGTTTACCTTTTAACTTAGTTATGATCGCACCCTCAGGCATACCATCAACAATATTTTCACACATACTAATCGAATTTAGTATTTCATAAAGTCGCACCATATTTCTAGCATATATATCTCCACCCTCTTTTGTAATAAGCTCAAAACCTAATTCATTGTACGGCAGTTCCGAACTTTCAGACCGTACATCTGTTTTTATCCCAGCAGCTCGGGCGAGTGGTCCTATTGCATTAAATTCATACGCTTTTTGCATACTCAATGCACCTATTCCTTTAAAGCGTAAAGACAAGCTCCAGTTGTTTTGAAACTCTGTGATCAGGTCTTGTATTTTTGGACGTAACTCTTTGAGTGTTTGTTTTATCTTACGTGCTATTTCTGGATCTATGTCGCGGTTTACTCCACCAATACTGACATAGTCAAACTGAATCCTGTTTCCACTAATTAACTCTTGTAGATCCATCACAGGTTCACGATCGCCCATGATCTTCATAAACATCGCTTCGTAACCTGTATTTTCACACACATGAGATAAACACAACATGTGTGAGTGGATGCGGTCAAGCTCAACCATAAGTACACGTAAGTAGTTTGCTCTTTTGCTCACATTTGCACCTAGAAGTGATTCTATTGCCATGGTATATGAGAGTGAATGTGTTATTGCACAAAGCCCACATATGCGAGCTACTACATAGGGGATTGCATCGTATTTAAACTTTGTTGTACATGCTCTTTCAACCCCTCTATGGACAAAACCCACATCGCTATCAACCTCTAAGATCTTTTCATTTTCACACACAAACTTAAAACGGATAGGTTCTAAGAGTGAAATATGTTGCGAACCCAAAGGTATATTTATTGTTTTTTTACTCATAAGGCACATCCTAAACTAAGGGGCTTTTTCATAGAATCTTCATCCAAGTAAAGCCCACTTTCGCTGTCTTGTACTTTTACACCAAACATATCTACCAGTTCACGTTGAGAGATTATAGCTGAGGGTATTAGATCTACAATAGAGGGGATCAGTTCATCTTCTGTGACCTCAACATAAAAAACCACTATCTTATCTACCTTGGCATAGTGTGAGAAGATCCACTGAATCTCGATTGTCTTTTCATCAATCGCCACACCATTAAGCGTTAAGAACTGATGTTCTTTTAGCTTGTAAAACTCTCTAATAACATTACATACATTCTTGAGTGTTACTTCAACTTTTTTCATTTTTATCCACCTTTAATGCACTCTTTGTTAGATCTAAGACACCCTCTTTATCTGTTGGTTGAGCATAAAGTTTTTTAGCATCTTCTATTTCTTTTGTTTTATTTTCAAGTATCTCTAACGCTTTTATTAACCCATCTATGATCAATTCTGGCGTTACGGCACAACCAGGTACATAAATATCTACGGGGATGTATCTATCGATCCCATCTTCTACATTGTACATATCTCGAAAAACCCCACCCGTACAAGTACATGATCCCAGTGCGATCACCACTTTTGGCGTAGGCATCTGAGTATAAAGCTCTATCAACCTCTCGCGTGATCGGTACGTTACAGGTCCCGTTACTAAAAAAATATCCGACTGTTTAGGGTTTCCTGTGTTGATCACACCAAACCTTTCCAAGTCGTACTTAGGTGATAGCGATGCCAAGATCTCAATATCGCAACCGTTGCAACTTCCAGCATTGTAGTGTAAGATCCAAGGGGATTTTTTTCTGTATTTTTTTAGATTAAACATAAGAGAGTCCTAGAATGTTAATAAGGCTAAGACTAAGCCCCAACCACATTATTATTTTTAGTGTTTGAGCCATATTTACCCTTGCTGTGGAATTATCTACAAGGTTTATCAACAAAAATACCCCAACAAAAAGTATGCTACCCAACACAATGCTATTTCCCCCAAACAATAAAAGTAAAAGATACACAAACACATACTCTAACCATTTAGCCATGTACAAAAATTCAAAGTAGATCCCACTGTATTCGATCTCAACACCACCCACTATCTCTTGGTGGGCTTCACAAGCATCAAAAGGGGAACGTTTTAACTTTAAAGGCATGGTGATCAAAAACGCCAAAAAAAGAAAAAACATACTTAAGATCTGGGTGTCTTCTTGACGAATCAGCCCTACATCATACGTTCCGTTTAAAATATAAAATCCAGTGGCCATTAAAATATAGATAGGTTCATACGCCAACATTGCTAAAAGTTCACGATTTGCCCCTAAATGGGAATAAACCGAACGGACACTAAAACCTGCCAATATAAGAAAGATACTAGCAAGTAAGTGAATAAAAATCACATACAAAAGGTTTTGTCCTAAAATGAGTAAACCAACCACTACCCACAGGCTTATAAAATGTAAAAGTGCCCAAACAATGTGCATAGGGTGGATAATAAAAGCACGTTTATCAATCAGTTTATACATATCATAAAAAGGTTGTAACAAAGGGGGACCTTGACGGTTTTGCATTCTTGCACTTAACACCCTTTGTAAACCATGCAACAAACCACCAAAGACAGGAGCAAGGAAAATCAGTACAAACTCAACCATTACAATACTCCCACTACAAGATGCCACGCCATAAAAACAACACTGAGATAGATCATACTCTTTAGATATTTTTTATTGAGCGTGTAGTTAAACATACCAACTTCAAAAACACCCTTTTCTCCACAGTTGTATTCTTTCACCCTTGGAGCATCTTTAAAATCCATTCGTTTGAGTAAAACAGGTATTAAAAAGATCAAAACAAGCGGTATAAGCACTTCTAAAGTGCTTAAAAAATTTAGTAAAAATACCCCCAACACTAAAGCCGTAAAAAGGATGTTTGAACTTATCTTGTAAAGCAAAGGAAGTTTTTCTTTGCTTGCTTGAGTAAAAGCACGTGTACTTAAAAGTTTCGTGATGATCTTAAAGTACAAGATCACCAACAACACACTTCCAATAATAAGCGATAAAAGGACAAACACCTCAACAGGGGTTTTTAACATACTTTTAGTAAGTGCTTCAATGGCTAAAAACTTACTCACAAAAGCACCAAAAGGGGGCAAGGTCAAAGAGGCAAAACCAATTAAAATAAAAAAAAGTGTTCTAGGAGCACGGTTGGTGAGGGTATCTATTTCACTAATATTTTTTAAATGGTATATTTTTTCTAAGATTCCTGCTTGTAAAAAAAGTAGTGCCTTAGAAATTGCATGAAAAACCAACAGTATTAAAGCAGCTTCTCTTGCTTGTTCACTGCCTAAAGCCGCTAAAGAGATCATAAGTGAGAGTAAGGCTATGGTAGAAAGACCAAGTATCTCTTTAAAAAAATCACGATTTAATGCCATAAGCGATGCCCCGACAAAAACGAATGCCCCAAACATAGCAATAGTTGTTGAGAGAAGTGGGCTAAAAGAAGGTGAAAGCTTTAAGACAATAAACGGGGCTATTTTTACCATAGTTGCACTGTGTAAAATAGCACTTACAGGTGTTGGCGCGACCATTGCACCCAATAACCAATTATGAAAAGGAAAAGAAGCACCTTTTACATAAGCAGCAATCACTAAAAAAACAACGGGAAGCAAAAAGTGTGGATCGAGTACTTCTAACAATTGATCAAAATAGATCGTATTATAATACACCACCGAAGTGATAAGTGCTAAAAGTATCGCTACTCCACCCACTTGGTTCATCCACAAAGCCCTAAGTGCGTTTTCAATAGCCACATCATCTTCACGGTAACGAATGAGTAAATAAGAACACAATGTTGTTAGTTCAAAGAGAAAAAAGAAAAGTTCTATGTTGTTGGCAGTGACAATAAGGTTCATCACACCTAAGAAAAAAATTAAAATAGCGATAAAACTGAATTTCTTCGCTTTTTCAAAGGGTTCAGAATTAATATAAGTTAAAGCGTAAAGTACTATCGATCCACCCACAATATTGATCACAAAATACATAATTTTTGAAAGTTCATCACTGAGTAGATCTACCCCTTGAAACCTTGGTGATAGGTATAAAAAAGCCCCGTACAAAACGATCTGTGTAAAGGCTAAAAAAGTAACGCGATTTTGCTTATGTTTAAACCCTTGCCATGCAAAATAAAAAAGCAAAACCAGATCTAACAAACAGATCACTAGATGTGTGGAGTGTGAAAAAGTATAAGAGATATTAAGATCTGCTAAAATATTTACTATTTGCATCCCATCCTCTTTGTTTTATGTAACAAGCATATTTGTTCCAACAACCACAGAGATTAAACCCGCTGTTACAAACACCCTTTTAATATTTTGTTTTGAATGGAGTAAGTTCTCATTTATGTAAAGTATTACACTTCCAAAACTGACAAAAACAACCATTACCCCAAGAGTAAAAGCCCCTACCAACATAAAGTCAAGTGTTTGGTTTTGTAGCACTCCAAGGGTAACTAACATTCCACGAACCCCGCCAATGCCCATTAAGACACCAACACTAAAAGCACTCATTGTGTCTTTTGAACCGTGGCTATGCTGATCACCAAACCAAATATGGATATGTTCTTTGCCTTGATGAAGATGCTTTTTAAGATGAATTTGATCGGAGAACACCATGTACAAAAGGTACACACCCATCCCTAAGATCACCAAACTTGAAATCATATCACCATAAGCTAACACCTCATCGCTGATAAAATAGGTTTGAAGAATTTTTGCAAATACAAAAAGACTCAATCCATGCCCAAAAGCAAACATGCTTGTGATCATAAACGTTTTTTTCTTTGACTTACCAATGGAAAAATCAGCAATTCCACTGAGATGGTCAGGTCCAAAAGCATGTAAAATTCCGTACCAAAATATAAGAACTAAAGCAAAACTCTCCAAAAAAAACCTTTCATCATGAATAACTAATTATATTTTATACAAATGTCACTTAAAACTCTGCATATACGCATAGATCTGTCCCAATGCTATTCCCCCATCATTGATAGGTGTTTGTTGTTGATGGTGGTAGGTTATGCCCTCTTTTTCCAGTCTGGATCCAATCAACTCTAAAAGTACTTTATTTTGAAAAACACCTCCGCTTAGGATCACTTCTAATCGCTCTTTTTTGGCAAGTTCTACAACAATATTAACCAACGTATTCATAAACTTTGAGATAAGCTTTGGATCTAGTAAATCATACACTGGATCTATCACACCATCCACAATCTTGTAATCAAAACTCTGCTCAAAGCCTTGTTCATATAAGCTTTCACACATAAGCCCTGCTTCACCCTCATAAGTTTGTTTTTGCAAACCATTAGCCAAGGATGCCATGGCATCAAACAATCTTCCTACGGAGGAACTTTTAGGTGCGTTAATCTCTTTTACGTAACTTTGATGTAAAAGTTTGATCTGCTCAGATGAAAAACTCTTAACACAAGCCAGATCCAGATCCAACACTTCACTTAAACTATAATGCTCAAACAAAAGGCTTAAAGCCACACGACGTGGTTCTTTTAGTGCTTTTTCACCGCCCAAAAGTTTAAGAGGTTTAAAGTGGTATTTTCGTTGATCTGCGACAAAGACCTCTCCTCCCCAAAGTGTTGCATCATCTCCAAAACCTGTGCCATCAAAACTAAAACCTAAACAATCGTTACCTAATCCAAATTCTGCTTTTGTTGCGTACAGGTGGGCTTTATGATGTTGAATTTCTATACATTCTATCCCTTGTTTTTTTGCCCATTTTGTACTTTCATACGAAGGGTGTTTGTCGTGTAAAATAAGTTCAGGCTCAAAACTGTAAAGCTCTTTAAAATGCTTTATTGTTTGTTCAAAATATTCCAAGCTCGTTAAAGAATCAAGATCTCCAATATAAGCAGAAAGAATAAGATTCTCATCAAAACACAAGGCGATGCTATTTTTTTGATGTGCCCCTAAAGCCAAAATATTTTTTTTACTCTTAATAGGGAGTTTTAAAAGTTTTGGTGCATATCCTCGAGCAAGTCTAAGTGTTTGTATTTTTTTATCTACCACTTGTACCACGCTATCATCAATGGGATTTAAAATATCACGGTTAAAATCCAATACCAGATCGACAAAAGGGAGTTTTTGTACTAGGGTTGAAGCATCTACAATAATGGGTTCTGAAGCAAGGTTTGCACTTGTGGCGACAAGGGGAAAATCTATCTCATTAAAAAGTAATGCGTGCAAAGGGGTATAAGCTATCATACATCCAATTTTGTCGATATTTGGCGCAACTTGTTTTGAAAGAATTTCATTTTGTTTTTTTTCTACTAACACAATGGGACGTTCCTTAGACAATAGTAATTGTTCTTCCAAGGTGTCTATCTGTGCCATGCTTTTAATCGTGCTTATATCTTTACACAAAAGTGCAAAAGGTTTAGAGGGTCGGTTTTTATGCTCTCGTAACTTTTTAATCACTCCATCGTTTGTAGCATCACAAACAAGATGAAAACCACCTATACCTTTGATGGCTACTATCTTTGCATCTTTTATTGCTTTAAGTGTATTTTCAATGCTTGTGTTTAAGCTCATACCACACTTTTTACACGAAGTAGCTTGAGCATGGTAACGTCTATTTGTGGGGTCTTTGTATTCCTCTTTACACTCTTCACACATACTAAATGCTTTCATAGAGGTGTTGGATCTATCAAAAGGAAGAGATTTAATGATCGAATACCTAGGACCACAGTTGGTACAATTTATACCAAAATAATTTTTATACCTTTTACTTTTTAGATCCTCTAAGCACTCTTTACAAGTAGCAATATCTACCGATACAAAGGTGGTGTTACTTTTTTCCCTCTGACTTTTTTCAATATCAAAGGTTTTATACAAACAGCCCGCTTCTACAAAAGATGATTTTATCTCTTTTATTAAAGACAACACAGGGGCTTGCGTGTTTAGTTTTTTCTCAAAACTTTCAATACTTTGTATGCACCCTTGAACCTCTATCTCAACACCTGAACTTGTGTTTTTAACATACCCTTTTAAACCTTCTTGTATCGCTATTTTATAGACAAAGGGTCTAAAGCCAACACCTTGAACAACACCGCTAACGAGAAAATGTTTATTAAGCATTTTGAGGATTTGCAAAGAGATTTAGTATCTCATCAAGGGTGTAGTTATTTAAGGATCTACTTACTAAAACATTGCTTTTTTGTAATCTTTTTAAAATGGTTTCTATCAATACCTCAAAGTTGCTTTTAAGCGCGTTACTTAGTCCTATCTCAACACTTATAATATCATCTGCAACGATCCCTATGATCTCAACATTGGCGCAATTTTCAAGAAACTGACAACTTTGTAAAACTTGTAAAACTTCAACTTCATGAACCGTTTGTTTGTAGGGAGTGGATTGGAGTAACTCATTTGAAGGTACTTGATAAATGGAACCTGCACTATCGGCTAAAGTGATTGTATCAACAATGATAATCTCTTTGTATTCTTGCATATAATCCATCAGTTTAAACCCAAGTGTTCCCCCATCTATGATCGAGATTTCTTGTGTAAACTCATGGTTTTTTTCTATAAATGTAGTCGCATAGATCCCCACACCATCATCTTTGAAAATAATATTTCCTAGACCAATGAGTGCAATGGACATAAGACTATACTAATGCTACTGCGTCAATCTCAACCAGTGCATTTTTTGGTAGGGTTTTTACAGCTACGGTTGAACGAACTGGTTTATGTTCACCAAATGCTTCTGCATAAAGTTCATTTACAACTGCAAAATCATCCATTGAAGAAAGAAAAATTGTTGTTTTTAGTACCTTGTCCATAGCACTTCCTGATTCTTCTAAAACTGCTTTTAGATTTGCTAGAACTTGTTTGGTTTGTGGAGCAACACCATCGGACAAAAGCCCATCGCTTCCATCTGGGTAAAGTGCTATTTGACCTGAAGTGTACACCATCCCATTTACCACAACTGCTTGTGAGTATGGACCAATAGCTGAGGGTGCTTTTTTTGTTTGTATGAAATTCATTATTTGATTATTCCTTTTTTTATTTTATCGTTATACTGCCATTGAACATCGTCCACATAAGAGCTAAAATCTTCTACGTTCCAATAACCTAAAAAGGTGTAGATTACTTGTTCATCAGGTGCTAAAAAATAATGTCTTGGTACTCTTTTACTTTTAAAACTTTTTGGAAAATAATCTTTATCTCTGTCTAAATGTAAAAGTAAGTATTCACCTTCTAGTTTTTCTGCAACGGTCCAGTCTGAAAGCGTTTCACTCTCAAACCTTCTGCACCAACGACAACTTTCACTCGTGATCAACATATAAACACGTTTGTTCTCTTTTTTTGCTTGTGCCATCACTTTTTTATAATCATTTGAAAAAGAAAGTTCACCAATGTTTTCAGCAAATAGTGAAGATACAAATAACATTATTATTAATATTTTTTTCATATTACTCCCATGTTTTAATTAGTTGTTTAAACACTTTGTACAATGACTCAACCTCAAAAGCACTCGTGCGTTCATTGACAGCATGTATGGTATCATTTTTTACACCAAATTCGATCACTTCAACACCAAACTGTGCCACAAAACGGGCATCACTTGTTCCACCAGCGGTAGAGTGCTTGGGTTTGACCCCTGTTACACTTTCTATTGCATCATCAATGTTTTTTACAACTTTGGTATCGGTATTTGTTCTAAATGGGTACGAACCTTGAGTAAGTTTTAACTCATAATCAAATGCCCCCAAATGCTTTTGTACAAAATCACGCACCTCTTTTTGAGTTGTTAGCGTTGTGTTTCTAACATTAAACATCATCTTAAGCTCATTTGGAGTGACATTGGTCACTTGCATTCCACTTCTTATATCTGTTATTACAAACTTTGAAGGGGAAAAAAACGCATCCCCATTATCAATATCAATACCTGCCATATTTGATAAAACACCCGCAATATTATGAATTGGGTTAATCGCTTTTTCAGGATACGCCGCATGACCTTGCTTACCTTTTAAAGTAATGTAACCATTGATAGATCCACGACGACCTACTTTTATGGCATCCCCAAACACCTCTTCACAAGTGGGTTCAGCAACTACCACAGAATCGGGTAAAAAATCTATCTCTTTAAGGTATTGCAGTACCTTAATCGTTCCATGCGTTGCCTCGCCTTCTTCATCACTTGTAAGTAACAAAGAGAGCGTCCCTTTAAAGTTTGTAGTTTCTTTAACGGCTTGGGTAAATGCAGCTACACCGCTTTTCATATCTTGGGTACCGCGACCATAAAGATACCCATCTTTTTCCACTAACTCGTATGGATTTGTATCCCAATTATTTCCTGCTGGTACAACATCAACATGCCCTGCAAAACAAAGGTGATCACCCTCTGAAAATTTTTTATAAATAAAGAGATTTTTTGTATCTTCAATATCAATTCTTTTGGCACTAAAATCAGGTAAATATTGTTCTATAAAATCAAGTAATCCACCATCATCAGGTGTTTCACTTTTTGACTCTATGAGCTTTTTAAACAGTTCAAGTATTTGCATCTAAACTTATGCCTCTGGATTGTCATAAAAAACATAAGGTGTCGCGTAGTCACTGATCTCAAAATAGACTTTTTTCTCACCATCATCTACTTTGTAGTTAAAATTTTTATCTAAGTATCCATAACCATAGCGGTAACTTCTTGGTTGATTGCCTTGGGTAGCTTCTGCTGTTGAGAGTTTGTCTATTTTTACAAACCTTTGTACCAATTTTTCACCCATGTAGATGTCAAGAACACCATTTGTGCCCGTCCAGTTTTGAAGGGAACGACCAAATTTATTTTGTGTTTCTTGTGTACAACCACCTAAAAAAAGTGAGAGGAATAAGCTTAGTGCTATGAGTGGTTTTTTCATTTTTTGTGTCCTTGTAAAAATCGTTTATGTTTTTTTGATTAAATGGATGTTGAGCGATTCAAACTCTTCTATAAAATCTTCTCCAGCTTCTTGAGCACTTTCATTGTTAACATCATAAAGCCATTGAACTTCGATCGTATTATCACTGCTTGCTTCTTCAAAAATATCAAAAATATCAAAAAACTGTTGAGAACTACTCGAATTAAAATAATTAATATCAATAGTAATTTTAGGAGTTTGTCCCCCCTCTTTGAAGTACGCTTTGATCCAGCTAACTATCTCTTTGTAAAATTCAAACGTATTTTCAGGAAAAGAGTTTCCTTTAATAAAAATCAAATTTTTTTGCTTGTCCAAAATAATCTCTGGTGTATATTCTGTTGCTTTTAAGTTAATGTTACTCATTTTATTTATTCTCCAAATATTTATATTTTAACTTGTAAATGAAACACTATCGAATCATCATCGTGCTTTGAAAACTGAAAACCAATCTTGTTTTTTGATTTTCTTGCCATATCTAAAAAACCCAAACCTGCACCATAGGCATGTGCATTACTTTTACTTTTTCGACGTTCTTTGTAAACTTTTTTTAATCCATCTGGATCAAGTGCGTTTACTTTATCGATGAGATCTGTAATGATTGCTTGTTTGGAAGTTTCAACCAAATTTTCACTGTTTATAGTGTAAGTTGATTCATTTTTATTATGAAGTATTTTAATACTGCCGTTACTTTGTGACTTTTCATCTTCGGTTTTGACACTGTTGTATGAATAATTTAAAGTATTTTGCATAATTTCAATGATTATCAAAAAGATATTTCTAACTTTTGATTCCTCTTCACCATAACTTATTAATGCAGATTCAATTGTCTTAGCTAGATCTACAATTGATTTTTGAGTGATCATCCCATTAAAATCGACCAAAGAAACATCATCAATATCTACTAATAAGTTGATAAACTGTTTATCCTGCATTAACGATATTCCTTTCTAAAGGTTAATTTAGATTATTGAAGCTATAATATCCAAAATAGTCTTAATAATTATTGACTGTTTTCCTAAAAAAGGTGTATTTAATGATAAATGATGATTTTGAAGAGTATCTAAAAAGTCTTGAAGAGGGTGAACATAAAGACCAGTATAAAAAGCTTTTAACCGCTTATACTAAACTCTCAAAACGAACAAAAAAAATATACAAAGTCGCTGATTCTTTTGACATACAACTCTACAAAGCAAAAAAGACTGCGATGGAACAACTTGAACTTGCAGAACTTGCTGATAAAATGAAAAGCAATTTTTTAGCACAAATGAGTCATGAGATCCGAACACCTTTGAATGGGATAATAGGATTTATCGAGTTACTAAAAAAAGTAAAAAAATACGAACCTGAATATCTTGATATTATAGAAAGTTCAAGTCAGACCTTACTCTCTTTAGTAAATCAAATCCTTGATCTTAGTAAAATAGAAAGCGGTAAAATGCTTTTAGATAAACATAATTTTTATGCCTTTAAAGAGTTTAATGCCATTGGTCGAATTTTTCATGCAAATACAACGATGAAAGACATTAACCTACAAGTAAATATTGCTCAAAATCTTCCAGAAGTTATCTACTCTGATTCGGTTAAGCTTAAACAAGTTATTTCAAACCTTTTAGGAAATGCTGTTAAATTTACCCCTAAATTTGGAAAAATCACCTTAGATGTTTCATTTGACAATGTGCAACAAAGTTTGAGTATAAGCGTCACCGATACAGGTATTGGGATCCCTAAAGACAAACAAGCTGCTATTTTTGAAGAGTATGAACAAGTGGATGAAACAACTGCTAGACATTATGGTGGAACAGGACTTGGACTCTCAATTAGCTACAAATTAGTAAAAATGCTAGGGGGAACCCTTAGTATTGAGAGTGAAGAGAATAAGGGAAGTAAGTTTTATTTTTCTATTCCTATTGAGATGAATGATGAAGAAGTTCCCTCAGAAGAAGTTGATATAGTAAGTTTTGACTCTAAACGTGTCTTAGTGGTTGATGATGATCCAACCAGTCAAATGTTAATGAAACTCTTTTTAGACGATATTGGAATTAAATGTAAAACAGCTTCTGATGGTTCTGAAGTATTAGAGATCATTAAAATGTTAGATTTTGATCTCATTATGTTGGATCAGAACATGCCTGTTATGCTAGGAACAGAAGTTGCCAAAGAGATCAGAACCTATGAAAATGCGAACCAATTAAAAAATATCCCTATCATAGCCGTAACGGGTGATGTGATGCAAGATACCATCGATATGATATTTGCTTCGGGAATGAACGACTATTTAGCCAAGCCTGTTAAAAAAGAAACCTTATACAACGTTTTACTTCGATGCTTTTCATAAAACACTAAAAGGCAAAGTATCAACAAGTTAAACAAAAAAATCTTATCGCTCTATGTATTAGTTGTTTTATTTATTCTAGCAGGTCATTATGCTTTTTACCAAAGTTCTACCGCTAAAATAATTGATTATAAAACCTACGACACCTTAACCAAGTATTTTACGAAATCACCTGAAGACCTTAGCTCCTCCCATGTGGTTGTGGTTGATATTGATGAAAAAAGTCTAAACGCTCTTGGTCAATGGCCTTGGCCTAGAATAGTCCTTGCCAATGTATTAAAAAAGATTTACAGCTATGCACCAAGTGCTATTGGTATGGATATTATGTTTTCTGAAGAAGACAGAACCTCTCCAAAACAGATTAACCTTTTTTACAAAAAGTTTTTTGATGCTCAAACATCTTTTTATGGGATTCCCGATAGTTTTTTAGACAATGACATCATTTTTTCCGAAGCCATACAAGATACAAAAAGTGTGATTGGGATCTATCTAAGTAAAGATGCAACAACCAAAAAAACATGTAACCCCTTAAACCCTTTAGAGATTAATGCCAGTTTATTTGAACTTAATAGTTTTGATCACCTATTATGTAATATTCCCTCTTTAAAATCAACCTCAAAGTACAGTGGTTTTGTAAATGCCATTGTAGATGAAGATGCAATTTTACGTAGAATGCCTTTGATGAGAGAATACAATGGTATTGTAATTCCTAGTTTAGCTTTAGCTACTTTATTGAGTATTAACGATGAATACAATGTTTCAAAAAACAGTGTTTCTGTTTTAGGTCATAAGGTTCAAACTGACAATAAAAGCAATGTACTCTTAAATTTTTATCCCAATGAATGGTATAAAAAAATACCAATAATCGATCTGCTCAATAATAACGTTCCAAAGAATTTACTTATGGGGAAAGTGGTTTTGCTTGGGTCTTCTGCTACATCGCTTCATGATAATCTTATTGTATCGGGTGGAGAAAAAATAATTGGGGTGAAAGTTCACGTCACAATGATAGACAATATTCTTAACAATGAGTATATGACCCAACCCACTTTTTACAAACCTTTAAATGTGTTTTTATCCCTTGTTTTGAGTTTAATCTTTTTTGTTCTATTCTCAAAAGGGCATAAAAAATCAGTTATATTTTTATTTTTACTCAGTGTTGTTACCCTCATTGCGAGTGTCTATTATACCTTTGGAGCGAATATATACATCTCATTGGCGTATTTTTTAATTCCTTTTGTGGTTTATTTTTTCTTAATTAGTATAACTCATATTGTTATCGACACCTACGATAAACACTTACTAAAAGAGGAACTCACAAAAAAACATATTCAAGAACTAGATGGTAAAGTAAAAGACAGAACTGCTAAACTTGTTAAATCTCATAAACATATTAAAGACAACATAGATTATGCAGCCATAATTCAAAATGCCATTTTACCAACCCCACAAATACTCTCTAAGTACGTAGAAGATGCCTTTGTTTTTTGGAGACCACGAGATGTTGTTGGAGGAGATATATACTTTATTTCTGAACTTAGTTCTAAAGAAGAGATTTTAGTCATGGTTATTGATGGAGCTGGACACGGTGTTTCTGGTGCATTTGTAACCATGCTTGTAAAAGCGATAGAGGCACAAATACTTACAGAAATTGAAAGTTCTAAAATGCCTCCTAGCCCTGCACTTATACTTGAGTACTTTAACAGGTCTATTAAGTTAATGCTCAAACAAGATAAAAAATCTAAATCAAATGCTGGATTTGATGGTGGGGTTTTATACCTAAACAAACGCACAGGTGTTTGTAAATATGCGGGTGCAAAAACACCCCTGTACATTATGAAAAATGGTGTTTTACAAATCATACAATCTGACAAAAAAAATGTTGGCTATATTCGAACAAAGATTGAGCAAAAATACACAGAGTATGAGATAGAAATTGACAAAGGCACCCTCTTATACATTACCACCGATGGCTACATAGATCAAGAAGGAGAAGACAATACTAGATATAATAAAAAGCTATTTAAAAACCTTCTACAAAAGATCCATACTAAACCCTTAAGCGAACAAAAAGATGATATAATTTTCACCTTAGAAGCGTTTCAAAGTACAACCAAACAAAGTGATGATATCACTGTTATGGGCTTAAAGTTTTAAGCTTTTAAACACATTTATTTCAACTAGGAGATCTATATTGAAAATATTATTTTTCTTATTTTTACTTATATGCACCAATGCTATGTCTGATCAAAACACTACCACAGACACTCAAAATGACCGTACGGCGGATTACTTCGACAATGCTATTTTTGATGAAATAATTCGCTATGAACCTTTTATTTTTGAAGATGATGAAATTCAAGAGAATCAAAAGTCATATTTAGATGAAGTACTAAAAGAGATCAAACACTATATTAGCAATGAAAAAGATGTTGGGATAACTATTTCCCCTATTGCAACAGATTATATGAATTCAGTTCATTCTATATTTGACAAAGACAATGAAGAATTTGAGGTTGAAACAAATAAATTATACTCTAAAAAAATACAACAATTTTTTACCAATAATGGGGTTGGATCTAACTATATATTTTTTGATCTGAATGAAACTAAAAAACACATAGACTCCGCTATTATGAATCAAGAAGTAAGCCTTTCAAACAAAGTGCTTGTTACCTTGTACTTAAGACATAATTTTGATCTTGACAATGATGGTGTTAAAAATGATGTTGATAAATGTCCTAACACAAAAGCCAATGTACGAGTAGATGAAGTGGGTTGTGTCTTTAGCACATTGATTATGTTGGTTGATAACAACAGCACTAAAAATGCCATAGAGGTAAAAACACAAAAGGGTTCAGGGGTTATTGATAAACCTAATGCCTATACAAGATTGGCTTCAAGTAATTCTGAGGTTAAAGTGGGTGATTCTTTACCATTAGATGAGATGAATGAACTCTTTGGCGACGTACTCAGCGTTGATACAAAAACCGGTAATATAGATGCAACCATATACTTTAACAATAAGATCGAAATAACCAAAGAATCAATTAAAAAAATTAAAACTATCACCGAGTCATTGAAAAACAAAAAAGTTTCTTATATTAAAATTATTGGACATACCGATACAAGGGGAGATAGCGATTCAAATATTGAACTTGCCCAAGAACGTGCTAACTACGTTGCCCAATATGTAAAAGACACGGGTATGTCATATTCGAAGATGGATGTCGAATCGTATGGGGAATCTGATCTTAAAGTTAAAACAGAAGATGAAGTTGAACTTTACATAAACCGAAGGGTTGAGATATTAATACGTTAGAAAATTATGTATCTTTTATAAGGGCTTTTTTGATATAATAAAAAATCGTAAATTTTTTTAAAGGGATCCAAACATGAAAAACATTTTCTTATTACTAAGTATCTTTATAATATCAATAAATGCCAATGAAATAGCTTTTGCAAAAAATGTAAAAGGGGATGTTTTTTCTCAACTTTCTGACAAAAAAACAAATCTAAAAAACACCCAATGGGTAGATGAAAAATCTATAATTTCAACCAAAGCAAACAGTTCTGTAACACTTGTTTTTAAAGACACTTCTACCTTGGTTTTAGGTGAAAACAGTATTTTATCTTTAGAAAGGTTTTTATTTAAACCTAAAACAGAAAAATACAAATTTGAGCTTAAACTTAGCAAAGGTACGGCTTCTTTTGAATCGGGAAAAATTGGAAAATTATCACCTAATGATTTTGCTTTTAAAACACCTGAATCTACTGTTGCCATAAGAGGAACAAAATTTATTGTCAATGTACAATAAATTCTTCTTTACTCACACTTTGGTTTAATATATGTTTCAATCTTTTATTAGTAAATTTATTTTCTTTTTTTGGTTTTTCTTTTTACTAGTAACAGTACCTATCTATCTCTTTACAAACTATCAATTTCGCGAAATTATTAAAACCTCTGAACAAGAAAAAATCACCATTACCTTAAACACATTAAAACCCATTATCTCTATCCACCTATATTTGAACCAAGACAAGCAACTCAATGAGTTACTCAACAATATGTTTACAAACAATGATATAAAGTCGGTTCAACTCATTTCCGATATAAAACAACAGATCTATTCTAAGAGTATAAAAATCACTAATCTTAAACATATTAGTAGTTATAAAAGTGAAATCATCCATCCTTTAAATAATAAAGTCATCGCTAATATTTATATTGCTTATTCCAATGAAAGCCTTATTCAGTTTTATGATAAGATTTTTTTAGTTTTACTCTCTACATTTATCTTTTCTTTGATCATATTTTCGATCGTCTTTTTTTATATTCGTTATGACCTCGTTGCTTTACGAAACATTGCTACATCTTTACAAGAATACTCCTCAACAAAAAAAATTATTACTATTGTTCAATCTAGCAGAAGCAAAGAGATCTTAACCATTGCCAATGTAGCTAACCAAATGTTTTTGAACATTGCCGAGTATGTAAAGGAATTAAAACTTTTTAATACCAAACTAGAAGAGCGTGTTAAAAGTGAGATTAACAAACAACAAAACCAAGAACGCCTAATGGTTCATCAATCTCGTCAAGCCGCCATGGGTGAGATGCTAGAATCTATTGCCCACCAATGGCGACAACCTTTAAATATTATCACTTTAGCAGCAGCAAATCTTGAAACAGAATACGATTTAGGATTAATGAATAAAACAAAGTTTCATGAAAAGATGGAGATGATCTCTTTAAACATCAATTATATGTCTGATACTATCGATGATTTTAGGGATTTTTTAAATCCAAACAGAGAGATGTACACTTTTAATGCCAAAAAAAGTATTCATGATGTTTTAAATATTTTAAGTGCACAACTAAAACATTACGATATTCAACACTCTTTTAATGTTCATGATGAAGTGCTTTTATATGGTGTGGAAAATGAGTTTAAACAAGTCATTTTAATCCTTATTAACAACTCAAAAGATGCCATTAAAATTCAAAAAGAAAAACACAATATTTTACATGGAAATATCAAAATTGATACAGAATTTAAAGACAACCAGATAACCTTAAGTGTTTGTGATAATGGAGGTGGTGTGGATGAGGATATTATTGACTCTATCTTTAATCCTTACTTTTCTACCAAACACAACGCTAATGGAACAGGAATAGGATTGTACATAGCGAAAAATATTATTGAGAGTAGAATGAAAGGTCACCTAAGTGTAAAAAACAACAAAGGGGGATGTTGTTTTTTACTCAAATTACCGCTTGGTGTTAAGTCGTGATTGATACTCTTGTCCATGCTTACAAACGGGACAAACTTTAAGTGCTTTTTTACCACGGTGAACGTGCCCACACACCTCACAGATCCATTCCTCTTCTTCATCATCACTAATGTGTTCAGCATCTGCTTCAAGTCTTTGTAACAAGTTTTTAAACATGTTTTCATGTTCTACTTCTATTTGTCCAATACCACTAAAAAGTTTTGCTGCTTCTTTGTAGCCTTCTGCTTTAGCCACGGCTGCAAAATCGGGATACATCGTCGTATTCTCATACGATTCTCCATCAATTGCCATTTGAAGATTTTCTTTGGTATTTCCAAAGCTATCTTCGCTATCATTTGCCATTCTATTGTGAAGTGCTAATTCAAGTTTAGCATGAACTTTTTCATTGTTTGCGGCACGTTGAAAATGTTCAGCAATATCACGAAAACCTTCTTTTTGTGCGACTTTTGCAAAATATTCATACTTATTTCTTGCCTGAGATTCACCAGCAAAAGACTTCATTAAATTCACTAGGGTGAGGTTTTTTGTGATCATCTCCATCGCTTCACCACAACAATGAAGCTCACCACCACCAACACTTTGTAGCTCTACAATATTTCCACATTTATTACATCTATACGATTCGTACTGTCTCATAACTTTTCCTTATAGAATAATTTTTATCCTTTATATTCTACTCCTATAAAACTTAAAAAGATCTAATCCCAATCATCCAATACAAATCCTGAGTTTTTTTCTTCTTGTATTTCATTAATTTCAGGTTCTTCAACAACTTTCTTTTTTGGTTTTTTGATCTGTTGTTCATACTTAAGTGCCAAACCGTTAGAGGTCATAACAAAACCATCAACCTGTATCTTTCCATCATGGATCTCTTTGTGATGCTGTTTACAAAGCGGTACGAGATTATGTTTGGAATCTTTGTGAAAATGGTCTATAAATCCTGCTTGATTTGCTAAACTTTGATTATTAATATGGTGCACGTCTTCTGCCATCGCTCCACATATAACACATTTTGTGACATAAAGGTCTTTGTTGTACTTTGATGTTCTTTTTTTAACCAACAGTTCTAACTCATCAAAATCTTTTGCCAAACGTTTACGGATCTTATTGGCTGTGTCTAAAAACTCATCATCCATATGTAATGATTTAGCAAACTCTAAACCATAAATACTGCTTCCACTTCCAGCTTGAAGCACGCGGTTAAATATTAACGCATCTTTAGATTCATCGTACTCGACACTCAAGTGTAGATCAACTACATTCTCAAGAGAGGTTATCTCTTTCATGGTTGAGAGTTGGTGTAAGTGGGTTGCAAAAAGAAAAAGCGAACGTACTTTTGCCAACTTCATAATTGCCGATGCAACAATCGATACCCCAGAAAGGGTTTCTGTACCATGACTTATCTCATCGCCTAAAACAAGTGAACGAATCGTAGCACGGTTAAAAATATTTTTCATCTCCAACATCTCAACCGCAAATGTTGAAAGACCCTTGGCTAGATTGTCACGTGATACTATACGCGTAAACAAAGAATCAAACAAAGAAAACTTCATCACCGAAGCCGAAACAAAAAAGCCACTTTGAGCCATTAATGTTGCAATACCTATACTTTTCATCAAAGAACTTTTCCCCGATGAGTTGATACCATAAAGTAAAACACCATTTACGTCGTGCCCATCATGAACACTGACATCAAGCATCACTGTTTTTGGGTGTGGTAGATCCATATAGTCACGATTTCCCATAACAATATCGTTTGGTACGTAGATCCCACCACGCTCTTGGATCTCTATTAAAGGATGACGAAGTTGCATCAACTGAATAAAATTATTTTCAGCTTCTACCTCAACGATCATCGGTCGTGAATGGTTATAATCTTGTGCAACTTTGGACGAGCTTACTCCCACATCAAGATCAGCTACATAAGATATTATTCTGTCAAATAAAAGTGCATAACGACGTTCATACAGACTTTGAAGTTGTATATATTTTTCTTTAACCAAAGAGATAATTTTGCGACGATTTTTCATAATCTTGTCTGAGAGTTCATCTGTAAAACTTGAGGTTATTTTTACATTATTAGTAAGTTTTTTTATGCTAAATCTACTAAAATCTTCATCTTTGCTAAACTTTGTTTCTATCATAGAAAACCTTGTTTTAGACAAAGAGATATAATAACCCTCTTTTTCCAATAGACCCAAAGTAACCAACTTGTTTGAACTTCCCGCCTTTTCCTCTTTTAGCATCACTTCAATACGTTTCATAATATCTTCAAAGGCTATTAACATCACTTCATTTTCTTTAACCAAAGTATCAATACTTTCATCAACCCCACACATTAAAAAGTTCTCATCAACCGTGGCATTGGTAAAACGGCGAGAAACATCCAGATCTATGCTTTTTTGTATATCGCGTAAAAATTCATCTATTTCGAAGTCTGAAAAAGGGGTACGCTGAATCTTATGTTTTTTCACGTATTTCATCAACTCTTTAACACTCATAACTGAGTCATAAATGTGGTTCATCTCAAAAGGGTGTAAACGGGTTAAGTTAAGCCTTCTTGCCAAACGTTCAAGGTCGTAGATCCCACGCATGGTTTCATCTAAAAAGCGGGTATGAGAGTTGACTCTGTCAATTAAGTTGTAACGACGTTCAAGTTCTTCTTTTTCCATAATAGGATTTAAAAGCCTTTCTTTAAGAAGCCTTCTACCAATAGCCGTAGAACTTTTATCCATCATTTTTAAAAGAGTAAACTCTTTTCTGTCTTTAGAAATAACCCCCATCTGCTCCAAAGCATTATTGCCAAGATACATAAAACGGCGATTATCAATGAGTTTTGGTTGAGAGAGTTTTTGAACAATATGGTAATCATGCTCAATCACAAAATGGATCAAAATAGCCAAGGCTTCAGTGATCATGGGACTTCGTTCTAGATCCAGATGCTCAATTGGAGAAAGAAGTGACTGGATCTGGTATACCTCTTTAAAGAGTTCATTTTGAAAATCTACCTTTGGTCTGTCATTGTTCACACTGTAATGATAATGTTCTGAGAGTTCCAAATACTGCATCACATGACGTTGGTCTTCTATGCCGTCTAAAAAAGTGATGACCACTTCACTTGTGCGGTAAACATTTAACAGGTTAAATACTTCATCAAGAGCGTAAGAAGGATCTTCACTTGTTCCATGCGTTTCATACAACCATGTTTTTCCAGTAGTAACATCTATGGCAGAATAGCCCACCGTGTAGATCTCTTTATGTTTGTCAATCAATAAAGAAACGATGTAATTATCATCATTATCTATAATATGATCAAAGTTTGTTCCTGGGGACACTATTTGAGAGATATATCTTGAAATTTTTGGAGGTGTACCTTTTTGTTTTACAACAATAATGGTGTATTTTTGCTCTGATATAAGTCGAGAAAGGTAACGCTCAAATGAAACAGCTGGTACCCCTGCTAAGAGTGGATTTTTATCAGAATTTTCGACAATATTTTTGTTTTTTTTGGTCAGTTGAATATTTAAAAGTTCAGCAATCTCTTTTGCTTTACCCACTTGTTTCTCATCGTTGTTTACTTCATAAACTTCAAAAAATGTACCTATTTCCATAAAGACCACTGTGTCTTTACCGTATTTAGCTTCAAAATGTTCTTGTAGATCAAAATACGTTTGTGTTAATAAATTGTTTTTATTATTTAAAATTGCATCAACTTCAGAGTGTTTCATAAAGATATTTTTCCATTTGTTACATTTATTATTTTTTTGTGATAGATCTAGGAGAGATTCTCTTTTTTATACACATTTAAGAGCACTCACTTATTGAATCACATTTTTGTAATATTTTTTTTGATTGTTTTATAAATTTCTTAAGATTATAGCATAAAACATTTTGTAAAACAGGTAATAGTCGCTATAATTTATTTAATTACTTTAACATTAGGAACTATTATGAGAACCTTTTTTAACTTTGTATTTGTATCACTTTTAAGTATCTCTGTTTATGCCCAAGAAGTTGCTTCAGATGATACTGGAGGATGGATGCCTCAGGAACTAAAAGAAGAAGCAGCTTTATCTTCAGACGAACTTAGTGGCTGGATCCCTGATGAAGCTGAAGTTCTTGAAGAAGAAACTCTTTTGCAAAATGAACCTGTTGTAAAAAAAACTCAAATAAAAAAGATTCTTCCAAAAGACAATAGCGTGACTCAAAGTAAACGCACAGAGCCTGAAAATGTCATTACCAAAGATACGTATTTGTACATTCAACCCATAGCAATTGAGTCTGCACCTATTCAAGTTGTAAAAGAACCACAAGTTACGGACAAAGATGGCGATGGTGTTCTTGATGAAAACGACAGATGTCCAAATTCTAAAATGGGTGAAGAGGTAGATCAGTTTGGTTGTTTAATCAAGCCCGATGATGATAAAGATGGTGTTCCAAATGCGGATGATAAATGTCCAACAACACCACAAGGTACACCCGTAGATTATAGAGGATGTGAAAAAGACAGCGATGATGATGGGATTGTGGATTCTAAAGACAAGTGTCCAAAAACATCGAGTGATTTTGTTGTAGATGGTTATGGCTGTCCACAAACCGCTACACTCAAAGTAAACTTTAAAACCAATAAATGGGATGTTGATGAAAAACTTATCAATGACTTACAAAATTTTGCCTTATTTTTAAAAGAGAATGAAGGCTACGATGTCATTTTATACGGATACACGGACAGTATAGGTAATGCAAAAGCCAATCAAGTTCTCTCACAAAATAGAGCCAATGCAGTTAAAGAAGCACTTACCCGTTATGGAATCAGTGAAACACGTTTAACAGCGATTGGAAAAGGTGAACAAAACCCTATTGGTGATAATATGGTAAAAGAGGGACGAGCGAAAAATCGTCGTATTGAAGTTGAGCTTCTACAATAGTTTGAATAAGGATTAACATGAAAAATATATCAATAATTTTAGCCCTAAGTCTTACTTCGACTCTAATGGCACAAGATCTAAAAACAACAGTTGAGGAGGTTTTATCCACCAATCCAACCATACAAGAACGTCTTAAAAACTACAATGCAACCAAAGAGGATATAGCGATTGCTAAAGCAGGTTATTATCCATCTTTGGATCTATCCATTGGCGTTGGCGTTGAGATGAATCAAAAACGTACCGATTATAACGATGATTCTACACTCACTAAAGATGGTAAAGGTGTTGATGATTCTACCCTTTTGGTGTATCAAAATTCATTAACCTATTCACAAAATATATTTAATGGTTTTGCAACCACGTCACAAGTCACACAACAAGAACACCGTACAACTTCTGCGGCTTATAGTTACTTAGAAAATGTAAATGACATCTCCTTTAAAATGGTAGATACTTATCTGCAAGTAATGAGAAATAAAGAACTCTTAAGTACCGCTCAGGAAAATGTAGAGATCAACGAAGAGATATTTAAAAAAGTTCAAAAACTATACGATGCAGGTTTAACCACTTTATCTGAAGTAAACAAGATAGAATCTTCTTTATCTTTGGCAAAATCTAACTATGTGGTGCAAGAAAACACCCTTTTGGATGTTACGTACAATATGCACAGAATTGTAGGTCGTTACTTAGATACAACAAAAATGAGTAAACCCATTTTAAATATAGCCCTACCTGCAAACATAGAAGAAGCTACCCAATTTGCTATTCAAAACAATCCATCTTTACTTGTTTCTGCATACAATGTAAAAATTGCTCAATCTGCTTATAAAAATTCTAAATCATTCAATTACCCAACCATTGACATAGAGATTTCACAAAATATGAATAAAAATCTCTCAGGGGTACAAGGTAATGATGACAGACTAAGAGCAATGGCATACTTAAAATACAACTTTTTTAATGGTTTTTCTGACAATGCCACTGTTCAAAAAAATGTTTCCAAAATTCACCAAGAGATAGAGATCAAAAACGATCTAAGAAGACAAGTAATTGAGGGCTTAAACCTTTCATGGGCAGCAAATGAAAAACTAAATGTACAACTCAGCCACCTAGAACAATATAAAAAATTCTCACTTAAAACATTAACACTCTATGCTAAAGAATACGATCTAGGTCGTCGTTCATTGCTTGATCTACTCTCTGCTCAAAATGACTTTATTGGAGCCAAACAACAAATTATTAATACACAATACACCATGTTGTTTGCAAAATACAGAATACTCGACGCTATGGGAGTATTGGTAAAAACAGTTCTTGGCAATTCTGAGATACTCTACTCAAAAGTAGGACTAAATGCTCAAACACCAGAAAACTTGGATACTTTACCTGTTGTGTATGACAAAGATCTCGATCTCATTGTTGATGAGTATGACATTTGTAACAACTCTATAAAAACTCAAATGAGAAATACCTATGGATGTAAATTTATCTTTGAAGACACAAAAAAGATTGAGAGATATTCAGGATTTTACTTTAACAACTCAAGCGATGATTCTAACACTTTAACTCAAGAAGGACAAGACAGACTAAATAAACTGATTAAACAAGTGTCACCTTATGGTTATAAAAACCTTAAATTTGATGTTTTAGGGAATGTCGATAACGAGGACTTAAATACCCTAGACAAATTGGAACTCTCAAAACAAAGAGCCATTTATGTTAAAGACAAACTCATACAAGCGGGTGCAATAGAAGAAAATATAACCATTCATTCTAACAGTGACAAAGCACCTATGTACAGTAGAGAGTCAGATGACTCAATAGAGAAAAATAACCGTGTTGACATCGTAGTAAAAAAACTCTATAAATAAATACGAAAAGGAAATTTATGTTCATAGAAGAAGCTGACAATATTCGCATCGATTCTCTTCTTGATTGTTTGGTCTTGTTTACCAAACTGTATCATAAGCCCTATTCTGCTGAGGCTCTCTCGGCAGGTTTACCAACAGAGCCAGGACATGAATCTCCTGAGCTTTTTTCTATTAATAGTTCAAAAAGTTTGTTTTCTCGAGCAGCGGAACGGGCAGGACTAAACTCATCATTGATCAAACGTCCCCTTTCGCAGATCTCACCCTTGCAACTTCCTATGATCATTTTACTTTCTAATCAAAGTGCATGTATTTTAGATAAGTTTAGTGAAGATGGCACACAGGCAAAAATCATTATGCCCACCGATGAAGCAGTTGAACAATGGGTTGATTCGGAGGTTTTAGAAGATGAGTACATAGGCTTTGGTTTTATGATCAAAAAAGCCTATGAATACGTTGATGACAATTCTCGAACACTCCATTTAAATCAAAAGCATTGGTTTTGGAGTACCATTAAACTCTCTATTCCGATCTATAAAGATGTACTCTATGCTTCATTGTTAATCAACCTTTTTGTTTTGGCATCCCCACTTTTCACCATGAATGTTTATGACAGAGTGGTACCAAACAATGCCATCGAAACCCTTTGGGTATTTGCCATTGGTGTAAGTATTATTTATATTCTTGATACCTTTTTAAAGTTTACACGGACCTATCTACTTGAGAGTGCCGCCAAAAAAAGCGACATTATTATGTCCTCTATTGTGTTTGAAAAAGTACTCGATTTAAAAATGGCTCATCACCCTGCTTCGGTTGGTTCATTTTCATCAAATCTAAAAGACTTTGACTCTATTCGAAACTTTCTGACCAATGCAACGATGGCTGCGGTTATAGATCTACCCTTTACTTTTATATTTTTACTTGTCATTGCCTACATTGGAGGAGCTATTGTCTATATCCCTATTTTTACCATGACCTTGATTATAGCCTACGCTTTTTTAATTAAATCTCCTTTACGAAAGAGTATTGAGAGTACCCATGAAGCCAGTGCTAAAAAAAGTTCCATTCTCATTGAAACACTAAACAATATTGAAACACTTAAGACATTAGGGACACTCAATCAAGTTCAGTTTAAATGGGAAGAGTCAACCGGTGAAATAGCAAACAGAAGCTTAAAATCAAGACTTTTATCGGCTTCTATTCCTACTATAACTCAACTTATAATTCAGCTTAATACGGTTATGGTAATCATTTATGGTGTGTATCTCATTCAAGAGTTTGAGCTGTCGATGGGTGGACTTATTGCCATAGTTATTTTAACTTCACGCACACTTGCACCAATGGGACAAGTCGCAGCACTTATGACAAACTATGAAGAAACAAAAACATCGTATCAAACCCTAAACGATATTATTTCAAAACCCGCAGAACGCCCAAATGGGAAAAAATTTGTTGAGCGTCCTGAATTTAGTGGACACATCGAATTTGTTGATGTTACGTTTACCTATCCTAACACTGAAATACCAGCATTAAAAAATGCTTCTTTTATTATAAAGCCTAGTGAACACGTTGCTATTATTGGTCGTATTGGGAGTGGTAAAAGTACCATTCAAAAACTTTTACTTGGATTGTATGAGCCTGATTCTGGTCAAATTCTTATAGATGGGATTGATATAAAACAGATAGATCCAGCCGATCTTAGAAAAAATATGGGCTATGTATCTCAAGATATTATGCTCTTTCGCGGTACGGTTAAAGAAAATATTGTTTTTCGTGCGACACATGCAAGCGATGCTTCTATGATCAAAGCCGCTACCATCTCGGGTACGTCTGAGTTTATTAAAAAACATCCAAAAGGTTATGAGATGCCTGTTGGTGAACGTGGGCAAGGTCTATCGGGTGGGCAAAGACAAAGTATAGGTATTGCACGCGCCTTTTTACTCAACGCACCTATTATGCTTATGGATGAGCCAAGTAATGCGATGGATCAAATAACTGAATCTAAACTACTTGATAATATTTCAAATAAACTCAAAAATACAACCTCGATCTATGTTACTCAAAAAATGAGTCTTCTAAAAATTGTTGAGAGAGTGATTGTTATGAATGAGGGTACAATTGTTATTGATGCACCTAAAGAAGAAGCATTGGTAAAATTACAAGGTGGAGGAAAAAAAGTTGCGAAAAAATAATACTCCAATAGAATATACCACTAAAGATTACGAGTACATGCAGAGTTTAAGTTCTGCTATTTTAGAAAAAACACCCTCTAGGGTCAGCCGTGTTTTAAAAATATGGGTGATCACTGTTTTTGTGTTCATTGCATGGGCTTCTTTTGCAGAAATCGATGAGATCACTAGAGGAAGCGGAGATGTTGTTCCCTTTGGTCAAAATCAGATTATACAAAACCTTGAAGGTGGTATTGTTGATTCTATCTTGGTACAAGAGGGACAAAGAATTAAAAAAGGGGATACGATCTTAAAGATCAACAATGCCCAATCAATCTCAAAATCTGCAACAAACCAAAGTAAGTACACTGAACTTTTAGCAAAAAAATACCGACTTAAAGCTCAAGCAAATCAAACAGAGTTTATCTCAAAAGATACCGACAATCCAGAACTGATCCAACAAATTTCCTTGGCTAAAAACCTATATGAATCTAACAAAATCGAGTTTTTAGCAAAAGACAACGTTATTGTTCAACAAATAGAACAAAAAAAGCAAGAGTACAAAGAAGCAAAAGCAAAAATACGTTCCCTTAAAAAATCTTTAGATTATGTTACACAAGAGATTGCAATGACAGCACCAATGGTAAAAGAAGGGGTAAAAAGTAAGGTTGACTTTTTAAAACTAAAACGTGAGGCCAACGGAATAGAAAATGATATTGAAGCAGCTAAACTCTCTCTTCCTAGATTGCTTTCATCCATTGAAGAATCACGAGAAAAACGTAAAGAGAGCCAACAACTTTTTATCAATACCGCAAAAAGAGAGTTAAATGAAGTCAGTGCTGAAATTTCAAGACTTATTACTCAACAAATAGCACTAAGCGATGAAGTAAAAAGAACTGTTGTTACTTCACCTGTTGATGGTATTGTTCAAAAACTCTATGTTAATACTATTGGGGGAGTGATCAAACCTGGAGAAGATCTAGTGGAGATTGTTCCAACCAATGAAAAACTCTTTTTAGAGGTCAAAATAAAACCAAGCGACATCGCTTTTTTACATCCTGGAGCAGAAGCCAGAATAAAAGTTTCAGCCTATGACTTTGCAATTCACGGTGGTCTTATTGGAAAAATAGTTAATATATCTCCTGATACAATAACCGATAATGAGGAAAACACTTTTTATTTAATCAATATAGAAACTGAGAAAAATTATCTTGGAAGCAAAAAAAATCCTTTAAAGATTATTCCAGGTATGACAGTAAGTGTTGACATAATTACTGGGAAAAAAACGATTATGGAGTATATTTTAAAACCGATTTTAAAATCAAAACAATACGTATTTTCAGAAAGGTAGTTTAGATGGCAATTATATTTTTTAGCACAGACACAAACACAGTGGATGAGTGGGTACAAAGATACAAAGTTCAAGACAGTCGTTCTTGTTATGATATAGAGTCCCTTCAAGATGAAATATCCAACCTAGATTATTTTCTACTGATCTGTGACTATGATACCATAGCCCATGACCTGAATAAATTAATCGCTTCAAAGTCACTTCCAAACTACTCCATTGTTTTGGAAAAATCACCTGCCTTGGCGACAGGAAAAATGTTGATCAAAAATGGTGTTCGAGGATACGGTAACTCCAGAATGTTGGTTAAACATTTCAACAATCTTTTAGAAACGGTGTTAAATGACAAAACGTGGACCTATCCAGAACTAACCGCAGCACTGATAAAATCTACGAAAAAAAGTGCTTTAAATACTGAAGCAAATGAACTCATCGATTCACGCTTAAGTGCCAAAGAAAAAGAGGTATTGATCTTAATACTTGAGGGTTTGACAAATGACACTATCGGGCATGAACTCAACATTACAACACGAACGGTCAAGGCACATATAAGTTCAATTTTTTCTAAATTACATGTGAATGACAGAATCTCTTTGGTTTTATTGTTAAAATAGATGAATCAGCCTATTCAAATACTTCTTCAAACAATTCGAAGATCTCTTATTTCAAACGATGAGATTAGGCTTGATCCCTTAAACCTACCCTGTCCTTACAATAAACGCTTTTCACAAGTTTATATAACACTTTTTCAAAACACGCACCGATCAATAAGATGGGGTTCTAAAAAAAACACCTTACAAGAGAGTATAAACAGTATTCTTAATAAATTAAAATCACAAAAACGTTTTAAAGATTTTGATCTCTCATCGTGTTATATTCTTTTTGAAATCATCACAAAAGAATACCCATGTAACATACGAAACCTTACGACTATGAAAATGCACTCCCCCAACCGCTTTGAAGCGGGGGTTAATGGGTTAAAATATACTTATGAAGGGCAAACACGTTTTTTTATGCCAACTGAGGGTTATACCAAATCTATTATGAGTGTTAAACAACTTCTTAATCACCTCTCAAAGCAATGTGGTATCTCTAAAAAAACAGATAAAATCAGTGAACGTGTACATCTTATGCGTCGAGAAGATATTGAATATAGCTTTATTGAATCAGATGCTTACTTAGCAGATCCAAACCAAACGTACTTACTTGAGAGAGGCTACCCTACTCCTGTAGAATTTACTAAAGAGATTATTCTTGATAAAACACTCAAAAGCATAAACTGGCTGGTTGAGAATATGAATAAAAACGGTAGTTTTTTATATTATTACGATGCTTATAAAGACACCATCATTGATGATATGCACCCAAATATGATTAATCCCCTTTACAACAATATATTGCGTCACAGTGGAGGGACTATCTCTTTACTTAAAGGTTATGAGCTTACAAATAATCCACTTTATCTTGATAAAGCAAAAGATTCTTTAGCATTTTTAATCTCTACTTTTAGAAACCATCAATACAAAAATAAATTTGCCTGCTACCCTTTTTTCAATAAAAAATCTAAACTCGGTGGTGCGGGGATTGGGCTTGTTGCATTGATGCAGTACTATATCCTTACAAAAAATGATCTATTTAAAAAAGAGATGGATGGTCTAGCAAGGCATATTTTAAGTCGTATTGACAAAGATGGGGAGATGATAGGTTACTATATTCACCCCCAATTTCATAATTCAAAGGCACTTACAAAAGTAAGTGAAGAGGAAAAAAAAGCCTTATTTTCTTTTTATTATCCAGGGGAAGCTTTATTGGGATTGGCACTGTATTATCAACATATTGAGAATATCGATCCCGATCTAAAAGCTGATATAGAGGAAAAATCTGAAAAGGCACTTGATTTTTTGGTTGATATTCGACCTGTAAAATATGACTATATGTTTGATTCATTGCCTGCTGATGCGTGGCTTATGCAAGCCATAGAAGAATGGGTAAAAATTGATGGTTTCAAAAAACAAAGTTACATTGATTTTGTTTTTAAAGACACACAAACGATGTTTGAACACATGTACACCGATAAAAATACACTTACTACAAATAAAGATTATATAGGTGGTTTTTATTATGAATACGGTGATCACGTTTACCATGATGCTTCTCGATGCGAAGGAATAGTAAGTGCATACTACTTAGCACTTTATCTCAAAGATGAGAAAAAAGCCAACTGGATCATGAAAAATATGAGCCTTAGTGCCCAAGGTCTAATGAAAACCTTTCATGACAAAGTATCAACTTATGCCCATATAAACCAAGAAAAATCGATAAATAGTTTTAGATTTAAACTAACGCGTCAGTGGATGCGTGTGGACAGTGTTCAACACGCATCGTGTTTTTTTGCAAGACTTTACAAAGTTCTGTAAAACAAAAATCTTTATTTTATAGAGTCACAAAGAAGTGACTCTAGCCTCTGTTTTAACTTTCATCTACTTGTATATTTGTGTTGATTTCTAAAGTAACGTTGTCATCATCACTTGTATATACATCGTAAACTTCACCCGTTTCTTGATCGGTTAAATGACCACCAAGTGTCCATTGAGCATTTTCACCGCTTGTGTTTAGATCTATGCTGTCTTCGCTGTCACCATCAATACGTAGAGTATTGTCGTCGTCTGTAACTTCTAGTACATCCTCTACACTTAAAGATGTAATATTTTGTGCTCCACCGTCTAGATCTATTGCTTCAATCTCTACATTGTTAATCACATCATCAAGACCATCTAGATCTATGTTGTCATCACCTTGAATAACTAAGGTGTCATAACTTGATTCAGTCATAATTGGTTCAACACTTACATCTTGTTCTTCATAGTATTGACCATCATTTTCAACCAAACCTCTTTCATCTACCTCTTGTTGGTCAACGACCATTATAGTGTGTGCTTCTACATCAACAACTTCTCTAGTGTCTTCAAAAGGCACTTGAATCTCTTGTGTTGATACAACACTTGAAACATCTCCAACACTACCATCTGAACATAAGATACCATCAAAGTTATTGATGGTCACGTTCATATTATTTGGTCCTGTTATTTGACCACTTAAAACACCGTTGTTATTGTTTAAGGCGTCAAAATTATAATCAGAAAGTGTTCCTGACAATGAGATCACGTCCATGCCATTTCCAGCATTGATATTTACATTTTTACCCGGTTCTTTTTCAAATACCACGGTGTTATCACCACCGTTCAAGTTTAAATTCATATCATTTGAATTTCCTTGAATCACAAAGGTGTCATCAGAATTATCTAAGTTAAACGATGATTTATTTATATTTTTAAATACCAAATCACCATCTGAATGATTTTTACCATTTGCCACTTCTAATGCTTCTGATAAACTGTTTGCGTTAACTTTGTTGGCATTTCGTCCACCACCTGAGTAATCAATATCTACCGTTTGTACTGTTTGTGTTGTATAGTTTGTAAAGGTTTCAGTTTTATACGTTGCTTCTACATCAACCTCTTTCATAGGTGTTTCTACCGCCACATTTTGAGTTTGAACATAACCTCCATCTGCACCTTGAGTGATTCCTGCTTCTTCCATCGCTTCATAATCAATTACCATTTGTGTATCTGTTTCAAGGCTATTAAAACTTACCTCTTCAACGGTATCATTGTGACCAATTTCATCAATCACTTTTATATTGTCAAGTAGTGCGCCAATGGTATCTTCAGATCCAGTGCCCTCAAATGTCAAAGCAACACTTTGAGCAGATACGTCAGAGTATTCAATTATGACTGTATTCCAACCTGTATCTGGATTAAGTTCACTTCTTAGTGTCATGTTATCATCGCTTATAAAAGTCAAGTTACCTTCACTATCAGATTCAATCTCTAAGGTGCTCTCTCCAAATGATACTTTCATATCTGAAGTATCTGCACTGCCTCTATAATCTTCTCTTGGTTTTAAGTCAAATGACACTGTGTATTGTGTGCTTTCATTTAAACTAACCGTTGTTGACATATAAGCATTTGAGCCATGGTAGTGTGTATCAAGTTCTGCGTGAGCAACACCATCACTTGATTCAGAAACTATTCCTTTTTGAATCTCTATTCCTGAACCACCATCGGGATCATTTGTATTCCAAACCACTCCATGATCCCCTGTTACATTACCGTGGGTACCCTGTTCTATTTCCCAACCTGTGTCTGTAATCAAGTTTTCAAATGATTCTTCTAAAAGAACATTTGGTGTATCTTCTGGTGGAACAACCACCGAGGTTTCATTTGAAATATCTATAGAAACTGTCGCACTTTGTGAGATATTATCATCCGAATCAATAGCACTGTAGGTAAAACTGTCTTCTTGCGCCACTTCACCTTCTACGTATTGAAGAGAAAAGTTAGAGGTGGTGTTAGACTCTGTTGTTAACTCTACTTTGTCGCACTCTACTGGATTTCCATTTTCATCCACCACTGTGAATTTATTTGTTTCTTTAAGTCCATCACCGTCTATATTTTCAGAATCTTGTTTTACATCACCCTCAGCAACAACAACACCGTCTTTGTAAGCAACCCAATGAGCACTTGCATCTTGTGAAGATCCATCAATAAAGTGTCCGCCTAAGCTTGTAAGACCAATCTCTACACCTGTCATCGTATTATCAAATTCAAGTACAAGCATCTCATTGTTTGCAGACTCTATCTGTCCATCATCCACTGAACCTTCTACTCCAATACCTTTACCATCGTGAGTAGCGTTGTTACCGTTGTTAGTAACCACTTCAACTTGTTCACCATTACTAAAGGCTTTAACACTTACTCCTTGCCCCTCAACACTTAAGCCATCACTTGCTAATGTTCCCCAGTCAGAAAGCTCTACACTCTCATTTGCATGTGTACCAACATCTATTGAAGTAACAACATTTTCATTGGCTGTGTAAGTTAATTGGGTACTATCTGGTAATACATCACCAATCGATACTTCGATCACTTCACCTGCATCATTTTCATAAGTCAATGTTCCGTTTTCAGGTAATGAATCTATTTTAATATTAGTCGTTTTATCATCATCCGAACTTAGGTCATCTTCTAAGTCTGTAGCCTCTTGCGCTAAGTCAAAAGTAACCACTTTACTTACTGGAACATCTACATCTTTGTTTTCAGCATCTGGATCCATATCTGTATCTGTGTCAGAGTCCGTATCGGTGTCAGAATCTGTGTCGGTGTCGGTGTCTGTATCAGAATCAGTATCTGTGTCAGTGTCGGAATCAGTGTCTGTGTCGGTGTCAGTGTCTGAATCTGTGTCACTGTCAGAATCTGTGTCTGTATCTGTATCTGTGTCTGTGTCTGTGTCAGAATCCGTATCAGTGTCGCTGTCAGTGTCTGAATCTGAGTCAGTATCGCTGTCTGTGTCTGTATCTGTGTCTGTGTCAGAATCCGTATCAGTGTCGCTGTCAGTGTCTGAATCTGAGTCAGTGTCTGAGTCAGTATCGCTGTCTGTGTCTAGATCTGTATCGGTATCTGTGTCGGTGTCACTGTCGGAATCTGTGTCAGTGTCAGTGTCTGTGTCACTATCTAGATCCGTGTCAGTGTCAGTGTCCGTATCTGAGTCTGTATCGGTGTCTGTATCAGAATCAGTATCTGTGTCAGTGTCTGAATCTGTGTCACTGTCAGAATCTGTGTCTGTATCTGTGTCTGTGTCTGTGTCAGTATCTGTATCGGTGTCCGTATCTGTGTCAGTGTCACTATCTAGATCCGTATCTGTGTCTGTGTCGCTGTCCGTGTCGGAATCAGTGTCTGAGTCAGTGTCGGTGTCACTGTCAGAATCTGTGTCTGTATCTGTGTCTGTGTCTGAATCACTATCTAAATCTGTGTCGGAATCTGTATCTGTATCTGTATCACTATCTAGATCTGTATCTGTGTCCGTATCTAGATCTGTGTCTGTGTCAGTGTCGGTGTCAGTGTCTGAATCTGTGTCACTGTCAGAATCTAGATCTGTGTCTGAATCTGTATCTGTGTCAGTGTCGGAATCAGTGTCTGAGTCAGTGTCGGTGTCACTGTCAGAATCTAGATCTGAGTCAGAGTCTGTGTCTGTATCAGTGTCGGTGTCTGAATCCGTATCTGTATCCGTGTCTGTGTCCGTGTCTGAATCAGTGTCTGAGTCAGTATCGCTGTCCGTATCAGAATCGCTGTCTGTGTCTAGATCTGTATCGGTATCTGTGTCTGTGTCAGAATCTGTATCCGTGTCGGAATCTGTATCTGTGTCAGTGTCAGTGTCTGTGTCACTATCTAGATCCGTGTCAGTGTCAGTGTCCGTATCTGAGTCTGTATCGGTGTCTGTGTCTGAATCCGTATCAGAATCTGTGTCTGAATCCGTATCAGAATCGGTATCGCTGTCTGTGTCTGAGTCAGTGTCAGAATCTGTATCAGTGTCAGTGTCGGTATCTGTGTCACTATCTAGATCTGTGTCTGAATCCGTATCTGTGTCAGTGTCTGAATCTGAGTCAGTGTCTGAGTCAGTGTCTGAGTCAGTATCGCTGTCCGTATCACTATCTAGATCTGTATCTGTGTCAGAATCTGTATCTGTGTCAGAATCTGTATCTGTGTCAGAATCTGTATCTGTGTCAGTGTCGCTATCTAGATCTGTATCTGTGTCAGAATCTGTATCTGTGTCAGTGTCAGTGTCTGAATCCGTGTCACTGTCAGAATCTGTATCTGTATCTGTGTCAGTGTCGCTATCTAGATCTGTATCTGTGTCAGAATCTGTATCTGTGTCAGAATCTGTATCTGTGTCAGTATCTGTATCAGTGTCTGAATCTGTGTCTGTATCAGAATCTGTGTCTGAATCTGTATCCGTGTCAGTGTCTGTGTCGGTGTCTGAATCTGTGTCTGAATCTGTGTCTGAATCTGAATCTGAATCTGTGTCTGTATCTGAATCGGTGTCTGAATCTGAATCGGTGTCTGTGTCTGTGTCCGTGTCTGAATCACTATCTGAATCTGTATCGGTGTCAGTGTCTGTGTCGCTGTCAGTGTCACTATCTAGATCCGTGTCTATGTCTGTATCTGTGTCAGTGTCTGTATCAGAATCGCTGTCTGTGTCTAGATCTGTATCCGTGTCTGAATCTGTATCTGTGTCAGTGTCGCTGTCCGTGTCTGTATCAGAATCAGTATCTGTGTCGCTGTCAGTGTCGGTGTCTGAATCGGTATCTGTGTCAGTGTCGCTATCTATATCTGTGTCTGTATCCGTATCTGTGTCACTGTCAGAATCTGTATCTGTGTCACTATCTAGATCTGTATCTGTGTCTGTGTCAGTGTCTGAATCAGTGTCGGTGTCGGTATCTGTGTCTGTGTCCGTGTCTGTGTCTGTATCTGTGTCCGAATCCGTATCAGTGTCGGTGTCTGTGTCGGTATCTGTGTCTGTGTCCGTGTCTGTGTCCGTGTCTGTGTCGGTATCTGTGTCTGTGTCTGTGTCCGTGTCTGTATCAGTATCTGTGTCTGTA
>Ga0193963_1000056_pt1 | contig 51705 bp, 48 predicted proteins | sample FB_6_MG_FD_140359 | JGI IMG/M metagenome (GOLD analysis project Ga0193963, IMG submission 140359) | Microbial mat bacterial communities from the Broadkill River, Lewes, Delaware, United States - FB_6_MG | ecosystem: Environmental > Aquatic > Freshwater > River > Microbial mats | place: USA...
ACCACACCGCCGATAACAACCGTATCGTTATTATTGACTAATAGCTCTGTTTCCGCCTCATTTGTCGCCAGGGTTGGGACACCATCAGAACTGATACTAGCAACATCATTTTTGGTCAACCGCACGGTCATGGAAATTCTATTGTCCGGCGTAACATGAGGAGTTACTTCAAGTAACAAATCAATATCTTTATACGCCACAGAAGACCCGCCGGAATCATCACGCTCAAGGTATGCATATTCCTGACCCTGTTTGATCATAGCCTTTTTGTTGTCCAGAGTCAGAATTCTTGGGGAGGATACGATCCTGACATCTCCCTGTTCCTCGGAGGCTTCAAGCTTTGCATTCAGTGCGGAGACAGAAGACCCGAACAGCCGAAAAAAAGAAAAATCACCGGAAACACCCACAGTTGACCCGTTAACAGACACAGAATAATCATCCACAAAGTCCGATGTCACATCAGACGCATTGGACAGATTCCAGTTGATCCCGAAACTTCTGGAAAACTCCTTGGTTACCTCAACCACCTTAGCTTCAATCATGATCTGAGGTGTCACCGTATCCAGACGGTAAATAAGCTCATTGGCCTGGGCGATTTGGGCCTGGGTATCTGTAATGATCAGCATATTTGTACGGGTATCCACTGAAATCTTACCTCGATTCGGGGTCAAAATTTGGGATACATGGGGTTCGATATCAGCCCTTGCATCTGAATAATTGACAGGGATATATTCGGTGACAAGGGGTTCCAGGGCTTTTTTCTGTTCTTCGGATTTCTGCCGGGCAGCAATGGCTTCCTGTCGTTCAGTTTCCTCCCTGGCAAGGGTTGATGTGGTGGCAATGCGAATAACATTGCCCTCCATTTTTTTACCAAGGCTATTCATTTTCAAGATAAGATCAAGGATTTGATCCCAGGGCACCGGATCCTGAAGGCTCAGTGTGACCTTACCCTGCACATCCTTATCAATGGCAAAGTTCACGCCAGCCACACTTTTTAATATCCTAAAAACATTTTTAATATCTGTTTCATAAAAATCCAGTTTAATTTTCTCGCCGGTATACCGGACCGAGGCAGGATTTAACAAAGGGTCCTGGTCCGGGGAAGGTTCTTTTTCTTGATCCGTTGATCCCGCTTGATCCGGTTTTTTAAATCCGATATGGGAATCTTGCCCGGCACTCAAACTTACTTTGGCGGTGTCAAACTCATGCGTAGAAACGGCGGATTCGTCAAAGGTAATGTGAATACCTTTTGTGGTTTGAACCACCTGAAACGGCACTTTTTCCCTAACCTTGATATCCACCAATGCATCATTGGGATTTGATGGATTTGGCCGAGGCATGACCTGTTCCACGACAGAATTAAAATAACGGGTCACAAGGGGACGCTGGTGGTGGAGGGGCACCATTGTATTATACAATATCAGCCCGAAGGAATCATTGCGGTTCTGAATTGTTTCGTATCGAACCGGATGATCCGTTAAAATCTGAATATCAGACTGACCAAGATCGTTGTTATCAAATTCAATATGGGTCAAATGCGCTGTTGTCTCAGGGATGGAAACATCTTCAGGCAGCACCGCAGCCGCGTTCAAGCCCCGTCTGGGTTCATATACAACAGGTCGGTCTTTTGCCGTCTGCTCAAAAGAGGCCTGACGGCCTTTAATAACGATACCCAAACGGCCCGGTTTTTCCTCCACAATATAAGGCAGATCTGCTTTAAGCAGAATATCCACCTTGACGGTCGTCTGGGTCTCGTCAATGAATCCCACCTTTATACCGCTCACACGGGTGTCGGAAAAGGGTCCGACACCCACACCGGGAGCAAGGCGGGCATTGGGCAGATAGACGCTCACAGCAAAGGGAAAAACCTGCTTAATAGACGTATAATCATCCAACACCCCGGGGGAACCCTGTATCCAGACTTCAAACGTACTGGCTTCCGGATTGACCCATATTTTATCAACCATTTTGGGCAAAGACGCAGAATCGTCCTGTGACGTCTGGCTTTCCTGCCCCTTGGCTGTACTCGTTGGTGCTGCGGTTTCTTGAATTACGCACCCTACCGTCAAGGAAAGCAGCAGAACCGACAGAATAAGACCTGCCCCATAATGTCTGACAGCAAACCGATAATTAACCATCATCTTATTCCCCATCCTCGCTTTTATGAAATTTAATCTCCTCATACCGCTTACGATGTTTTCCCTGATAATCTTTTACTGTTTCTTCAATTTCAATGCCCTTACTGGTGATGGATGTCACCCTCCCTCCATTTGGCCCGATATAGGTACCAATGGAAACCTCATACCCTTTACCGCTAGCTTCCTCCACCATGGCAATGGTCCGGCCCTGCATTTCAACAACCGCCACCAGCGTAACCTGGCTTAACTCCAATTTCTCCAGGGGTGTCAATGTTCTCTTGGGCTTTGAATCCCCGGATGAAACAGACCCTGCAAACGCCTTCTTCTCAGCAATCAAAGGAATAAACGGATCTACCCGACGCTTGCTGTCATATTTTTCCATGAACGTGGAAATACCGGCTTTTTTAAAACCGCCGGCACCATTACTGTCGTCGCCGACTTGACTCTCATTAACTAAATTCTGAGCTGAGTTCAAAGCAAGAAGCGATGCCTGTTTTTCCCCGGCATCCCCTGGAGCATCCGTTTGTATTGCCGATGGGTCTGATTTGGGAATCGGTTTGGAAATCACCTGGGGCAACCTTGTCAGTTTGGGAGATGGGACCTGCTCCTCATTACAGGCGGATACGAACAAGAATGAGGCCCCCAAGCCGGCCACACAACATATTTTAATTAATTTTCCCATATCCGACACTCTCTACCCCTTTTTCCGTCTCTTCTTGCCTTTCTTACCAGTATTCCCATCTTCTTTGGGCTCAACAAACATATATGTAACGGCAACGCATTTCATCTGGATTTTATTTCTGTCGGCCGCGTCTTTTCCTGACATCCGATTCATATTTATGGCCGATATATTAACAACACGATTGAGTCCTGCAACCCGGTAAAAAAATTCGGCCATCTGATGATAACGACCCGCAATCGTCATGGAAAATGGAATTTCTGTATAAAACGTCTTATTTACCATATTCTGGGGCGCAAACAACTGGACCTCAAGCCCGGCATCCCTTCCCGCCTTGGATATTTCATCCAGCAAAGAAGGCAGTTCTCTTTTATCCGGCAGGGCAGTCATGGCAATGTTGAACTGTTCCTGGACTTGGGCCATCTGGGCTTTCACTTTTTCAAGGGCAGCGGCTTTGATCTTGTACCTTGACAAAAGATTTTTCTGATTTTCCAAATCTTGCCTAGTGGCCGTAAGGATATCAAGTTTTGGGCCAAGCAAAAGAAAATAAAACCCGGCACCAATTAAACCCAATGTACCAAGACAGATAAAAAGACGTTGAATTTTTGTCAATGCACCTATTTTTTCAAACAGGGCGTCCATCTGTCCACTTTTTTTCACATTGCCATCTTTCTTTTTCCCGACCATTATTTTTTCCCTTTTTTGGACTTCACATCCTCATCAGTCTGTTCGGGAGGTATCTTTGTGCAGGAAATCTCAAACTCCTTTAACCGAAGATTTTCGTCAAATACCTTTGTTTGTGACCGCTTTAAGTCTACTGACCCAAACATCTTAAAGCTTTCAAGATTTCTCATAAATGCCGCGATGGTCGTGTTATCAAAGGCAATCCCTTTTAAAGAAACGATTTTGGCATCTGCGGAAACACTGGACAGCCACATTTTTGTTTTTACAAGCCGTTGCGCCAACTGTTCTAATAAAATCTGTTGTTCATTCTTTCGTTTTTTTAAATTCTCAACAATGGTCAGCTTATCCTCCAAAATCGCCAAATTTTTCTTAATCCGAGAAACTTGATCAGCCCTCTTCTTATACTTGAGGCTTTCGGCCTTTACCTGGGCAACCTCATTCCGGGTTCGCTTAATTTCATTGTTCAATAAAAAGCCCCCCCAACCCAGTGCCAGAATAATAAAAACAAGGGAAAGGAAAAATACGGATACCTGGCGGCGGATATTCTCCTTTTTCCTGGCAAGCCTGAACGGCAACAGATTGATTCGTATCATTTATCATCCACCCGTCTCATGGCAAGCCCCAGTGCAATGGGTGCCAGAAGCTGATACGCTTCCAGTTCGCCAAGTTCTTTTGAATCGCTGACCAGTCCGGCAAAGGGGTTAATCTTTGACACCGCCACTTTCAGCTCTTTAGTCAATTTTTCAGTCAGCAGGTCTATAAAGCCGCCCCCACCGCTGACAACGACATTTTCCACCCCGGTATTTTCGGGGCTGGACTCAAAAGTATAAACCAACTCGCAGATATCTGAACACCAGTTGCCGACAACCATGTCATAAAGGTCACCCAACGCCTGCTCAGATTCCGGATAATCGACCTCACCCATGATGATCTGCAATGCCTTTTCCCGGTCAATATCAAGTCGTTCACAGACACCAGAGACAAGCTGGTCACATCCATTGGTCATGTCCCGCATCATCATTGAATTGTTATTCTGAAGTATATTCACACTTGTTTTAGACGCCCCAACATCAAGCAGCAGGGTTATACGCTCATGATCAACATCGGGTAAGATTTCATAAATATTTTGAAGAGCAAACGCATCCACATCAATGATAACGGGATTAAGGCCCGCCATATGAATCAGCTCAACATATTCATCCACCAGATCCTGTCTTACCGCGACAAGCAGCACATTCATCTGTTCCGCAGAGTATTCACTGTCACCCAGGATCTGATAATCGATATTAACATCATCTATATCGTAAGGGATATATTGCTCGGCTTCAGCCCGAATATTTCTATGCAGTTCTTCATCAACCACCTTTGATGTGCTGATGGTCTTGATTACCACAGAATGACCGCCGGTAGAAAGCGCCACATTTTTTTCCTTGATCTTCTGCGACTGAAATAAGGAACGAATAATTTCAGCCACCCCCTCCATATCGGCAATCCGGCCTTCCTGAATCATGCCGGCGGGGACCTTTGCGATACCGAATTTATGAAGTGCACTGCCTTTCTTGGTCGTTTTCAGTTCGGCCACTTTGACGAAAGCAGCCCCAATGTCCAGGCCTACAAGGTGATCTTTTTTTCCGAATATCATACGCATTTATCCTAAATTGTGGCTGTCGCAATGGTCTGAACTTAAGAATGCAAATAATAATTATTGATATCCTACATTAATATAACTATATATTTGATACGAAATGAACGCAAAGTCAAACTATTTAACTGATTGAATAGCAAATAAAAAAAGCATTTGTCAAATTACCCCCCCAAAAAAAATATGATTTTTTTCATAACAAAGATATAAAAAACGGATTAAAGTGAAAAAGAAACAACAGAAAGGACCCGGCAATTCCGGCACTCGACCTTTTGTCCTCGTCAAAGCCTTCACTGTCTCAAGCCTTATTGTCATGCTGACGGCAACCATCGTTATTGCAGCATTGAACGCCCACTGGGTAAGAAAAATATTACTTGAGAAAAGTAAAGAATATAATCGACTTTTAGTGGAAAACCTAAACCACCAGATATTTTTAAGATTTGTATGGCCTGTGGTTTTCAAACACAGGGAGATAAAATTGCGGGAGCCTGGCCAGTATCAACTTCTTGACACGGTTGTTAAAAGCACTCTGCACAGTTTCCATGTGGAAATGGTCAATATATACGCAACGGACAATGTTATTGCCTACAGCCTGGATAAAGCTCAAATCGGCAAAAAAAATGCCGGTGGAGTCCATTATGAAAAAGCCATGAAAAAGGAGGTCACCTCCAAGCTTGTTCAGCAGGGCAACTGGATTGAACTGACATTCTGGTTCCCCCAAGAGACAAAAATCATCACCGTTGCCCCTTTGATGCAAGAAGTCCAACTCACCCGGGGAAAGGACAGAATGGTAATCGGCGTGATTGAGATTATCAGGGATGTATCTGACGATTATCAGCAGGTATTTAAACTTCAGGGATTGATTGTCGTCAGTTGCGCCATCATCATGGGCATTCTTTTTCTTATTCTTAGGTTTGTGGTGAAACATGGCGAAAATATTATTGAGCGCAGGGCCGAAGAACGCCTCAAGCTGGAAGAAAAACTACGGCAGGCAGAGCACCTGTCTGCAATCGGAGAAATGACCGCCGGCGTATCACACGAAATTCGCAACCCTTTAGGTATTATAAAAAGCTCTGCGCAGCTGATGAAAAAAAAGATGGCCAAATGGGACCCTTCCAGTAGTATTCCGGGAATCATTGTTGAAGAATCCACCCGTTTAGACCGTATCATTACAGATTTCCTTGATTTTGCAAAACCTAAAATCGCAGACTTAAGACCCTGCTGCCTGGAAGACATTATAGAAAAAAATATCGCTTTTTTATCGTCTTCAGATGAGCATAAAGATATCAAAATCATCCGAAAATACCAGGGCTGTCCAGATATCCTTGGTGACCCAGCCATGCTCTATCAGGCATTTTTAAATATTTTTCTAAATGCATTTCAGGCCATGGACCAGGAGAATGGACGCATCACCATTGCCACCTGGCATGAGTCCGGGTTTGTCCATGCCGGCTTTACAGATACAGGTCCGGGCATTGACGAAGAGGTGGTGAAAAAAATCTGGACGCCTTTTTTCACCACCAAGGAAATGGGAACCGGTTTAGGTCTTGGTATTATAAAAAACATCATTCAAGCGCACCAGGGGGAAATCAGCATAACCAATGTCGAACCCTGCGGAACCAGGGTGGAGATACGTCTGCCCGCAGCGCCTTAAAATATCCGGGAGTTATAATGGAAAATATATTAATTGTAGACGACGAAAAACACTACCCAATGATTATAGGAGAAGTTCTGTCCGAAGAGGGGTATACTCCTTTCACCGCATCAAGCGGGATGGAGGCTCTGGATATTTTAAAGACCCAGCCCATTGACCTGGTCTTATCCGATGTCAAGATGCCGGGCATGTCCGGCATTGACCTTTTGGAAAAAGCCAAACAAATAAAACCGGATCTTCCGGTGATCATCATGACAGCATTCGGCAGTGTGGAAAAGGCGGTGGAAGCCATGCACAAGGGCGCCTACACCTTTATTTTAAAACCGTTTGAGAATGAAGCCCTCATTGCTCACATTGCCAAAGCCCTGTCCATGTCCAAAATTGTCCAGGAAAACACGTTGCTTAAGGACGCAATCCAGTCCCGGTATCAATTTGACAACATCATCGGTAAAAGCAAGCCCATGCAGGGGCTGTACGAAATTATCAAAAAGGTAGCCCCGACCAGCGCCTCGGTGCTGGTCGAAGGTGAAAGCGGCACCGGTAAGGAGCTTGTGGCCAAATCGATTCATTACAACAGCATGCGCAAGGATCACCTCCTGGTTGCAGTGAACTGTTCGGCGTTTGCCGAGTCTCTTTTGGAAAGTGAACTTTTCGGACATGAAAAAGGGGCGTTCACCGGTGCGGTGGGGTTAAAAAAAGGCCGGTTTGAAATGGCGGATAAAGGCACGATTTTTCTGGATGAGATCGGAGAACTCCCCATGCCGCTCCAGGTAAAACTACTACGTGTACTTCAGGAACGAACGGTGGAGAGGGTTGGCGGGACCGTAAGCCTGGATGTGGATTTCAGACTCATTGCCGCCACCAACAAGATACTGGAAGACGAAGTTAAAAAAGGCAATTTCAGGGAAGACCTGTACTATCGCCTCAACGTGGTCAAAGCCAACATCCCCCCTTTGCGTGACAGGATAGAAGACATTCCTTTGCTTATCAATCATTTCATAGAAAAATACACCCAGGGCCCGGAGACTGCCGGGGTTGTCACCGGTATTGACAAAGAAGCGGTCCAGCGACTGTGTGACTATGAGTGGAAAGGAAATGTCAGGGAACTGGAAAATGTCATTGAAAGGGCTGTTATCCTGGCCCCGGGCAGCATGATCACGGTCTCGGACCTGCCGGCCCAAATCCGCAACCCCAAATCCGGCACACTTCAACTCGATGGGATCCCTGATGGCGTAGGGCTTTCCGAAACCCTTGCCGCAGTGGAAAAAAGAATGATCCTGCGGGCAATGAAGATGGCTGGCAATGTCCAGACCAAAGCAGCAAAGATCCTTGGTATCGGGAAAAGCGGCTTGAATCAGAAACTAAAAAAATTCAGTATAGACAAAGAGTTAAAACTGGACAATAAATAATATCGGGCCAGAGTTCAAAATTTTGAACTCTGGAAAAGCTTATTATTTGGGGATAAAGCTCTTTTTTCGGAAAACTGGAATGTTCAAGGTTCAAAATTTTGAACCAATTCATCCCATAAACACATACGCAGCTACCGCATCCGCCCCGAAATAAAAACATATACACATGTTTTTCAGACAGTTAGGAATTTTACGAATAATTTTAAATTAAATGGCAAGAGAATTGCATCTAATATTATTAACTAACCAAGGTTAGTTTTTTCATCTTTTTTTCCTTTTCTGAAAAAGGCTGCCCCGCCCAGGCAGCCTTTTTTAGTTTGCATATATAAATAATGGTCGAGTACAAGGCGGACACAACTTTTAACCCGGGTGATACATGGAGCATTTCGAGGATTAAAATTTGCGACCAACGAAGTAATCGGCAAAATTTACGGTTTGCGGTCGGGCACTATTTATGAATCCGGGCCTGGGCTATGGCCTTATACATGGAAGATCCCGGACTTTCGGCAATTTTTTCATACATCCGACGCCCGGCATCGGCATCATTGAGTTTTTCATAAATCAGCGCCAGGGCAAACCGGGCATCATCCTTTAAAAGATTGGATGCCCCCTTTTCCACACGCAAATAATAAGATTTGCCCTGTTCCAGCTCATTTTTCAATTCGCAGATGGTTCCCATGGCGCAAAGCAAAAAGTTTTTGACACCGGACTTATCCCCCATGGTTGACAGTGCCTGGGAATACAGATCAAATGCTTGATCATAGTCCTTGGCATCAAAACATATTTTCCCAAAATTAATCAGCGCCATGCGCCCGGCACTGGTATTTGGATATTCATCAAAAAGCGCTTGAAAATCATCCTTAACCGCATCATACCCTTTCCGGGCATCCCGGTCCTGGGAATATTGTTCTTCATATTTTTCATAGGCGTTGGCAGCCAGTTCAGAGGCCTTGATTTCAGACTGTTGAAAACTGAATATAATCGCAGAAAAAACAACCACACCCCCAACCAGCGCACCGGCTGAAATCATCAACAGTTTTTTATGGGCAGAGGCCCATTCAACGAACTTGGAAAGTCCCACCTGAAACGGATCCATCTGCGCAAGTTCTTTTTTTCGCTCATTTGATACGCCTTGATTGGTCATGAAATCCTTACCTTATAAAATTTAATTATTCACCAGAGCTACCACACCAGTTTTTTAAAAATCCAGCCCAATTCGCCGTCAGCATGCTCAATATTAATCCAGTCTCCTTTACGACGAAGCACTTTGAAAGGAACCCCCCGCTCCACTCGGAGTACAATATCACCAGATTTATCCGGTTTTGAGCGGACATTACATCTTGATTTTATTGAAATCACCGTATCCATTTTCCCCAACAGAGTTTTATGAATCCAGGCCGTATCCCCTTCAAAATCCTTTACTTCGCACCAATCCTTTTTTTTATTGATCACAAGGAAAGGGTGATATTTCTCCACCTGCCACAGCACCTTATATTTGGTTCCCGAACCGTTTCTCAAATTGGCAACAGAGGACCTCACAGCTAACCGTTCCGAGGCCAATGCAATGCCCGCACATAGAAAAACAAAAAAACAACAGACTGAAATTATTAAAACATACTCTTTTTTTACACGATACATAAATATCTCCGGTCGACTCCAGTTTCAATCACGTCGTACCCGGTATACCAGAAAAGCACCGTGGCATGCAAAAAAAAATTACGGCGTGATGTTCTCCACAAAAATTTTCGACGCATCCTTTTCTGATAAAACAAAACGATGTCCCCGCACCATGACCTCAATGGAATCTGATGACGGACTGTTATTTATTACCTGGACAAGAACGCCAGGGTTAAACCCCATCTTGCCCAATCGCCGCCGCGAAAAGTGTCCGCCGTTAACCCGGGCAATACTGCCCTGTCTTCCCGGTGCCATCCGAATAATTGGCAGGGACTCATTAAAAAACGGCAGGCGGTACTCGCCTCTCCCGTCATCGGAGGCCTCCTCGGATCTTTTTTCGGGACGAACCCAGATTTTAGAAGCCATTCCTGCACACAGAATCAGCCGGTTGCAATCTGATGCAATGACAATCTGACCACCAATGGCACTGGAAATAATTTCAACAAAGATACCCATCCGAAGCCCCATGGAAGCAAACCGCATCTGCATTTTTCTGCCGGCAGCCACATTGACAATCTCAACCCGTTCTCCGATTCTTGCCCTGGACAAGGGTATCAGATCATCCCTTTGCGCCATGCACTGCCCACAAAGGCCATAAATCTCCATTTTATGTTGAAGCATAAAAAAGCCATATTCAGCAGCCAGTTTTTCCTGAAGGTCTTCCAAAGCGTCATCTTTGAACTCAATAATTGCACCACATTTGGTACAGACCATATGATCGTGATGCACCCCGAGCTGACGATGTTCGTATAGAATGGTTTCATCCCGATCAAACACCACCTGACTGGCAAATCCGAACCGGCATAACTGATCCATACACTGCTGCAGAAATTCATTATCCGCACGCAGGCCATCCTGCCTGACCTGATCGGCAATCTGGGAGAGACTTACATGGCCTTCCAATTTCAAAAAAGATTCCAGTATTTGAAACCGCTCCTCAAAACGGTCAAATCCCCGCCGGCCAAAAAGGTGACGGAACTGCTCTTTTTCCTGCTGATGCCGGTCCGGCATATTTTTAAACTCCTCTTTAAAGCCCCATGGTTTAACCCGGGACCATACCCGGATTAAGCCTTTCATGAAAGACATATAAATAATATAGGTCCAATACCTTGTCAATATAGCTATTTATCCAAACCACCGTCGAATATCGTTTGACACAGGTTGTCAGCTTCTTTTAGAATAAAAGTACTTTTTTCTTAAGACCAACCCCCCGCTCAAAAAACCGCAAGGAGGTGCCCATGGGGACCAACAACCTGATTTACCTTGAAATACTGGAGTGGTTTGACGAAACCGGACAGGAACTGGTTCACCGCCTGCCGGAAAAAGGCTCCGGCGAAATCAAATTTGGGGCGCAGCTCATTGTCCGGGAGAGCCAGGCCGCTGTCTTCTTCTACCAGGGAAAGGCCGTTGGTGCCTTTGGCCCCGGACGGCACACCTTGAAAACCGCCAACATCCCCATTCTGACAAAAATTGCAAGCCTTCCCTGGGCCATGGAGAGCCCGCTGAAAGCAGAAGTCTTTTTTGCCAATTTAAAAACCTTTACCAACCTGAAATGGGGCACCCGGGATCCGGTGGCATTCAAGGACAATGACCTTGGCCTGGTAAGGCTCAGGGCCTTTGGTGTCTTTAACTTGAAAATTGTCCAGCCGGTCCTGTTCATAAACACCCTGGCCGGTACCCAGGGCATTTATACAAGTGCCGATATCAGCGATTACCTCAACCAAGTGGTGGTGTCCAGGTTCAACGATTATATCGGAGAGAAGGTTTCCTCCATTTTTGATCTGCCGGAACATTACGATGAATTGGGAAAGGGGCTAACCCAAAGGCTGCGCGAGGATTTCAGCGCATTCGGACTTGCGCTGACCCATCTTTACATCAATGCCGTCACTCCGCCCCCCGAGGTCCAGCAGGCCATTGATGACAAAAGCCGGTTAGGGCTGTTCGACGATATGAATAAACTGATGCAGATGAAAACCGCCATGGCCATGGAAAAAATTGCTGAAAATCCACAGGGCATTGCCTCGGACGGTGCCCAGGCAGGCCTAGGACTAGGCCTTGGCATGATGCTGCCCGGCATGTTTTCCCAACAGGTGCCGGCCCCGGCAGGACAGCCGGCAGCTCAGACCACGCAAACCACAGCCTGCCCGGAGTGCCAAAACAAAATTCCCCAGGACGCTAAATTCTGTCCCCAGTGCGGTCACCAACAGGTGATCTTTGCCCGGTGCCAATATTGTAGCAAAAACATCACACCCGGCACAAAATACTGCCCCAGATGCGGAAAACAAGTCGTGGAGAAGACAAAAGAAAAAATCTGCAGTAATTGCGGCGCAAAAAATCTGCCGGAGTCTATTTTCTGCAACCAGTGCGGAGAAAAATATTAGCTACGCGGTCCAACATCAATGCCCCCAGTGCGGTGCCCCGGCGACCTTAGGGGAGGAGACCCGGTTCTTTGTGTGCGAATTCTGCCGGGTCCGGTCCTGTATTTCCCAGAAAGGATTTCCCAGATATTATCTGCCTTGCTCCCCCAAGGTGCCCCAGGATGCACAGCTGATATACCTGCCCTATTGGCGTTTCAAAGGCGTACGTTACATGTGCACCGCATCCGGTGTAACACCCAGATTTACGGATATCTCCACCCTGGCTGTGGCAGATATGCCGCCCCAGATTCCATTTTCCCTGGGGCTAAGACCCCAGGCCATGCCCATGAAGCTGATCAGGCCTGATACCCAAGGAAAATTTTTTCGCCCCCTGCCCTCGGCAATGGTATTAAAGGGCAAAACATTTGATTTAAAACAGGCGAAGCACACGTTTCAAGAGGATATCGGAGAAACCTTCAGTCTTATTTATTCTCCTTTTTACATCAGGCAACAACATCTTGTGGATGGGGTCCTCAACCAGGCGTTACCCCTGGAAAAACAGATTCCCCCGGGTGGATTCGACCTTGATCAAGTCCACCCCGGTATTGAGACCCATTTCATTGCAGGCATTTGCCCCGGCTGCGGAGCGGATCTTGAGGGCAGTGGTGATTCACTGGTCCTGGTATGCCGGAACTGCCATTCCCTGTGGCGGGCCAAAGAAGAAAAACTTGCAAAAATCAAATTCAAAACCGCAGCCCCTGACCACAAAGATGACATCATGGTACCGTTCTGGCGGATCAGCGCCAAAATTTCGCCCATAAACCTGTCCAGCCATGCGGATCTGGCCCGGATGGCAAACCTGCCACTGGCCATTCCCCGGGAATGGGAGAAAAAACCTGTGCATTTCTGGAGTCCGGCGTTTAAGGTTCGGCCCAACATTTTTTTACGACTGCTGGGTCAACTGACGTCAACCCAGTTGGAACCAGCCCTGTCCCACACCGTTGAAGACAATTTGTACCAGCCGATAAATCTGCCCGCTTCCGAGGCCATCCAGACCATTCGCATTACCATCTCCGCCCTGCTGAAGCCCAGAAAAGAGATTCTTGAAATTTTACCCAGAATTGACGTCGCACCCCAAAACGTATCCTTGATTTTTCTGCCCTTTAAGTCCTCCGGCCATGATATTACCCACCCGGATTTAGGCATTGGTATTAATAAAAAAGCCCTGGCGTTGTCCGATAACCTGTGACGATCCTTTTGCCGATATTGCACAAACAGGCCATGGCTGATACAACACCCCAAAAAAACTGCAAGCAAGGAAATGAAAACAACATGAAAATTCAGAGGACAGGCTCAGCCGGTTTTAATGACACAATTGAATTTTGAAACAACAGTAGGGCCCACCATCAGCACGCCTGAAGACCTGGCCCAATATCTGCTCAGACCGCTTGCCATAGGCAATAGAACCATTTCCAATCGAATGGTGCTTGCCCCCATGGCAGGACTGGGGCACATTGCGTTCAGGCAGCTTGTGACCCAATTTTCAGGATTCGGCCTGCTGTTTACCGGCATGTGCTCGGCCAAAGCCGTTCCCCATGAAAATCCCGGAAAATCCCATATATTTTCCTGGCGGCCCGAGGAACTGGACCACACAGTATGCCAGATATTTGGGGCAGAACCTGAAATCATGGCCCGGGCTGCCCGGCGCATTGAAGCCGAAGGGTTCTTCGGGGTGGACTTGAATTTCGGATGTTCCGTTGCCGCAATCTGCAAAAAAGGATGTGGGGCTGGGCTCTTAAAAACACCGGATAAGGCCGTTGACATTGTATCCGCAGTCAGAAAGGCTGTATCATGTCCGCTTTTTGTTAAATTCAGAACCGGGTGGCAGGATGACCCTGACTTTCCTGTGACCATGGCCCGGGCCTTTGAAAATGCCGGTGCTGATGCCTTAACCTTTCATCCCCGGGTCGCCCCGGACAGAAGAAGCCGAAGACCGAAGTGGGAGCTAATCGGCAAAGTCCAAGACGCAGTCACCATTCCCGTATTCGGCAACGGGAACCTATTTGCCCCCGAGCACGGGATCAAAATGCTCCGGGAAACCGGCTGCCATGGGCTCTCCATAGGTAGAATGGCCGTGGCCAGACCATGGATTTTTGCCCAATGGACAAAGGGGTTTAAACCGGAACCATCCATTTATATGAACACCGCCCTGGACATGGCAAGCCTTTTAAGCTACCATTATGAAGACCATTTTGCCCTGAAAATGTTTAAAAAATTTGCCCCGTATTTCTGCGCCAATTTCAAATTTTCCAACGCCATTCTAAAAGCCCTAATACGCGTTGAAAATATGAACGAACTGTGCAAGAACATACGGTATCTTCTGGACCCGCCGCCCCAGACATTGAGCCTGCCCAATATCAATCTGTTCATTTGACACGCTTGTATTTACCAGAGAGATGCATAGATTTAAAAATGCCTAAAAAATTCTTTAAAAAAATAATCGCGCTTGCTGTCGGAGTTTTAATTATCGGCTGTGCAGGCTCGCCCAGCCCTGAGCCGGCACGAATGGTTATAGGGAAATGGCACGGCCAGAACATCAATGCAGACGGCAGCAAAGCCGACTGGCTCCAATTTGTCCCGCAATACAACGCCGACAAAACAAACACAAAACTGTGGATCAGCAACAATGCCGACCAAATCTGCCTGTTGGCTGAATTTAAAGATCCTGGAATAGCCCGTCAATTGACCCAAGGTGGTTTAATCCTGGCCGTGGAAACAAGAGAAAAGGATGCCAAGCCTTTTTCAATCCAGCTCAAAGGCCGCGCGCCATTCAGCCCCCGTGGCGAACAGCCTGCCCCCATGCCGGGTGTCAAGCTACCGGACGCTCTAATTGTAAGTTACCCGTTCTCTTCCGGCCCAGTGACCATGTCCATGAAGGAGGCCCGTGCCACAGGTATCGCCTTTGGCCTAGGAGATGCAGGCCAAGGCGCCCTGATTTTCGAAGCGGTAATCAGTCTTGATGCAATATTTTTTGACGTCCCCCGGACAGCAGGAACAGTGATCGACATGACCCTGTCCGCCAAAGGCCAATCTTTGGCCATGAAACGGCGGAGGAATTCGGGCGGAAATAAAAATCGCCGTCCCAACGGCGGCCCCCCCGGAGACGAGCCACCCGACCAGGAGTCTTCCGGTACCCACCACGACTCCGGGAAACCCGATGATATGAAACAGATAAACCTGTCGGATGAATCCTTCAAGGCGGCCGTTGAAATTACACTGGCCGGGCCTTCAAAATACCCCCCAACACCGAGGTAAACCATGACACTGGACCTGACGCAATTTAAATGCGTGGGCTGCGGGGCCTGCTGCAGACAAAGCGGCTACGTTCGGCTGGGTGAAAAAGAACCGGATACCATTGCCGATTTCCTGAATATGGACGTCCTGGATTTTATAGAGAGATTCACCTGCATAACCCGGGACCGCAACGGACTTTCAATCATTGATGCCCCTGACGGGGCCTGTATCTTCCTGGACAGCAATGGCTGCCGCATCAATTCCGTCAAACCTGCCCAGTGCCGGGATTTTCCTATCAAATGGCGGTTTTCGGATTTTGAACACATCTGTGAATGGGCACAAAAAAACGGTTCGCCGCCCAAATAGCTGTATTGAAAATTTATATATTTATACAAATCGCCATTAAGTCTGTCTATTTGACTTGATGGCGATTCAGGTTTTAAATTAATTCAAGTTATCAGATAGACACAACCAATGCCCCCCTACAAGGAGAACTTAAAATAAAATGATAAAAGAACTTGACTGCAGAAAAAAGGATTGTCCGACACCTGTACTGGAAACAAAAAAATGCCTGGAGAACGATGCATTGTCACATATTCGGGTGCTGGTGGACAATGATGCCGCCGTTGAAAACGTCAGCCGATTTTTAACCTATGCCGGGTTTGAGGTCGGCGTGGAATCCGACGGCGCCATGTCTATTGTGGAAGGCACCCGGGACCAGGCCGATGCCGTTAAACTCTCTTCAGGACCAACAGGGCAGTCGGCATCCAACACAGGGCCATCCGAACAAAACAATTCTGCAAAAATCATGGTAATGGCCGCATCCAACAAATTTGGCGTTGGGGATGATGAACTGGGCGCAAAGCTGATGATCAATTTCATCAAAACCCTTAAGGAGATGGGCAAGGATCTGTGGCGACTGGTTTTTGTCAACCATGGAGTTACCCTTGCCACGGTTGATTCTGCAGTGCTCGAAGAACTACGCGAACTTGAAGCATCAGGCGTCACCATTCTTGTGTGCGGAACCTGCCTGACCCACCTGGCGCTGATGGAGAAAAAAGCCATTGGCCAGACCACCAATATGCTGGATATTGTGACAGCCATGCAGTTAGCCGACAAAGTGATCACTTTATAAGAAGAGAACTCAATTTTTGGTTACAAAAAATTCGCCAATGATCTGATCGGCCTTTAATCGGTTGCCGCAGACCTGGGCACTGTTCTGATCCGTGAACGCAGAGACACGGACCAGATACCAGGTCTTGCCTCCACCGGCCATCTCCTTCATGGTGGTCTCGAGTCCCTTTTGAGAAAGGGTTGCCATATAATTGTCGGCATGGGCCTTTTTATGGTAGGCAGCCACCTGGATGGTAAACGGTTTTGGAATCACAATATTTATCTGCCGGGCCGGCTGCTCTGCTGTTTTAAACATATGGGAAAACGTACCCCAAACAAAAAAGATCAGCCAGACGCCCAAACAGCCAATCATGATGCCCCACACCCGACCCCACCATTTTTCCCGGGCCTGTATCAGATTTAAAACAGCGTGTTTGGCTTTTCCGGTTCTATCTGCGATAAAAGAGCCGCCGCCAGCTGCTTTTCTGCCGATTCCAGACACCAGGGCTGACACCCGGCCGGAAGTTTGCGGCCCGGCATCAATCTCATCCTCCGGCAGCCAACCCGCCGGACCATCTTCAAATGCCTGGTCACCCAGACCGACAAAATGCCCACCATCCCCTTGATCCCCAAGCATAAATGGGGTCAGATCAACCCTTTCATCCCCAAGGGTGCCCAAACCCGGTTCCGGCATTTCCGGCTCCGGATCCGGTTCCCGCGTATCCAGACGTTCAGACATCATATCCCGGATCGTTTCGGCCCGAACCTTATCCTGTTGTGATGCATTGTTGTCTTCGCCTGTCATGTCAATCATATCCAGAAAGGATCGGTACAGGCGCCTGGCTGAGAAATCCATTCGTCCCTGGTCCCAAAACACATCCACAAGGATCCGACACAGTTCAGGATCTGCATACCAGCTATCTGCCAATACCGTTAATATGGACTGGGTGAATGTTCCGGCAACATCCTGATCCTGGATGCGTTCGAGCCAGAACCGGGCAAGGCTCCTGTCCTTGGGATTTTGTGCCAGCCAGACACTGGCCGCGCCCTGAATTTCCCGCCGCCGGCTGCCCGATGCCAGGTAAAACCGCGCCAGGGAAGAGATGAGCATGAGCCCTGCCCGACGCGCAGCCAGAGGCGATATCCAAGCACTATCATAGATCCGTACGGCACGGATAAATTTTTTTTCAGCCCGGGTTGCAATACCGGAACGTTCCCACAACTGCGCTTCCCGGACCAACCCCCTAATGCGCCAAAGCCCGGCAACATCCATGAAGATACCCAGTCCCAGGCCACAAAACAGATACATCAAAGCAATAAATACCGAAGCAGGCATATCCGAAAGCCATCCGGACAACCGGGGAAACAAAATAAACCCTGAGGGTAGAACCATCAGGGTAGTCAACCAAAACCGGACACTGATATGTCGGACAATGCGAACCATCTTAATCCCCCCGGCAGGGTTCCTGGACCTTTTTCAACGCCACACGAATGGCACCGGAAGGGTCTGCATCCGGCTGTGGAGAACCGGCGTCATCGGCCAGACTCTGCCGGGAACCGGCCAGGCATCCCGTGGTCTTTCCCACTATTTCGTACCGAATATCCGGAGGCATCAAAAAATCACGCGCCGGCTCACCTTTCATGGCCCGGATCATGAAATCCGTCCAGATCGGCACGGCCCCGCGCCCCCCGGTAATCCCCCTGCGATTTTTATCTGTAAGTTTCTTCTTTTTGTCATATCCAGTCCACACGGATACGCAAAGGGACGAAGTAAACCCGGTGAACCAGGCATCATTATAATTATCCGTGGTGCCGGTTTTTCCGGCTGCCGGGCGCTTGAATCCCAAACGCCTCACCCCCCTGCCCGATCCAAAATCCACAACGCCTTTCATCATGTCCACCACCTGGAAAGCCGTTGCCGCATCCAATACCCTACGATCCTTGACAATATGCTCAAAAATTACGCGACCCCTTGCATCCTCGACCCGCCAGAACAAAAAGGGTTTATGATAAATGCCCAGATCGGCCAATGTGGAAAACCCGGCGGCCATATCCATGACGCTGACATCAGACGTACCAAGGGCGACTGAATATACGGATTTTAACGGACTTTTCACACCACAGGCTTGGGCCACATCTACCACGGCAGCAGGTCCCACATCTACCACCACCTGGGCCGCAATGCTGTTCACCGAATGGATCAGGGCCTGCTTAAGGATCATGGGGCCCCTGTATTTTCTTTCAAAATTTTGGGGGTACCAGTCAGGCGCCCCTTTAATGGGAATGGCCACAGGCCTGTCCTGGAACACACTGGCCGGATGCAGTTTTCTATCCCTGAACGCGGCGTAATACAAAAAAGGCTTAAATCCGCTGCCGGCCTGACGCCTGCTGTTCACGGCGCGGTTGAATTCACTGACATAATAGTCCCTGCCCCCCACCATGGCCTTAACCGCTCCGCTGGCGATATCAATCGCCACCAATGCGGCCTGGGGTTTTTCTTCCCCCCCTTTATCCAGACCCATAAGTTCATCAAGTCGGGCCATTCCGTCCATCACCGCAGTACGGGCATCGGCCTGGCGTCTTGAATCCATGGTCGTGTACACCTTAATGCCGCCATGATACACCACATCCTCGCCGTACATGTTTACAAGCTTTTGGATCAAGGCATCCAGAAAATAACTGCCGGTACGGGCATCTTTTCGGCCATCCTGCAGTTCCGGGCGGATGGCATTGATTGTAACCGACTCATCTGCCGTGATAAACCCGGCCGCCACCATGCGGTTTAACACCACCCACCGCCGGGCAAGGGCCTTATCGTAATGCCGGAAAGGATTGTACTGGGTAGGAGATTTGGGAAGGCCCGCGAGCAGTGCAGCTTCGGCCAAGGTCAAATCCTGGGCAGGTTTATCAAAATACATGCGAGCCGCCCGCTCAATGCCCTGGGCCCCTGCCCCGAAATGGATCTGATTGATGTAGGCCTCAAGAATCTGCTCTTTGGTGTTGGCCTGCTCAATCTGAAACGCTACGAGCATCTCTTTAAATTTGCGTTGCCAGGTCTGTTTAAAACTGAAAAACAGATTCTTGGCCAGCTGCTGGGTAATGGTTGAGGCTCCCTGAATCCGACCGGATTCAAACAGGGTGATGTACAAGGCTTTAAAGGTACGAAGCTTATTTACACCATGATGTTCAAAAAACCTATGGTCTTCGGTGGCCACAATGGCATTGAGAAAATCTGCAGATACCATATCCAGGGAAACGGAGGTCTTTTCTCCGAGGGCCATGAGCACCTGACCGTCTGCGGCATAGATCAGACTCTGGGGGGTTTCAATGATACGGCTTAAAGGCGAGGGGAGTTTAGGCAGGTCCCGGGAAATATGAAAAACCATCAGACAAACCGCTGCAGCTGCGATAGCAACGGCAAAAAGCCCAGTATAAAACAGCAGCCGCACCAGGGAAACCAGCCATAAAAACAGCCGCATCAGCCTTCTCCCTTCAACACCAGGGTCAACTGCCAGACCGCCCATTCCCGGGCTTTAACCTCCACCACCCGGGATTCGCCCAGGTGCCGGAACTCAAATCCCAGGTAGATAAAACCGTCCTGGGCAGAATTACCCACCCCCACCCGCCCAAGGGCGCCTTTTTCACATAAAAGACTTTCCGGATCTAAAATCAGATCGGATCTCATGTCCCCAGGCAGTCTTGAGACAGCAGTAAAGAAAAGGGATGCTGGATAAATTCTTCCAAAAAACTCAGGGGCATTGTCCAGGGTTCCCGGGATCACGGATCGGCCGCCGTTGTTGCCCAGGTTCTGGACATCCAGGTCCACCTGCTGGACAACCCGGTTCTGGGTATCAACGAAAAAAATTTTCATGCCGCCCAGGCGGCCTTCGCAAAAAATCCGGTCGGTGGCACCGCCGTTAAGCAACCACACCAGGCGCACCGGATCAACCACATCCCTGCGACGATAGGCAGGTAACGCCAGATACAATTCCCGGAACCGATCCTTGTCCAAATTTGCCCATTCTCCTGGCCCCAACTTGGCAGAAAGATCTGCAAAGGACTGCGCTGTCCGCACCGTTCGTCCGGCGGTCTCCCGGGCAAGCGCCATCTGATCCAGGGATTGCAGCGCATTGACCATATGCCGTCCCGCATCCCAAACGGCACCATTTTCAGGGCGGGTGTCATTGGTGGAAGAAAGATAATTGCCCACCAGACGTTCGCACCAGTCAAAACGAAATTCAGATACAACAAGAATACACGTGACCGCAAGGATGACCAAATTTAGAACCGAGCAACTCCGTTTGAGCCACTCTCCAGGGGTCCATGGCCCATGCCAATTTTGCGCGCGCAGATTCATAGCAGGACAAAGAGCAATCCTAGGCTTTACCGACAGCTTTCATTGAATCGTTGAACACAGCATACATCTGTTCATGTTCAGACAAGGCTACGGCCAAAACATCATTCACCAGGAGGGCCTCTTCCTGCTCAAGATCCTGGGATTTTATCACATAGTTTGCGCTCAAATCCAGGGCAGTCAGGGCATCGCCGGTCTCAAACCCCGGACCAAGCAGGACAAGACAAATCTTGCGACGAAGAAACATATCCATATTGTTCATGTACGTAGCGATGGCTTTATCAGTATCAAAGGCGTCATCTATCACCACCAGCGGATAAACATAATATTCAAGATGTTTCAACGCCTGGGCCGGGGTTTCAGACACATGGACTTTCAACCCCGCATTTTCCAATCCAGCCATAATCCGGTTGCGGCCAAGACATGGTGCGATGCAAACCAACGCCTGTTTCGATCCACCGGTCTTAAACTTAGGAATATCCGGACCCGTGCCGGTTGTGTTCTGCTCAACACCGTCCCCCCCGGGATTCCCGGCCGATGCCTTAACTAAAACAGGGGCAGCACATTTGGGACATTTAAATGAAAAATCCTTATCTTTTGGTATCTTATCATCGGGCAGGTTTGCATTACTGCCGCATGTTGGGCAAGCAATCTTCATAATGAGTCATCCTCCTCTCCCCCATAACCGCGGTCAATCTCAAGGGACTGAATGCCACTGGTGGATTCACCCCTGGCGCTTTTGATCCGGTCGAGTCCCCTACCCACAATATCCTTGCGTGACGCATAGGCCATGGCCGTATTTTCGTCTATCTTTCCTTCTTCATACAAACTTACAATGAACTCGTCAAAGGAAATCATGCCCTGGGGTTTACCGGCAACAATAATGTCATTGAAGGTCTTGCCTTCGGACTCTCCGTTTAGAATGGAATCCTTGACCCGCAGGTTGGTGGCCATAATTTCAAAGGCAGCCACGCGCCCCCCGCCCACCCGGGGCAAAAGCCGCTGGGCCACCACCCACCGAACAGTGTCAGCCAAGCGAATGCGAATTTGGGTTTCCTCTTCCGTGGAAAACATGCCCAACAGTCGATTGATGGTCTGTCCGGCATCCACCGTGTGCAGGGTGGAGACCACCAGATGACCGGTCTCGGCAGCGGCCAAGCCGATCTCAACGGTTTCTCGGTCACGCATTTCGCCCACCAGAATTACCTTGGGGGCCTGGCGCAAAGCAGCCCGCAGGCCCGAGGCAAAGGTGTCAAAATCCATGCCCAATTCCCGCTGGTTAAAGGTAGAGCGTTTCTGAGTATGCTGGTACTCTATGGGATCTTCCAGGGTAATCACATGCACGGATTTGGTCTCGTTGATCTTGTCTAAAAGAGCGGCAAGTGAGGTGGATTTACCTGAACCTGTGGAACCTGTAACAAAGATGATGCCGTTCTTCTCCTCGGCCATTTTATGAAAACTTGCCGGGAGATTGAGTTTTTCAATGGAGGGGATGGCCGTTTCAAGTTTTCTTAATACAATGGCGTATTTGCCTGACCTGGAAAAGATGTTCACCCTAAATCTTGCCTTGGTGCTCAGTTGGTAGGATAAATCACAACTGCCTTCCCGCAAAAGGGTTTCAAGCTGTTTTCTGTCATTATTGATAAGATTGAGTGCCAGAACCTCGGTTTGAAACGGGGTCAAGATACTGAATCCCGGCCCCATATCAACGGCCAAAAGCTGTCCTGAACTTTCCACCTGCAGGGGTTTTCCCGGCGTAATATTCAAGTCCGACACATTTTCGTGGGAATCCAGCATTTTGGTCAGAATATAATCAAGCTGCTGTTTTTTCATGCCTTACTCCTATTGTTTGCCAAGCCCTGTGATCACGCCTCTGTAAAATCCGCAGGGGAATGTTTAAGAAACGGCCGGAACAACGATTTGTTATTTGCCTTTGAATAGGCATCATCGGGACTGATCTTCCCCTGTTTATACAGCTCCATGATGGCATCGTCCAAAAGCTGCATCCCGAACTGCTTGCCGGTCTGGATCATGGAAGGGATCTGATGGGTTTTGGATTCGCGGATGAGATTTCTGACCGCAGGGGTTGCCACAAGGATTTCCAATGCGGCACACCTGCCCTTTTTGTCAATCCGTTTAAACAGCACCTGGGCCACGATGGCACGAAGGCCGTCTGACAGTGTGGATCGAATCTGGGCCTGTTCGCTGCTGGGAAAAACCTCAACAAGCCTGTCCACGGTTTTGTGGGCACTTGATGTATGCAGGGTACCAAATACAAGATGACCGGTGGAAGCGGCTTCAACAGCCAGAGAAATGGTTTCAAGATCCCGGAGTTCGCCCACCAGGATAATATCCGGATCCTCACGCAGGGCACCGCGAAGCGCCGCGGAAAACGTTTTGGTATGGGTCCCCACTTCCCGGTGATTCACAATACAAGCCTGACTTTTGTGAACAAACTCGATGGGGTCTTCCACGGTAATAATATGGTCTTTTCTATTTCTGTTGGCCTGATCAATTATGGCAGCAAGGGTGGTTGATTTACCTGAACCGGTGGGCCCTGTCACCAGTACAAGCCCCCTGGGCAAGTCTGCCAGTTTCGAAATCACCACCGGCAAGCCCAGTGCTTCGGCAGTCAGAATATTCGAAGGAATTTCACGGAATACGGCGGCTATGCCATTTTTCTGCATGAAATAATTGGCCCTGTAACGGGCAAGGCCGGGAATTTCATACCCGAAATCAACATCCCCGGTCTCTTCAAATTCCTTAATTTTTTCCTGGGAGGTGATTTCATAAAGCATGCCGCGCAGCTTATCATTGGTCAATTTATCGTATTTAATTCGCTCAATGTCGCCGTGAAGTCTTAATGCAGGCTGCTGCCCCGCCGTCAGGTGCAGATCGGACGCCCCCTGGTCATGCATAAGCTTGAAAAACGCATCAATTTCAGCCATTTCTTCCCCTTTTATTTTGTCGTTTGCCCCCTGAACGGAGAATATTGGAAACGCCTGTCCACAACGCAACACAGCCCTGTACGATAAGGGCATGTCACCAAAATCATCACATGAAATTCAAATTAACTTAATTTATTTTATTTTCTTTAGCGGGTTAAGCCTGGACGTTGATAAACCAGGTCAACCCATGGCTGTTATTTGAAAGGAATCAGGCCCGCCGGATAAATTTCAGGGCCGTGTCTGATTCGTCGGCCGCTTTGTTCTCTTCTTTGGTCATCTCGAGCAATTTTGAATGCGACTCAAGCACCGAACTGATCTGCATTTCAAGCTGGATACGCTGGCGTTTAAGTTCCGTAATATCGCTGTGCAACTGGGAAAGACGTTTATGGGCTTGATTCAGAATTTTTTCAGCCTCAACCTCTGCGTTGGCAATGGTCACCTGGGCCGACTTTTCTGCGTTCTCTTTCATCTGATCCAGTACGTTCTGGGACTGAATCATGGCATTTTTCATTGATTCTTCGCGTTTTCTATACCCCTGATTTTCCAGATTCTGCCGATGATTTTCCTGTCTGAGCCTTTCTATAGCAATTTCCTGGGATTCAAGCTCCCTTGCCACGTCTTCAAGGAAGCCATCCACTTCCTGTACATCAAACCCTCTGAAACGGGTGGAAAATTCTTTTTGTTTAATCACCAGTGGTGTAACACCCATTAATAAACTCCCTTTATGGTTATCACATCGAACGGGATAGGCCAATGAGACTCTTTACAACAAAATTTTGAAGAAAAATAATAACTAAAAATACAACTACCGGAGACAGGTCCATACCGCCGAAGGTCACGGGAAGATGTTTACGGATCTGGTAAAACACCGGTTCCGTTGCCTTGCGAAGGAATCGGACGATGGGGTTGTATGGATCAGGATTCACCCAGGACAGCACGGCCGAGGCAATAATGATCCACATATAAATACTTAAAGCATAGTCAAGAACAATGGCAACAGCCATGAAGAAATTGGACAATATCAGCATTCCAGTTCACCCTGGTTCAGGTTATTTTTATGTAACTTTGTTACCGTGAAACAACTGAAAAGTCAAGTTTTTTTGACTTTTTCTCTACATTATCGCGTTTAATCACCTTTTTAGTTCAATTCAAGGGTGTTTACACAGAAGGGTTAAACCCGTACTGTTTCACAACACAAAACGATATTTTACTTCCCAAAAAACGGCATGTCTGTTAAAAAAAGCACTGACCATTTAATCTTAATCCCGAAACCATAGATATTTACCTTTAAAGAGTTATGTTTAAATCATTTTGAAACAATTATTCAGCTTCATAAAAACACTTTTTACCGGAAAGCCCCAAAAACAAGATGTCGGTATCACCATTCCGGAACCCCGGACGCCTGAACCTGCTACAAAAGCCCCTGACAGGGAAGCAGAGACGGTTAAAAAGCCCCGTCCAAAACCCCAAAAACCGCGCTGGACCATAGAGGATTTCCAGGTCGAACCCCAGGAGGGGAAGACCCGCTTCCATGATTTTAAGCTTACCACTGGACTGATGCATGCCATCTGTGACCTTAATTTTCATTACTGCACAGATATCCAGGCCCGGCTTCTTCCCCACACCCTTGACGGTCGAGATGCCACGGCCAAGGCCCAGACCGGCACAGGCAAAAGTGCCACCTTTATAATCACCTTGATTGATCGGTTTGTCCGCACATCCGTCAAGCGGGAAAAAAAATATCCCCGGGCCCTGATTCTTGCCCCCACTAGGGAACTGGTGTACCAGATTGAGAAGGATTTTAAGGGACTTGCCAAATATTCCCATCTTCGGATTGTCCCGGTTTTCGGCGGCACAGATTATCAAAAGCAACAGACCCTTCTCACGGATAAACCCGTGGACGTCATAGCAGCAACCCCGGGACGCCTTCTGGACTTTATCTCAAAAAAACTGATTGATCTGTCCCGGGTGGAGATTGTTGTCATTGACGAGGCAGACCGAATGTTGGACATGGGATTTATCCCGGATGTCCGCCGCCTGATTTACATGACACCTCACAAGGACAAACGACAGACCCTGTTTTTTTCCGCCACCCTCACAGATGATGTGCTCCGCCTGGCCGAATCCTGGACCCGGGATGCCGTGCGCATTGAAATTGATCCGGAACAAGCCGCGGCAAATTCCATCACCCAGATTGTCTATCTGACCACGGAAGAGGATAGGTTTAAAAATGTCTGCAACCTATTACTCAGTGAAAAACTTGAGCGGGTTATCATCTTTGTCAACCGCAAGGATACGGCTCGGTATCTGTCAGAAAAATTATCCAGGTACGGCCTGAACGCAGGGGTCCTGTCCGGGGATGTGGCCCAGGACAAACGATTCAAGGTGCTCAACAAATTTAAAACCGGGAATCTCAATGTCCTGGTGGCAACTGATGTGGCAGCCCGGGGACTTCACATTGAAAACATCAGCCACGTTGTCAATTATGATCTCCCCATAGAACCCGAGCATTACATCCATCGAATCGGACGCACAGGTAGGGCAGGCGCCACCGGCATCTCAGTCAGCTTTGCCGATGAAATGAGCTCGTTCCAAATCCCCAAAATTGAAGAGGTACTTGGTCACAAGATCAGCTGCGAATACCCGACAGCTGCTCTGGATGCGGACCTGCCAAAACCGGCCCCACGTCCTTCAAAAAAGCCGCCTAAACAGAATCAAACAAAACGTCCCGATAAGGGCAAAAAGCCTTACAAAAGACGAATACCGTCTTCAAAAAAAGTAACAAACAAGAAACCATGACCCGGGGCCCGGTTGACACTCAACCATGTTCAATGTAAAGATAATCTAAATAATTAATTATAGTATCTGTCCATAAACAAGGAGTAACACCGATATATGTTTGGTCTAGGAATGCCGGAAATCTTGCTGATTCTGGCAATAGCCCTTATCGTCATAGGCCCGCAGAAACTGCCCGAAGTAGCAAAAATGCTTGGCAAAGCCATGGGGGAATTCAAGCGATCTGCCCAGGATCTGAAAGATTCCATTGATATAGAAACCACGGTAAAAGAAGCCAAACCGACGCCTGTTAAAACAAAACTCAAGGATGTTATCAAGGATATCGGCACGGAAGATCCCAAATCACAGAAGGAATTTGAAACCCCGGACAAGGCGGATGACCTGAAAGCCAAGACGCCCCCGGAACCGACACAGGAAAATCCGGATGCAGACACCCCGCCCCCGGCTTCGCCCGAGACAGAAACAACCACCCCAAAAAAATAAACCCATCAGGTATCCGACATGAGCGACCAGGAAGAAAGAAGTCCTTTTACCGAGCACTTGGGCGAATTGCGTGACCGCCTGATTCACGCCTTTATTGCGGTGGGATTAGGCTTTGTTGTTGCCTATTTTTTCAAGGAACAACTGTTTGACATTCTAACGGCACCCCTGGTAACCGCCATGGCAAAAAGCGGCAATGCAACATTAATCTTTACCGGATTGCCCGAAGCCTTTTTCACCTATCTTAAAGTGGCGTTGCTGGCAGGCATTATCCTTGCTACCCCGGTACTGTTTTATGAATTCTGGATGTTTATTTCTCCGGGGCTGTACCGTGATGAAAAAAAATATATGCTGCCCATAATCATTCTATCGCTTATTTTCTTTATTGCCGGAGCCTCATTCGGGTATTTTATTGTTTTTCCATACGGGTTCCAGTTTTTTTTAGGCTTTACCACGGAAACTATCCAGGCCATGCCTTCCATGAAGGAGTATCTCTCCTTTGCATCCAAAATGCTTCTGGCCTTTGGATTTGTTTTTGAGCTGCCCCTTGTCCTGACTTTTTTGGCCCGCATGGGTATAGTGACCCCCTCTTTTTTAAAGAAAAACAGGAAATACGCCCTGCTTCTATTTTTTGTGGGTGCAGCAATCATTACCCCCCCGGATGTGGTTACCCAGGTCATGATGGCCATGCCGCTGATCATTCTATATGAAGTCGGTATCCTCGGTGCCGGTGTTTTTTCCCGAAAAGCGTCGGTTCAGGAAGAAGAAAATCATGACGAGGATGAAGAGGGCTCGTTTTCCCAGGAAGCCTCAGATGAGACGGAGGCAGAAAACGATTCAGACCCAGAAGATGAAAAAGAGAAATATTGACTTTACCTGGGGCTTAAGTGTAAAAAGGCTGGAATGAATTAAAAGATAAAATCGGCTGTACAGCCGTTAAAAGCAATATAGTTTTAATTTTTAAAGGAGAAAAGAGGTTATGAGCAAGAAATTATTTACCATCCTGTTGGCTGCAGGAATCGCTGTGTTTTTCACTGCCTCCGGAATTCAGGCAGGAACCGAGGTAGACGACGTCATTACAATGAAAAGCCAGCTTTTAGATGCCAAGCGCAAAAAAGCGCCGGATGCAAAAAAACCATGTGAACTGGTTGAATTCACCCATAAAAAGCATCATGAAGAGTACAAGCTTACCTGCGGTACCTGCCATCACGACCAAGACGGCAAACCCCTTGCCGATCTTAAAGCAGGTGATGATGTTCAAAAATGCGAAGCGTGCCACACCCGCGCCAAAGCAAAAAAAGCAGACAAAACCTTCCAGGGTAAATATAAGAAAAAACCCGTTGACATCATGCACCTTGAATCAGCCATTCATGAAAACTGCATTGGCTGCCACAAGGAACAAGGTCTGAAAGTCGGTACCAAGTGCGGCGACTGCCATAAAAAAATGTAATTATTCCGGATAGCGCTTCATCTACTCAGCGCTTAAGGGCATATATTTAGAAGGGGGAGACTGAATGGTCTTCCCCTTTTTGCGTTTCACATTACCATGGAATTGCGATTCTTCTAAATCCCCCGGATATCAATGACTAAAACATCATCCAACACAACCCAGACTTGGATCCTGGACCACAATGGTTCGCCGTCTGCGTTTTTTTTTCACCTGGCACATCAGGGTTTTATACACGGGAAACCCGGAAATGGGATCAAACTGCTCAAGGTCGGTGAGCACATTGACATTGGCTTTCCGCCAGGACTCAGGACCTAAGGGACCGCCGCCGCCCACCGGTGCATACACAAAACCCTTCATGACACTTTCCCTTACATCGGCCCGCATTTCCACAAATCCCCGGGCTGTTTTTACCACCACTGTATCACCGATTTCAATTTTTCGATCTGCGGCATCCGCCGGATTCATCTGGACCATGGGGTCCGGATATTTTTCAATAAAATCAGGAATGGCCCGCAGACAGGATTTCATGTCCGGTTTAAAAGGACCCGTACCTAGAACCAAAGGAAACCTGTTGGCCAACAAAGGACGGCTGACAGGGGTTTCAAAGGACTCTTCATATTTTGGCAGCCCATCATACCCCATCTGCTCAAGCAGGGTGGATTTAATCTCAAACTTACCGGACGGGGTTTCAAAGCCCGGCTTTCCGTCTTTTCGCAAACGTCCTGCTTCCCACTTCCGGTAAGTCATGGGATCGGCGGGCTTGCGCACCGTCAGCCGTGCATCCTGTTCCATATCCGCCCGGGTAATACCGGTATCTTTTAAAACCAAGTCCAGCAGTTCTGCCTCATTGGCAGGAAACTTTTCGGCATACCCAAGTTTTCGGGCCAGTTCCGTTAAAATGGTAAAACAGGGTTTGCTCTGCCCCACCGGATTAATCATTTTTTCCCGCAACCGCACGGCATTGCCGTAAAAGCAATAGGATGATTGCTCAAAGGCAGTGGTCGCCGGCAGCACGATATCCGCCCAAGCCGCATCCCGGGTAAGCTGCAGGTCAATGGAAACCAGAAAATCCAGGGCATCAAACGCCTTTTGCCACAAAATGGGGTTGGGCCAGGAAGTCAGGATGGATGCGCCAAGAATAAACAGGCCGTGAATTTTATAAGGATCGCCATCTAAAATGGACTTCGGCAGACGGTTGGCATGGGGCTCTCCCCCGCAAAAATGGGCATACGCCGGAAAATGGCCTGCACCAATAGAAGTATCAAACCCAGGACTTGCAATCTGGTGATCTTTGCTCAGATGAATCTGGTTCTCATGCGGGACAAAACAGCGCCCCCCTTCAACATCCATCTGCCCGGCCAGTGCCCAGAGTACCATGACGGCCCGGATGTTCTGGACACCCGATTTGGTATATTCCAGACCTGTATACATCACATAGCTTGCGCCTTCGGCATCGGCAATTTCTTCGGCCAACTCCATAATCAGGTCTTGGGGCACACCGGTGATTCCGGACACATTTTCAGGGGTAAATGCCTTAACATATTCGGCAAATTCGTCAAACCCTAAAGTCCATTCCTGTACAAAGGCCTGATCAATTAAATTTTCCCGGATCAGGATATGACACAGCCCCAGGGCAAGCGCCCCGTCCGAGCCGGGCCGGATAGGCACCCACAGACTGTCCGGCAATTTGGCAGACGCGGTTTGTCTGGGGTCAATGACAATAATCCTTGCCCCTTCATGGGCGGCCCGGACCAGGCGCCCGAACATGGCCGGGGGCGTGGATGTGGACGGATCGGTCCCCCAAACAAAAATAAGATCTGAATTGTCTATATCGGAAAACATGTCTGTGTGCAGGCACCCGCATGTCAACTGGGGCGCCAGCACACCAAGGGAGGTGTAACAGGGTGCGCCCACCCCGAAGGTATTAGGCGATCCGTAGGGAAACAGAATACTTGAGGCAAGGTAGATGTGGGAACCGCCAAGCTGGAATGCATCTTTAAAAGCCCGTTCGTAGGAACCTGTGCCGGCATAGAAACCCAGGGCCTGTGCCCCGTGTTCCGCTTTAATGGCGCCCATCTTTTCAGCAATAATATCAAAGGCCTCTTCCCAGGAGATGGGTTCAAAATCTAATTTTCCCTTGGGCCCTTTTCGTTTCAACGGCTGTCTGATACGTGCATCGGAATAGATAATCTGTTTTGCACTGGCAGCCATGGGGCAAAGCACTTCGCCCATGGGCGCCTCTGGGTCCGGGGTGAGCCGATCGATTTTACCGTCATCATCAAAATGAACAATGACACCGCATCCGGGGCTGTGGAAACACAAGCCGCAAATTCCTGATTTATGTTCTACCAAAACAAACACCTCCCTCTATATTATTTTTCGTTCAGCAACAACATACTGGGAGGTAATATGCTCCCACAGATTTCGGGTTTTCCTGATTTTCCACAACACCTGCCCCACATCCTGGATCGTAAAACCCGGAGAAAATACAGATTCCGGGTCCTGGAGCAGCTTACAGACATTATCCATACCCAACCCCTTGAAAGGGCCTTCGTTGGTGCCCCCAAGCCAAAGATCCGGGCTGTTGACATTTTCATCCCAGGAAAAGGGGTCGGAAAAAAGAAATCTGGCTGCGTTTTCATCCATGACCCGGTTCGCTTCTGCCAAATGCAACAATGGGTCCGGCACCTTTTCAAGGATATTTACAGAACTGACCGTGGCAAAACGCCGGGACCGGAAAGGCAATGCCATGGCATCGGCAACAATAAATTCAGCCTGGTCAAAGCCAAAGGCGGGATCCAGTTCACAGGACCGTTCTTCCGTAATCTGCCCCTCCATGATCAAATCAAATTCCAGCCATTTTTGGGCCGCAAGTCCGCGGGCAGCCCGGACAAAGGAGATGGAGGTATCAAGCCCCACAGCCCGGTCATGGGTTCTGGTCATCTCAAAAGTCAGACGCCCCACGGAACACCCGATATCAAGGGCCCAGCCGGACCGTTGGGAACCAAAAGTCCGGGCCCATTTCCGATAAGCGTCCGTGGCATCCGGACCGTTGAAAAACTCTGAATAGTGGCTCCACAAATAGGATGAAAGCATGGAAAAAGAGTTGTATCCCGTTGCATCCTGAATCATGGGCAGGGTCTGTTCAGGCACGACCACGGCAATCCCTTCGTGGATCTCATAGGCCTGTCTGCATTGAGGACAAATCAGGCGCCCCTCAATAATGTCCCCATCCGTCTCAGTGTAAATATCAGGGTTGAGTACAATGTCACTGTCCAGGCATTGGGGGCAAATCAGCTCTTCAATCAGCCATTTTTTCATAGCAGCTCCTATTTCATACCAATACCCTGTTAACCATATACGCGTGATCAGTTACAATTCTTATTTATATGAAGAGGTATAGGCAGGATTATCAGCGATAATAATTTGATCTATAGATTTTTTTCAAAAAGCGGCGGTATCAGCCATACAAAATCAGGTATATCACTCGCGCCCTTTAGAATCAACACCGTGAAAGTCCTTATTTCAAACAGTTCAGATTGAAAGGAATAACAAAGTAAGCTGGAATTTAAAATGTAATCACAATAACCTTGACAACAATAGAATATATATGAAAAGATTTTTATCTTTAACTAATATCGTGTTAATGAGATGATTAAATACATTCTATAACCATAATCATAGTAAATCCCATTTATTGGCAGGGCTCCACACAGGGAGTTTCGAATCCAAAACCTAAGCGGATACGGATATCCAAGATGTTTATTTTTAAAAGCATTTATCTTGCGGCCATTATACGTACAATACGAGGAGTAAGGACAGGAATGACTCTGACCCAGAAAGGAGATTTGAAGATGCGGCCTAATACATTACAAACGGAACACTTCGTCGGTCGTCCCACAGCGGCATTTATCGGTGCAAGCTGGGCAGCACTTGCCATCGGAGTTATCGGTTACCTGGTCGGACTATATAATTCCGAGCTCGCCCTGAATGAAAAGGGATTTTACCTTGCCGTGTTTCTTTTTGCCATGTATGCCGCCGTCGCCATACAAAAAACTGTACGTGATGTCGCAGAGGGTCTTCCGGCAACCAACGCCTTTCTGTTTATCTCCTGGGTATCCTTCAGTATCTCAATCGCATTACTGGCCGTGGGATTATTTAACGCTGACTTGAAGCTTAGTGAAAAAGGATTTTTTGGCATGGCATTTGTGCTGAGCCTGTTTGCGGTCATTACGGTGCAAAAAAATATCCGTGATATGACCAATAAAAAAGGAGAGACCCTCCCCGAAGTATTTCCGGCTGCCGTGGAAGCAGCTGACTCTGCCGCCGAGGCCGCCAGCGATCTGCTGGACTAAGCGTTTCATACATACTTACAAACGGACACGCACATGGACGCCTATTCAAATATTGTCAAAAAAGTCCTTAACCAGGGCCAAATCAAAGAAAACCGTACCGGAGTAAACACCATTGCCATTGCCGGGGCCATGTTTGAACATGACATGGCCCAGGGATTTCCACTGTTGACCACCAAATATGTGCCCTTTGCCCTTGTGGCTAGCGAACTGGAATTTTTCATCAAAGGCATCACGGATAAAAACTGGTTGCGGGACAGAAACAACCATATCTGGGATGAATGGTGCTCACCCGCGAAGATTGCCTACGGGCATGATGATGAGACCCAAAAAAAAATGATGGATGAGCGGGAACTGGGCCCCATTTACGGATTCCAGTGGCGGCATTTTGGCGGCGGATATCAGGCCTGGGACAAGGCACCGGTTCCGTCCGGGGTGGATCAGCTTAAAAACCTGGTAACCACCCTGAAAAATAATCCCGATGACCGGCGGATGATCGTCTCTGCCTGGAATCCCATGGATATAGGGGAAATGGCCCTGCCCCCCTGCCACTACGGATTTCAGGTTACAGTCATCAATGGACGACTTAATCTGCTGTGGAACCAGAGATCTGTGGATACAGCCCTGGGGCTGCCCTTCAACATTGCAAGCTATGGACTTCTTTTAACGCTTCTGGCCCTGGAATCAGGCTTTGAACCGGGCTCCCTTGTGGGCTTTCTGGGAGACACCCATATTTATGAAAATCATGTGCAGGGACTGAAGCAACAGCTTGAAAGAGAGCCCTTTGCCCTGCCTGGCATAGAAACCACATCTTTTAGCTCTATTTTTGACTGGCACTACAAGGACACGATTTTAACGGACTACCGGCACCACCCGGCCATCCGATTTGAGATTGCAGTATAACCGGGATACCCGACCGACCTGCCTTAAAAAGGCAAAAGCCCTGAAGACGTTAAAGTCCACAGGGCTTTTTTGTTACATACCAGAGAAAGTTCCCCCGTCGCTCATAGGTACTTAGAGCTCTTCAATGGCTTCCTGAAGTTCAGGCATGAAATCAAGGATATCTTCCACGATACCCACATCAGCAACCTGGAAAATCGGTGCTTTGGGGTTTTTGTTCACGGCAACGATAAAGGGATTGCCCTTGATGCCGCCCATGTGCTGGAAGGAACCGGAAATCCCCATGGCCATGTAAACTTTGGGCTTAACGGTCTGGCCGGAGGTACCGACCTGACGAGATTTTTCAAGCCATTTGGCGTCAACAATAGGACGTGAGCACGAAACCACCGCGCCCATGGCGTCAGCCAGTTCCTGGGCAACTTCAATATTGTCTTCATCTTCAATACCACGACCAATGGAAACCAGAACGTCGGATTTGGTGATATCAACATCGCCGACTTCCGCTTCAACCACTTCCAGGAAGGTTCTTTTGGCGGAAAGGTCACCGACATCACCGGATTTGTCAACCACGGACCCGGAAGCACCGCCGTCAGTCGGCGCAAATGCGCCCGGACGGATAGTGATGACGGCACCCGCAGACGCATCGCAGGTCACATGGGTAGAAACAGCGCCGCCCAGTTCCTGACGAATAAGTTTCAAGGCACCACCGTCCATACCTTCAAAATCGATAACGTCAGCCGCATAGGCTGAATCCAGGTTAATGGACAGGCCAGGGGCCAGATCCATGCCGAATGTATTATGGGGAACCAGCACAATGGCGTCGGCCGGAATAATATTGGCCAGGGCTTTTCTCACGATCTCGGCATTGGGATAGGCCAAGGCGGTATCGTCTATTTTGATTACTTCTGAATAGGTTTGGGTCAGTTCATTGGCCACTTTGTCCAGATCAGCACCGGAACCGGTAACAACAGCAGTGACAGAGGCACCGGCATCAATCTTTTTTGCAGCATCCGGGAACTCCTGGGCCACATCTTCGGCCACCCCGTTTTTAAATGGAACATATGCAAAAATCTGTGTCATGATCAAAGACCTCCTTTGGCTTTCAGCTTCTCAATCAATTTTTCAATAATCTCATCGGTGGAGCCTTCAAGCATTTCAGCACCGTCGCCCAGATCAGGTACAAAATAATCCACACGTTTGATCTTTGCACCGGCTTCTCCCACGCTGCCGGCATCCACACCAAGATCTCCGGCACCCTTTACGGGTATCTCAACGCTGGCCACCTTACGGATACCGCGGATACCCACATAACGGGGTTCATTGATACCGGTCTGAATGGAAAGCACGCAGGGCAACTCAATTTCGTTCATCTCCTGGTTGCCGCCTTCGATTTCCCGGCCCACTTTGATTTTTCCATCAGCAGGTTCAATCTTGTTCACCAGAGAGGCATAGGGGTAATCCAGCATCGCTGCAAGCATGCCACCTACCTGCCCTGCGCCTTCATCGGCCTGGGCACCGGTAAGAATCAGGTCATACTTGCCTTTTTCAACTTCAGCTTTGAGAATGGCGGCAAGACCTCTACCGTCAGATCCTTCAAAGGCGTCATCGGAAAGAAGAACGCCGTTATTGGCGCCCATGGCCATTTCACGCCTGAGCACTTCTTCCGCCTCGTCATCACCCACAGTTACAACAGTAATGCTGCCGCCCAGATTATCCACGATCTGAATGGCCTCTTCAACGGCATAGTTGTCCCACTCGTTCACGGAATAAACCAGATCATCACGATCCAGATCATTTCCATCGGAATTGAGTTCAAATTCGTTCTCAGCAGTATCTGGAACGCGCTTGACGCACACCAAAATTTCCATTATTTTCTCCTTAAACTCGTTTTTTAGGGGCTGCCGGGCTTATGAAACAACCCGGCAAATAAATTATGTTAAGCGTTGATTATGCTAAATGCTCCTCAATGAGTTGCGTAAAATCAAGTGCTTCCATCTCGCCTTCTTTTCCGGCTACCTTAATGGCATCCTGGATATTCACCAGACAGAAAGGACAGGCCGTAACAATAACATTGGCGCCAGCTTCTGCGGCCATATTCACCCTGAGAACCCCCATGCGGGTCTCTTCTTCGGGCTCATAAAACAGCATCAGGCCACCGCCGCCGCAGCAAAAGGACCGGTCACGGCTCTTTTCCAATTCCACCCGGGTCAAGCCGGCAATGGCATCCAACGCCTGCCTCGGGGATTCATAAATACTGTTGTGACGGCCCAGATAACAGGGATCATGGTACACATACACTTTATCCCGATTTTTGCACGGTCTCATGGTCAGCTCACCGGATTCAATCTTTTCAGCCACAATTTCACTGATATGTTTAACCGGGGGCAGGCCTGTATAATCTTTTTTCAAAGCATTCAGGGCATGGGGGTCGGCCGTGACAATCTGTTTGACGCCGGATTCAAGAATGGCTTCGGTATTCTGGGCTTTGAGCTCCTGGTAAAGCATCTCTTCACCAAACCGGACCACCTCGTTGCCGCTGTCTTTTTCGCCCTTGCCCAGGATGCCGAAGTCCACACCGGCCTTTTCAAGAATGATGGATGTCCTGCGGGCAATTTCTTGGATATTGTCGTCATAGGAGGTAATACTGTCTACAAAATACAGGGTATCGGCGCTGTCTTTGCCCAGATCCTTAACCGTATGGGTTTCGGCAAAGGTTTTTTCCTTAACCCAATCCGCGCGTTTCTTCTCCATTTTGCCATAGGGATTGCCGCGTTTTTCAAGGGCTTTAAGGGGTTTTTGCAGGGACTGGGGCACCATACCCTCTTCCACCATGCCACGGCGTATGTCAACCATCTTATCAATATATTCAATCCCCAGGGGACATTCCTGCTCACAGGCACCGCAGGTGGTACAGGACCAGATTTCATCCTCTGTATAAATGTCCTCCACCAGAAGTTTGTCGGATTTATAAATCACACCGGACTTGATGGGATAGTTCTTAAACATAAGATCCCTGGCCTTGATGGTGATGAACCGCGGAGATAAAGGACGGCCGGCGGCATTGGCCGGACACTGGTCGGAACAGCGGCCGCAGTCTGCACAGGAGTAGAAATCAAGCATATGCTTCCAGGTGAAATCCTCAAGCTTTTTAACGCCAAAGGATTCAAGGTTATCCAGTTCCTCATCGGAAACACCGTATTTAACCGGCTTGACATTGCCTTTTTTCACCCGCATGAAAAAGACGTTAAAAATAGAGGTGATAACGTGGAAATGTTTTCCCAGGGGCAAAAAGCATAAAAAAAAGAAAAAGGTAACATCATGCACATAATACATAATGATGTGCAGGCTCTGGAGGAATTCTAAGGATGCAAACTTAAGTGACTTTGAAAAAACCCAGGCCAGGGAAAAAAATGCCGGGAAATGAGCCTCTCCAAGGGCCCTATGGTTATAAGCTACGGCAGCCGCTTCAAACATGCTTTCTGAAATCATCAGGGTGCAGATGATACCCAGAACAAAAACAGCCTCTGCCGTATGGTCATGACCATATTTTTCAGGCACGGCATAACGGGCCGGCTTAATGATGGCCCGGCGGTAGGCCGCAACGATACAGGCCACAAGAACGGCGGTGGCGGCGTAATCTTTAATGAAATTGTAAACAGTGCCAAGGCTGCCGTCAAACCCGGGCAGCACAAATCCGTCAAACACACCGATGACGACAAGGCTGGTGGAGCGGATGGAAAGGATTAAAAAACCGGCAAATATAATGATGTGCAGTATTCCTGCCCGCATATATCTAGGCTGACGGATCTGCCCCAACCAGACAACGATTATATTTTTAATCCGTTCCGGGATATTGTTGAAACGATAGTCCGGATTGGCCCGGACCAGCGGAGCGATTCTCCGGGCCATGATGTAGGTAAAGAGCCCGACACCAATTACCGGCAAAAAAAATGAAAAAATCACTGTTGGAAAAAAGCCGAACAACATATAGTTTGCCGGCGCAATGATCATAGACATACTTGACTTACCTCCATTTATATATATTTAAGTAGTGAATTCAGGCTCAGTGTGCTTTAGTAAACATCTACTTTGGCGTCAAGCAAAAATTCCAGTTCAACGCAACTATCCCTCCCCAGAGATATCTGGAAGGAAAAACAGTATTGATTTTGCCTGATGGGGTTTAGATTTAGCTCCCCCGGACGCCCGTCATATAAAGGTCCACCAGCGGATCTGCCATGGTCCCAAGATCGTAGCGCCCATGGGCATTAACCCAGGTGGAAATCACACCTTCCACAGCCCCGAGGATAAACCGTTTCACCAGCCCGACAAAGAGATCCTGGCGCATACTACCCTCAACCTGACCTTGCTCTATAATGTCGGATAAAAGATCAAGGTACATCTTTGAAATATCCTTAACCTGGGACTCAATGTCCCGTAGATATCTCACCTCTGATTGAAAAATAGTTGCCATGTTTTTATCATTTTGAAACTCCTCAAGATGACAGCGGATCAAATTTCTCAGCTTGCATTCCGCATCTGTGCCCTTGGCCACGGCAGCATTCATTTTTTCAAACACCACATCTGTTTTAAAGCTCAGGTACTGATAGAGGATATCGTCCTTGTTCTTGAAATAAAGGTATAAAGTGCCGTCCGCCACCCCAGCCTTAGAAGCAATCTGTGAAATGGTGGCTTTGTAAAAACCATGTTCAGCAAACACTGCTCCGGCACTGTTTAAAATTTTATGATATTTCTCGGACTTACTTTTCTGCAAATGTGTTCATCCTTCTCTTACCTAAATGAATAACGGATCATCCACCTGACAATAAATTCGTGCAAACTAACTACAGATCCATACAAATGTCAAGCCTTGCAACAACTTTCAAAACAGAAACTATTATGTTAATATATCTAATAGTTGCAGAATATTAACACATGCAAATTCATCATACCCAAATCAATCAGTTTTTTAATTTCCACCCAAAAAAAATCATGAACATTCATTCAGTTAAAAATTTCCCATACGGTGATACGCGAGGTAAATTCTTTGCGTCACGCCCATAGACAGACCTGGCCTATCAACATCCAGGCTCAGCACACAACAAGAGTTGAAAGGGCTGTGTAAGTTACACAGATTTTCTTATAAAAAATTGCCTTCATTTCTTTTATTGAACTTGATTTTAGGTTATTTTAATGTAAAAAGTTTATGATTCCTAACCATTCTTTACATACAAGATATTACTTACATACGGGAGGATTTCATCATGACCCATTCACAATCCGAAGAATACCGCAAACTGCTTGACTACGGCAGACCCCCCAATGTGAAAAAGTGCTTTCCCAGCTCAAACGCATTAATTGTCAGCGGTAAATATATTGACCGCGCCATGCTGACCAAAGGCGGCTGTATGACCATTGCGGCCAACGGTAGAAACGCCTTTGTCATCAAAGGAACCCTTGCGGCAGCCCAGCGCGCCAATGCTGCCGTTATCATTGAAATTGCCCGTTCCGAGGGTGGCACCGGGGCCTATTGCGCCACCAGCCTTTGGAACATTGCAAGGCAGACCGATGCGTATATGAATGAAATGGGCATAACCATTCCCGTGGCCATCCATGCAGACCACTTCGGCATTAAAAAACCCGAAGATATCACGCCAGCCAAAACCGAAATCCGGTCTTTGTTTGATACCGGCATCACCTCCATTGCCATTGACGCATCCCACATGCCCGATGACCAGAATCTTTTGGCAAATATTGAATTAAATCCGTATGTGCCTGAATGGGCAGGTCTTGAAACAGAAGTGGGTGAAATAAAAGGTGAACAGGGCCTTTCAACCGCTGAAGAAGCGCTGTTTCTGATCCAGGGACTTAATGCCCACGGCATTTTTCCGGACTGGATCGCCCTGAACAACGGCACCACCCACGGCATTGAACAAAGCGATTCCGGCATCAATATCGAATTGACCTCCGACATACATGAAGCCTTGGCCCCTTACGGAATTTCCGGGGCCCAGCACGGTACATCAGGAAACAATTCCGAGCGGTTGCGCCAGATTGCCAAGCACACAAGAACCACAAAAGCCAATGTTGCCACGGCCCTTCAGATGATCTCCTGGGGGGTGAAGGTTAATGATTTCGGCAATGCCATCATGGATGAGTCGGGCAGTTTCATCAAAGAGCCTGGCAAAGGGGTCTCCCAGGCCACCTGGGAAAAAATGTGTGCTGTCGCCGCAGCCAATGACTGGCAAAAGGGGAATTTTAAAAAACTGAACCGTCCTTTTGAAAATATTCTGACAGCCCAGGATGCCCCTATTCGGGAGCGAATGGTCAAAGACGTTGAATTTTTTGTATTTACGTTGCTCACCGACGTGTTTAACGCGACCGATACAGCGGACCTGGTCAAAAAACAAATTCTTGAGACCCAGTCACACATGCCTGGCTTCAAAGCGGAAAAAATTGAACAAAAAGACGACTGGACCCAGGAAAAAATTATTGAAAGGGCTTCCCATATCACGGCAGACAAAGGTCCTGAAGGGGATTTTGATGATTAAAATTTTTTTTCTAAAGTTTTAATTTTACCAAGCCGATATTGGGTTTAAGGAGAAACTTAAAATGCAGATACCTTCATACCAGATACAAAATGTATTGAAAGTATATTCAAGGCAATTCAGCCAGGGCAAACTGCTGGGGAAAAACAAATTCAGCGATGCCAACAAGGTTTCTGCGGACAGCGTCAGTATATCATCGGAAGGCAAACGCCAGGCCATTATAGATAAGGTTGCAAGTAACATTGTTGATAAGATTATCACCGAGGGCCCCAATAAAAATGAAAAAGATGAGGCCCATATCACCAATCAGATTGAAAAAGAACTGGGGAAAAAAATTGATTTCACCAAAGGGAGAAATCAGTTCACCTATACCTCAGTTGATAAAAATAATAATAAGGTTGTCCAGACCTTGTCCGTGGAGGACTCCAAATTCATTGTAGAACGGATGACGGAACTGGCACGCCAGGTGGCTGATTCCAACATGGAATCCCAGGAGGGTGTTTAATATGAAAATTAATTCCACACAGCAGTATATCAATCAAAGTTACGCTGCCAATAATGCCAACACCACCGCAAAGACTACTGCGGAGCAAGGCAAACAAGCTGAAGATCCCCCCTCTGACAGCATTAATTTGTCCACCACCACCAGGGATCTCCAGAAAATTTCCATCGCATCTGCCGAAGAGCCCAAAGACAGAGCCCAAACGGTTGAAGACCTCAAACAACAGGTTCAGTCCAATCTGTACACAGTGAATGCCGAACAGGTCGCGGAAAAAATGATCGGCTCCATTATGAACGAAGTGGTGGGTTAACCAAGCGGCATTTTTTTCCCTCCTGCCTGACGCATTGGTGTCTTCAGGCAGGAGTTTTTTTATCCTCAGCAAGACAACCGATTGATTTTTAAATAAAATTCAATCGGAACCAAATCAGCAGAGATTCAAGTCAGTCGGCACGCTTGTTGCATCATTCTTCCTTAATAAAAAAGGAGGACAATATGACCAATATTAACAACATCCAAAACATCACCCAAATAATAGATGGTCAATCGACTAAAGTATCCCAGGCCAGGGGACAGGCACAGGGATTTGAATCATTGCTCAATTCCGCACAGGAAGAAATACAGGCGTCCGAGGAAGGGACGCAGACCAGTGAATTGGGTGAGATTTCTGCGCCGACTTTTGACATCCAAACCGTATCTTCCATTGTTACCGATAAAACCGACAAACTGCTGACCGGCCTGGAAAGCTATACATCCCAGCTCAATGATATCAGTTTCACTTTAAAGGATATTGAGCCCGTGCTTAAAGGACTGAATGAAGACGCCACATCTTTATTGGAAGAAACACTGTCTCTTGGCGAAGACGATCAGGATCTCATAGATATTGCCACCAGCACTGCCATTACTGCAAAAGCCGAATATCTGAAATTCCAAAGGGGTGATTACCTGTAACCAAGAGACGATAGACCTCAAGTCTTTTTTTGTGCACACACCTGTTTGGCTGCCTCCCAGTGTTTCTCCTTTTCTCCGGGAGGCATCTGCTTTAAATCAAGGCCCTTTTTTTCAATGGCAGCTTCCATGGTCCTGAATCGTTCCTCAAATTTTGAAGTGGACCGGTAAAGGGCTGTTTCCGGATGGAAACCGGCAAATCTTGCCACATTCACAAGGGAAAAAAGGATATCACCAAATTCCAGCATGGCATCATCCTGGTCCATGGAGAGCGCTGCCTCAAATTCATGTATTTCTGAAACTGCGGTATCCAGAACCTGCCCTATATTTTCCCACTCAAATCCGGCCTTAACGGCAGATTTAGAAACTTTCAAAGCCCGCAGCAGCCCCGGCAGTCCGCCAGGCACATTGTCAAGGACAGAGCGTCTTTCAGGAGTGCCTGACCCGATCTTCTCTCCGGCCTTAATCGCCTCCCATTGTTTATTTAATTCATCTTCGGATGTAATCCGGCTATCTGCGTAAACATGGGGATGGCGACGAATCATTTTCTCAGCCACGGTATTAACCACCCGTTCAAAGGAAAATCTGCCTGAGTCGGCATAAATTTCCATAATAAAAAGGACCTGGAAAAGAACGTCTCCAAGCTCCTCTACAATATTATCCTCATCATCTTTGACGATGGCTTCTTCCAGCTCATACAACTCTTCGGCCAGACACTTCCACATGGTGGACGGGTTTTGCTTCCTGTCCCAGGCACATCCGTTCTCCCCCCGAAGCCTTCGGATGATCTTAAGCAGGGGAATTATTGTTTCCACGTTTGTTTTAATCCTTCCAACTCTTTACTGAAATCCATTTTGATATTCCGGGAGATAAACAGGGTCAGGGCATCGGCAACCTGGGCAAGATAGGGTGCGGTTCGGGACGCTGCCATATGATTACTGCCGTTGGGTGCAAAGCTTGTGATTATTATAAAAAGGACGGTTGTAATAAGTATGCCTTTGGCAGCCCCAAAGATAACACCGAATGTTCTGTTCACCCAGCCTAAAAATACAATTTTCAGTAATTTGTGGATCAGGGCGGCCACAAGACCTACAGCGATGAGAATCAGACAGAACAATAGAAAAAAACAGACCAGTTTTTGAATCTGCGGTGATGAAATCCATGAATTGATATAGGGAATCAACTGGGGATAATAGGTGTTGGCCCCGTAGAAACCGGCCACAACCCCCACGATGCCGGAAATTTCCCGAACCAAGCCTTTAAAGCCCCCTCGAATAAGGCAAAACCCCACAATAATCAATACGCAAAGGTCAAAAAAATTCATACGTTCCCTTAATTTGATTATAATTTCAAATGCATAAACAGATAACAGCAGGGTAACTTGCCAGTCAAGATTTTTATTGACCTTTAAACCAATAAAATGCACCCTATAGCCCATGAAAAATCTTGAGTTTCAGAATATTACCCTTGCCCAAAAACTCTTTGGGACACACAATGCCAACCTGGAAAAAATCGCCCGGGCCTTTGATGTTACAATAAACTCAAGGGGAGGGGCAATTTCAGTCAGTGGTGCAGAAAAAAAAGCTGATAAGGTGATTGACCTGGTCAGCCAGCTTTATGATCTTCTGGAAGAAAAAATACGGTTGACACCTGCTGTGCTGGATGCAGCCATCAATGCGGTTCAACTGGGTGGGGCCACCTCCTTGAAAAAGATTTTCACCACCACGATAGTGATAACGGACAAGAACAAGCCCATCACACCCCGGACCCCAACCCAGCTGACATACACCGAGGCCATAAAATCCAATGACATCCTTTTCGGCATAGGCCCTGCCGGCACCGGCAAAACCTACCTTGCCATGGCCATGGCCGTTGCAGCGTTTACAAGGGGTGATGTAAAAAAAATCATTCTCACCCGTCCTGCGGTGGAAGCCGGCGAAGCATTGGGTTTTCTTCCGGGTGACCTGGCTGAAAAAATAAATCCATACCTGCGGCCTCTGTATGATGCCCTTTATGATATGCTTGATTTTGAAAAAGCCAGAGCCTATATTGAACAGGAAACTATTGAGATTGCCCCCATTGCATTTATGAGGGGCAGAACCCTAAACAATGCATTTATAATTCTGGACGAGGCCCAGAACACCACCTCCCAGCAAATGAAAATGTTTTTGACCCGGATTGGCTACGGTTCAAAAGCCATTATTACAGGTGATATTACCCAGACAGACCTTCCCGGAGGAAAAAAATCGGGGCTGGTGGAAGCCAGAAAGCTGCTTGCCCGGATAAAGGGAATCTCATTTATAGAATTCTCAAAGGAAGATGTTGTCAGGCACCGTCTGGTGTCCGACATCATAGACGCGTATGAAAAAAGCTAATAACCAGAGATGGTTCAAGCAGGCCGGGCAAGTCCTGTCATCCACCCCGTATCTCCCGCCGGTGATGTTTCTTCTGGTAGTAACTCTGTTCACCCTGGCCCAGACCTTTGACCACACCACTGAGTCATATGCATATAAAATAGGTGACGTGGCAGGCAGGGACATTAAAGCGCCCAAGGATTTCTTTATAGAAGACAAGGCCACCAACCTGGCCAAAATGAATTATGCCAAAACATCAACCAAAACGGTATATGATTTTGATGCCGACCTGTTGAAAAATATAACCACCGGCATTGCATCGGCCATGCATTTCGGACAAGAGATGTTCCAAGCCCATGACAATGCACTGGAAAATACCCCACCTGAGTCTCCGGACCCCGCCTTTTCCATGGCCCTGGCATTCAAGCCCCAATTTGAAAAAAAACTGGGCATAGAAATTTCCCAAGGTGCGTTCCAGATCCTATTCAATGAAAAATTTTCCGAAGAGGTTACGGGATATTTTACCGCTATCATAGGCACTATTCTGACCAACGGGGTTGTAAGCAATAAAGAAATTCTTCTGGCCGAAGAAGACAAAGGAATCATCCTTAGAACCATTCAGTCCAACAAGGAACGTGTTATTAGCAACCTCAAGGTGTTTTACGGACCAGACCAGGCCAAGGCTATGGTAAGGGTCGTGGGCCAGCCCATCCTGAAAGGCGTCAACTACAGCCTGGCCAATCTGGTTGTGGATATCTGCCAGCGACTCTTGCGGCCCAATATCACCTTGAATAAGAATGAAACGGAAAAACGCATCCGGGAAGCCCAGGCAAAAATCAACCCCACCCTGTACCAGATCAAGTCAGGCGAAATGATCATTCGGGAAGGGGAACGGGTTGATGAACTCAAACTGGTCAAGCTCAACGCCCTAAGCGAACAGGTCGAGGATAAAGATGTTATCATGACCATTACCGGCATCTGCATGTTTACAAGCCTTTTGCTTCTTGTGGTTTATTTTCTTTACCTCAAAGATCATCCAAAGCTTGGCCGGGATATGAATAAACACATGACCTTTCTAACCCTGGGCCTTTTGCTTTATATCGGATTTACCGAGCTTGCCGTGTACATTGCCCACGCCTCAAATCCGGAAATGTCCGGAAAAATTGCCTCAAGAGCAATATATATGGTGGTTCCTTTGCCGGCTGCAGCCATGATCACCTGCATTTTCCTGGGGTTTGACATTGCCCTGTTTTTTTCTCTGGTGCTTTGCAGTTTATGCACCATATCCTTTGGCTGCGGGTTCCAGGTCTTTTTGTTCTTTTTTCTATCCAGTGTCACAGCGGCCTACTGGATCAAGGAACGAAACGAACGTCACCATTTCATTGTGGCCGGATTCAAACTGGCATTTTTCAATGCATGCCTTGCCATTGCCCTTGGGTTTTTCATGCCCTCCCAGGCACTGCCCTGGGGAATATTGCTTAAACAGGTGACAATGGCCGTGGGCGGCGGTGTATTTGCGGCCATTCTTACGGTGGGATTCACACCGTTAATCGAAGTCCTGTTCAATTACACGACGGCTGCAAAACTGCTGGAATTTTCAAATCTGGATCAGCCTCTGATCAAAAAATTAATGATCGAGGCCCCGGGCACATACAATCACAGTGTCATTGTAGCAACCCTTGCGGAAGCAGCCGCATCCGCCATCCAGGCAGACAGCCTCAAGGCCAAGGTCATGGCATATTACCATGACATCGGCAAACTGGACAAAACCATGTATTTCATTGAAAATCAGTCTGACGGGCGGAATCGCCATGACAAGCTATCCCCGTCCATGTCCGCATTGATCCTCATCGGCCATGTTAAAAAAGGCGTAGAAATGGCCAGAAATTACAAACTGGGCAATGAAATTGTGGAAGGCATTATCCAGCACCACGGCACATCCCTGATAAAATATTTTTATAACAAAAGCAAAAACGCCGGAAATGAAAACGTTAATGAAGATGATTTCAGATACCCGGGCCCCAAACCCCAGACAAGGGAGGCGGGCATCGTTATGCTCGCAGATGTTGTAGAAGCCGCGACCCGGGCACTTGAGCGCCCTACCCCATCCAGAATCAAGGGCCGTGTAAAAGAGCTGATCAATGACATATTTGCCGACGGGCAGCTCGAAGAGTGCGAAATGACCCTGAAAGATCTGCACCAGATCGCCAAAAGTTTTAATAATATTTTAACCTCTATTTACCACAGCCGAATTGAGTACACCGACAAACCCCAGGACAAGAAGAATGGAAAACCTAAAGATACTGATAGACAACCAGCAAGAGGAGAGGCTGTCAACAGCGCCCCTGCACAAAAAGACCGAACAGATCTTAAACGCCTTGGGTTGTGATAACCACGAAATTTCCATTGTGATTACGGATGATACCCAGGTCAGGGATTTGAACCGGACATACCGGGGCAAAGACGCCCCCACCAATGTGCTTTCCTTTCCCATGCAGGAGGGCGAATTTTCAGATATTACCCCGGGACTTCTCGGGGATGTGGTGATCTCCCTTGATACGGCCCGGGCCGAAGCCGTAGCTGCAAGGATTTCCACGGATGAAAGGATGTCTCAGTTATTGATACACGGCATTCTTCACCTGATTGGGTTTGACCATGAATTGGGTGAGTACCATGCCCGAAAAATGGAAGAAAAGAGCATAGAACTGCTCAGGATCATTGAAAAAAACCCCGATTTAACCGCATTCTAAAAGAATTAAAAGGATATCAGAATGGCTGAATTAGCAGTGAATGTAGACCATGTGGCAACCCTGCGCCAGGCAAGAGGCGCCAAATACCCGGAACCGGTTCAGGCCGCCCTGACCGCAGAAACCGCCGGGGCAGACGCCATTGTGGTGCATCTGCGGGAAGACCGCCGCCACATCCAGGAACGAGATGTCCGACTGATTTCCCAAACAATAAAAACCCGATTGATTCTTGAAATGGCTGCCACCAGTGAAATGCTGGGAATTGCCCTGGACATTAAACCCGACACCGTCACCCTGGTACCGGAAAAAAGAGAAGAGCTTACCACCGAAGGCGGACTTGATGTGATTACCCATATGGAACACATCCGCCAGGCCGTAACTACCCTGAAAAATACCGGAATCAAGGTCTGCATTTTCATTGATCCGGACCTGGATCAGATCAAAGTGGCCCACAAAATTGATGCTGATTCCATTGAAATACATACAGGCGCATTCTGCGATGCCACCACCGCATATGACCGGGAAATGGAATACACAAGAATTGTGAATGCGGCAAAAATAGGTGCCCGCCTGAACTTAGGCGTTCATGCCGGACACGGCATCTGTTATCAATCAATCAAAGAATTCAAGGGGCTGTCTGAAATCACAGAATACAGCATTGGACATGCCATTATCTCAAAAGCCGTCATGACAGGTATGGACACAGCAGTCAGGGATATGGCCCAATTAATTAAAGATCTGTGATTTACATTTGCTCCATTGATCTGGTATAGTCTTTTTTCAACGGATTATTTAAAAATATTTAAAATCTTTACAAATACCGGAGAGTTATACCACCGGTGAATAAATTATTAAAATGCATCAGGAAACGCTTCTCATCATAGATGATGAGGTCTCCATCAGGGAAAGCCTGGCTGATTTATTCGAGGATAAGGGATACCGGGTTTTCACAGCGGAAGACGGGCATATGGGACTAGATCTATTTTTCCGTGAGGAAGTGGATGTGGTCATCACGGATCTGCTAATGCCGGTCATGGACGGCCTTGAGGTCATGCGTACCATCCATAAATCCGATCCGGATCAGCCCATGATCGTGATTTCAGGCGCCGGTAAAAAACAGGATGTCATCCAGGCTCTTCAGATGGGTGCCAAGGATTACATTTCCAAACCCATCATTGACCTGGACATCATTGTTCATGTGGTAAAAAAAGTCTTTGAAAACCGTCGACTGGCTTACGAAAACAAGGCATACAGCGAACGGCTGGAAAAGAGTGAAAAACAGTACAGGACCATTACCGAACAAATTGCAGAAGGGGTACTCACCGTAGATGCCCAGGAAAATATAACCTTTGTCAATCCGGCATTCTGCAAAATGATGGGCTATCCGGCAGACAAACTTATATCAATGAACCTTGAGCAAATCTCTACCCGGGACAGCTTCCTGGTTATACTTGAACAAACCCAGATCCGAAAAAAAGGAAAAACCAGCCGGTATGAAATCCAACTGGTACATGCAAATGAACACACAGTACATGTGGAACTAACCTGCAGCCCCATCAACCAGGGTAAGGATCAGACGTACACCGGTACCATTATCATGGCCCGGGACATATCCCAACGAATTAAACTGCAGCGCCAATGCGAACAATTCATGAAATCCCCCCAGGATATACCCGAGAATGCCGTTGCCATCTGCGCCAACTGCAAAAAGATCAGGGGAGAGGACAAGCGGTGGAAAAATATTGAAAAAATCTTTGACCACTTAATATTTTCCCACGGAATTTGTCCGGAATGCTGCGACAAACTGTACCCAGACCTTAATTTTGAAGACACATAAGATGTCCCGAGCAAAAGCTCAGTTCTAATATCTTACCGAAATTACGAATTTTAATCCAATGTGAATTCGGAAAAGCACTTCGTTCAATATTAAAAATGCTGTTTGCGGCTGAACACTAGTTTAAAAATCCTGCCGACTTTGCCGCCTGGCTCACCCCGCAGTCATTATTGGAGCCTGAAGATAGAAACTTATTTTTCAGGGCGGCTGGGCTGTTATCCATCAAAAACCCCTGCCCCGCCCAGCCCAAAAGATCTTCGTCATTGTAATCGTTCCCCACGGCAGTCACCATCCCCCGGCCGACACCAAGGCGCCGGGCCAGCCATTGTGATGACGCACTCTTGCTCACGTCGGAAGGAAACACCTCTATCCACGACGATTCATGATCCAACGGAGAGGTCGCTTGAATCACGCTGAATCCGGACAGTTCACGGCGAAGCGCATCCAGCTGATCCCTGGGAACTTCACCGGGCACAATGGCTAAAACCTCAGTGGACTGATCATAAATCGTGGTTTCCGTCCCAAGGGGCGTACCAAAATGCGAAGACATTGCCATCCGCCGGTCAAAATCCGAATTGCAGCCGGATGTGTATTTAAACAAAAAATATGAAGTATCGGGGATGGCCTTGTGGATCATATAATCAAAGCCATAACGATCAAAACAGGCTGCAATTTCCAAGACCCCGTCTTTAGGGATAGAACAGGAACGAATCAATTGATCCCCGGGCCAGGCAAGGATGCCGGCACCTGTGGAAAAGATCAGATAATCCAGGTGCAGATCTTCCGGGCCAAGCCCCATATGCTTAAGGGCGCGCCTGAAGGAATAAAGGCTGCGCCCTGTGGCAATGACCGTGGTTACACCGGCAGACCTCAATCTGGCCAAGGTATCCAAATCCCGGGCACGGATACGTCGATTGTCCGTGAGCAGTGTACCGTCAAAATCGGTGATAAACATTGCTGACATGTAAAACACGGGGATGGGAAACCCCTATTTCTTTTTCTCCAGTGCTGCGCGCAAAATGCTTTCCATGGACCCAAAAGAAGAACCACCCTTGGCACTTTTTGCAAACTGCTTCCAATTGCCTGAGGTTTTCTGATCCGGAGGTGCCAGGGTCATACGCCGATTGTCTTCATCCACTTCCTGAACCAGGACCGGTAAAACATCCCCGGGTTTCAGAGATTCAATTTTCCCTGCATTTGCGGACTGGCGCAGGTTTGACATGGGCATCAGACCTGTAATGCCGGGTTCCAGACGGATAAACAGTCCAAAGCCTTCCTTTTTCTCCAGGGTGCCGTCCACAACGCTGCCCATGGGATATTTGGCCAGAACACCGGTCCAGGGATCGCCTGCCGCATCTTTCATGCTCAGCGATATCCGCTTACTGTCCATGTCAATGGCCTTGATCATCACCTGAATGGTCTCACCAACGCTAACCTCGTCCTCAGGACGCAGCACCCTTTTCACATGGCTTATTTCAGATATATGAACCAGACCGTCAATACCCGGGGCGATCTCAACAAAGGCCCCAAAAGAGGTCAAACGGACCACTTTACCGCTGACTTGATCTCCGGTGCTGAACGTGGTGCCGATATTATCCCAGGGGTTGCCCGAGGTTTGTTTAATGGACAGGGAAATTTTGGGGGAGTCGGAAAGGGGCTTTTCAATCTTCAACACCTTGAAAGGCAGAATATCATCCACCCGCACCACTTCTTCGGGCTTTTCCACCCTGGACCAACTCAATTCGGAAATATGGGCCATGCCTTCCACGCCGGGTGCGAGTTCAATAAAGGCCCCGTATGACATCAGCTTGACCACCTTGCCTTGGACCGTATCCCCTTCGGCCAACTCTTTCATGAATGCGGCACGTTCTTCTCTGATCTGTTCGTTAAGAATTTCCCTGCGGGAGACAACAATATTCCGTCCCTTTTCCTCATACCGGGTAATCAGAAAATGGTGGGTCTGGCCCTCGTAATCCTCGGGGGTTTCCACGTATTTGACATCAATTTGGCTCACCGGACAAAACGCCCTTTTACCCAGGACCTCCACGGAGAAACCGCCTTTGACAACGCCGGTCACCCGACCTTCAACAGGAGTACGCCCGTGATAGGCATCCTCAATCATGGCAGCCATCCCGGCCCCGGAAACGGCCTTGGACAAAATCACTTCGCTTTCGCTCAAGGAAACCACATACAGTTTGAGAATATCACCCACCGAATACTGAAATTCACCATTTTCATCCAGCAGCTCGGACTTATCCACCACACCGTCGGACTTTGTTCCCGTGTCCAGGTAAACTGAATTTTCTCCAATGGCAATGATCTGTCCTTCCACCATATCCCCGGGCTTGAATTCCCGGCCGATTTTTGAATCATAGACATCAAGCATCTGTTCAAAGCTCATCTCATTGGTGCCCTGGTCAGTATTCTGAGTGTTGTCGTCCTCAAACCTGTCGTTCATTTTGTTCTCCCGGCCCTCAGTTTTTTGAATCTGACGGGTCCGTTGCTAATTAGGTTTTCGCCAAAAATTTGGATCATAATACAATCATTAAATTTTGTCGAAACAAAACGATATCTAATAGAACAGTTGGGCGTAAATATCCACCAGATTGCAGCTTATTCAGACAGCACCTGGAGCAATTTTTTTGCCATTGTCGGCGTAATGCCGGGAAGCGCGGCAAGGGTTTCAGGCGATTGGCTCCGAATATTGTCAATGCCTTTAAAGGTGGTAAGCAACAACTTCTTTTTTTTCGGCCCAATGCCGGGGATACCGTCAAGGACGGACAATTTCCCCCGCTTTTCCCTGCGGGAGCGCTGGAAGGTAATGGCTGACCTGTGGGACTCATCCCGGATC